>Ga0209415_10016283_pt1 | contig 11955 bp, 12 predicted proteins | sample PeaSoiSIISIP2007_FD_187696 | JGI IMG/M metagenome (GOLD analysis project Ga0209415, IMG submission 187696) | Peat soil microbial communities from Weissenstadt, Germany - SII-SIP-2007 (SPAdes) (version 2) | ecosystem: Environmental > Terrestrial > Soil > Wetlands > Peat | place: Germany... | reverse complement strand
TGTCTTCCGCCAATTCATATTTTCCCAGGCGGAAGTAAGCCCAGCCCAGGGAATCGAGATAGGCGCCGTTGGCGGGATCCAGGTCCACCGCGCGCTTGATGTATCCCAGCGCTTCCTCCAGCTTCATGTTCTGGTCTGCCAGCATGTAGCCCAGGTAATTCAGCGCCGAGGCATGCTCGGGATCGCTGGCCAGCACTTTCTTGAACTGTTCTTCAGCTTCCGCGTAGTGTTTCTCCCGCTCAAAAGTCGACCCGCGGAGAAACCAGATGTATTCTTTGTCTTCCGTCTTCGTCGAGAGTTGCTCGGCTTTGTCGAGCGCCTGCTCGGCATCGTTGAACCGGCGCAGCCGTGTGTGCATCTGCGCCAGCGTGATATAAACCTGGCGGTCATCTGAACTGGCGTCCCCCTTCAACATCGCGCGGACGTCTTTCAGCGCCTTGTCGGCATCGCCCATGTCCGCCTGCTGCGCCGCGAGCACCATTTTCAGATCGCGGCTCGTGGGCAGCTTCTCCACCGCTTCCTTGGCAACGTCGGTAGCCTTCTGCCATTCCTTGGCTTCGCGCCAGGTATCGATGATCTCCTGATAGCCGCGCTCGATGTTCTCACTGTCGCCCAGAGCAACGATCTCGCGGAAAGTCTCGATGGCGGCCTGATTATTTCCCTGCTCGCGGTAAATCGTCCCTAGCCTCTCCAGAAACACCGCCCGATTGCTCTTCTCACCGTTCGAGTACTTGCCGTCAGGCTTCTCCGATTTCTTCAGCAGGTCGCGCATGATCGGAATGGCTTCGTCGTAACGCCCCTGCGCCTGGTAGATGGCGGCAATGTTGTAGGGAACTTCCACCGAGTCCTGTACCATCGATTCCGCTTTTTTCAGATGGTCGAGTGCCAGGTCGAATTTGCCCTGTTTGCGGTAGATTTCCGCGATGCGAACGTAGGTTTGCGCATCCTCCGGATTCGCGTCCACGATCACCTTGTATTGCTCCAGAGCAGCGTCGGCCTGGCCGTCGCTCAGCAGGTTCTGAGCGAGGCCACGAATGGCATCCAGGTTGTCGCGGTCCAGCTCAATCGCGTGCCGGTACGCCTCAATGGCGTTCTTGTATTCCTTTTGCTGCTCGTACGTGTACCCGAGCGCCGAATAGAGCTTCGCCGAACGCGCCGGGTTCGGCACCGAACTCAGCACCTGAGCCGCGCGCGCCGTGTCCCCCAGTTCGTTGTAGAGATAGGCCAGAGTCGTGACCGCCTCTTCCGAGTCCGGCTGGAGCTTCACTGCGGTCTTGAATTCGCTCTCCGCTTTTTGCAGATCGTTGTTCAGGCGATATAGGCGTCCCAAAAGCAGGTGGTCGTCCATGCTGTCGGGTTGCAGGCGGATGATCTGCTCGTACTGCTCGATGGCCAGCTTCAGAATGCTCTCGGAACCGCTGCCCGCCTGCATGTCGCCGAGCGACCGCAGATAGATCCTTCCCAGCAGGCGTCGTGCCTCCAGATTGTTGGGATTGCGCTTGATCAGATCCTGCGCCTCGACCACCGCGTCACGAATGCGGCCGATCTTGTTGTAGAGCTCGGCCAGGCCAGACGTCAGGTACGCCGAGGTCGGGTCTGCGTCAATGGCGGCGCGGTATTCCTCAATCGCCTTATTAGCCAACTCGCTGCGCCCGTTGGCGACTTGTTCTTCGTACATGTGCGCCAGCGCGAAGTGGTAATAGGCGGCGGCGCGGTCGGGCATCTTGCCCTTGGCGGCGGACTGCTCGCCAGCCGCAACTGGCGAATCCGCGCTGCGAGCGGGCTGATCTTGAGCCAGCAAACCCTGCGCCAGCAAAAAAGACCCCGCAAAAACCATACTGACAATCCAAAACTGTTTTTTCATGAAAAATCCCGCACTGTGCAAATTACAGCCCACACCTTGTTGGATGCTAGCGATTGGATGCTGGTCCCCGGCCATCCGTATCTTTCTATTCTAACCTCAGCCGGCCCTTAAGCCGTCAGAAAGCGCAGGGTGGGATAAAAGCCAGAAGTACAGGGGCTTTGGACGGCCGGGGCTGTATCTTGTGTGGGGACGGGGCTCTGCCCGTCCAAGCGGGGCGAAGCCCCGCTTCCACATACGCTTATGGCTAATGCCTGAAATGCCTCACTCCGGTAAAGATCATTGCCAACCCTAGCCTGTCGGCCGCTTCAATGACCTCCTGATCGCGTACTGACCCTCCAGGCTGGATGATCGCCGTCGCCCCCGCTTTGGCAATTTCCTCCACGCCGTCCGGGAACGGGAAGAAGGCATCGGAGGCAGCCACTGTGCCCTTCAGCGGCAACTGCGCCTTCATCGCTCCCAGTTTGCAGGAATCGACGCGGCTCATCTGTCCAGCTCCGACGCCTACCGTCTGCCCATCGCGCGCGTAGAGAATCGCGTTCGACTTCACGTGCTTGCAGACCTTCCATGCGAACAGCAGCGCCCGTTTTTCTTCCGCAGTCGGCGTGCGCCTGGTAACAACTTTCAGGTCGGCCTCAGCCAGCTGGTGAAGATCTGCATCCTGCACCAGCATGCCTCCAGAAATGTTTTTCAGAACCCAGGTTTGCTGTCCGGCAGGAACTTCCACCAGCCGCAGATTCTTCTTCGATGCGAACGCCGCTTTCGCCCCTTCATCGAATGCCGGGGCGGCAATCACTTCCAGGAACAGCTTGGCCATCTCCGTCGCCGCCGCCGCATCCACCGTCCTATTCACTCCGATCACGCCGCCAAAGGCTGAGACCGGATCGCATTCCAAAGCCCGAATGTAAGCCTCGGCCAGCGTCTTGCCGGTCGCGGTTCCGCAGGGATTGGTGTGCTTGATAATGGCGCAGACCGGTTCCTCAAACTCCCGCGCCAGATCCCACGCCGCCTGCAGATCCACGATGTTGTTATAGGAAAGCTCTTTGCCCTGCACCTGCCGCACGTTCGCCACGCCCGTGCCCGAACCGTCGGCATACATGGCGGCCTTCTGGTGCGGATTCTCTCCATAGCGCAGGTCGGCCACTTTCTGAAAAGCCAGCCGCAAATTCTGCGGAAAGCCTTCCGCCGCATGCAATTCGAAGTCGCCGCCCACCCGCTCCAGCGTCGAGGCAATGGCGGAATCGTAAGCTGCGGTTGTCGCAAACGCTTTCTGCGCCAGCCGCCACTTCGTTTCTTTCGAGAGCGTGCCGCCCGAGCGCACCATCTCGTCGGCGATCGCGCCGTAATCGGCGGGCGAGGTAACCACCGCGACATCCTGAAAATTCTTCGCTGCCGACCGGATCATCGAAGGCCCTCCGATATCGATGTTTTCAATCAACTCCTCGAAGTGCACCCCTGGCTTGGCCGCGGTCTTTTCGAAGGCATACAAGTTGACCACCACCATGTCGATCGCCAGGATGCCATGCTCTGTGACCGCCGCGCGATGGGCGCTGTCGTCGCGGCGATGCAGGATCCCCCCGTGAACTTTCGGATGCAACGTCTTGACGCGTCCATCCAGCATTTCAGGAAACCCGGTCAGCTCAGAGATATCTTTGACCGCAATACCGGAGTCGCGCAGCAGCTTGGCCGTCCCTCCAGTAGAAACCAGTTCCACGCCAAGTGTGGCAAGCCTGCGGGCAAAATCTACCAGTCCGGATTTATCGGTAACGCTAAGAATGGCACGCTGAATTCTAGACATGAGGACCTCGGAGCGAAGGAGCATTGGAGAAGAGAAATTCTAGCAGGCGCGGACAGTTGCCAGTGCCGAATATTTCGCTCTTGCCCTATACACATAATTATGAGATTATTACACATTGGAGATTTGAAACAATGAGGACGAATATAGATATTGACGACGGCTTGATGCGCCAGGCTTTGCGGCGCAGCGGCGTCCGCACCAAGAAGGCGGCGGTGGAAGCCGGTTTGCGCTTGCTGGTCGCAACGTACGCTCAACAGTCGATCCGGCGGCTCAAAGGCAAGGTGCAATGGGAAGGCGACCTCAACGCGTCCCGCCGCGGACGGATTGCCGGATAGCAGTATATGGTCATCGTCGATACGACCGTGTGGATCGACTACCTGAGAGGCGCCTCCAACCCAGAAACGGCGTGGCTCGACCGGGAGATGAAACGGCGCCGCCTGGGATTGACTGATCTGATTTTGTGCGAGGTGTTGCAGGGCGTGCGCGATCCAGGCGCGTTCCTCGAAGTTCGCGACGAGCTTTTGCGGTTTCACGTGTTCCCCGCTGGAGGCGTCGGACTGGCCACCGAAGCCGCGCGGAACTACCGCGCGCTGCGCGCAGATGGTCATACCGTCCGCAAGACAATCGATTGTTGGATTGCTACATTCTGCCTAATGTCCGGTCACGAACTCCTGCATCGCGACCACGATTTCGATCCGTTCGAGAAGCGATTGGGATTGAAGGTAGTGCATGCCGAGGGCTGAACTCTGCTTTTGCGCAACTCCAATTGTTTCGCTTTCGGACGGCAAAGACCATCGCAAAGTCGCAGCGGTCACTTTTGCGCAATGCGCGGAGTCGCTCCTGGGTGCTGTGTACTAGCTTTTTGCCTTAGCCTTGAGCTTCACATGTCCGCCCTGTATCTCGACCGAGTACACCACCGTATCGCAATGGTGCTGCTTACGAAGTTCGCTGGTCTTTTTCTTGACGAACGCCGCAAACGATTCCAGGTTGCCGGATACTTTCTCTCCCGATTTTTGCTTGGCTTCGGTGAGCGCCTTGTAGAGGGATTCAACTTGCTCCTGCTCGACCGCCGCCCCGGAACACTGCACCGAGAAAGGCGGCTCGCTCGTCTCGCCCGCACGCTCGGCGTGATGGCTGAGCCCGTAGACCGGATTATGCTTCGCTTCCCGCTCTTCGACGACGCGCACGCCCTGTACCGAGAGGATCGCATCCGCCGGCCGCCGATAGCCTTCTTCGCGAATCCGCATCTTCTTGCGCCACAGGTCGCTTTGAATCGCGTAGCGCTGCGCCATCTCGTTGTACCGGAAGCGCTGCGAAAAACTCAGCCGGGCGGTATCGCTGAACTTGCGAATTAACGAACTAACTTTCCATTCGACGTCGGTAGGAGGCCGTTTGGTCGGATTATTGAAGAAGATTTCATACTCGATCTTCAGCCGGCGCAGTTGCTGATCGAGGAGATTCAGTTCTTCTTCAGTGGTCACAAGGATTCCCCAGCCTCTACCTTAGCGTTCAACCATAGCGTTGGCGAGGTTCCCACCGGACACGGAAGGGATAGTACGAAAGTACCTAAGGGCAGCTGTCAGTTGTCAGCATTAGTCTCAGCGGTTCAACTGAAAACTCACAACTGATAACTGAAAACTCAAGAGCTATTTCGAACTCGACGCCATCTTCTTGACCATCGCCAGCACCAGCTTCCGGTCGCTGTCGTTCAGGTTCGCCGAGTACCGGCGCATCTGGCTCAGGAAGCGAACTTCATCATCGGAGAGTTGCGGCAGCCCCTTGTGGCCGTTGCTGTGGCCTTCGGCAAAGAATTGCGACAAGGCCAAATCCATCGCTCCGGCAATCTTGGCCAGCGTGTCCAGCGAAGGGATGGTATGCCCGTTTTCAACCCGCGACAGGTAACAGCGCAGCAGGCCAGTGCGCTTTTCGATGTCGCCCTGTGACATGCTTCGCTGGAGCCGGAAATTGCGGATGGTCTCGCCGATATTCATAGACACGCGACTAACTCAATCTCAAGACTGAATGGCAATATTGAAGATGCGTGCATAGTAACCAGAGTAGTACCGTCTGGCAAGTGGAAATTCTGTGCGTTCCAACCCGAAGTGTTTCCCTGAATGGTCTTGGGAAACGTCACGACTTCAAAGGTTGCGGAAAAACTCGTGTAGAGACGGGGCTTGCCCCGTCTCGGACTGCTTAATAATCTTGGCCCCTGAGGACCGCCCTCTATTCTGCCGCTTCACTTCTTCAAAGTCGCGCCCAGAAAGGCGACCGTGCGCTGCCACGCATCAGCAGCATCCTCGGCCCTGTATCCCTGCTTATTGCCGGGATTTTCAAACGCATGACCCGCATCCGGATAGATCTTCACCTCAATCTTCTTGCCCAGCTTTTCCATCGCTTGCTGAAACTTCTTCACATCGTCCGGAGTAATGCCGCGATCCTGCCCGCCAAAAATTCCCAGAATCGGAGCATTGATCTTCTTCAGCTCCGCAGGCTCGGTCGCCAGATGCCCGTAGTGGATGACCGTTGCCGCCAACTGAGGCTCGAGCAGCGCCGTATCCAGCGCATAGCCCCCTCCCATGCACCAGCCAATCGAGCCGATCCGATCTTTTCTCACGTTCGCTTGCGACGCCAAATAGTCATAGGCCGCTCGCAAATCGCGGGTAGCCCGGTCTTCGGCCAAGCCGCGCATCAGTTCGTGGGCCAGCTCTGGATTGTCGGCAACTTTACCGCGATACAAATCCACAGCCAGCGCAACGTAACCCTGGTCCGCCAGTTTCCCGGCCTGCTCCTTAACCCAGTCGTTCAATCCCCACCACTCATGAATCACAATGAGCGCCGGAAATGGCCCTTTGCCAGCCGGAGTGTAGAGAACTCCATTGACAGTCTCGTCGCCGGACTTGTACGAAACCGCCTTGCCATCAACCGCAAATGCCGAGAGAGATAAAGAGAGAGACAGCAGCAGCAACAGCAAAAGGCTTTTCATAGGATCACTCCGAACGTGCTTGGCTCAACAATATTTCGCATCGGTCTCGCCTCTGCAAGCCTGAAATTGTAAATGGAAAAGTTTCAGGTGTCAGGAGGGCAGGCGTCAGGTGTCAGGTCTTAGGGTTTCCTGACACCTGACACCTGAGACCTGCCTCTAAGGTGTTCCCTCAAACAGCGGCCACAGCCCATCGGCCGTGACGCGATAGATGGCGTAGGCGCTGCCCCCGTCAAAGGTGCGCCGGAACAGCAATTCACCGCGGCCATCGCCGTCGGCATCGACCGCGTCGATCAACTCCATCCTCGGACTGACGTCGAGATGCTGCGAATCCGTCTGCGCGAAAAACAGCTTCTGCAGCTCGTTTTCAAGATTAGTGCGGGCGATCAGCGTGAACTCTTTGGGTGCCTCGGCACTTCCGTTTGTGCTCGTGGCAGGTGGCCGGGTTTTTGCCGAGAGCACCAGCACCGGCTCGTTCGAATTGGAGAGATCAAAGATGCGAAGGCTCACATCGTCAAAGGCAGGTTGGGGCAACTTGCCTGTGGATTTGCCAGAAGATGATTTCTTGCGCGTGGGCGCAGCCTCTTGGGTCGCAACGCCCGTCTGGGCACGAAGTTGTGCTGAGGCCAGATCGAGCATCCGGCTGCGATAAGTGGCTTCTTCCGCCGGCTTCACATCATAGGTGTAGGGACGCGGATCAGGGCCGCCAGCATCGGAAATTGCAGGAATGACAACAATCGGCGGCGTGGCAGCGGCGTCCTTTGCAGTTGCACCGGGCTTCCCTGCACCCGGCGTCGTGTCCGTCAGAGCATCGAACGTCGTAAACGGCTCGCGGTTAGCGGTTGACTCCGGTTTTCCGCGCCGCAGCCGGGGCCGGTTCGGATCCTCGATCGGCTCGTCTGCCGCAGCAGTCTTCGCGGTCTCCGGTGGCGCGGTCGCCTTAGCAGTGTCTGGGGCGGGCGGCGCACTGGCGGGCGGGGCGGCAGGCTTCTGCTGATCTTTATCCTTATTTTTGTCCTTACTGTCAGCGCCGCCCTCAGAGGCAGCCTTTTCGCTGCGCCGGTGAAGCACCGGAGGCCCGCTCTCGTCTTCGATTACCGGCGGCGAGTACTTCTTGCTTTTCTCCGGAGCTCTCATTCCCGCCGGCAGCCACGAGCCTTCCGCCATCCAAACATGGTTCAGTTGTCCCGGCTGCGTAATCGTGAACACACCCTGCGACACACCGCTGCGAAAGCCTTCGTAGACAATGCCAAAATCGAGAGCCATGGGAACAGGGTCAGCTTTATACGCGCCGGCATCGTAAAATTTTCCGTCCATCATGATCGCAATCGGGATGAAGCGCGCTTTCTTGCCCTTGGGTGAAAGCTGGATCAGTCCCAGCGCGCGCGGTCCTTTGTCAACCGCCGCTTTGCGCCCGTACTGAGTGGTTGGGCCTTGGGCCACAAGTCGCGAACCGGCCAGCAAAATCATCGCCGCCAAGGTGACGGCGAACCGCCAGTTGCGATATAACCTGCAATGTAACCGTAACAATGTTCGGCGAGGAGCGAATTCCATGGAAGTCAATGATAAATCCCCAGACGTCAGTACGACGGATGAGAACGGCAAAGAGGTTGCCCTGAAAGATTTTCTCGGCAAGACTGTGGTGCTTTATTTCTATCCCAAGGCCGACACGCCGGGGTGCACCAAGGAAGCCTGCGGCTTTCGCGACAGCTACTCAGCCATTAAGAAAACGGGCGTGGTACTGCTTGGGATTTCGAAAGACACAGCGGCTTCGCAAAAGAAATTTCAGGAGAAGTTCAGTTTGCCTTTCCCGCTGCTGGCCGATCCGGAAAAGAAGATCGCGAACTTGTTCGGCGTGGTCAAAGAGAAGAATATGTACGGCAAGAAAGTGAAAGGCATCGCGCGCACCACGTTTGTGATCGGCCCCGACGGCAAGATCAAGCACATCTTCAACAACGTAAGAGCGGAAGGCCACGCCGAAGAAGTGCTGGCATACCTGAAGAGCGGGGCCTGAGTGAAGTTGCTAGTGTGGGGACGGGCGCCCTCGCCCGTCCAAGCCGAGCGCCGCTCGGCAGCCGCCCGCGCCGCAGCCTGCGGATTCACAATAGCCTCATGCCCATGACTTCGCTCGCCCGCGTCACTCCGCTGAAAGCCGGATTCTTCAATCGCGACCCGCGGCAAGTTGCCCGGGCGTTGCTCGGAAAGCTCCTCGTCCGCAAAACCCCCAGTGGAATCCTCGCCGGCCGCGTTGTCGAAACCGAAGCCTATCTCAGCCAAGGCGATGCCGCAGCCCATGCCGCCGCAGGACGGACGCCAAGAAATTCAGTTCTCTTCGGTCCTCCGGGTCGCGCCTATGTGTATTTCATCTACGGCAATCACTACTGCCTGAATGTTTCCTGCCTGCCCGACGGCGTCCCCGGCGGCGTCCTGTTTCGCGCCCTGGAACCGGTAGCGGGAATCGAGCAAATGGCTAAAGCGCGAGGCATTGAGCTAGCGAAAGAATCCGATCTAAAGAAAGTTTCTTCCGGCCCCGGACGCCTGTCCGAAGCCCTGCAAATAACCCGCGAGCGCGACAATGGAAAAAGTCTGGTAAACGCGCGCTCCGACCTCCACCTCGTCGATGACGGCTATCGCGCGCGCCGAGTAAGCGTCACACCTCGCATCGGGATCATGAAGTCCGCCGAACGGCCGCTGCGTTACCTCATCGCCGGAAACCCCTTTGTCTCCGGCAGGAGCCAGTAGCGCTTTTCACCCTTGGTTCCAACCCCGTTTTCTACGGGTGAGGTGTTGAGAGAACTTGAGAATTCCGCTACTCCAGACCCTGTCGCCACTGTACCAATTCTTTCGTCAGCGCGGAGGAGGCCTTCGTGTAGCTGCCTGCAAGGCTCATAGCCCTGTCTGCTTCGTCTTTGTTGCCCGAAGTGGCCAACTCCACAATCTTGGCCGCCTCCTGATGAAATTTCGCGTGCAAGTCTACGGCGGCGCGGTAACTTTGTGTTCCTTTGTCAGCCGCCGTAAAGTCCGGGCCGTACAGCCATTTCCCGAACTCGCACTGGTTGTCTACCCTGACCGCGGCGGGCGCCACATCGAATTTCCCGGTGTTGACGGCGGTTCGCAGCCGTGCTTTCCAATTCGCATGCGCTGCAATCGCTTTCTGAATCATCTCCACATTAATCACGGACTCACCCTCGCAGTCGGCCCTTATTTCCAATGGGTCCAGAAAACACCCTGTTTCCCCATAACCAGGCATCGACCACGCCTCTTGCACACTCTATCGGCGCCACAACGCGGAGGATTAGGCGGCCTAGACGCTGAAGGCTTTCGGGGCAACTGACGCTTCGGTTCAAGGTTCCAGCACAACATTGTCGATCAGCCGAGTGGATCCAACGTAGGCGGCGACGGCAACCAGCGTCTTTTGCGAGATCCGCTCGACGGGATCGAGCGTGTCGGGATCGACGATTTCAAAATAGTCCAAACGAACTTGCGGCTCTCCTTCGAACGCTTCTTTAGCGGCGGAGATCAGTTTGCCAGCGCTTCTTTCTCCGGCTTGAAATTGCTGCCGAACTTCCTGTAACGACCGTTGCAGCACGAGTGCGCGCCTGCGTTCTTCCCCATTCAAGTACGCATTGCGCGAGCTCAGGGCCAAGCCATCCGGTTCGCGCACGATCGGGCAAGCGACAATTTCCACCGGAAAATTCAGATCACGCACCATCCGCCGGATCACTGCCAGCTGCGCCGCGTCTTTCTGTCCGAAGAACGCCACCTCGGGCTCGATAATGTGAAACAGTTTTGCGACAATCGTGGTCACGCCCCGAAAATGGCCGGGCCGGGACCGTCCGTCGAGCTTTTCGCTCAGGCCCTCGACCACAACCCAGGAGACTGCGCCCTGCGGATAGATCTCTTCGACGGTCGGCGCAAACAGAATCTCGACCCCCTCTTTTTCCATCAGTCCGCAATCGCGATCAAATTGACGCGGATACTTCGACAAATCTTCGGTCGGCCGGAATTGTGTTGGATTTACAAAAATGGAAACGGCAACCGCGTCGCACTGCGCGCGAGCAGCGCGGACCAGCGACAAGTGTCCCTCATGCAGAGCGCCCATGGTCGGAACCAGGCCCAGGCGTTTACCACTCACGCGCGCGTCGCGGCAAGACGCGCGAGCTTCCCGAATCGTCGAGCATATCTTCATCGCTTAGCACGTCAACGATTGGCCGATGCAGAGAAACCAAGGGTTCGTATCAGGGCATCGCTTTAGCCATGCCGACACTTATCCCGGTTTGACCGCCCCTTTAGGGGCTGGTCACCAACCTCTGACCCCTCACGGCGCCTCGCGGTATTCCACGTCCAATTCTTTGAGGGTTCCGAGCAGCAGCGCGCGGTTCTTGCGCACGTCTGCCTTCGTCTGCTCGCTCGGAGCTTTGGGAACGGCCTCGGCGACAAACACCACGCGTCCGTAAGGCCACGCGCTCGACGGCAGTGCGACCAACTCCGCCTGGACTTCTTCCGGCTTCAGCAGATGAATCTCGCGATTGGCAAGGTCAAGGAAGCCGATCCCATCGTCGCGAACAATCAAGTACGGATTCCGCCAACCGCTCATGTTGGCGAACGACGGATATTTCGCGGGATCCGCCGCGGGTATGGACTCAAGGCCGCTCACATGCGGCGTCTCCGTGGGCTCAGGCTGTGGCGATTTGGAGCAGGCGATCAGCGCCCCAAGCAAAATGAAAGTGGCTAGCTCTCGCACGATAATTCGCACAACGTTTTCTCCGCCCGCTATTATCGCCGCATGGCCTGCTTGCGGAGGAGTACCGTATCGAGTGCGGCCTGCGTTTCTTTCGACAGGTGGTACGACTCAGTATCGTTCGGGAACTGGTGCGAAACCACGTCAGCCTTGAAAGCCAGTATGGATTCGGTAATCAGCGCGGCCGCGTCTCCATAACGGCGAACGAACTTCGCCGGATGTCCGAACGTCAGGTTGACCAGATCGTGGAACACCAGCACCTGGCCATCGCAGTCTGGACCAGCACCAATACCGATCGTGGGCGCTTCCACCTCGGCTGTGATCATGGCTGCCACTTCGCGCGGAATGCCTTCCAGATAGATGCAGGCCACTCCAGCGTGGTCAAGCGCGACCGCATCGCGCATGAGCTGCTCGATGGCATCCAAAGTCTTGCCCTGTACTTTGTAGCCGCCCATCACGTTGATCGATTGCGGCGTGAGCCCAATGTGCCCCGCCACGGGAATCTCGGCGTCGATCACGCGCCGGATCACGTCCACGCGCTTCTCGCCGCCTTCCATCTTGACCGCCTCGGCGCC
>Ga0209415_10016282_pt1 | contig 11955 bp, 14 predicted proteins | sample PeaSoiSIISIP2007_FD_187696 | JGI IMG/M metagenome (GOLD analysis project Ga0209415, IMG submission 187696) | Peat soil microbial communities from Weissenstadt, Germany - SII-SIP-2007 (SPAdes) (version 2) | ecosystem: Environmental > Terrestrial > Soil > Wetlands > Peat | place: Germany... | reverse complement strand
GCGCGAGCTACGCGATCGACTCGGTGCTGTGGGTCTGCGCGGCCGAGGCGCTGCTCTGCGTGATCGCCGTCGGCCTCGGCTCGCTGACGGGCTCCCGCGCGGCTTCGCTGACGGCGCTGATCGGCTGGCAGGTGATCGCCGGCCGGCTGCTCGCGATGATCAGCTTCCTCGGCTCCGCGCGCGATGTGATCCCCAACATCGCGCTGGGAGCGCTCAAGCCGGGTGAGCAGCTGCCCGACACCAACGGCCTCAGCATGAGCGCCGGCCTCGCGGTCGCGGTCCTGGCGATCTGGCTGCTCGCCTGGGTGACCGCCGGCGCCTGGCGCACGCGCACCCGCGACGCCTGAGCGCGCGCGCGGCGCGGCCGGCTCGGCGGCGCACGACGCCGGCGCTCCGCGCCTCGACGCCCCCTCCACCGGGACGGTGTTCGCAGCGCGCGTCCCCGGCGCCGCGAACGCCCGGCGCTCAACCGTCCCGTCGGCCCCTCGCCACGCTCGCCGCGGCGACCGCCAGCGCGAGCGCTGCGAGCGCCACCGCCACGATCGCGAGCGTGTCGGAGTCCGAGCCCGCTGCGGCCGCCTGGACGGTGCCCTGCCCGGTCGGCACGAAGCCGGGTATCGGCCCCGCCTCGTTGCCGGCGACGTCCTCGATCACACCGCCGGCCTTGGTGATGTTGATCGTCGGCGCCGGATAGGTCGCCGACGGCGGCCCGATCCAGAATGCGTTCTGGCCGTTTGAGTAGAACTCGACGGTCTTGAACGTGAGCGATCGGCCCGCCAGGTTGGAGGGGATCGTCATGTCGATCGGGAACTGCACGAAGTAGCCGTTGTCGAGCCGGCCGAGCGTCGAGCGGTCGCCGGTCCAGCTGATCTGCGAGACGACCTGGTTCACCGGCCCCGCGGGCGTCTGGAGCGGCTTCTTCAGGGTCGTGATGGTCTCCTTCGCGCTCCAGCCGGGGATGTTCGCGACGTCGACGTCGGTGAAGCCCGCCGGCAGCTCCATGACGACCTTGTAGGCGTACGCGCCGGGCTGCTCGCCGGGCACGCGGACGTTGACCGTCACGAACGCGCCGGCCGGGATCTCGTTGGGATGCAGGCTGATGTGGGCCGTCGCGGCGGCTGGCGCCACGAGCACGCCGGTCACCGCGAGCGCGATCACGAGTCGTTTCATTTGCTCCCTCCTTCAGTTCGTTTGCTCACCACCGCGGCTGCGCGCCCGGGGGCGGCGCCCGGCCGGCCAGAGAGCAAGCGAGGAGGCTGCGTGGGCGTCGCGCGGGCAGCGCGGGCGCGCGCCTGGACACCGGCGGACTGCGCCGCGCGCGTAACCGCGGCGACCGCCGCGCGAGCCTCGCGACGACGCCCTCGCCGGGATAGCGCCCGAGCGCGAGCAGCGCCCACAACAGGAGCGCCGGAGCCAGGAACAGGATCGGCTGAAGCAGCGCCGCCGCCGTCATCGCGCTGGCACCGCCAGCCTCACCGTGTACTCCTGGAAGAGCGACACGCGGTCGGTGATCGTCACGGTCCAGGTGCCGGCCGGCGACAGGATCGCGTCGGGGACCGTGTAGTGGCCGGGCCCCGTCACGAACGAGCGCTCGAGGAGCGGCCCGATCTGCTTGGAGGGCAGCGACGCGGTGACCGTGAGCTGCTTGCTTGAGAGGTACGGCGCGCCGGTGGTGGCGTCGATCAGGTACAGGTGCATCTGGTAGACGCCGGCCTGGTCGGGCGCGATGATCGCCTCGAGTTCCGCCGGCCCGAGCCGGACGTTCTCCTGGAAGGGACCGCTCGCCGCGTCGATCGGCGGCGCGAAGGCGACCAGGGCCGCGGTCACGGCGAAGACGCACGCCATCGTTGCGAGCTCGCCGCGCGTCGAGCGTCGCAGCAGCACGCCGGTCTCCCCGGGCGTCGCTGCCGCCGCCAGCAGCCGCCGGAGCGCCGGGATCACGCGCTCGCGGTTGATCGCGCCGAGGCCGATCAGGAGCCCGAGCAGCCCGGTCTTCAGCAGCACCAGCTCGCCGTAGGTCGAGTGCGTCAGGGCGTTGAGGCTGCGGACGTCGATGTAGGCCTGGACCGTGCCCGTGAGGGCGAGCGCAGCGACCGCGCTGAGCGCCAGCGGCGAGAAGCGCGCGAGCACGTCGATGAGCACGCCGGTCCGCGCCGCCGGCTCGACCGCGCGCGTCGCCGCCGGCAGCGCGAAGACGATGCAGGCGATGCCGCCGACCCAGATGCTCGCCGCGAGCACGTGCACGACGTCGGCCGGGAAGAACGCCCACACCGGCGACTGGATCGAGGCGTGTCCCGCGAGGGCCGGCGTGATCACCAGATACGCGGCGACCGCCGCGAGCCACAGCCGGTAGGGGGCCCGGCGGCGAAACGCCAGGGCGCCGAGCGAGAGCGCGAACAGCAGCGCCTTGATCCCCCAGACCCAGCCGAAGCGGCTCCCCAGGATGTTCGAGATGATCGCCGATTTGACCGACGCCCAAAGCGACAGCCCCGACGCCTCCGCGCCCTGCAGCAGGATCCCGAGCACGCTGACGACCGCGCCGAGCGCGAGCCCCACGCCGAGCAGCAGCCACGCCCGCCGCTCGAACGCGCCGCCGAGCAGAGCCGGCGGCGCGACGCCGATCAGGAACGCCAGCACGCCGACCACCAGCGCGATCGCGAGGTAGTCGAGCGCGCGCACGACACCGAAGGCGACGTTCGTGACGGCACCGGCGCGGTTTCGGTTGATCAGACCGGCGACGCTCTGCGCCAAGCGCGAGGCGTGGCCGATGTTGAAGACGAGGCCGCCGTAGACGATGTGCGTGTCGGCCGAGATGACCCGGTAGGTGGCGGTGTAGGTGCCGTCGGGGAGGTGGGCGGGCAGGTCCACGCCCAGCCAGTGCTCGTTGCCGTCGGGATGGCTGACGTTGCCCCCGTCGACCTCCCCGCCGGCGCCGTTGTAGACGCGAACGGCGCCGAGCGTGCCGCCGACGGCCTGGTTGAACTCGAAGATCACCTCGCGCGGTGTCGTTGCGACGGTGACTCCGGTCTGCGGCTGCGTCCCGAGCAGCACCGCGTGCGCCGACGCCACGGCAGGGGCTATCGCGATGGCGCCAAGCGCCGCGGCGATCGCGACTGTGAAGGTGCGTCGATGGTGCGACATTGCTCCTGCCCGGAGTTGGCGGGGACGTGCGCGCCCCTCCCGCTCAGGCGGAGCGCGTCAGCTCACGAGGGCGGCGACCGGGGGCGGGCGCGTCGCGAGCGCGCACGCGAGCAGCGCGCTTCCGCGCGGCACGAGCGCCGACGGGCCCCGTGCGGCGGTCACCACCAGCACCCGCGTCGGCGCGGGGCGCGGCGCGGCGCGCCGGCGACGGGCGGCGAGGGCGACGATCTGGCGCTCGCCCGGGTAGCGGCGCACGAGCATCGCCAGCGCCAACGCCAGCGCCGGGGCGAGGAACAGCAGTCCGTTCACCAGACCTCCCGCGGCGGCCCGTCCGCGCGGCGGCGGCGGACCACGATCACGAGCGCTGCGCCGCCGATCACGACCACGATGAGCGCAATGATGGCACCGATCGGGAACGAGAACGACTTCTCGGCGTTCCAGTAGAGCTTCCCGTACAGGTAGCCCGGAGTGGCTCCGACCTGGACCGGCACGTACCAGGGGAACACGAGCGTGCGCCGGTGCACGTCGGTGACGATCTTCGGGGTGCCGAGTCCCAGGTAGTGGATCCGGTGGTCGTGCCAGATGTATGTGGCGTTGTGCGCCACCGTCACCCAGTTCGGCGGGGCGGTCGCGGTGGCGGAGGGCGGGACCGTGACGCCCGTCTCGAAGAAGCTCTGGTTGAGGTAGTAGGCGGGCGAGTTCTCGTTGATCTGCACGGTTCCGTCGCCGAGGATCCGCGCGTAGCGGCCGCCGTCGTAGGCGACGTTGCGCTGCTCCTGCGAGTAGCCGAAGATCGTCACGGTCTCGTGGCTGTGGTTGACGAGCTCGATCTCGTCGTTGCGGTCGATCACGTGCCAGATGACGCCGGCGATGACCGGATGCTCGCCGACCAGCACCGAGCTGTAGCGCGTGTCGGTGACGTCCGGCGTCTGCGAGACGGTCGCGCGGGCGGCGGGGGCGAGGACGAGCAGCGCCAGCGCGAGCGCGGGCAGCAGGCGGCGAGCCATCGCGGTGGATGTTATTGGCGACCGGGCCGAGCCCGCGCCGGGTGAGCGATCGGCGCGCTACTCGCGAGAAACCGACGCCCGCTGCGTTTTGCGGCGCCGCTTGGCTTGTCTTGGCAGGCGTTACGGCTGGTTTGTGGCGTAGAGCTTGATTTAGCGGGCGTTACACTCGCACTCGTCGTGGCTGTGCGCCATCGCGGTGTTGCCACATGCCGATTGGCAGCGAAGCACGCGCTGGCGATCACCGCCCCGAGTAAGATCCCCGCCGGTGAGCCGGGAAGCCTGGTCGGCACCTCCCTGTGCTGCCATGACACCCCACTCGCCAACGCGATGCGCCGACTGACCTCGCCTCTCTCCGCGTGGCGGCGCGAGGAGCTGCGGACCAACCTGTGGTTGGTCCCCTCGCTCGAGGTGCTGCTTGCGGTGCTCATCTTCGCCGGCACCTACGCGCTCGACCGCGCCGCCCACAACCACGACTTCACGCTGCCCTCGTTCATCATCGAGGGCAGCGCCGACGGCGCCCGCCAGCTGCTGACGACCGTGGCCGCGGCTGTGATCACCGTCGTCGGCGTCGTCTTCTCGATCATGATCGTCGCGCTGACGCTCGCCTCCACGCAGTTCGGCCCGCGGATGCTGCGCAACTTCATTCGCGACCGCGGCACGCAGCACACCCTCGGCGTGTTCGTCGCCACCTTCGTCTACGCGATCCTGGCGCTGGTCTCGATCGGCGGCGGCACGCATAACCCGTTCGTGCCGCACATCTCGATCACGGTCACGCTGCTCGCGCTCGTGCTCGACATGGGCGTGCTGATCTACTTCATCAACCACATCACCACCTCGATCCAGCTGCCGCAGGTGATCGCCAGCATCGCCAGCGACCTATCCGGCGCGATCGCCGCCGAGGGCCTGCGCGGGGACTCGGGCCGCGTGGCCGAATCGAGCCTCTCGCTGGCGGAGGTCGAGCGCCAGATGGCGGAGTCGGGCGGCGTCGTGCGCACCGCGCACAGCGGCTACCTCCAGTTCGTCCGCTACGACACGCTGGTGGCGATCGCGAGCGATGCCAACGCCGTAATCCGCCTGCACTACCGTCCTGGCCACTTCCTCGTCCAGGGTCATCCGCTCGCCACCGTCTGGCCGGCGCAGGCGACCGACCGGGTCGCCCGGAGCCTCGAACGCGGCCACCTGACCGGGCCCTACCGCACGCTGGCGCAGGATCTCAGCTTCGCGGTCGACCAGCTTGTCGAGATCGCCATCCGCGCGCTCTCGGCGGCTGTCAACGACACCTTCACGGCGCTTACCTGCATCGACTGGCTCGGCGAGAGCCTGTGCAAGATCGCGGCCGAGTGGTCGCCGACGCAGATCCACCGCGACCGCAGCGGACAGATTCGCGTGATCTCCGCCGCGATCAGCTACCAGCGGATCGTCGAGCGGGCCTACGAGAAGATCCGCCAAGCAAGCCGCGGCATGCCCGCCGTGATGATCCGGCAGCTCGACGCGCTCGCGAAGGTCATGGAGTACACGAAGACCAGCGCGCAGCGCGACGTCCTGATCCAGCAGGCGGAGCGGATCGAGACGGCGAACGGCGAGTCTGTCCCGGAGCCCGCCGACCGCGCCGACGTCACCCGCCGATATCAGGCTGTGCTGGCGGCGCGTGCGGCGGTGGAGGCGGCTGGCTGACCAGGTCGTCTGCGTCCGGCGCGACGTCGGCCGCGGGCGGCGTGCCGGGGCGCCCGAGCAGCACCCAGGCGCTGGCTCCCGCGAACAGCACGCCGCACAGCACCCACCCGAGCGCGGCGGTGCTCAGCCCGACGTACTTCAGTCCGGAGGCGAAGATCACGAAGGTGATCGCGGGGCGCACGTAGCGGTCGGGCGCGCTCGAGGACACCAGCGAGCCGATCAGCACCGCTGGGACGCTGCCCAGCACGAGCGAGATCGTCACGCCGAGCTCGACATGGCCGAAGGCGAGCGCACCGAGCGCGGCGGCCCCTGTCAGCGGCACCGCCTGCGTCAGGTCGGTGCCGACCAGCTGGCCGGCGCCCAGCATCGGGTAGACGAACAGCAGCAGCACGATCATCAGCGACCCCGAGCCGACCGAGGTCATGCCGACGACGATCCCGCCGAGCATGCCGATCGCGACCGTCCGCAGCGGGTGCGGCGTGACATGCTCGATCGACGCGGCGCGAGTCTGCCCCGAGCGGCGGTCCAGCACATAGCGCAGCACCATCGCGGTCGCGCCGACGAGCAGAGCCGCGCCGAGCGCCACCTCGATATTCGACTGGGCCGACTTCGAGTTGCCCATCAGGTGCAGCAGGTAGGCGCCGAGGAACGCCATCGGCACCGACCCGAGCACCATCCAGCCGACCAGACCGCGGTTGACCGTGCCGCGGCGCAGGTGGACGGCGGCGCCGAACGGCCGCATCAGCACCGCGGCGACGAGGTCGCTGGAGATCGCGGTCGAGGGCGTGACACCGAACAGCAGGATCAGCATCGGTGTCATCAGCGCGCCGCCGCCGGCACCGGTCATGCCGACGAGAAGCCCGACCACGGCGCTGCCAAGGATGATGTAGGGGTCTACGTGCGTGTTCGAGGTTCCGGGCGCCGGGACTGGCGCGTCGTTCGGTTCGTCACTGGACGGCGGTCCGCTCAGCCGAAGCGCCGGGCGCCGCGGCGCATTAAAGCAATGACTACCAACTAAGTTGAAAGCATTCCGCCAGCGCAGAAGCAAGGCCACGCCGCCGCCGAGCGAGCTCGCGCCCTACTCCGAGCTCACCGCCGCCGAGATCGTGCGGCTGATCCGCGCTCGCAAGCTCAGCTGCGTCGAGGTGGTGACGGCCGCAACCAAGGCGATCGCCCAGGGTGACGGCTCGATCCGCGCGTTCGCTGCGCAGGCGGGCCGCACGGCGCTCGAGCGCGCTGAGGAGCTCGACGAGCTGCGGCCGGAAAGCGTCGTCAAGCTGCCGCTGTTCGGGGTGCCGGTGGCGATCAAGGACATCTTCGACACCTCGCAGCTGCCGACCGCCTACGGCTCCCCCATCTACAGCGGCTATCAGCCGCGCGCCGATGCCGCCGTCGTCGTGCTGCTGCTCGCCGCCGGCGCGGTGATCGTCGGCAAGACGAAGACCACTGAGTTCGCGTTCATGAGCCCGACCGACACGCTCAACCCGCTCGACCACGGCCGCACCCCGGGCGGATCCTCGAGCGGCTCGGCGGCCGCGGTCGCGGCGCGGATGGTGCCGCTTGCGACCGGCACCCAGACCGCCGGCTCGATCATCCGCCCGGCCGCATACTGCGGCGTCTTCGGCCTCAAGCCGAGCTTCGGCCTGGCGCCGCTGGGGGGCGTGCTGCCGACGGCTGCCTCGCTCGACACGGCCGGCGTCTTCGCGCGCAGCGTCGAGGACCTTGAGCTTGCGCTCGGCGCGATCGCGGCCGCGCCGGCCGGGATGGGCTCGGCGCGCGCGAGCCGGCCAGCGCCGACGCTGACCGCGCCGCCCCGCGAGCAGCCGCGGCTCGGCTTCCTGCGGATCGGCTGGGACCGGATCGAAGCGGCCGCGCGCGGCGCGATCGAGCGCTACCTCGAGGCCGCCACCGCGGCCGGGGCGCAGATCGAGGAGACCGAGCTGCCGGTTAGCTTCGAGCGCCTCGTCGAGGCTCAGCTGACGATCCAACGCGTCGAGACGGCCGCGGCGCTCGGGGCGGACGCCGACTGGCACCCCGAGCACGTCAGCCCCCAGCTGCGCACGTTCATCGCCGAGGGCCGTGCGGTCCCGGGTACGCAGTACCTGGCGGCGCGGCGGCTCGCCGACGAGCAGCGCTGGATCTGGCAGGACCGCATCGCCGGCTTCGACGCGGTGCTGGCGCCGAGCACGCTCGGCGTGCCCCCGCTCGGCCTGGAGGCGACCGGCGATCCGCTGCTGTGCCGCCCGTTCACGCTGCTGGGCGGTCCGGCGCTGGCGCTGCCGGGGGTCTGGACGCCCGAGGGGCTGCCGATCGGACTCCAGCTGGTCGGCGCCGTCCACAACGACCGGGAGGTGCTCGGCGTCGCGCGCTGGCTCAGCGAGCGCCTGGGCTCCGGCCCGCCGCCGCACGCCCAGACCAGCGATGCGAGTACAGTCGGTACATGACCGACTACGCGAATCCCGAATTCGACGCCGAGTTGGCCAAGCGCCGCAGCGAAGAGCGCCGAGCCGTCGAGGAGGCCGGCGGCGGTGAATCCGAGGGTTTCGAGCTCGCCGAGCACGACCTGATCGAGCACGCCTCCCACGGCGACGAGCATTCCACGATGCGCATCCTCCGCGACGCGGAGCCCGAAGAGGAGCTGACGGACGCCGTCTACGGCGAGGCCGACGAGGAGAAGCTCAGCGACTGAGCGCCGTCACGGCGAGCCATGCGCTCGCCGCTTCGAGCGTGTCGCGATCGATCTCGTGCCCGCCGGCGCTCTCGCGGTAGGAGACCTCGATGCCACCGGCGAGCAGCGCCGCGCGCGCGTCACGCCCGAAGTCGACCGAGATCACGGGATCGGCGCGGCCGTGGGCGATGAAGGCGCGCAGCCCCGCGCGGTCGGCCAGCTCGGGCTGCCAGCCGGCAACGGTCGGGATGAACCCTGAGAAGGCCAGCAGCCCGCCCGGCGCCGGGCGCTCGGCGGCGAGCGCGAGCGCGTAGCTCATCACGGAGCCCTGGGAGAAGCCGCCGATGACGGTGCGCTGCGCGTCGATCTCGGTGCGCTGCCAGAGCTCGTCGTGCAGCGCCGCCAGTTCCGCCACGGAGGCGGCGAAGCTGTCCGGGTCGGGATAGCCGACGCGGGGCACGACGTACCAGTGCCATCCGGGCTGGCCGGGGAGCGCGAGCGGTGCACGCGGAGCCACCAGGTGCAGGCGCCGGCGCGGATCGAGCGCCTCGCCGAGCGCGAACATGTCGAGCTCGTCGGAGCCGCGGCCGTGGTGGAGCACGAGCAGCCCGTCAGGGTCGCCGTCGGCGCCCCGCTCGCGGTAGGAGAGCGCCACCTCAGCCGCCCGCTACGCGCCCGCACTCGGCGCGCGCGGCTTCGGCGAGCTCACGGGCGCGCGCGCGGCGCGGATCGTTCGGCTCGCCGGCGAGGTTGAACTCGACGATCGCTGCCGCCGCCCTAACGACGCCCTCAGCCAGCACAGCAGCCACCGCGGCCTCGCCGCGCACGCCGCCGCGCGCGTCCGCGAAGGAATCCGCGGCCAGCGCGACCACCTCGGCCGCGGTTTCGGCGATCGCAAGCGGCGGGTCGGCGGCCGCGGACAGCGCGTCGTGGCGCAGCTGCGCCGTTCCCTGCCTGCGCGCGGCCAGCACATCGCGGTAGGCGTCGATGTCGCGCTCCGCGAGCGCCAGGGCACTCACGCGGATCGCGCTCGCGCGGGCGCGGCGCGCCGAGCGTGCGCCGTCCTCGTCCGCCTCGCGCCGGAGCATCACGCCACAGACCATCTCGACCAGCGCTGCGCAGAGCGCACAGGTCCAAGCCGCTGCCGGGCCTGCGCCCGGCACCGGCTCGCTCGAGGCGACGCGCTCGAGCAGCTCGGTCCACGACGAGGTGTCCGCGAGGCCGCCGATCGCGTCAGCATCGCACAGGCGCCGACGCGATCGTGCAGGCGCGCGCCGGCGTCTGAGCCGCTCGGCCAACTCTCAGGCGCGCCTTCGCCCGCGCTGACCTGCTCGCGGTTCACTGACGAGGCACAGCGTCGGAGCGGCCGGCGCGCAAACCGATTGGAGAACACGATGTCAGTCACGCTGATCATCTTCGTCAACGTGGCGCTGGATGCCGCGCTGCTCGGCGGCCTCGCCTACGCGCTCGCGCGTCCGACGCGCCTGACTCCCCACCTACGGATCGTCGCGGCGCCGGGCGCGCGCGCTGCGGCCGTGCGGGCGCCCGCCCGCCGCCTCGCCCACGCTCACGGCGCCTCGGACTGGAGCGTGCGCACGTCGCGGGCGACGGCGTAGGGCTCGAACGGGAACAGGTAGCCGACGCGCTCGAACCCGCGGGCGTCGATCAGATAGATCGCCCCGCTCGCGCCGGCGCGGCCCGCGACGCCGATCCCGAACTGCCGCCAGAGCTCCGCGAGCGCCGCGCGGGGCCCCACCAGCCAGTCGTATGAGCCGCGAACGAGGCCGGCGCTCGACGCCGTCTCTGCCACGCGGCGCGCGCTGTCGACGGCCGGGTCGAGGCTGACGATGTCGAGCGCCGGCAGCGCGCCGCCCGCGAGCACCTGCTCCACGCCGGCGACGAGGCGGATCTCGCGTGCTGCGGTGTCGCCGCCGCGAGTGTCGAGGAAGGCCAGCAGCACCGGGCGGCCTCGTTGGCGCGACAGCGCGATGCTCGCGCCGGCGCTGTCACGGAGCACGAACTCGGGCGCGGCACGGCGGCCGGGACCCCATGACGCCTGGCCGTGGAACAGCGGCAGCGTTGGCGCCGCGCGCGGGCGGGTCAGCGCCACGACGACACCGGCGATCACGCCCAGCGCCGCCGCGAATGCCAGCACGAAGGCGATCCGCCGGCGCGACCACGGCCCCCTGGGCGTTGCCTAGCGCTCCCGCGGCGTGGCCGCGCCGGCGCGCATCAGCGCTCGCCGGCGCCTCGCCGCCAGAGCACCCCGTACCAGATGCAGACCACGATCAGCGTTCCGAGCGGCAGCACCAGCGTGAGGATCGATCCGGTCAGGAAGTGGCTTGCTAGCGGCATGGCGGTCAACTCCATCGCGGCTCCTTCAAGTGGCGCGTACGGCCGTCATCAGACAAGGTAGAGGACGATGTAGGTGAGCACCCCGAGCCCGACGAGATAACCCCAGTAGAAGACCGCCGCGTCGAGTCCCGGCTTGATCAGTCGATCGGGCTCGAAGATGTCGCCGCCGGTCGCCGCCGGTCGCCGCCGCGCCCGCAGCTCGGTCGCGACGTGCGTCTCGAGCCAGTAGAGCGTGCCGATCACAGCGAGCACGTAGAAGCACGTCCAGCCGCAGTAGACGCTGGCGTAGGCGCCCGAGGCCGGGCCGAAGTTCTGCGTCGCCCACTCCAGGCACTGCAGGACGACGACGGCGAGGCCGAGCCCGAGCGCGCCGCTCGCCGCGCGAACCCAGCGGCGCTGCTCGCGCGCGAGCATCCGCGCCGCCAGGATTGCCAGCGCGCCGCTCGCGAGCGTGCAGATCAGGATCGCGACGCCGTAGCCCTGCTCGGGTCCGACGCCCTTGGGGCGCCACATGTGCTCGACGTTCAGCGAGCGCAGGTAGAAGTAGGCAAAGACGAACGCGAGGAAGAAGAAGGAGGTGGCCCCGGCAAGCAGCCGCGCCGCGAGGTAGTGCTGGCGCGCGCCGACCTCGGGCGGCTCGGGCGGGATCTCGACGCCGAGCGCGACGGCCGCCATCGCGCCAAGGTGCTCTGAGGCCTCGGCCATCGCTCAGCCTCCCGCTGCCAGCGGCTCGCCCGCGTGGGCGGGCAGCGGCGTGCCGTAGTCGTAGGGGTCGGAATCGATCACCGGGATCGTCTCGAAGTTGTTGACCGGGACCGGCGTCGGGGTCTGCCACTCGAGCGAGCGCGACCGCCACGGGTTGGCCTCGGCGGGCAGCCGCGCGAGCACGAGTGAGTAGACGGCGTTCGCGATGAAGACCAGCATCGAGGCGCCGAGCAGGAAGGCGTTGATCGAGACCCAGCGGTTGAGCGGAACGAGGTTGGTCGCGTAATCCACGACGCGGCGCGGCATCCCCTTCATGCCGAGCACGAACAGCGGCATGAAGGTCGTGTTGAAGAAGATGAACATCGTCCAGAAGTGGATCTTCGCGAGGCGCTCGTTGAAGCGCAG
>Ga0209415_10016280_pt1 | contig 11956 bp, 6 predicted proteins | sample PeaSoiSIISIP2007_FD_187696 | JGI IMG/M metagenome (GOLD analysis project Ga0209415, IMG submission 187696) | Peat soil microbial communities from Weissenstadt, Germany - SII-SIP-2007 (SPAdes) (version 2) | ecosystem: Environmental > Terrestrial > Soil > Wetlands > Peat | place: Germany... | reverse complement strand
CTGGGCAGTCGGCGACGTCGACACGACAACGGGCATGGGCGTGATTCTGCACACCACCAACGGCGGGGGGACATGGACCATGCAGACGAGCAATGTCTCAGATGCCGTCTATGCCGTCGCCTTCGTCGACCTCATGAATGGCTGGGCAGTCGGCGACGTCGACACGACAACGGGCATGGGCGTGATTCTGCACACCACTAACGGTGGCAATAGCTGGACATCGCAAACCAGCGTGACGTCGCAAGCGCTGAACGGTCTCAGCTTCGTCGTCGATACGCAGAGCAGCGCGCAGGATGGGTGGGCGGTCGGCGATTTGGGCACGATCATCCACACCGGCGACGGCGGCGCCACCTGGCAGACACAGAACAGCCCGACGGTCAACGACCTGTATGCGGTCACCTTTGTCGACACCACGCACGGGTACGCCGTCGGCGATGGCGGCGTCATCCTGCGTACAACCGACGGTAGCACCTGGACGCTGCAACCGAGCGGCCCCATCGGAACCTGTTCCGGAGGCAGTCTCGACGGCGGCGTATGCAGCACGAGCAACGACTGCGGAGGCGGGACATGCAACCTCGTTTCGTTGTCCGGCATCGCCTTCGCGGATCCAATGAACGGATGGGCCGTCGGTGACGCCAACAGCGCGACCAACATGGGCACGATCGTGTTCACCAACGACGGCGGCGCCACCTGGACGGTGCAATCCAGCAACAATACCAACCCGCTCTACGCCGTCGCCGCCTTCAATTCGGCAACCGCCTGGAGCGTCGGTGGCGCGGGGACGCGCTTGGATACGACGGACGGCGTGACCTGGCAGTCGCAGAACCCGGCACCAACGAATGACCTCTACGGCATCGCCTTCCCCGACGCCACGGATGGCTATGCGGTCGGTGATTTCGCCTCCATCGCACAGACCACCGACGGCGGAAACACGTGGACGACGACGCCAGGGATCCTTCCGACGACGGCGGACCTGTTCGCCGTGAGCTCGGTGGATCCGTTCGTCGCCTGGGTCGCCGGTGGAAACGGCACCATCCTGCGCACCGGGGACGGCGGCCTGACCTGGCAATCCCAGACGACCAACTCGACTGTTTTGTTGTTCGGCATCAAGTTCATCAACGGCAACTCCGGATGGGCCGTCGGGGAGGTCGACGACAACAGCGGGATGGGCACGATCCTCTACACCAACGACGGCAGCGACAACAACGCGCTCTGGACGCCGCAGACCAGCAACTCGTCGCAGGACCTCAACGCCGTGGCCTTCGTCGATCAAAACAACGGATGGGCCGTGGGCAACGCGGGAACCATCGTCAACACCACGAATGGCGGAACCATGTGGACGGCGCAGAACAGCCGTACCACCGACGATCTGTACGGGATCGCCTGCGTGAACTCCGTGAACTCGACGGTGTGTTGGGCGGTCGGCGGAACCTTTGACGTGGCGAGCGAGACCCAGGTCATCCTGTATACGACGGACGGCGGCACGACCTGGTCGCCGCAGAGCAGCGCCTATGGGGACACGCTGTTCGCCGTCGCCGCCGTGGACACCCTGACGGCCTGGGCCGTCGGCGATTTCGGCCTGATCCTGGGCACCACGGACGGCGGCATGACCTGGACTCTGCAGAGCAGCAACATGTTCAATCCGTTGAATGCGGTGGCATTCCTCGGTTCGCGGAACGGCTGGACGGCTGGGGATTGCGGGACCATTCTCGGAACGGTCAGCGGCGGGCGTTAGCAGAATCTCCCCGGGTCGGAGTGTCCCTGGCGAAGCCTGCCGCCTCGCGCGCGCATCCGCAGCTGCGCCGTCTTCACATGCGGTGAACCCCTTCGCATGTCTCGTCCCGCGCTCATCGTCCACGGCGGTGCCGGCGCCGCACAACCCGAGCTGTGCGCGGCACAGGATGCCGGCTGTCGCGCCGCGCTGCATGCGGGGTGGCGCATCTTGGCAGCCGGTGGCGCAGCGCTTGATGCCGTCTGCGCCACCGTCGCCGTCTTGGAAGACGATCCCACGTTCAACGCCGGCGTCGGCTCCTGTCTGACCCGCGACGGCACCGTCGAAATGGATGCTGCGGTCATGGACGGCAACGGCCTGCGCGCCGGCGCGGTGGCGGTGGTGAGCACGGTGCCGAACCCGATCCGGCTGGCACGCGCGCTCATGGAGGATGGGCGGTACGTCCTCCTCGCCGGGACGGCGGCCGACGCGTTTGCGCGCCGGCACGGCGTGCCGACCTGTGAGCCGGAAGACCTCGTCACTGAGCGCCAGCGGCGTCGCTGGCAGCAGCGGCGCGACGAGGCTGCGGCCGGCGGGACCGTCGGCGCGGCGGCGGTCGACCGCGCTGGCCATGTTGCTGCCGCAACCTCCACCGGCGGCCTGTTCGACAAGCCGGCGGGACGCATCGGGGACTCCGCGCTCATCGGCGCCGGCACATACGCCGACGACACCCTCGGCGCGGCGTCCGCAACCGGTATCGGTGAAGCCGTCATCCGCGTCGCGCTGTCGCACCGCGTCGTCGAGGCGCTGCACGACAGCGCTGATCCGGCACGCGCCGCGCGCGACGGCATCGCCGTGTTGGGCCGCCGCGTTGGGGGCATCGGGGGCATTATCGTGATCGATCCGTTCGGACGTGTGGGCCACGCGTACAATGCGCCGCACATGACCGTCGGCTACATGCGGGCGGATCTCGCCCAACCCTCCGTGCACGCCTGAACCGCACGCGCCACGTTGCATCCGTGCAAGGTGGTGCGATACTTAGGGCATGATGGGGAGTGCACCTCAGGCGCGCAGCGAGCCATGAACTCCATCGCCGCCGCGACCAACCTGCTGGCGCGCCCGTGGCAGCTGCTCTGGGGCGGGCTGGCAACGGCCGCGACGCTGCTCTTCACGGCGGTCCTCGGCTTGAGCGCCATCGTGCTGACGCTCATCACTCGCCAACCGTGGCCCATCGATTGGCTGGGCCTCGTCTGGAGCCGATGGATTCTGGCGGTGTGTGGAATCCAGGTCGACGCCGAGGGACTGGATGGCATCGATCGCCGCCGCTCCTATGTCATCATCTCGAACCACCTGAGCGATTTCGATATCTGGGTGACCCTGGCGGCACTGCCGCTAAAGATCCGCTTCATTGCCAAGAAGGAGCTCTTGCGCGTGCCCATCGTCGGGCAGGGCCTGGCGTTGAGCGATCACATCATCATTGACCGCTCGAATCCGGACGAGGCCATCGCCCGCATCAACGCGCGCGTGGCCAGCCAAATCGACCACGGCTTCTGCATTTTGTTCTACGCGGAAGGAACCCGCAGCCGCGACGGAAGTGTCCTCCCCTTCAAGAAGGGCGGCGTGAGCCTCGCCATCCGCACCGGGCTGCCCATCATCCCGATGAGCATCAGCGGGACGCGCAAGTTCCTTCCCAAGCGCAGCGCGTTCATCCGTCCCGGAGGGCGGGTGAAGATCGTTCTGAGCACGCCGATTGAAACGACGGACTACACGCTGGAGCGCCGCGACGAGCTGAACGACCGGGTGCGCAGCGTCGTCATCCAGCACTACATCGAGGACTATTGATTCGTCCGCAGCGTTCCGCACTCCGCTCTCCACGTTGACGCGGCGGCGGCGCGAGGTGAAACGGGAGCCCCAGTGAGCACGTTCGAGACAACGTACGCGTCGCCAATTGCTTGGGTCGCGGAGCAGTTGGCGATCCTCCCGGCGGCGCCCGTCCGCCGCGCCGTCGTGCTGGTTGCGGCGGAACGGCATGCGCACGCCATTCGCCGGCTGGTGTGCGTCGACCGGGCACGGCCGGAGCACCTTGCCGGCGTCTGGTTCGTGCGTCCCGTGGAGTTCGCACGCGAGGTGCTCCTGCGCGCCGGCACCGTGCGTGTGTCGGGTTGGGAAGCGGTGCGGCGATTGCGGATTCTGCAGCTGTTCGAGTCCGCCGCCCTCGCCGGGACGCTGCGCTACTTCAACACCGACCAGCTGCGGTCGGGACAAGGGTACGTCGATGCCTTCGCGCACACGATCGCCGATCTCGAAGCGAGCGGCCTCGACGCCGCGTTGGCGTTGCGGGTCGCGGAGCGCCTGGCGCGTGGTGATGCGTTCGCCGGCGACCGCTTGCATGACGTCGCGGTGACCTGGGAGGCCGCCGACCAGGCCGCCGGCGGGCGCGCCACGCATGCCCAGCTGCTGGCCGAGGCCACCGCAGCAGCCACGGCCCGTCCGCAATTGTTGGCGCCGTTCGGCCCCATTTTCGCCATGCTCACCGCGTCACCGTCGACGATGCTCCTGCGATTTCTGCGCGCCCTGCCCGACTGCCAAGCCGTTTTTCAGGATGCCCGCCCACTGCGTACCGGCACGCAGCGTTGGCGCGAGCGGATTGGCGCGCAGTCGCAACCCACCCCGGACGGCACCCCAACGAAGGACGCAGCAGTCGCGGCTTCCGAGATCGGCCTCGTACAACGCTTTTTGTTCGAGACACCGGAGAACCTCACCGCCCCCAATCGCCCGCGCTCGCGCGGTGCAGACGGCAGCGTCGACATCGAGGAGTACCCGGGCATCGAGGACGAGATCGAGGCGGCCGCAACCTGGGTGACGGAACAAGTGTCCGCCGGAATACCGCTCGAGCAGCTGGCATTGATCGTCCCGGAAATCGATCCGTATGCCGATCCGCTGCGGGATCGTCTGGCACGCCTCGCCGGCGGACCGAACGACCCAGCGATACGCACCTACGTCGCGGGTGGGGTATCGCTGGCGGCGTCTCCCGCCGGACGGCGGCTGCGCGGAGTGCTCAACGCATTGGCGCGTGGACTGGAGGCGGAGGCCACGATCCGCGTACTCCCCTCGCTGCGTCGCGCCAATCAAGGGTCTGACGGAGGCGAACGGCTCTCACCGTCGCGCGCCGCGCAGATCGTCTACGGATCTGGCATTATCGGTGGCAGCCCGGGCGACCGCGGCGGCGTGAGTGAGTGGGTGCCGCGGCTGTTGCGCCGCCAGGCGGTCATGCGGCAGCGTGCCGCCGAGCCGCCCACCGCGGTCCACGCGGGAACCCTCGCCGCCGAGGAACCGGAGAAGCGTTTGGCGGCACGCGCGCGACACGACGCGGCGCGGTGGCTGCGCGATGTGGAACCGATCATTGCGGCGATCAGCGAGCTGCAGCAGCTCGCCGAAACGGTGATCGCCGGCGCACCCCTCGACACCACATGGGAGCAGGTGCGCGCCTTCTGTGAACGCCGGCTACGCATACCGCCCGATCCACCCAACCTGCTGGCGCGGCTCGACGAATGCCTCCAGCCGATGCTGACCGATCGGGTCGCGCGCGCCATCCGCGGCCCCGCAACCTTGCGCGTGTTGATCGATGCCCTGCACGGCGAACAGCGGCCCACGGCACGCTTCGGGGAGCCGTGCGTGTTCGTCGGCACCGGCTCGCAGGCCGCCGGGCTGCGCTTCGCCGCCGTGCGCATCCTGGGCCTGGCGGAGGGCGCGCTGCCGCACACGCCGCACGACGATCCGATCGTGCCCGACAACCTGCGCAAGCGCATCGAGGAAGCCGCGCGCGCCGAGCAGCCGCAGCCGGACATCGTGCTCCCACGCCTGGCGGATCGCGTCCTCGATGACATCCACGACGTCTTTCGCGTCGTCAGCGGCGCCGTGAGCCGCTTGGCGTTCTCGGCGCCGCGGCAATGGGTGGATCGCAGCGAACGCGAGGTCTCCGGTATTCTGCTCGAAGTGGCAACCGCGCTGGGCCGGAGCGTGGGCCGTCAGACCGAGGAAGGTGACGTACCGACGGCGGCGCGGCTGCGGGCCGCCTACCTCGCGCCGGGCCGCGCCGCGCGCCTGCGGTACGCAGAGGCGCATCCGCTGTCGCCGCGTGCGTTGCTGGCGGCCGTGCCGGCACGCACGGGTCGCGCCGCGGCGATCACCGTTCCCACCAGTTGGACGCGTGATGATCCTCTCGCCATCGATCAACTGTGGCAGCGCGCCGCGGCGCTGCAGAGTGACCCGCTGAGCGCCGCGGACGGCGTTGTCAGCGACGCGTGGTTGGCAGCACAGCCCCCGGGACTGGTCGCGAAACGCCCGATTTCACAATCCGCGTTGACGCTGCTCCTGACGTGCCCGCACCGTTTTCTGCTGGAGCGTATCCTGTATCTCAGCGAGCCGGCGTCCCGTCCGTCGACCGACGTGATCGCGCCGGTGGATTACGGCGCCCTCTTTCACGCCGCGGCGGAGCGCTTTTTCCGTGAAGCGGGTCCGGCCGTGTGCCGTCGCGAGGGACGTTTCGAGGAATGGGTCGCCCGGGCACGCACGATCGCCGGCGAGGAGTTCGACCAGCTCCGTCTGCAATACCCGATGCGCGGCGCAGACGGCGTGGAACGCGAGCGCAACCGGTTGTTGCGGCAGATCGAGCAACTGGTGCGCTACGAGTGGCAGTTGCCGCCGCGCGAGTATCTCGACAGCGAGCTGCGCTTCGGCGATCCCGAGCCCGTGCGGCTCGCGCTCGACGGCGGCGACCTGTTCGTCTGGGGCGCTATCGACCGTGTCGACCGGATCGAGCCGGCCGCGCTCGCGGTGCGCGATCTCAAAACCGGCCGTGTCCGCGACTTCGGCGAAGATCCAATGAATGCCGGCCGCGACCTGCAGATCGGCCTGTACGTACTGGCGCTGGAAGCCTCCGGATACGGCCAGGCGCCCGTCGGGCTCGCCGCCTACGTGCATCCGTCGGCGGCGCAGGAGCCCGATCGCGCCTTCACCGGCGTCGAGCTCGACCGCCTGCGCCGCCGCACGCGTACGTGGCTCGGCGTGGCGCGCCAGCTGCTGAGTATCGGCGCGTTCCCGCGTACGCCGAACCCGGAAGATTGCACCTACTGCCCATTTGTACCGGCGTGCGGCGAGGGAGCGCAGCAGCGCAGCGCCGCCAAACTCAACAGCCTGCCGCCGCAGCATCCATTGGAGTCGTTCGTGCGCTTCAAACGCAACGCGGAGCAAGAATGAGGCGTAGCCGGTGACCGACAACGTCCACCATCCCCCGCCGCCGCCCGATCAGCCGACGCGCGACGCGATCATCCACGAGCGTGCGTGTAACGTCGCCGTGGTCGCCGGTGCCGGCACGGGAAAGACCAAGACCATCATCGACCGCGCCGTGCAGTTGCTGGCGCCGGCAGCCGCCGGCACGCCGAGCATCCCCATCCAACGCATGGCGCTGATCACCTTCACCCGGCGCGCCGCCGGCGAGCTGCGCTTTCGCATCCGCGAGCATTTGCTGCGCGAGCTCGAACGCGAGGCGCGCGGCGACGGCGCGCGCGCCCAGCTCTTGCGCGACGCGCTGGCGAACCTCGATGCCGCCTTCATCGGCACCATCCACGGATTCGCCGACCGTCTGCTGCGCTTGCGTCCGGTCGAAGCGACGCTCAGCCCGGCCTACGCATTGATCGACGACAACGCCGAGCTGGTGCGCGAGACGTTTCTGCGGCTGCGGCGCGCCGCGGAGGCCGGCACGCTGCGGGCCGAGATCGGGCCGTTCGGCGGCGCGCTCGACGCCGCGGTGATCGACGAGGCCGCGGAGACGCTGCGCGCCGCCACGCGGGCCGGATTGCAAATGGAGCGGGCGGAGAGCGCCTTCGGGCCCTTGGCCTCGGTCGAGGCGACGCTGGCGCGCATGATCGACACACGCGACGTGGCGGTCGAGCTGTCCCCGATTCCGGATCCGCAGCTCGAGGCGGCGCGCGCGGCGGCGCAGCGCTTCGCCGAGATGGTGCGGCTGTTACGCGGGGGGGAGCGCGGTCACCACGCCCTGCGGCGTATGGCGTACGCGCTGCGCCGGTTGCAGGATGCAGAGGATCCAGCCGACGCCTTCCGCATCGTGCAAGACGCGTTGCGCGGCCGCGCCCTGCGCAAGGGCGTGGACTTCAACAGCGATGCGGCGGGCTGGGACGTCTACAACGCGATTCGCCCGGACAACACCAAGACGAACTCGCTGGCGGACAAGCTGAAGGGCCCGCATCGCTGGCTGGCGACGCGCTTGGTGCGCCTGTTCGCCGTCGTCAACGCGATGTACGAACGGGTCAAAGCCGAACACGAGGTGGTGGATTACCTCGACCTGCTCATCAAGCTGCGCACCCTGCTGCGCGACGACCGCGACGCACGCCGCTTCTACCAAGGCCTGTTCGATCACGTCTTCGTCGATGAGTTCCAGGACACCGATCCGCTGCAGTGCGAGATTGTCTTCTATCTCTGCGAGGACGGCAGCGCCGGAAGTGCCACGAATTGGGACGCGGTGCGTCTGCAGCCCGGAAAACTAACGATCGTCGGCGACCCGAAGCAGTCGATCTACCGCTTTCGGCGCGCCGACATCGGCATGTACGACCAGGCCACGCAACGGCTGACCGCCAACGGCGCGCTCGAAGAGCGCCTGGAAACGAACTTCCGCAGCCGTCCCGAGCTCGTTGCCTTCTTCAATCAGCAGCTCGGCGCGGTGCTCGGCCGCAGCGACGGTCCGGCGTTCGACCCGCAAACCGGCCGCGCCAACTACGAGGATCTCGCGCCGAGCACGACGATCCCTCCGGCGGGCATTCCGGTGCATGTCCTGCCGTATGCGGACGCCGCGGACGAGGGGCTTTTGGCCCCGGAAGGCCGCGCCATCGAAGCCGCGATGCTGGCGCGGTACGTGCGCTGGCTGCTGGCTGCCGCGCGGATGATCCGGGATCCGGACACCAAAGAGGAGCGGCCGGTGCAAGCCGGCGACATCGCCGTGCTGGCGTGCGTCACCACCAACCTCCGGCTGCTGCTCCGGGAGTTCGATGCGCTCGGCATCGAGTATACGGCACGTGGCGGAGCGCTCTTCCTCGGGCATCCGGTAATCCGCCAGTACCTCTTGGGGCTGCGCGCGCTGGCCGACCGGGACGATGGCGTGGCCGAGGCCGCGTTGCTCCGGCCGCCGTTCTTCGCGGTGGATTGGGGGGACGCCGTCGTCGAGCGCACCGTCAAGGACAACGAACAGGATCCGCGCCGCCTCCGCATCCAAGAGGCGCGCGCCTTGGTGATCGAGCTGCGGGCGCGGCGGCATGCGCAACCGCCCGGCGCGACGGCACGCGACTTGATCGAATGCACGGCACTCGGCCGCGCCGTCGTCACCGGTCACAACGGGCGGCAGACGCTCGCCGCGCTCTACGAGGTTGCCGCCGAGCTCGACCGGCGCGCAGCGATCGATGGATTGGACTACGACGCCGCGACGGAGCTCTTCCGTGCATGGGCGCGCGACCCGGTATTTTTGGACGCCCCCGAGCCGCACGGTGCCGGCGCCGTGCGTGTCATGACCATCCACAGCGCCAAGGGATTGGAATTCCCGGTGGTCATCCTGTGGGACGGTTTCCAGACGTTCAGCGATCCCGGCCTCGGCAGCTGGTGGCAGGTGGCGCGTGACGGCCGGGCGTGGGCCCTCAGTCTCGGGGCCGCCGCCGTCGAACATCCCGCCGGTGCCCATTTGCTCGACCGAGAAAAACAATTCGCGGAGCAGGAACGCCGGCGCATGTACTACGTTGCGGCAACGCGCGCCCGTGATCTGTTGGTCCTTCCCGCGCCATTCACCAAGAGCAAGACCCTGAGATATGCGACCACGGAGCTGGCCACCGGCGCCGACGCCACCCTGGTGGAGCGCTTCGAAACCTTCCGCATCGAGCAGCTCCCGCTCTGGGGGCGCTTGGACGCGACGGCCCACCCCGCGCAACCGATCGTTGGCGACGCGCGGCTGCAGGCGCAGCTCGACGTCGTCCGACAGGACTTCGAGGACCGGTTGCAAGCGGCCACGCAGCCGGTCGCCGCGCCGACAGCCGTGACGATCGAGGCCGCCGGTGCAGGCGCCGACGAGGAGCTGGAAATCGGTTCCGAACGGCTCCGCAAGGCCGAGGCGGGGAGGTTTGGCGCGCTGTTCGGTTCGACGGTGCATCGCGCCCTCGAGCTGGTGCTCTCGGGGAGTATCGGTTCCGTCGACTCGGCGGTCTCCGTAGCCGCACAGGCATCCGAGTTCACGGAGCACCTCGCCGACGCGGTAGAGGACGTGCGTCGCGGGCTTGCCGCGCTCGGGCAACTCGGCGTGGTCGGTAACCCCGCGGTGGCTGTCGCCCTCGAATATCCACTGGCCACCGCCTGGCACGGCGGCAAGCTGCTGACGGGCTTCATCGATCTGCTCGCCGTCGGCGCGGACACCGCGATGGTCATCGACTTCAAGACCGATGCGGCCGCACCTGGAGGGCTCCCCGCGGCGCATGCACGCTACGCCAGGCAACTGCGTCTGTACGGCGAGATGCTGCGCACCGCCGGCCTGGTCGGCGACCGTCAGCTCCGTCTCGGGCTGCTACTCACGGCAACCGGCAAGCTGCACTGGCTGTGAGAAGGCAGCCGGCGATCAGCAGGCGCGCGCGCGCCGCCGCAACGCGATAACAGCCGGGACCACCAGCAACCAGGTTGCCCGCGCTCCGTTAGGGGCATCGATCTGGCAGCCGGTCGTAGGCGCCGCGTTGTTGCGATAGATCGTCTGAATCCCGGAGATGTCGTCGGGCTGCAGCTGATAGGTGTCGCTCTCGTGGCTATTCATGATCGCCACCACAATCTGTGGCGGCGTAGCTTGGTCGGGATGTGCGAGACCAAACACGTGGCCGAACTCGTGGAGGAGCACACGGTGGATGTCGTTGAGCGGGGGCTGTAGGGCACCATCGTAGGCGTTCCAGGGTACTGTGCTGTTGAACAAGACGGGCGCGTCGACGATGGCACCGGTGTCATCCCAGCACGTAACCGTCACCGCCACGATATCCCCAAAACCACCGGAGCAGGCAGTGGAGGAGAAGAAGATCGGATTGTCGCCGGGGGCACCACCGCACTGCCCGGAACCAGGGCACGTGAAATTGGGGGAGCCGTTGTCGTCTTGGACTACGGTATACTGAAATGCGGCGCCGGCGCTGTTCCACTCGTCCGCTGCATTGAGGACATTCGTATCCCAGCTCAACGTGCCGTTCATCAATTCGCCGGTGGGGTTGCCCAGCAGCGTCCGGAGGGTGACGCTCCCCTGCGACCAATGCACGCACGCGCCGTTCGGGCCGTGAAAGCACGCGAACCCATACGCCGCGCCTGCCGGCTGCAGCAGCACCAGCAGCAGCGTCGCAGCCCGAATCCGTGCGTTGATGGGTATCATTGGCCGCTTCCCTGGCCGATCCCGGCTTGCGGATGCGATAGCTCGTTTGCAATCAGCTGGCGAAAGGCATCAAGCGTCATCGCCGTGGGCCTGGTGGTGTCCGCTTGCAGCGGTGTCCGGATCAACTCACGGCCGGAGAGTTGGGTGATCGGGTTGGCGTCGTTGTCGTCGACGACCTCGGTCGCCGAGCCTGGGTCGAAGCGCACATGAAAGCGCCCTTGCCATGCGCCAACGAGCGGACAGACGTCGCGATTGTTGCCGGCAACGAACAGGACGTCGCGCTCACCGGTCGTGAAAGTGGGCATATCGGACACTTGCACCGTGTATTTTCCGGTCGTTCCGCCGTAGAAGCGCAAGGTCAACGTCGCATCTACCTGCCCTTTGAGAACGGTGAGGCCCGAGAAGGTGACAAACGTCATCGGTGCGCCCGAGGCATCCTCGCCCGATCGGATATCCGTAACCGTGCCGATCGCGATTTGTTCGGCCCGCGCTACCAGCTCCGGAAAGTCGCGCTGCACGACCATCATGGCCTGCGTGGGCGGCGTGAACAGCAGGAGTGCGACCGGAAAAACCTGAAGCGCCCGAAGCCCCGACGATCGAAGGCTGTCTCTCACGACGATTCAAGCTAGCAGAGCAGCGACGACGATGGAACTACGGCAAGACGTGGAAAGTCTGCCGCGGAGAAAGCAGAAACACAGCGTTTCCTGCTTTGTGCGCCGCTAGCCTGGATTCCCACGTTAGGGGATTGAGTTAACACCACGGAGCGATTTAGCCAAACAGCAGCCGCAAGCGTC
>Ga0209415_10016279_pt1 | contig 11956 bp, 13 predicted proteins | sample PeaSoiSIISIP2007_FD_187696 | JGI IMG/M metagenome (GOLD analysis project Ga0209415, IMG submission 187696) | Peat soil microbial communities from Weissenstadt, Germany - SII-SIP-2007 (SPAdes) (version 2) | ecosystem: Environmental > Terrestrial > Soil > Wetlands > Peat | place: Germany... | reverse complement strand
TCGTCAGCGGATGGCGCTCGAGCATCGCATCGTACTTTCCGCCCTCCGCGCCCTTATTCATCTTGACGATTTCGGCCATCGCCGCGGCATCGTCCTGGATCGCTTGGATGCGCGGATCGTTCATCGACTTCACGTAGCCGACGTAGATGGCCGCGTTGGGCCGCTGGCCCCACAAGGGGAAGGTGATCGCGAACGCCGTGAAGATGGTCAGGATCAGGAGCGCAACGATCGGTTGCGGAACCCGGTTGTTGTCCTCCGTGAGCCCCCCGAGGCTCTCGCCTTCCCAAACTTCCACTGCCTTCTTGTTGAGTGCCTCATCGCTCATGGTCGCGAGCGGCTGCTCCATCGTAAATGCCATGCGGTTCTCCCCGATTGCAAAGTTCGTGTCTGGTATCTAACTGGTCTGGTGCCGAGCTTGTTACTTCAGGCTCAGAACGAAGTCGATCAGGTTGCGGATCTCCGAGTCCTTGGCATACTGCGGCACGTCCGGCGGAAGGACACGCTTGCCTTCGTGGTACTCGAGGTACTCCTCGCGCCACTTGTCGAAATCGATCTTCTTGCCGTTGGCGTCGACATCGCCCCAGAGGTAGTCGAAGCGCGGCATGATCGAGTGCGTCTGCACCAGGCGCGGGTTGAAGAAGTGCATCATCATCCACTCGCGCGAGCTGTTGCGCGAACCTACGTGCAACAGGTCTGGCGCCTTGCGGTCGGAACCAAAGGCCGTCGGCGATTCGCCGTTGAAGTCGCCCAGGGCCGGGGGGGCGCCGAACACCTGCCAGTCCTGCGTTTCCTCCGGCAGCAGGGTGTGGCACCACCAGCATCCTTCGCGCACGAACATGGACTTGCCGGCACCGATGTGCGAAATATCTTCGTCCTTGGCGGCACCCAAGACTTCGGCCGGCGTCCAACCCTTGCTTGCCGTCAGGTTTTCGATGTAGGCGTACTCCTTGCCGCCCACCGAACCCCGCGCGATAGCAAACACGGCGCCAGCCCCCTTGTTGGCTTCGGCGATGCGCCCTTGCTGCTCGCTCAAGGCCTTGACGGTCTCGCCCAGCGTGACCGGATGCAAGATCCCGCTGGGAAACGACGTTCCCGGGTTGTACACGTAGACGTAACGCGCTGCTTCCAGCGGAGCGTTGGTCTTCGGGTCGTTGTGCACCAGCACCTTGAGGGGCTTGTTCTTGCCCAGCATGAGCGGATCGTCCACGTTGAAACCGCTCTCGCGCCCGGCCGAAAGCTGCTTGTCGAGCGCGATATCGGTTGCACCCACCTGGCGGATGTCCAGGGTCGGCATCACCAAGGTGATGAACATGGAACTTGCAAGCGAGATCCCGAACATTCTCGCGCCGATCTTGTATTCACGGAACGCCATTTTGGCTCCTCTTTGCCAGTTTCTGTCTTAACGTTCGTAGGCAAGTTCATGCGGCATGCGACCGCTAGGAACTACCGTTCCCTCGCGCGCCGTCAGCCACATGTTAATCAGCCACAGAATGTTGCCCGTGAACACCATCGTGCCACCGATCCAGCGCGCGATCATGTAGGGGTGCTCGGCGATCACGACGTCGATGTAGGGCACTTCGTAGATCTTGCCCGCGCCCTGGATCAGCCCGGCGATGGTCATCGAAACCCAGTAGATCGTGAAGCCGATCAGCAGCATCCAGAAGTGCACGTTGCCGAGCGTCAGCGAATAGAGCTTGCGGCGCATGATCGTCTGCAAACCGAAGTACACCGCCGCGGCCTCGAGGAAGGTGGAGAAGCCGAGCAAGGCGAGGTGGGCGTGCGCGACGATCCAGCCGGTGCCGTGGATGTACCAGTTGATCGCGCGGGTCTGCTGGAACCCGCCCTGCATGTTGAGCGGGATTGCCATCAACACGCCGGTGATCGTAAAGCGCACCTCGAGGTTCTCGACGAACATGTACCACTTGCCCTGCATCGTGAGCAGCAGGTTGGACACGAAGGCGATCGCCGGCACGAGGATCAGCACCCCTTCGACCGAGGCAAACGACTTGAGCCATTCGGGCAGCGGCGCGGACATGAGGTGGTGGGCGGCGGGCGTGGAGTAGAAGACCACGACCGACCAAAAGTGCAAGTGCCCGATGCGGTGCGAATACAGCGGGTTGCCCGTCACCTTCGGAATCGTGTAGTAGGCGATGGCCGCTGCGACCGGCGTGATCCACAGGCCCAGCACGTTGTGCGCGAACCACCATGTCAGGTAGCCCTCGGTCAGCCCGGTCAGGTGGAAGAACTCCGGCGAATTACCGACGATGAAGACGATCGCGACCATGAACACGGCGGCCGCGAAGAACCAGTTGGTGGTGTAGATCCCCTGCGTGCGGCGCTTGATGACGGTCATCCACACGTTGATGCCCAGGGGGATGGCCATGAACGCGGCGATGTACAGGTCGATGAACCAGGGAAAGTCTGAATACTCGCGCCCGGAGGTGATGCCGGCCCACAGAACCGTCAGGCCCAGCGTCAGACCCAGATTCCACAGGAAGCAATTCCAGACCCCGAGCTTTTCGGACCACAGCTTGGTGTTGCCCAGCGCCGGCGTGATGTACATCATCGCCATCGCGAAGGCCATCGAGATCCAGCCGAAGATCACGGCGTGGACGTGCACCTGGCGCATGTGGCCGAAGGCGAACCACTCGTTTCCGGTAACCATGTCCGGGAAGGCGAGCTTGGACGCGTTGAACGAACCCAGGCCCGTTCCGATCACGAACCAGACGATGGACGAAAAACCGAAATAGATCGCCGCCGATCCGGACGGGATGTCCTCGCCGCGGGCAAACAGGTACTTGAACATGATTTTCCCCTAGTTTCCGAAGAAAGGTATTTCGCTCAGCCGTTCTGGCTCTGATTCCGCTTCTTCGGAGTCAGGACGTAATACGAAAGCAGCATGCTCGAGAAGGCGAGCGCGATTCCCAAAAGACCGGCGATCAGTGCCATGTTTTCCTTGTCCCTATGTACAAACAGTAATCGGGGGTAGTGAAGCCAACTCTACTTTGGCGCGGCGAGGAACCGACCGCACTCAGCGCTGCGCGGCCCGCTCCAGGGCATCGTGCTGCGACAGACCGACGAGAAGAATGCCGACAAAGGCAATACCAAACACGATCATGGCCCAGTCGATGAAGCCGGTGAACGTCGAGGGATCGTAGGCCGCGTTGTAGATGCCGCCCCAATTCGCGAAACCACCACGTCCTAGAAGGCACATCAGCGCGGCACCGAAAACACTGCCATTACCCATGCCGGTCAACATGCCGCCAATGATGATTGCCCAAAAGGCCTTGCTCGTAATCGCCTTACCTTCCATGCTCCCCCCTTGACGCAAAATTGAACACGGCCACAACGGGCATGCGAACGCCGCGCCGAAAGCCAACCCACGATCTTTACTGCCTAACGAATGTCCCCAAAACCGCTGACCAACGATCCCATTTCCGCAAGATCAACCCGCTCACTCCAACCGGGGGCTCATTCTCCCGTTTTATTTTTACCGCCCCCAAAGCGTGTCGACCATGATAGGTAGGGCTAACTAGCACTGTCAAGCATTCGCTTTCTCATCTCGCGATGCACCATCAAAACCGCCCGAACCGTTCTCCCTCCTCGCGCGCTGGTCATGCATCGCTCACGTGCCGTACATGACGCATATAGGGTGTTGCCAAACTGCGCCAACTACCCACATGCCACTGAAGCTTGTGTTGTTGTTTGTGCTTGATCAACGAACCGGCGGATTGTGATGAGAAACGCGCGCGACGTAAAGGTTTTTTTTCAAATTTCGTGACGCGTATTCCCGTTGCAACATTGCTGCAGCACACATACAAGGCTGGATGAGAATCATTTCCCCTAGCTCCCCGTCCAATCACGAAACGCACTCGCTTTGGATTAGGATGAAGCTGTGCGTTTTTTCATCTGCGCGCGTTCCCTGAGGAGAAACATCATGGGGTTTTTCGAATCGTTACCCGACGGCTGGACGATTTACGTGTGGCTCTTCGCCGGCGCCGCCATCATCATTGCCGCGATCGCGTGGATGCGCTGGGGCTTTAAGAACGAACAGTTCGACGAAGACATCAAGTATGTCGTCTTCAACGAGGACGATAAGGACAAGATGAAGCCCGAGGAATACGCCAAGGCGCAAGCGGTAATGAAGAAGCAGATGGAGAGCCGCGAGCGCCACTTGGCCATGCAGGCGGCACAAAAACGCAGTTGACGCTGCCGCTGCGCGCCGCGTGAAAAAAGGCGAACTCGCCGTACTGGCGGCGATCGGCGTGCTGGTAGGGGCCGGGGTCATTCGCGCTGTCGTACAAAAGCCGACGGCGCGCGACCGGGAGATCCCCTTCTACAGCACGGCCCCGGCGGATGTGGCCACCAAGGCCAGCGACCTTATCCGCCAGCACTCCTGCCGCCAATGCCACAGCCTCTGGACGACCCGCGACCCGCTGCAGGCCGTGCCGGCGCCGATGCTCGACGGCATTGGCTCGCTGCGCAGCGAGGTGTGGCTGTTTGACTATCTGTCGGCCGCGAACCCGCAGACCGTTTTGCCCTCGCGCCTCAAGCCCGAGTACCGCATGCCTTCCTACGCGGCCCTGCCCGACGCGGAGCGGCGCACTCTGGCGAGTTATCTCGCCAGCCTGCAGGTCAAGGACTGGTACCTGGAGCAAACGCGCCGGCTAGAGCACGACAAGCTCACCGGCGAGGACACGGCAGACAAATAGCCGCTAGCCGGCGCCCCGGCGTCGGCCCCGCACGCTGGCGCGACGGGCGCGCGCCAGGCGCGCCCGAAGACCGACAACTTCGAGGATCACGGCAAGCGCAACGACGCCGTATGCGCCCCAGACGTAGCCTGCGTAGCCGCCCATGTTCAGGAACTCGCGCCAGCTGCCCCAGTTCATGCCTGCTCTCCGGCGAGCGCCCGGACCCACTCGGCGCCACGCTCGCGCTCCAGAACGATTGCTCGTGCGCGGCTTAGCGCGGCGGCGATGCAATACATCCAAAACGCCAGCGCCATGACGAGCATCGCCGCCAGCATCGGCGCCGCGATCGTCGGCGCGCGGCCAAGACTGATGGAGGAGCCCTGGTGCAAGGAGTTCCACCACTGCACCGAGAAATAGATGATCGGCACGTTCACTACGCCCACCAGGGCCAGGACCCCGGCAGCGCGGTCGGCCCGGCGCAGATCATCGATGGCGCTATGCAGCGCCATGAATCCCATGTAGAGGAACAACAGGATCAGCGTCGAGGTCATGCGCGCGTCCCAGTCCCAGTAGGTGCCCCACGCAGGTCTACCCCAGAGAGCCCCGGTCCAGAGCGCCAAAAACGCCATCGACGCGCCGGTCGGCGCCAGAGCGTTGGCCATGATCGCGGAAATCCGCGTATTGAGAATGAACCCCAGGGCAGCCCAAAAGGCCATGATGATGTACACGAACATTGCCATCCAGGCTGCCGGGACATGCACGAACATGATGCGATAGGCCTCCCCCTGCTGGGCGTCCGTCGGCGCGACGAAGAACCCCAGATACAGGCCAACCGCTGCCAGCACTGCCGCCAGGGTGGCAAAGGCGGGAACCGCCTTGCCCGCCAGGCGATAAAACTCCGGCGGCGAGGCGTAGTGAAAGAAGCGAAAACCCGGTCGCGCGGAGGTTGTTTCGTGCATGGCAGATTTTGGTGAGCGTCTCGTTGTGGCGCGGTTTGCAATCGTTGCCCCAGGGGGCCTATTCCAAGGATATCCTCAGCGCCGTCACGATCGCCCAGGGGGCCAGCGCCGCCGAGCCCAGCGACAGGCCGCCGAGCAGCAGCAGGTCAGCGGCCGGCGAAAGTCCGCCGGCGGTGGCGTCCACCGCGCCGGCGCCGAAGATCAACACCGGCACCGTCAGGGGCAGCACGAGCAAGGTTACCAATACACCACCGCCGCGCAAGCCCAGCGTCAGCGCCGCACCTACGGCGCCGATCAGGCTCAGCGCCGGCGTTCCCAGCCCCAGCGCGGCCACCAGCGTGCCCGTGGACTCGAGCCCGAGGTCGAACATGACGCAAATCGGTACGGCAGCCAGCGTGATCGGCGCTCCCGTCACCAGCCAATGCGCGAGGATCTTGCCGATCACGACGACCGAGGCCGGCTGTCCCGACAGCAGCATCTGCTCGAGCGAGCCGTCCGCATAGTCCAGGGCGAACAGCCGCGCAAGGGAAACGATGGATGCCAGCAAGGCCGCAACCCAGACGGTTCCGGCCCCGATCATGCGCAGCACGCTGAGCTCCGGTCCCACGCCCAGCGGAACCATGGTCACGACGACCACGAAAAACAGCAATACGTTGACGACGTCGCCGCGCTGGCGCAGCGCCAGCAGCAGATCCCGGCGTATCACCGCGAGCAGCGCCGCGGTCATGCGAACGCCCTGCTGAGCAGGTCCAGGCGCAGCGCGTCGGCGGGCAGATCAACCTTCTGGTGCGCCGTCAACACGACAATCCCCCCGGCCGCCAGCTGCTCCTCGATGAGCGCGTAGAGCGAACCGACGGCGCGCGCATCGAGCGCATTGAACGGTTCGTCGAGGATCCAGAGGCGCGCCCGCGCTGCCCCGCAAAGACGCGCCAGCGCGACTCGGCGCTTTTGTCCCTGCGACAGCTGACGCGCGAGGACATCGGCAAAGTCCTCCAGACCCAGTCGGATCAGCGCCGCAAGAGCCGACTCGGTACTGGCATCGGAGCCCCGCAGCGCCGCCTCGAAGCGAATGTTCTCGAGCACCGTCAGCTCGTCCTTGACGCCGTTGAGGTGGCCGACGAATGCCAGATCGGAACCGTACTCCTCGCGCGTTCGCGTGATGTCCTGTCCCTGCCAGAGCACCGTGCCCTGCGTGGGACTGAGCAAGCCGGCGAGGATTCGCAGCAAACTGGTCTTGCCCGCTCCGTTGTCGCCGGCGATGTGCAGACACTGGCCAGGTGCCAGTTCGATTCCGAGCCCCTGGAACAGGCAGCGATCGCCGCGCACGCACTCCAAATCGATCGCCTGCAACATTGCTGCCCGATGCTCCAAACCTGTTGCGTCGCGCAGCGACGGTCGATCCGCACCGCGCGACGAGCCCATACCCGAATGTGCGCAAGCCTCGGCGGTCAATCCGCCGTTAGCGCCACGACCGCCAGCGCCGCGATTCCTTCGCCGCGCCCGGTGAACCCCAGCCACTCCGTCGTCTTTCCCTTGATCGACACCGCGGCGGGCGTGAGCCCCAGGACGCCAGCTAGCGACCGGCGCATCGCCTCGACGAACGGCGCGATTTTCGGTTGCTGCGCGATGATCGTGCAATCGATGTTCGCCACTTGCCAGCCATCGGCGCGCACCCGCTGCAGCGCAAGGGCCAGCAGTTGCATGCTGTCGGCATCGCGATTGCGCGAGTCGCCGTCGGGAAACATCGCACCGATGTCCCCGAGGCCGCTGGCTCCGAGCAGGGCGTCGATTACGGCGTGCGCCAGGACGTCCGCGTCGGAATGGCCGAGCAGGCCGCGAGGTCCGCCAAGTTCGACGCCGGCAAGCACGAGCCGGCGCCCGGGCACCAGCGCGTGCGCATCAAATCCTTGCCCGACCCGAAAGCGCATCACCACCGCCCCTGTTGCCGCAGTATCGCTTCGGCAAGCAGCAAGTCGGGCGCCGTGGTGACCTTGATGTTGCCGGGCGCGCCGGCAATCAGCCGCGGATGCAGGCCCAAGCGCTCCACGGCGGCCGATTCGTCCGTGATCGTTGCCGCCTCGGTGTCTTGCTCCAGCGCCCGCGCCAGCACATCCACGCGAAAGAACTGGGGCGTCAAGGCGCGCCACAGTCCGTCTCGCTCGACGGTCTGAGCGACGCGTCCCGCGCGCTCGCGCTTTACCGTATCACTCACCGGCAGGGCGAGCAGTCCGCCATGCTCGTCGCCGCCGCCGCCGTCGATCAGCGCCGCGAGTTCCGCCGGCTCCAGGCAGGGGCGGGCAGCGTCGTGCACCAGCACCCAATCGTCGCCCGCGGCGATGCCCTGCACGGCGCGCAAGCCGTTGCGCACGGTCTGGGCACGCGTCGCCCCTCCGGCAAACAGAATTTCGCAACGCCCCGGAAGCGCAAGGGACGGGGCAAGGGTATCGTCGCGCGCCACGACCACGAAGACGCGCGCGACCCGCGCATCGGCCAGCAGGCATTGCACCGAGCGCTCGAGCAAGGTCAGCGACCCCAGGGAAAGATACTGCTTGGGTCGGTCGGCGCGCATGCGCGCGCCGATTCCAGCAGCGGGAATGAGACCAAAGATCTTCTTCAACAAGTTCCTATCGCAGCAAGGCCGAGAGGGCGCTACCTATAATACCGGGGATGCAGATGCTCCCAGACCCGCTCGGCGTCGCTCTCGCACGCCCGATCCTGCGGGCGGGCTGGCGAGCGACCGTGCCGCGCCCGGCGGGATCCGGCGACGCCCTGTTGCTCGCGCAGACGGCAGCGCAAGGCCGCTCCGAGGGCCGTCTCACGGTAGTCGTGTGCGCCGACGCCATTGACGCGCAGCGCCTGGCGGCCGAACTCCCCTACTTCGAGCCCAAGCTCGCCGTGTGCCTGTTTCCTGGCTGGGAGACGCTGCCCTACGACATCCTGTCGCCGCATCCGGATCTGGTTTCCGAACGCATGGAAGCGCTGTACCGCCTCTTCTGCCGTTGCGGCGCGCGGGCCGATGCGCACGGCACGGACGGCGCGGACGGCATCGATGTCTTGGTCGTGGCGGCGACCAGTGCCCTGGGGCGCCTGGCACCGCCGCAGTTTCTCGCCGGCCGCACGTTCTTTTTTCGCCAGGGCGAGTCGATCGATCCGGACCGCCTGCGCGGTCAAATGGTACTGGCGGGCTACCAGGCGGTGTCGCAGGTCGTGGCCCCCGGGGAATTTTCGGTGCGCGGCGGGCTGATCGACCTGTTCCCCACGGGTTCGGCGATTCCCTACCGGCTTGACCTTGCCGACACCACGATCGATTCGATCCGCACCTTCGACCCGGATACGCAACGCAGCCTGTACCCGGTCAGCGTCGTTCGTCTGCTCCCGGGACGCGAATTTCCTTTTGACGAACCGGCGCGCAGCGGTTTTCGCGGACGCTGGCGGGAATTCTTCGAAGGTGATCCGAGCCGCTCGACGATCTACCGGGACGTGGGCAACGGCATCGCGGCCGCGGGCATCGAATATTACCTGCCGCTTTTCTTCGATCGCTGCGCAACGCTGTTCGAGTATCTGCCGGCCGACACCCAGATCGTCACGCACGCCGATGTCAGCGCAGCGTGCCGCAGGTTCTGGACCGAAACGGCGGAGCGCTACCGGTTTCTCTCGCGCGACACCCAGCGGCCCTGCCTGCGACCCGACCAGCTGTTTCTGGGCACCGACGAATTCTTCAGCGCCATCAAGCCCTTTGCACGCCTGGCGGTGACGGCCGCTGCCGTCGAAGCGTCAGACACTGCGGCGGCCGCGGCGACTGACGCCGACGCCGCCGATCGCTCGGCAACGGGCGTGGAGCCGCTCCCGGACCTGGCCGTCGATCGCAGGGCGACCGACCCGCTGCACCGCTTGCGCGCTTGGCGCAGCGGCTTCGCCGGCCGCGTGCTGTTATCGGCCGATTCGGCGGGACGGCGCGAGACCATCGCGCAGTTGCTGGCCGAGTTCGGCTTTCCGATCGTCGATTGCGCCGAGTTCGCGGGGTTCGTCCAGGGCGATGCGCCCCTCGCGCTGACGGTGTCTCCCGTGCAGCAGGGCTTTTGCGTGCCTGCCGCCACGCTGGCCGTCATCACCGAAGCCGAGCTCTTCGCCAGCAATCCGCGGCGCCAGCGCGGCCGCAACCGGGAGCGCGCGTCTAACGTCGAGGCTATGGTGCGCGACCTGGCCGAGTTGCGCGTCGGCGACCCGGTCGTGCACGCCGAGCACGGCATAGGCCGCTATCTTGGCCTCGAGTCGATGGATTTGGGCGAAGGTGCCGCCGAGTTCCTGCGCCTGGAATATGCCAACGGCTCCAAGCTCTACGTTCCGGTGGCCCAACTGCACCTCATCGGGCGCTACAGCGGTGCCGATCCCGATGCCGCTCCCTTGCACGTGCTGGGCTCGGGCGACTGGGAGCGGGCCCGCCGCAAGGCCGCGCGCCAGGTGCGCGATACCGCGGCTGAGCTGCTCAACCTCTACGCCATGCGTGCGGCACGCAAGGGCCATGCGTTCCACTTTTCCGAGGGCGACTACCAGCGCTTCGCGGAGGGTTTCGAGTTCGAGGAGACGCCGGACCAGCAGGGCGCAATCAACGCCGTGCTGCACGACATGCGGGCCGGCTGTCCCATGGATCGGCTCGTCTGCGGCGACGTCGGGTTCGGCAAGACCGAGGTCGCCCTGCGTGCCGCCTTTGCGGCCGTGAGCGATGGCAAGCAGGTCGCAGTGCTGTGCCCGACGACCTTGCTGGCGGAGCAGCACGGCCAGACGTTTCGCGACCGCTTCGCTCCTTGGCCGGTGCGCATCTGCGAGCTGTCGCGGTTCCGCTCGGCCCGCGAATCGGCGCAGGCGATGGCCGGGCTGCGCGCCGGGACCGTCGATATTGCCATCGGCACGCACAAGCTGCTGACGGCCGACGTCGCGTTCGATCGCCTGGGCCTGGTGATCATCGATGAGGAACACCGGTTCGGTGTGCGTCAGAAGGAGCGGCTCAAATCCCTGCGCACGGAGGTCGATGTCCTGACGCTCACGGCCACGCCGATCCCGCGAACGCTGGCGATGTCCCTGGAGGGCATCCGCGACTTCTCGGTGATCGCCACCGCCCCGCAGCGGCGCCTGGCCATCAAGACCTTCGTTCGCCAGGAGAGTCCGGCCTTGATCCGCGAAGCCTGCCTGCGCGAGCTGCAACGGGGCGGCCAGATCTACTTCCTCTACAACGAAGTCGAGACCATCGAGAACCGGCGTGCGCGCCTGGCCGAGCTGCTGCCGGAGGCCCGGATCACGGTGGCGCACGGGCGCATGGCAGAGCGCGACCTCGAACACGTCATGCGCGACTTCCATCAGCAGCAGTTCAATATCCTGCTGTGCACCACGATCATCGAAACCGGGATCGACGTGCCCAGCGCAAATACCATCCTGATCCATCGCGCCGACCGCTTCGGGCTGGCGCAGCTGCACCAGCTGCGCGGCCGTGTCGGCCGCTCGCACCACCAGGCCTACGCCTACCTGATGATTGAAGAAGGCGCCATTACCAAGACGGCCGAGAAGCGGCTGGAGGCAATCCAGAACCTGGAGGAACTTGGCAGCGGCTTCTATCTTGCCATGCACGATATGGAAATTCGCGGGGCCGGCGAGGTCCTGGGCGACTCGCAGTCCGGCAACCTGCAGGAGGTCGGCTTTGACTTGTACTCGCAGATGCTCAACGCCGCCGTGCGCGCTCTGCGCTCCGGCCGCGAGCCCGACCTGATGCAGCCGCTGGTGGCCACCACCGAGATCAATTTGCACGTCCCGGCGCTGCTGCCGAGCGACTACGTGCCCGACGTGCACCAGCGCCTGTCCCTCTACAAGAAACTCGCTACCGCGACCGACCTGGACACGATCATCACCCTGCAAGAGGAGCTCGCCGATCGTTTCGGGCGCCTGCCGCCGGCGGCCCGGGCACTCATCGATACGCACCGGCTGCGGCTCGACGCCGAACGTATCGGCGTGCGCCGGATCGACGCCGGACCGGGCGCCATGGCGCTGCATTTCATCCCGCAACCGCCGATCGAACTCGCGCGCATCGTCGCGTTGATCAAAAAGGACCGCCGCGTCCGCCTGGCGGGGCAGGACCGCTTGCGTATCGAACCGGCCGGCGCCGAGCTCGAGCAGCGGCTGCAACTGCTGCGCACGATTTTCAAGGAGCTGGCCCCTTGAAGTCGCCCTTGCGCGCGGTCGGCTAGCCCGTCTTTCTCAACTCGCGCGTAGAAACGGCTGTTTTTGATCGAAGCGGCCTGGTAAGTGCTTGATCGG
>Ga0209415_10016278_pt1 | contig 11957 bp, 12 predicted proteins | sample PeaSoiSIISIP2007_FD_187696 | JGI IMG/M metagenome (GOLD analysis project Ga0209415, IMG submission 187696) | Peat soil microbial communities from Weissenstadt, Germany - SII-SIP-2007 (SPAdes) (version 2) | ecosystem: Environmental > Terrestrial > Soil > Wetlands > Peat | place: Germany... | reverse complement strand
TGATCTACCCCCGCATTGCCAAGCTGCTCGCCGACCTGCAACGTATGGTTGCGCAATGTCTCAGGGCTCTTGCCAGCATCGATGGGGTGGAAGGCCCAAGCGCGCGAAAGTGCACGGTAGCGTCTTGGACGCAATGTCCTGGTCTGGGGTAATCCAGGCAGCGAGCAGAGCGATTCACCGGCGGTAAGCCGCATGAGATCGGCCTGGTCGCTTGTATTGGGCGCAATGTCATCCCCCGCGCTGGACCCCCGATTTGCTGCGTGCAATACGCCGGGCTGGACGGCGACATGCCGGCCAATCCGGATTGCACGCAATGATTGCGCGCAATAAACCGCCATATTGTGCCGGAGACCGAACGTACGGACCCCTTGCCAGGCTGGAATCGCCCGAATCCGGGTCGTGTTCACGTTTCTTACCGTGCAGTTTTACGCGGATGGGCCTTCCGACCCTACTACTGCGAAATGATCGCCCGCGCCGGCCTGGTCGTGATCCACACGGTGGCGGCTCCGCCGGCGGTGGCCCCGTTCGGCGGCACGCGGCCGGCGCTCGGCACCAACCCGATTGCATTCGGTTTTCCGACCGATGGCGATCCGCTGGTCATCGACATGGGAACGTCGGCGTTCATGGGAACTGACCTGCAGTTCCGCGCTCGTCTCGGCACGCCGATCCCTGAAGGCGTCGCGCTCGGGCCGGACGGACAGCCGACCACGGACGCCGTAATCGCCCACCAGGGCGCACTGCTTCCGTTCGGTGGCAAGGAGGGCGCTTACAAGGGCTTCGGACTTGCGTTGGCCATGGACGCGCTCGGCGCCCTGACTGCCGGGATACGGGCGGCGGACTCGGTGAGCGGCTACATGTTCGTAGCATTCAGGCCAGACCTGTTTGTGTCGCCCGATGCGTATCGGCACGAAGTCAGCCGGCGGATCGAAGCGATCAAAGCGACGCCACGCCAGATGGGAACGACGGCGATCCGCATTCCGGGAGAGCGCAGCTACGCGACACGCACACGTCTTGTGCGCGAGGGGATCGAGATCGATCGGAAAATCCACGATGCGCTGGGACGCCTTGCCGAAGGCAACCTCGATCACGGCGGTTGAAGCCGCGTTCCGGCCGGTCGGTGGCCGTCTAGCCAACGGCGCACGCCGGAGGCATCGTTTTCCACGATCCAACGAAAGCCAGCCGCCATGATCATAGTTGACGCGCAGATCCACCTCTGGGCCAAAGGCACGCCATCCGCCCATCATCGCCAAACACCCTTTTTGAAGGAGGAGGCGCTGGCGGCTATGGACGCCGCCGGCGTCGATCGCGCGGTGATCCACCCGGTGATGTGGGACCCTGACTCGAACGAACTGGCCGTCGAGGCGGCACGCGCCCATCCCGATCGCTTCGCGATCATGGGTTGGGTCTATCTGGATCAACCGGAGCAGCGCGCGTTGCTCGAGACCTGGAAAAGCCGACCGGGCATGAAGGGACTGCGCTTCTACTTCTCCGATCCACGGTCGCAGTCCTGGCCGGATGACGGCACGCTGGACTGGCTGTTTCCTGTGGCCGAGCGCCTTGGCATTCCGGTTTCACTTCAGGCATCGGCGTTCCTGCCGCGGGTTGGCGAGATCGCGGAGCGTCATCGCGGACTGAAGATCAGCATCGATCACATGGGGGTGCCGCGCGCGACACAGGGGGCCGACGCCGCCTACCGCAACCTGCCGCAATTGCTCGCATTGGCGAAGCACCCGAACGTGGCGGTGAAGGCGACCGGTCAGGCCGGCTATGCGCTGGACGCTTATCCGTTCCCCAGTATCCACGACGCGTTGCATCGCGTGTTCGATGCGTTCGGCCCGCGACGCATGTTCTGGGGCACCGACATCACCCGCATGCATTGTACGTGGCGCCAGTGCGTGACATTGTTCACCGAGGAATTGCCCTGGTTGCATGGCGCTGACCTGGACCTGGTGATGGGCCAGGCGTTCTGCGACTGGATCGGCTGGCAAGCCTCTCGCTCGTAAGCCAACGCGCAAAAATTACCGCGTCAAGGCGGCACTCTTGGCGAGATCGTATAGTTCCATTCCGGGTGGAATGTATCCCCCTTGATATTGAGGGTTTCCATCTCTGCGTCGCTGACCTTGATTCCCTTCGGGTAGGTACGTGTATCGAGTTCGCACCGCACCGTCAGGCCAGTCCTGGTCGTGGTGGAAACGATCAGGGCGCGCCGTTCAGTCTCCCGTCGCGGCGGGCGATTGGGCCTCCAGCTTGCCGCGCAGGCTGAGCGGCCGACCATGCGTCTCGACGCGGAACAGGGTGAAAGCAATGCCAGCGGCAAGCGCGCAGACGGCCAGGAAGATAAAGGCGGGACGTATCGCATCGGTGGTTGCGCGGGGCGAGACGACGTCGCTGCTGCCGGCGATCAGGGCGAGACAGAGCGGTCCGAGGATTTTGCCGATCCCATTCATCGCCTCGCCGAGCCCAAGTGCCCGCGCGCTGAGCCTGACCGGGTAGGCCTCCAGGGTGTAGGGCGTCAGGTTCGCGAAGCCGCCGCTGTAGAACACGGCTCCCCCCACGATGATAAGGGCGAAGACCGACCAGCCACCGACGAAGTCGCGGCTGAACAGCGCCGCCCCCAGCAGCAGCAGCGCCGAGACGTAGCCCATGATTTCGCCGGAGTGCCGCCGGCCGATGCGCAGCGGCATCACCGAGAACATGATGCGACCGAAGAACGACAGGATGGCGAGCGCGATGAAGTAGCTTGCCGCCTGGCTGGCCGGAATTTTCAGGAGCTGCGCCAGAATGGTCGGGCCCCAGAGCTGCACACCGTAGGTGGCGGTCGCGACCCCGGTCCAGGTGACGAGAACCCACCAGAAGCGCCCCTGGTCGCGCAGCAGCTCGCTGAGCGGCACCGGCGCCACCGGCAGCGGCGCGGCACTGGGCAGCGCCACGGCCTCGAGCGGCACGCGGAGCTGTCGGGAAGCCTCCCGCCTTGCGTCGGCAAAGCGGTTGCGAGTGAGCAGCCAACGTACCGATTCGGGCGCCCAGAGCCAAATTGCGAGGGAGACGAATATCGGGAGCGCGCCAGTGGCGGCGAGCCCCCGCCAGCCGAGGACAGGATAGAGCTGCGCGGCGACGATCGCCGCGATCAGCGACCCGAGCGCCACCGGCGCCACCATCAGGCTCGAGAGGAAGGTGCGGTGGCGGGTCGGCGTGATTTCGACCACCAGCGCCTGCTGCGTGGTGATGGCGCCGGCCATGCCGAAGCCGACGAAGAAGCGCAGCGCGGAGAAGCCGAGCCAGGCGCCGTCCGGCAGCAGGGCGCAGCCGCCGCAGCCGATCGCAAAGACGAGGCCGCCGAGCGAGATCAGGGTGCGCCTGCCGAAGCGGTCGGCCCACTGGCCGAAGAACAGCGCGCCGACCGTCGCGCCCACTCCGGAGCTCAGCAACATCAGCGCCGATTGGCCATAGGTCAGGTGCCAGCTCGGGGCGAGGACGGCGACGATGTAGCCCACCAGGAAGAAGTCGTAGAACTCGAACATCTCCTGCAGGACGATGAGCCCCAGGGTGACGAAGTAGCGCGCCGTGAGCCGCGCCTGGTCGTACACATCGAGCCATTCGGCCGGCGTCTCGAGCGCGGATTGCGGCATGGGTGATTCAGGCACCGTTTCCTCCGTTAATCCCGCACGCCAGCCGTAACGCGGGGAGGCAGGTTGGTCCAATCGCGGTGGCTGTTGCACACCGGACAGGACGGAAAAGCGCAGCGCCCTTCGCCATGATACGGAGGCGGGGCCGGGGGGTAACGACAGACGCGGCCCGTTCGTCCGTGCGGCGGCGGAAGGCGCTGCGCTTTTCCGTCCTGCCGGTCGGCATCACAGCCGGACGGCGCCAAGCACCTCCGCCGTCCAGTCCGCCATGTAGTCGAGGTAGTTGGCGATGTTGTCGATCTGGCAATGCTCGGCGCCGCCCTCGGCCAGGGTGAAGATGCGCAGCTCGCGTTGGCTGCTGTTCACGGCAAGCCGGTAGGTCTTCTCGGCGTGGGAGACCGGCACCTGGCGGTCGTTCTCGCCGTGGATGACGAGGAGCGGACAGGTCAGCTTGCCGATCACGCCGTCGAGCGTCATGCGCCGGCACACGTCGAGCGCCTCGGCGATATCCTTGCCACCGAACACCCATCGCACATGCTCGGCGAAGTGCGAGACGGAGGGCTCGGTGCGGAACTGCGCGCCGGAAGCTTCGCCGTCGTGTCCCGCGATTCGCGCGATCAACTCGCCACAGTCGAACAGGGCGCCCCACAACACGCAGCATTTGAGCCGCTTCTCGAAGGCGGCGGCACGTGACGCGTAGTAGCCGCCGAGGCTGTTGGCGACGATGCCTATACGACTCGCATCGACGTCCAGGCGGGTCTCGAGATAATCGACGCAGGCGCGTGCCGGGACCTCCGATTCGGGGAAGGCCTTGAGGCCGCGGCGGCGCAGCGCCTCGCCGACACCGGGATGGTCGACGATCAGCACCGAGATGCCGCGCAGGCGGAGTTCCTCCGCCGAGCCACGCAGGTACAGCAGTTCCTTCAACAGATCGAGACCGTCGAAATGCAGCATGCACGGCGTGCGGCTGTGGCCCGGCAGCGGATCGGCCTTGACGAATAGGGCCGGGAGCGCCGTGTCCTGATACGGCACCTCGACGAACTCGACGGGACGGCGCTGATCCTCGACCGCCCGGCGAAAATAGCCGAGCGCTTTCCCATAAATGTGGTCACGCCTTTTGTCATGCGGCGACATTAGCCGCTCGGCGACGAAGGCGTAGACCGCGGCGCGCCAGTATTTGCGTCCGGCACTGCGCTGACGGCCGCGCGCCGCATCGGCGAGCGCCATGCCCTCGAGGCGCTCGGCCAGCCGCATCCAGGACTGCATCCAGCCTTCCTGCGCGGCCGCGTCGTTACGCCGCCCGGCCTCGATCAGCGGCCGGCAGGCGTCGTCAATCTCCGAGATGATGCCCCCGCCGTTGCAGGCGGCCATCAGGGCCAGGTTCCACGTGTAGTTGGTAGGGAAATACTCGAACATCGTGTGTCTCCCGCGGCGTCGGCCATGCACCAGCCTCGCCTAACAATGAACGATGGCATGGTGCGGCGCCGTGGCCATTGACCTGGATCAACTGGACGGGATGCGTTCTGGTCCCGGGCTCCCCGGATGGATGGTCACCCTATTTCACGGCGTGAAAGCATCTTCGCCACGGCCATCCGAATTCGATAATGCCCAACATGGACGTCGTCGACCCGTCGAATAGGTCCGCTGCCATCAATCCACTGATCTGGTATGAGCTGGCGAAGCGGGCGGAGCGGCACAGCGATCACTATAAAAGCTTGGCAGCTATCTAGCATATCACGGAAGTGTGTTGGGCAGAGAGACCGTCCAGGGGAGACCGTCCGGGGGAGCATCAGGATCTCCGGGGCGGCGGGGACGGACGGAGGTGGGACAGGCGGCAATCTGGCCGCGTGCGGCGCTGGCCACCCAGGGATCCCGATGCTCTCTCGAGATCGAGATTGGCGTCCTGCGCGGCCAGTGCCTCGACCGCCGCATCGGCGAGCGCGAACGCCTGGTCAGCGAGTTGGGCGCTTGGCAACGCCAGCGCAACGTGTCCGGGGCGCGCATCAAGTGGATGTTCACCACCAAGCGCGCACGCAACAAGATGGCCCGCGCCTATCCAGATACCGCCAAAGAGGCATAACCTCAGTGCGCGGGTACTAGTACTGCGATTCCGAATTGGTGATCGAAACCGAGGTCCGGCAGGAGCGGCTGGCAACGGGCAGGAGGGGCGGGTAGAAGAACCGGGGCAAGTTACGGAGCGGCGGTGGCGAAGCGCGTGTGGATGTATGTCGGTGGCCGGGCCGGCAACAAACCGCCGCCGGCCGAGAAAGCGGCGATCACCGCAGCCTGCGAGAGGCTGATTGCCGCGGTGCTGCGGCCGCGGTTCCTCCCCGAGGTGCGTCGCTCGGCCACGTTCAACTATCCGGTTGCCATCGAGGACAAATGGCTCGGCAACAAGTACCGGTTCTTCACGCGCGATCGCTCGGATGATCCCGCGTCGCTGACAGCGGAGTTCGATGCACCCTTCGCTCGTTTGGACTATGTCAGCCGGGACTGCTTCGATCTCATGTGGCACCGGCACACCGGTGAATGGCACTGCGTGTCCGAGCGTCTGTCCCTGACGGAAGCGCTGCATTGGATAGAGAGCGAACCGTATTTCCAACTGTGTTGACCTGACTACGGGCGTTGCGCCAACCAGACGGCAGTTGCTTGCAACTCCGGAAGACATCGCATGCCGCGCAAACCCGCCACACTGGCGCTGTGCCTGACTGAAGAAACCCGTATCAGACTGAGCGCGCTAGCCCGCTCGCGCACCGCCCCAGCCCATCATGTCGAGCGCTCGGCCATCGTCCTGCATCTGGTGGATCAGCACGATGTCAGCGAGATCGCCACAAAGCTGCATATCGACCGCCAGCGGGTCGCCCGATGCCGGCGGCGGGTCATCGCGGTGGGACCGCTCGAGGCGATCGATGACCTGCCGCGCTCGGGGCAGCGGCCGGACATCACCGAAGCAGCGCGCACCTGGCTGATCGGCGAGGCCTGCGTCAAAGCCAAGGAGCGCGGCTATCCGCATGAGTTGTGGACGTTGCGTCTGCTGGCGGCGCACGCACGCGAGCACGGGCCGGTCGCTGGTCACGCCTGCCTGGCTGAACTCGCGCCCAGCACGGTGCACGAGGTGCTGAACAGCCAGCCGGTCAAGCCGCACAGGGTGCGCTACTACCTGCAACGGCGCGACCCGGCCTTCGAAGAGCGCAAGGCCGAGGTCCTGGAGGTCTATGCCGCGGCCGAGATGCTGCGGCAGATGCCTGAGGCCGACCGCCCGGTTGCCGTGCTCTCCTATGATGAGAAGCCCGGTATCCAGGCGATCGCCACCACGGCCCCCGGTCTGCCGCCGAAACCGGGCAAGCATGCCACGGTGCAGCGCGACCACGAGTACAAGCGGCTCGGCACGGCGACGCTGTCCGCGGCGGTCGATCTGGTGAGCGGCTTCGTGCATCACGTGGTCACTCAGCGGCATCGCTCGCGCGAGTTCATTGCCTTCCTTGAGCGGCTCGATGCGCATTACCCCGCGGGAATGTTGATCTGCCTGCTGCTCGACAATCACTCCGCCCGTTGCTCACGCGAGACCAAGCGCTTTCTTGCCAGCAAGCCGGGTCGGTTCGAACTAGTTTTCACCCCGACCCACGCGTCGTGGCTCAACTATGTAGAGACCTTCTTCTCAAAGCTGGCCCGATCCGTGTTGCGGCGCATTCGCGTCGCCAGCAAGGTGGAGTTGGCAGACCGGATCCGCCGCTATATCCAGATGTGCAACGCCGTGCCGGTGCTCCCGCGCTGGCGCTACGGCATCACGCCCCAGCCCCAGGCACTGGCGGCATGATTCGAGTCGCCAATTCGCGAACAGAATACTAGTGCGAAGGCGGTGGTCACCGGCGCTTCCAATCGATTTTGGGCGCGACCCGTTCGCCGACATCAAATCCGTCGTCGGTACCGCGGCGCGACGGTGCATCGATGCCCATCGGGCCGTTCTCGCGATCCTGCGCGGCGGATCGGTGCTGCAAGGAGGGTTGAACGGTTACGTGTTGGGTCTGATTGATCCAAATCAATTCCTCCGCCTGCAATCGGGATGAATGTGACAATAGAGGCAGGAGAACCACAATGGCAGAGGGACCAAAGCCGGTCCGACGCGTCGTCACCGGCAATGACGAGCATGGCCGATCGAAGGTCGTGTGGGACAGCGCCGCCCCCAACCCCCAATCGCGGGTCAACGGCGCCGGCATGACGGATATCTGGGTCTATCAGAGCTGCCCCGCCCTACTCTCCGGCACGCAGGATCTCGGCAATCTGCCGTTCAATTTCGAACCGCCCGCGGGCGGCGGATACATGCGGATCGTTCAGACCATGCCGCCACCGCCCGATTACGACCCGGCCAAGGACAAGCTGGCGGTGCCGGCCCATCCGCCGCGGCGGGAGCCCGGCGGCACCTGGTCGCGCGGCGACCAGAACGCCTATAGCTCGCGCATCCACAAAACCAAGACCGTGGACTACGGGATCGTGATGGCGGGCGAACGGATCCTGCAGCTCGACCATGGCGAATGCCTGGTCAAGCCGGGCGTGATCGTCGTCCAGGTCGGCGACTGGCACCGTTGGGTGACGTCGCGCGTCATGTGCCAGGTAGCTTTAGTCATGATGGACGCGACGTTCGAGGACCCGAGGTTCGACGGCTAGGAGCCGCTGGTCGTGACACCGGTGAAGCTTCGTCGCAGGAGAGAGAGACATGGCTGAAAGTGTTTGGCCGGTGCGTCGGATCGTCACGATCGACGACGAGCACGGCGAGTCCCGGGCAATCTCGGACGGGCCTTCGCCCGACGTGCGCACCGATCCGGCTCGGCCGGGCTTCGCCGCGGCGCGGATCTGGGTCACCGACCGGACGCCGGCGCGGATCAAGGGCGTGCACGAGACGCTGCATCTGCCGCACACCATTGAGCCGCCGCCGGGCGGCTCGGTCTGCCGCGTCGTCACTTTCCCGCCCGACGACGTCTACAAGGCCAAGGTCGGCGCCGCGGAGGTGGCGGCATACTTCCAGTCGATGGGCTCACCCGGCGCCTCAAGCTATTCGCCGAAGGCGCCACATCCCTACATGCAGAAGACCTGCACCCTCGACCTCTGTGTCGTCCTCGAGGGCGAGATCACGCTGGTACTCGACACCGAGGAGGTGCACCTCGCGGCCGGCGACACGGTCGTCCAGCGCGGCACCAACCACGCCTGGAGCAACCGCTCGAACCGGCCCTGCGTGGTGGCGTTCTCCCAGCACGACGGGAAGTGGTAGACGGACCGGTCGAGAACGCCTTCCAGGTCGCGATCGACACAACATTCGCAAAGCGGCAGGGCGCGACGGTCGCCGGATGGCGCGATAATCGTCGCATCAATCGAAACTTCGGCAATGTGTCAGCCGGCAGCGCCCGCCGTTTCGACACGGTCTGCGTGATTTGTGCCCCGCTGATGCCGGTTCGATCTGATTGACTTGGATCAATGCCCCGACCTGCAGGCGGGCGAAAATGACGATAATATAGGAGGACACGCGCATGACGATCAAGACTGAACGCCGTCGCGACAGTCAGCAGTGGTTGCTCGACCACATGGTGAAGACCACGGGGCGGGTGATCAATTTCGCCTATGATCAGCGAGTCGTGCCGCCGGAAGTGAAGTCCTACGCGATGATCCCGCGCATCATGGAGAAGCGCGCCCGGCATACCGAGACGATCGCGCGTGCCGCCGAGGCGGCCGGCCACCACACCACCGCAGCCGAGCTCTACTTCCGCGCGTGCGAGGAATATCGCGAGGCACAGCACTCGATCTTCGAGGATGACAATGCCGAGAAGATCTATCTGCACGGCAAGCTGCTGGAATGCTTCGGGAAGGTGATCGAGTACGCGCCCGCTCCGATCGAGCGGGTCGAGATCCCGTTCGAGGGCAATTACCTCCAGGGTGTCCTGTACCTGCAGCCTGGCCGGCCAAAGGCGCCGACCGTGCTGTTCATCCCCGGCATGGACATGACCAAGGAGGCGGGGGTCGATCCGCTGCATCATCCTTTCACCGAGCGTGGCCTCAACTGCCTGCACCTCGACGGGCCCGGCCAGGGCACCAGCAACATCCGCAAGATCCGCGTCAGCCACGACAACTACCGGCGGGCCGGCAAGGCAGCGATCGACTGGCTGGTCAAGCGACCGGAGGTCGACGCGGAGCGAATCGGTGTCTCGGGCTTCTCGTTCGGCTCGTATTGGGGGATGGAGATCGCGGCGACCGACAAGCGGGTCAAGGCGATCGCCACGGCGGCGGCGTGCTACGGGCCGAAGCAGGCGATCTTCGAGCAGGCGTCGCCGCGCTTCAAGCAGGTGTACATGTACATGGCCGGCATCCACGACGAGGATGCATTCGACGCGATGGCCGACAGGATGACGCTGGACGAACTAGCCGGGCAGTTGACCTGCCCGTCGCTGCAGGTCGTCGGTGAGTACGACCCGCTGGCGCCGCTCGACAGCGTACTGAAGATCTACGAGAAGGTGCCGACGCCGCGCGAGCTCTGGGTCGTCGAGAACGACTTCCACGTGCCGCGCAACGTCGAGAATTTCGGCAGTTCGCCGTTCAACGGCTTCCTCGCCGACTGGCTCAACGATGCACTCGCCGGTCGCAAGCCCGCCAACCTCGATCACATCGTCCTGGTGCGCCAGAAAGAGGGCCCGGGGCCCTATGACGAGCCGGTTCAGGACGTGCACCTGCCGACCCGCCTCGGCGCCAGCTACCGCGGTCCCACCGAAGCACAGCGCGGACCGGGCGGTGTCAAGCGGTAGGCGCACGCGCAGCTACCACCGGTAGCTGCCGTCGGTCGGGCGATTAGCCGGCCGAGCGATAAGAGCGCATCAGCCCATCCACCGTCGGCCAGCGGCGGCGGCCGCACGATGCGACACAAAAGGGAGAAACCGGTGGACGAGGAAGCGGTGGCAGCAGAGGTGGCAGTACGCCGGTTCGGGTGGCTGCATGATCTCACACGCTACCAGTGGACGGTGTTCCTGGTGGCGTGGCTGGGCTGGGCGCTCGACACCACGGACTTCGGGCTATTTGCCCTGGTGCTGCGTCCTGCCTTGACCGACTTGCTCGGCGGGCACCCCAGCTCGGCCCAGATCGGCCAGATCGGCGGCATGCTCGGCACGATGGGCCTGCTCGGCTGGGCGTTCGGCGGGTTCATCTTCGGCGTCCTCGCCGACTACATCGGTCGCGTCCGCAGCCTCGCTCTCAGCATCCTCGTCTTCAGCGTGTTTACCGCCTGCCAGGGCTTTGTCGAGGCACCATGGCAGCTTGCGGTGTTTCGCTTCCTGGCCGGGCTCGGCACCGGCGCCGAGCTCGTCGTCGGCATTCCGCTCGTCGCCGAGGCGTTCGCGCACGTGCACCGCGCGAAGATTGCCGGCATCATGATGACCGGTGCCGGTTTCGGTGGCGTGCTGAGCGCAGCCATCTATGGCCTGATCGGGCCCTACGGTTGGCGCTATGTCTTTTTCGCCGGCATCGCGCCAGCCTTGCTGCTGTTCGTAATCCGCCGCGGCATGGTCGAGCCCGAGCAATTCAGGGTCGTGCGCGCGCGGCGGCAGGCGCTCTCCGCCAGCACCACTATGAGCGCGGAAGACCGGGAGTTCCTGCGCTTCGTGCCGCTCCAACTGTTCAACCGGCAGCAGCGACGCAACACCTTCATCGGCCTGCTCTTCGCCCTGGGAACGCTGCTTGCGCTGTGGACCAGCACCATCTGGTTGCCGACAATCCAGAGCCTCATGCTGGAGAAGGACGGCATCACCGGCGTGGCGGCGATCACCCGGATCAGCCGCAGTCAGGCGCTCTACTACATCGGCGGGCTGATCGGCTACGGCGCCCTCGGGTTCCTCGCCGACGCAATCGGGCGGCGGCCGACCATCGCACTCTACAACATCGGCGCCCTGGTCGTCGGCCTCACACTCTATCTTGGGGTCCACAGCTACGGCCCGTATCCCTATCTGCTGCCGCTCCTGGGGTTCTGCCTGACCGGCGTCATGGCGGCGCACGCGGTCTACCTGCCGGAGCTGTTCGCGACCCACGTCCGCGCGACCGGCGTATCGTTCTGCAACGGCACCGGTCGCGTCGTCACCAGCTTCGGGCCGCTCGCCGCAGGCCTCCTGGTCGCGCATCTCGGCGGCAGCTTCAATACCGCCGCCGGCATCATGATGGGTTGGGTGCTGCTGAGCGTCCTGGCCATGATCCTCAGCCGCGAAACACGCGGGACCGCGCTGCCGGAGTAAGTATCCCCCGGCAAAGCCGGGGGCTTTAGTTCATGAGCCGCTCAAAGCGGCTGTTGGGGTCGCTGACGCG
>Ga0209415_10016277_pt1 | contig 11957 bp, 7 predicted proteins | sample PeaSoiSIISIP2007_FD_187696 | JGI IMG/M metagenome (GOLD analysis project Ga0209415, IMG submission 187696) | Peat soil microbial communities from Weissenstadt, Germany - SII-SIP-2007 (SPAdes) (version 2) | ecosystem: Environmental > Terrestrial > Soil > Wetlands > Peat | place: Germany... | reverse complement strand
CCACACGCCCACCGGCGCGCTCGACGAGATGACGCTGCCGCTCAGGTCGTCGAGCTGGGCGAACTGCAGCAGCTGACCCTTGTTGAGCATGAAGGTCGCCATGACGTTCGCAGCGCTCGCAGGGACTCCCGTGCCGCCGGCGATGGCGGTCTTGGGGAGGATCTGCACCGTCGTGTTGTTCTGGAGTGCGATGACCTCGACGTCCATCGGCAAGCCCGTGGTGGCTCCGGGTGTCGTCGGCTGGCCCGCAGACGCCGAGACGGCGACGTAGTTGACGTCCCAGACGTCGGTGGGCAGCAGCAGCGTCGCGCTCGAGATGTACGAGAGCGCGCCGCCGTACGGGTAGATGTCGTAGACGGTGGCCGGCACGCTCGTCGTGAGGTGAATGGCGGTGCCGATCCCGGTTCCGTGCAGGCCCACGTCGTTGGACGTGATCGCGGCATGCACCGTGGACGGGCAGAGCACCTTGAACATGTCGCCCGCGGCGACGGGCCCGAACTGGGCGAGGAACACGATGGCCATCTCGCCGGCCGGGATGCCGGTCGCGGGGATGGGCACGTAGGTGATGCTCGTGCCGCTGCCGGTCGGCACGTACGCGTATGGCGCCGCGTCGATGGTCATCCCGTTGTAGTCGAGGCTCACCGTCATCGGCGTGCCCCAGTTGTTCGTCACGAACGCCGCGAAGCAGCTGCCGTCGCTGGGGCCACCGAAGGAGATGTCGGGGTTGATCGGGATGTTGCTCCAGCCGTCGGCGGGGATCGTGTAGTAGTCGCAGCCGATCGAGCTCTTGTTCGCCGAGGCGGCCGAGCACGCGGGCACGCACTGGCCGCTCGTGCCACAGCCCTGGTCGGCGGGGCACGTCATGAGCACGTGCGGCGGGCTGGCGCAGTCGAGCACCTCGTGCAGGTCGGCCGAGCACGTGCTGCAGTTGCCCGAGCCGTCGCCGCCGCCCCCGTCGCCGAACAGGTTGGGCCCGTCGCCTCCGAGGCTGCTGTCGCCGCCGCCGGAGCTGCTGCCAGAGCCGCCGTCGTCACCGCCCCCGAAGCCGCCCTTCGAGTTGCTGCCGCATCCCGCCCAGAGCGACGCCGCGCCGAGCAAGCCAAAGACCAAGTAGAGGGCACGAGTCCCCACCATTTGCTGCCTCCAAGTCGCAAAATGGTAGCAGGACCGGACGCCGGTGCAGGCCTTTCGCCCTCGCGGCGCGGCTTCTCGCCGGCATGGATCCGCGTATCCTCGGTCCCCATGAAGGTCGCCCCCGGAAGCATCGTCAAGATCGAGTACGAGATCCGCATCAAGGGCGGCGACGTCGTCGAGGCGTCGACCAAGTCTGGCCCGGTCACGTACACCCATGGCGAGGGCCGCATGCTGCCGGCGCTCGAGAAGCGCCTGGAAGGGCTCGAGGCGGGCGCGTCGCTCGAGGGAGAGATCCCCGCAGCCGAGGCGATGCCGGAAGCCGCGCTGCCGACACGCAAGATCAAGCGCTCCGAGTTCCCGAGCAAGGGCCCCATCGAGGTCGGCGCGATGTTCGAGGCGCACACCGAGAACGGCGGCACCGTCGACGTGCGCGTCATCGCGGTCGACGACACGTACGTGACCGCGCGCCTGCTGCCCCCGCTCGCCGGCAAGGACCTCACCTTCAAGGTCCGCGTCGTGCGCATCGAGGACCCCATCAGCCATCTGGTGCAGGTCGTCAAGAAGCCCCCGCCTCCCCTGCCGGGAGAGGCCCTGCACATCGAGCTCGAGCCCGACGAGGGGTAGGGTTGCTGGCCGCGCGCTAGGCTTCGTCCGTGCTCGACGATCTCTACGTCCTGCGGGATCGGGCCCGCGCGGCCTCGGCTCGGGGCGATCTGGAGACCGCCCTGGCGGCCCTGCTCGCGGCCGCCGGGCAGACGCACGTGGCCGAGCACGACTACGTCGCGATCCTCAAACCGCTCGAAGAGGTGCTCTCGAAGCGCGGCGAGGCGCGCGGGGCGTTGACGGTCGTGGGGTATCTCGCGTCCGGCGATCCGGGAGCCTGGAAGCGGGCCGAGGTCCTGAAGGCCCACGTGCCGGCGGTCGACCGCGGGCGCGTGCTCGCGGCGCAGGGTCGCATGACCGAGGCGGCGCGCGAGATGGAGGACGCGGGGATGGTCGCGACCGCGGCGATCTACCGCGAGAAGGCCAAGGAGTGGCCGGCGGCCCGCGCGCTCTGGTCGCGCCTGGCCCACGTGACCGAGCGGGGCAACGACGCCTACGTCGCCGCCCTCGTGCGCTTCAACCTCGCCCGGTGCGCCAAGCAGTGCGGCGACCCGCGCCAGGCGCGCGAGGCTATCGTGGCGAGCGTGCGCCTGCTCGAGGAGGCGGCCGACCACTTCGAGTCGATCGGCCAGCGCGAGCGGGCGTTCGACTGCTTTCAGGTCCTGGTGCAGCTGGGCCGCGAGAGCGGCGCCTTCGAGGACGTGCTCGAGGGCTTCGTGAACTGCATCCGCATCCTGCGCGAGGACCACCTCAAGTACTTCGCCCTCGAGTACTTCGAGGAGGCCATCGCCGCGTCCGCAGAGAGAGGCGAGACGGCGGCCGCAGCCACCCTCGCCCGCGAAGCGGCCGACTACGCGAGGTCGCTCGGGCTGGCGTCGGCGGCCGGCGGCTACGTGGTCCGGCAGGCGGAGCTCTGGCGCAAGGTCGCGCGGCAGCACCTCGACCGCGGCGCGCCTCCCGAGATCGCGGAGAACGCGCTGCTGGCGTCGGTGCTCGCGTTCGGTGAGGTCGGCCAGTACGCGCGCGTCGGGGAACTCTACCGGGAGCTCGCGCAGCTCGACCTCGAGGGCTCGCGCCGCGAGCACTATGGCCGCGTGGCTCTGCGCTACGCCCGGGTGACCGACGAACCGATCGAGACGACGAGCGCGCTCGCGCACGCGCTGCGGCAGGACACACACTTCACCGAGGTCTGGCACGTCGACGTCGTCGAGTGGGAACAGCAGGGCAGCGCCGCCGAGGCGTGCGCCGAGGTCCTGCTCGACAAGCGCTGGCCCGACCTCATCCGACGCAAGGCGATGCTCGCGCGTCTCACGGCGCTGCCCATCGAGGCGCACGCCGACGACGCGAGCCCTGCGGCAGCGGGCGCGCGGGCGAGGCTCGCCGAGCAGCTGGCGCAATTGCAGCTCTACGCCGTGCTGTCGCCGCTCGAGAAGCTGCTGGAGCAGCCCGAGCGCAAGGTGAAGGTCGCGGTGCTGCAGGCGATGCAGACCCTGTTCTTCAAGAGGAGCTTCGTCGCCGTGCGCGCGGGGCTGCGCGACGGCGACCAGACCGTGGTCGAGCAGGCGACCAAGGCCGTCGAGGCGCTGTGCTTCCAGCACGCCGTCGACCCTCTCTCTCGCATCTTCCGCGAGTCGGCCGATCAGGCGGTGCGGGGGGCGTCGCTGCGGGCGATGGCGCGCATCGACTCCGCGGAGGCCGCCGAGTTCCTCGTGGGCGTGCTCGAGCACGGGATGCCGGCCGATCGCCTCTCGGCGCTCGCCGCGCTCAAGGGCGCGAGGGGCGTGAAGTTCGTGGAGCTGGCGCGCGCGGCCTTGCCGGGAGCGAGCGCGCCGCTGGCGACGACCCTGCGCGAGGTGCTCGCGGCAAGAGGGCTGGCTGCATGATGCGCGTCGTTGCGTTCTCGACGGCGGCCGTGCTTCTCGGGTGCTCGACCAACCACGCGACATCTCAGGATGCCGGTCCCCCACCGAGCGGCCCGGCGCTGCCCGTCGGGCCGATCGGCCATCAGGGGCGCTGGCTCACCGACGCCGAGGGTCGCGTGCTGCTCATCCACGGCGTCAACATGGTGAACAAGAACGCGCCCTATTACCCTTCTGCGGCGGGGTTCTCCGATGCCGATGCGGCCTGGCTGGCCGACAACGGCTTCCGGCTGGTGCGGGTGGGGATCCTCGCGACGGGACTGATGCCGACCCCGGGCGTCGTCGACACGAGCTACGTCCGGCAGATCGCCACCACCGTGGACCTTCTCGCGAAGCACGACATCTACTCGCTGATCGACTTTCACCAGGACGGCTGGGGTCCCGTCGTGGGATCCGACGGCTTCCCCGGGTGGATGACGCTGACGGGCGACGCGGGGAACGACACTTCGGTGGGGTTCCCCTTCTATTACGAACAGAACCCTGCCCTTCAGCAGGCGTTCCAGAGCTTCTGGGACGACGCGAAAGGGCCCGACGATGCCGGCCTCCAGGACGACTACGCCGCGATGTTCTCGGCCGTGGCCAGGCAGCTCGCCTCGAAGCCAACCGTGCTCGGATACGACCTGTTCAACGAGCCGTGGCCCGGCACCACGTGGAACGCGTGCCTCAACGACAAGGGCGGCTGCCCCACGCTCGACCGGAGCGAGCTAGGCCCGGCCTACGCCAAGGTGGTCGCGGCGATCCGGGCGGCCGGCGATCATCACCTCGTGCTGGGCGAGCCGTTCGTCCTGTTCAACTTCGGCCTATCGACCACGAGCATCCCGGTGCCCGGCGCAGATCCGAACGCCGGCATGGCCTTTCACGTGTACCCCCTCACACCGAACCAAGCGCCCGCGGCCATCAGCAACGCCGTGTCCTGGTCCGAGAGCACCGGTGGCGCGCTGCTGAACACCGAATGGGGCGCGACCGAGGTGAGCCAGACGCTCGACTCCGAGTCGCTCGCGCTCGACTCGGCGCTGGTGCCGTGGATCTTCTGGTCGTTCTGCTGCGAGCTCGTCCCGTCGCTCCAGCAGGCGCCGGGGGGGACCAACCTCGTCGCCTCGACCGCAAGCGCGCTGATCCAGCCCTATCCGCTGGCGGTCGCCGGCACGCCTCAGCAGCTGACCCTGGACCCGTCCACGCAGACTCTCTCGTTCACCTGGTCCACGGCTCGAGTCGGCGGAGGCAGTTTCGCGACCGGCACCGTGACGACCTTCGAGGCCCCCGCGCTCACCTACCCCCAGGGCTACACGGCCACGGCGACCAACGGGTGGATCACCTCGGCGCCGTGTTCCCCGCTTCTCACGGTCGCCGCGCAGCCGGGCGCGGACACGGTCACGGTCACGGTCCAGGTGCAACCGGCAGGGACGTGTCAGTGACCAGCTGACGCAGCTTCACGATGCTGTCGGTCTCGCCGAGCACGATGAGCGTCGTCCCTTCGCCGATGACGTAGTCCGGCTCCGGATTGTACGTGAAAACGCGATCGGTGCCGCGCACGGCGACGACCAGCGCCCGCGTCTCTCGGCGAATGGGCGTGTCCTTCAAGGCGAGGCCGACGAAGGTGGAGCCACGCTCGACCACGACCTCCTCCAGCCGCAGGTTCTTGTCCTTGTCGCGGACCATCTGGTCGAGAAACTCGTGCACGTACGGGCGGATCAGCTCCCCCGCCAGTCGATGCGCGCCGATCATCGTGGGGCTCACGGTCGCCGACGCGCCGGCCTTGAGGATCTTCGGCCCGGCCTCGTCCTCGACCAGCTTGCTCACGATGCGCGCGCCGGCGTTGAGGCTGCGTGCGCTGAGCGTGACGTACAGGTTGTCCTTGTCGTGCGTCAGGGCGGCCACGACCCCCTTGGCCCGGGCGATCCCTGCGGCCACCAGGACGTGGTCGAGCGTCGCGTCGCCGTGGACCCAGAGCATCTTGCCTCCGCAGAGGTCGTCCGAGAGCTGCCGCAGGATGTGGTCGCTGCGGTCGATGACGACGAACGGGGTCCGCGTGGCGACCAGCTCCTCGACGACGTGCTTGCCCGTGCCGCCGGCGCCCGCGACCACGATGTGACCGGAGAGCTTTTCGATGTCCTTTTGCATGCGCCTCCTCCTCAGGGCCTGGCCGATGACCCCCTCGACCAGCAGGGCCGTGAGGTTCGACTGCGTGTACGCCAGCACGCCCACGCCGCTCACGATGAGTGCCACGGTGAGCCCCCGCGCGCCGGGGACCTCGCGCATCTGCGCCAGCTCGCCGAAGCCCACCGTCGAGATCGTGATGACCGTCATGTACGCGCAGTCGGCGAGCGCCCAGCGCCCGTGGCCGAGCACCCAGAAGCCGACGGTGCCGACGGCGACGAGCGTCGCGAACACGCCGATGGCGGCCAGGAGTCGGCGAACGGACGGACCCACGCGGGAACGAGCCTACCGCAAGTCAGGCAGGGCCCCGGCGAGTTGACGGGGACCGGGACTGCACTAAGGTTGCGGCCGCCGCCCCCGAAAGGAAAGCCTGCCTTCTACGATGTGGAAGAAGATACGCGCGTTCCTCTTCGGCCCCCCGAAAGACGTCCACTCCGCGAAGACGTTCCACAGCATCTCGCTGGTGGCGATGCTCGCGTGGGTCGGCCTGGGCGCCGACGGGCTGTCGTCGTCGTCCTACGGTCCGGACGCGGCGTTCCGCGAGATCATGACGCCGGGGCGCGACTTCTCGTCGCTGGCGGCGTTCCTCGCGCTGGGCACGGCAGTCACCGTCTTCATCATCTCGTACGCATACACGCGCATCATCGAGCACTTCCCCTCGGGCGGCGGCGGCTACGTCGTGGCGACGAAGTTGCTCGGGCCCAAGTTCGGCGTGGTGAGCGGGTCCGCCCTGCTCGTCGACTACATGCTCACGATCACGACATCGATCGCCGCGGGCGGCGAGGCCGTCTTCTACATCGTCCCTCGAGCATGGTTCGGCAAGGCCGCCCTCAGCCTGTCGCCCGACGACATCGGCACGTGGCTAGACCCGGTCCAGCGCACGAAGGTCGCCATCGAGATCTCGGCGATCTCCGTGCTCATGATCCTCAACATCCGGGGCGTCAAGGAGTCGGTCGCGGCCGTCCTGCCGATCTTCATCGCCTTCGTGCTGACGCACGTCGTGCTCCTCGTCGTCGCCATCGGCGGGCACATCGGGGATGTGGGCGCGGTGGCGGTCGAGACCTCGCACAACCTGCACGGCACCGTCACGGCGCTCGGCGCGTTCGGGGCGCTGGCGCTCTTCGTTCGCGCGTACTCGCTCGGCGGCGGCACCTACACGGGCATCGAGGCGGTCTCCAACGGCGTCCCCATCATGCGCGAGCCGAAGGTGCGCACGGCCAAGCGCACGATGATGCTCATGGCGATCTCGCTGTCGATCACCGCCGGCGGCATCATCCTGGCGTACCTGCTCGTCCACGTGGCGCCGGACTTCAACGACTCGACCAAGCCGATGAACGCCATCCTGCTCGACAAGGTGGCAGGAGCCTGGCGGCTAGGCACCTGGAACGCGGGCTACTGGTTCGTGCTCGTCGCCCTGTGCAGCGAGGCGGGCTTGCTGTTCGTTGCCGCGCAGACAGGCTTCGTCGACGGGCCGCGCGTCATGGCCAACATGGCGGTCGACTCGTGGCTGCCTCACCGCTTCGCGGCCCTGTCCGAGCGCCTGAGCATGCGCAACGGCGTGATGCTCATGGGGTTCACGTCGATCGCGGCGCTCATGTACACGCACGGAAACGTCGAGCGGCTCGTGGTCATGTACTCGATCAACGTGTTCGTGACCTTCTCGCTGTCCAACCTGGGGATGTCGCGCTTCTGGATCAAGCACCGCAAGGAGCACGCCGACTGGTACCGGCACCTGCCCGTGCACCTGGTCGGTCTGGCGCTCTGCGTGACCATCCTCATCGTCACCAGCGTGGTGAAGTTCGCGGTAGGTGGCTGGCTGACGCTCGTGGTGACCGGGATCCTGGTCTTCGTCTGCTTCTGGATCAAGCGGCACTACGACCGCGTGGTCTCGGCCATCCGCAGGCTCGACGTCGAGCTGATCGATCCGCTCGCGGAGGCCAGCACCATTCCGAAGCCGAGCGTCGCCAACCTCGACGAGGCAGCGGCCGCCTCGCGCATCGATCGCAAGCAGCCTGTGGCCATGCTCTTCGTCGGGGGCTACGGGGGGCTGGGGCGGCACGCGCTGCTCACACTCCTGCGTATGTTCCCGGGGCACTTCAAGGGGATCGTCTTCTGTTCGGTGGCCGTCATCGACTCGGGCGTGTTCAAGGGGATCGACGAGGTGCACGCGCTCGAGAAGCGCACGCACGAGGCGCTCGAGAAGTACGTGCAGTACGCGAGCTGGCTGGGGCTGCCGGCCGAGAGCACGTTCTCGACCGGCATCGAGGTCGCGGTCGAGGCCGAGAAGATCGCGACCGAGCTCATTCAGAAGTACCCCAAGGGCCTGTTCGTCGCGGGCCAGCTGATCTTCGACGAGGACACGTTCGCGACCCGGATGCTCCACAACGAGACCGCCTTCATGATCCAGCGGCGCCTGCAGCACGCAGGCGTGCCGATGATCGTCCTTCCGGTGCGCCTGAACCTCAAGGAAGGGCCCCGCATCGTGGCGCCGAGCCTCACCGAGGAACGGGTGGCGTAGCTGGTGTATCCTCGTCTCCCGTGGGTCGCCCGTTCTGGCTAGCTCTGGTGGTGGTGGTGCTGCCCGCATGCCGGCCGAGCACCATCGTCGAGGCCGAGCGCAAGGGCGACGTCACCTGGCTCGACGAGAACGGGACGCCCGACGCGGTCGCCGCGCTCGGGCGACTGGCCGACTCCAAGCCCAAGGCGATCGCCGCGCTCGAGGGCCGCTCGACCTTCGACGTGCACGCGTTCGGGGCCGCGTGGGCAGCGGTCCTCCGCGGCGCCGCGTGGGGACCGAAGATGCTGCGCGACGGCCTCGTCGACCCGGCGCGCGCCGATCTGGCCGCCAGCGCGATGGGCAAGCGCGACGCCCACGTCGTCGCCTACGTGCCGGACCTCGAGGCGGCGCTCCAGCGCCTCAGCGCGAGCATGCAGAACTTCAACCTGTCGAGCACCCTCGCCAGCGTCGGCCCACCGGCGCACGACGCGATCACCCGGCGCCTCGCGGACGCCTCCACGCGCGGCGCGATGTGCCGGGGGATCGCCTCGAAGGACGCCGACCCGGACGCGCGCAAGGTGCTGCTCGCGGCCCCGCTCACGTCGCGCGACGCCAATGCATGCGTCGACGGCGTGGTCCACATCGCGTCCGAGGACGACTCGACGCTCTCCTGGCTCGCAGACCAGGGCGAGCCCGGGCTGCTCGGGGCCGCCAGCAAGGCCGAGACGATCCCGTGTCCGAAGCTTCACGTGCTCTGGGCGCGGGTGCTGAGCACCCGCAGCGCCGACGTGTACTCGGCGCTCACCGTCCCGCTGGGCTACGCCGTCAAGCGATGCACGGCCGACATGGACGGCGTGCTCGCCGACTCGATCGTGCATCTGCCGGCGACGCACGCGGTGGTGGTGCAAGCGATCGACCCCTTCACCGGCTACGGCAAGGCCCTCAAGGCCACCTGCGCCGCCCTCCCGGAGGTCGCCGGGGGCAAGGATTCGGCGCTGATCCGCGAGCGCGCCAGCGACGCGATCAACCACGCGTGCAAGGCGCCGGGCTGAGACCGAAGCGAGATTACGTTGCGCGCGGAAAGCGGGCCCTCGCGCATGCGTTCATCTCCCACGATGAGCGCCGGCAGACTCCATAGAACGTCTTCCTCGCATGCCGCCCGCGTTGGTCTTACCTGGTGCGAGACTTCTTCAATGAAGCTCGTAGCTTGCGGGTGGTGCTGTGGTACTCTCTTCGTGGGGTAGGAGCGTCACCGCGGGACGGATTTCTGTCGCGCGCCTCGTGTGGAGGAGCCCAATGAAGATGCGAATGGTGTTGAGCGGAGTCGCGGCGGGGGCCGTCATGTTGAGCGCTGGCGCTGCGTTCTCCGGCGGAATCGTCACGAACCCGGCGCAGCTCATGAGCTTCGACCGAAGCACTGGAAAGCTCTGGGCGGTGCCCAGCGGCCAGCCGCTCACGTCGTATCTGAACCAGAGGCTCACGTCGTACATCGCGGCCGACATCGCGTCCTTCGAGCCGCCGGATCCCTGCTTCCCGCCGGTAGAGGCGTGGAACTTCACGGTCGCCTTCGACGCGCAATACCACGTGAAGAGCACGTTCGTGTTCGAGGTGCTCCTGGGCGTCATGGCCGATCTGCAGTGCAACGCGAGCGTGACGAGCTCGACGAACGGCGCCCCGCAGCCTCTCGTCGCCATCAAGCCGACCCCCTAGTAATCTCTCTCCATGCGCATCCGCGACGCGCGCGCGATCGCCCTCGAGGCCGTGGCGCGTGGCTGGATGTCCGCTGCCGAGCTGTGGGAGCTCGCGGCGCGGTGGGCGCGCGCGGGCGAGACGCAGGCCGCCGACGCGCTCTTCGAGGGCTCGTCGCTCGACCCGCTGCGGATCGCGTCGCTCGTCGCCGACGCGAGCAAGCAGGCGGCGACGATCCCGTACTCCACCGACACCGGAGGAGACCCCAAGAAGCTCGAGACGCTGCCGGGCCAGACGGGCAAGCGCAGCGAGCGTCCCCCTTCCCCGTCCCAGCCTCCCGGCCCGCGGTACAAGATCGGCGAGCTGCTCGGAGCGGGCGGCGTGGGCCTGGTCACCAGCGCGCTCGACCGGACCATCGGCCGCACCGTCGCGGTCAAGACGCTCAAGCAGGGCAAGGAGTCCGAGCCGCAGGCGTCGCGGCGGTTCATCGACGAGGCGCACGTCACCGCGCAGCTCGAGCACCCGAACATCGTGCCCGTCTACGACATGGGCTGGCTGCCCGACGGGCAGCCCTACTACACGATGCGGATCGTCAAGAAGCAGTCGCTCCGCGACGTGCTCGCCCGCCCCGAGCTCAAGACGCAGTGGCCGCTGGTGCGCCTGCTCGGCGCCTTCGTGCAGGTGTCGCGCGCCCTGGCGTACGCGCACGCGCGCGGGATCCTGCACCACGACATCAAGCCGGAGAATGTCCTGCTAGGCGACTTCGGCGAGGTCTATCTGGCCGACTGGGGCCTTGCCAAGGCGATGCGCGAGGTGACCATGGAGATCCCCTCGCTGCGGCCGGGAGCCCCTTCGCCGAAGACCAACGGGATGTCGTCGCAGACGAGCGGCACCCCGGGGTACATCGCGCCCGAGCTACTGCGCCACGAGGCCGACGTCGACGAGCGCGCCGACCTGTTCTCGCTGGGAGTCGTGCTCTACGAGCTGCTGACCGGCACGCACCCGTTCGACGTGGGCGCCGGGGCGGGCGCCATGATCCTCGCGACCATCGACCGGACGCCCAAGCGCCCTCGAGACGTCGTGCCGAGCTGTCCACTGTTGCTCGAGGACCTCTGCCTGCAGATGCTCGCGAAGAACAAGGCCGAGCGCACCCGGTCGGCCGACCAGGTGGCGGAGGAGGTCGAGGCCTTCCTCGAGGGCGCCAAGGAGCGCGAGCGCCGCAAGGCCGAGGCGGTCAGCCTGTGCGAGCGCGCGAAGGAGCCCATCCTGCGCTACCAGCACCTGGAGACGGACCGCCAGCGACTGAGCGAGCTGTCGCGCCAGACCCTCAAGCAGGTGAAGGGCTGGGAGCCGGTCGAGCGCAAGCGCGCCGGCTGGACGCTCGAGGACCGCGCGGCCGAGGCCGAGCGAGAGAGCGGGCGCGCGCTGGCCGAAGCCATCGAGCTCTACACGAAGGCGCTCGGCTACGACGCCGAGTGCGCCGACGCGCACCGCGGCCTCGCCGAGCTGTACTGGGGTCGCGCGCGCCAGGCCGAGGCCGAGCGGCGGCCGGCCGGACAGATCTACTACGAGGCGCTGGTCACCGATCACGACCAGGGCAAGTACGCCGCGCTGCTGCGCGCCGAGGCGACGATCTCGATCGCGACCAACCCGCCCGGGGCCAACGTCGTCGTCTGTCGCTACACCGAGCACGACCGGATCCTGGTGCCGTCCGACGAGCGGTATCTCGGTCGCACGCCGATCGCCGAGCAGCGGCTCGACCCCGGCAGCTACCTGCTCGTCCTCAAGGCGGCCGGCTATCCGGACGTGCGCTACCCGGTGCTGCTCGCCCGCGGCGGGCACCACCAGGTCGACGTGAACCTCTACACGAGCGAGGAGATCGGCGACGGCTTCGTCTACGTGCCGGGAGGGCCGGCCACCGTGGGCGGCGACATGGACGCGATCGAGCCGCTGCCGCG
>Ga0209415_10016276_pt1 | contig 11957 bp, 10 predicted proteins | sample PeaSoiSIISIP2007_FD_187696 | JGI IMG/M metagenome (GOLD analysis project Ga0209415, IMG submission 187696) | Peat soil microbial communities from Weissenstadt, Germany - SII-SIP-2007 (SPAdes) (version 2) | ecosystem: Environmental > Terrestrial > Soil > Wetlands > Peat | place: Germany... | reverse complement strand
TTAATAGGTTAGGAATCGCGATCGCAGCGATGATCAAAATGATAGCCACCACGATCAGCAGCTCAATCAGTGAAAAACCCTTCTGTTTCCGCATCTCGTTTTCCCTCTTCTCCGTTATCAAGTCTGGTCTCAGTAGACCGAATTGCTGATTATGTTCGCATTTTACCCGCCACAACCGGAAGTGACCTAGGCTACCATCCGAGCTTCGTTACGTACTTTATTTTCAACGCTTACCGACCCTTTGGTCACTCCCGTCGAGTTCCGGTTTGGAACGTCCTAAGCCCCGGTCTGTGTCAGATTTTGGCGGAGGCCTGACAAGATGTGTCATTTTGGGAAGGGCATGAGACGAACCATATCCTAAGAAAAATCTTGGAGGGCGAGCCGCTTGCCGAAACCGATTCCGGCCCGGCCCGAGCCAAAGGGCATTCGTCTGCTGACAGGCAACAGTTTGAGAACTCCCAGCCGCGAATCGGGATTCAACCCTCTCCAACCGTCGACTTCTATCACGAATCGTCTCTAGCTCGCCTTAAGGAACATGCAGGTTACGTCGTCATGTTGCGGGGTACTGCCCACAAAAATATCGAGATCGGCCATCGCGCGGCGAAGGAGTTCGTCCGGAGTCACTGACGGGTCGGCGTGCAGCACATTCAGCAAACGGGGTTCGCCATATTCTTCATCGCGCTGATTAACTGCCTCGACCAGGCCGTCCGTGAAGATTACCAGGCAATCGCCGGCCTGCAGAACAATGCTGCCGGATTCGTAGACACCTTCGGCTCGGATTCCGAGCGGCAAGCCGCCTTGCGTGAGACGTTCGATCGCACCGGAATTGTGCCGCAGAACCGGCGGGTTGTGGCCGGCGTTGATATAGGCGAGCACCCGCGACGCGGGATCGAATTCGGAAAGAAACGCGGTGGTAAAGCGAAGTCCGCTTTGACTGTTGGTGCAGGCGTAGCGATTCATGGCGGCCACCACTTCCTCCAAGGAGTAGGAGGTTGCGGAAAGAGTTTTCAGGCTGGCTTGGAACGTCGCCATCAGCAGTGCCGCGGGAATGCTTTTTCCCGCCACGTCGGCGACAGCGAGAAGGAAACGCGATTCTCCGGAGGCTGCAAGCGGCCGCTCGAACGCGTCGTAGTAGTCACCGGCGACGGTGTTGGCAGGGCGAGTGGTGAAGGCGATGGCCAAACCGGGTATGTGAGGAGGAGTCACCGGCAGCAGCCAGCTTTGGATGTCCCGGGCAATCTCCAGATCGCGCTTCATCACGACGCGGTCGGCCACTTCTAGCACCAGCACAACCAACAGCAAGGCGCCACCATAGAAACGAAAATCAAATTCTCCGACTTCTACGTCTTCGGATTTTCCGTGATAACTGAAGCGTCCCGCGGGAAAAATCAAGAGCAGCACGCCCAGCAAGAACAGCACCCGCCGCGCCGGGGTTAGCTTCTCCAGGAAGGCCCAAGCAAACGCCTGTGCTTTGTCAAAGAAGCTGGCGCGGTGCGTTCCCAGCGGGACTCGGGCATTGAAGTCGCGCTGGTACAGGCGGTAGCTGGCGCGGGCATCGGTCCGGAACTGACTCCAGAGCTGGCTCAGTTCCAGTCCTTCGGTGACGCGCTGCCAGAACCGACCGAGTTCCCCGAACCGGGGTCGCCGGACCTGTCCCGCAGATGGTGGCGGAGAGGGCATCTCGATTCGAGCAGCGATTATAGTCGAGGAAAGCGGACGAGCTGCGGGCAGTCGATCCTCAGAACAATTCAAGCTGGCTGGCTGCGTGGTGCAGTGAGCCCAGCCGGCGGTTGTAGCGGTCGTAATGGCTGGGAATTCCGTACTTCTGGCGCAACCGAGCCATAAGCTGGGAGAGCCGCTGGCTGAAGGCTTTGGGCAGGAACGCCCGGTCTTTGTATCGCTGGCGGTAGCTCTCCACCAGCTGCGGAAACTCTTTCTCCAGGAAAGGGAAGAAAACAGCGGCCGAGCACGGCTTCAGAAAGAGGGGATTGGCGAAGATGTGCTGGCTGCCCGCCGCGGCCGCGGCCTGGACCACGGCGTCGAGATTACTGGGAGAATCGGTAATGCCGGGGAGCACCGGCGAGCAGCTCACACCCGCGCAAATGCCCGCCTGGTTCAGCTGGCGGACCGCGTCCAGGCGCAAGTCGGGACGCGGAGCGCGTGGCTCGAGCCGACGGGCCAGATCAGTATTCAGGGTTGTGATGGTCACGTGGACCGAAAGCCGGTTCTGCCGCGCAATCTTCTTCAACACGTCAATATCGCGCAGTACCAGGTCTGATTTGGTGACGATGCCGAGTTCCAGCCCCGTATGCCGGGCTATCTCTTCCAAGATGGCGCGTGTCACCTCGAAGCGTCTTTCCGCAGGCTGATAAGGGTCGGTGGCCGTGCCGATGGCGATTTCCTCGCCCGGCTTCACCTGGCGCAGTTCCTGCCTAAGTAATTCGGCGGCGTGCTGCTTGACATAGATTTTCTGCTCGAAGTCGGCACCGTCGCGCATTTCCATGAATTCATGGGTGTAACGGGCGTAGCAGTACTTGCAGGCGAACTCACAGCCGCGATAGGGATTGATGGTCCATGTGAAGGGCATGCGCCCGCCGGTGCAACGGTTCAACAAGGAACGAGCGGGGAGGGTGAAATATTCGACCTCATGGCCCTGTCGCAACGATTCCCCCTGCGAGGCCAGGCGGGCAATACCCACCAGTTTGGTTGCGGAGTCCGGCAGGAGGGGGAGAGTCGCCACGGCTAGTTTCAATGTTCGCTTTTTGTTCGCTATCTAAGATTAGCCGTGGCAGAAAGCTTTGTCAAGCGCTGGCGACAGCCATACTTCTGCAACTGTTCGTCTGGGTGTTTGACGTCAGGAACGCGAACGCCAGGGCATTCGTGGTGCAATCGCGTAGTTGAGTTGCACCAGAACGATGAACCCGATGCTCCAGTAAGTGCTGATGATGCAGAGCAGAGCGCCGAAGGCGTAGAGCGACTGCGCGATCGCAATGCGGCGCTTGATGGCGGCGGGGACTTCCGCAGGAATGTCGTCCCGGACCAGACCGCTCCCGGTCGCACACACCCAGCTGAAGTAGAGTGTCATCCCCAAGAAGAAGATGTTGAACCAGTATGCCAACAGCGCGACGCGGTAGGCGATGAACTCAGCCAGCAGCATGGTCGAGAACGGGGTCATGGTGACCCAGAACAGAAACAGGATGTGAATCCAGGAAAGGCTGCGGTCGGAGTGGGCAAGGTGGTCAGTTGGGTCTGCTGGCCGATCCAAAAAATACCCAGCGTCATAAAGCTCATCATGAACATGACTAGGCGGGGGGAAAGCGCGACCAGAGCCCGCCACAGGTCGTGCTCGCTGTGTACCGCATCCTTCAGAGGAGCGTGAAGGTCCAAAACCAGCAGAGTCATAGCCACGGCGAAGATGCCATCGCTCAAGGCCGCCAGGCGCTCCACGCTCCGACCCGCGATTTGGTTGTAGGACGTAGTCACGAGGAGCGAGTTTAGCAGCTTGGGCGTTGGCCTCCCACGCGAGCGACAAATTTCACTGGGCTGCGCAGCCGGCTATTGCGCACTCAAGCTCTGTGCCAGCAACCACAGGCCGGCCAAGGTGAGAACTGGGCCGCACCAGAGGTAGAGAAAAACCTGCCATTGCAGAGTCAGCGCGACTTCCCGCTGGCTGCACCAGGAAATGAAAAATGGATCCCGCGAAGATCCGTTCATCAATATGACCGGAGGCTGGAGGTCAAACTGTTGCGCCGGATTCCCTGTCTGACCGGACGAAATCGGCTCTTGACCAGAAACATCGAGAAAATCGAGTTCGCCCCGGCGCTGCAGATCGGCGGCCTCCTTGCTTATGAATCCGGGAGCCGCGCGCTGTAAGTCGCCGACGGAGGGATCGGTGGGCGCCGCAAGCCTGGGATTTTCCTGGAGGCTGCCAAGAACAAAGAGGGTGTCGCCAGGCAGGATACAGTATTCCTCCAGCTTCAGGGGAGCCTCGCCGGAGATGCCGTGGCGGCGAAGAAAGTGGCTGATGTAGTCCGGGATCAGTTCGCTCGAAAATAGCGCGTCGGTGTATTCGTGGGAAAAGGTGGCAGGGAGTTCCATCTCGGCGCGACGCGGGTCGACGAGCATTCGTCCCGTGCCGTCATCCACGAAGAAGGGCGCCCACAGAGTTTCTTCCGCCACTTTCTTCCAGCGGCGCTGCTGGTTTTGCCAGGCGCGGCTGCGATAGTAGTAGCAGTTTACGGCCGAGAGCGGAGAAATCAGCGTGTAAGGGCCGGTGGCTTTGCCACTGATTTCGACCGGCCCGATAGCCGCTCCGCGAACTGTGGAGCGAGGCGTGTTCAGAATGAGCCGCCGTCGCCGCAACAGCCCGAAGCCGCGATAAAAAAGAAAGAGACCAACTCCGAGCGCAACCGCTGCCCAGAAGACCAGATTCATCAGCTCCGAAGCGTGATCGACGGTGGATGGCAGATTCATGCGCCGCCGTTCCTGTCTGCCGTTACTGCGTGGCCTTGGCCTCGGAGGTGGGCTTGTCGAACAGCTTCGGGTCCACTGCCGGATTGATCTGAATCGTCGTGTACTGGGTGGTGCTCGAATCCTGCCCGTTCTGTTTGTTCTTGCGCAGGTAGGGCAACGTCAGGCCGTCGGCTGTTTTCCAATCATCCAGAGCGGTTTCGGCTTGCACCGGACTGCCAGAACGTCCCATGGCCTGATAGGACTCGCGCAGCACCCGCCCAGTTTGCGGATCAACGTAGCAGCGCAGGCTGACGCCATCTCCAGCGATGTCGAGGATTTCCGCATTCACCTCGCCAATTTTCTCGGTGCCGCTGGCGGCGAAGGAGAAGGCTGGATCGTTGACGTGCTGGCCAAGGTAGACCAGGTCGCGTTTGATCTGCGCCAGAGTGTCAGCTTTTTGTGCTTCGGGCAGATCGCGCACTCCCATGCCAGAAGCCACCATGAAGGCCGCGTCCGGAGTCGCGACCAGAGTGAATGCGCCCATCGGCCCCTCGGCGGCGATGTGCAGATGATCGGGAAAGACAATGACGCTTTGGATCGAAAAGGGAACATCGCCCTGGGGCGTTTTCTGGGTCAGGGTAAACGTGCCCGCCAGCGCCTTGATGGACTGTAATTTAGCCTCGCCGCCCAGAACTCCAACCAGTTTGGCCGCCAGCGCTTTGCCCTCGGCATTCGAAGCGGCGGGTTGCGCTTCCGATTCCTGCTTTTCACCTGGGGGCGGTGGAATGGTGATGTCCACATTCGTCACCGGCCCAAGGGAAGACAGCGGCTTATCGAACTCGGATACGTTGCCGACGACCAGGACGGCGAGCTGATCCTTGTGCAGATACTTGGCCGCCACACCGGCGACATCTGCGGCCGTCACCTTTTCGACCCCCGCCTGGAATCTCTCCAGGAAATCCGCGGGATACCCGTAGAACTCGTAAGCCATGCGCTCGCGCAGGACTTTGTCCGGAGAATCGAAATTGAAGACGAAGGAGTTCAGGATGGAATCCTTGGCGCGCTTGATCTCCTCGTCCGAAATCGGTTTTTTCGAAAGGTCATCGATCTGCTCGTAAAGCGCTTGAATCGATTCGACGGTTGCGCCGCTCTTGGTTCCCATCGACAGCCGCAAAACTCCCGGGTGGTCGAAAGCGGTTCCAATCGACCCTCCCACGGAATAGGCCAGTCCCTTGATCGTGCGAATGTTGCTGACCAGCCGCGAAGCAAAGCCGCCGCTGAACGCTTCATTGAAAACCTGGATGGCATAGAAGTCCGGGCTATCGCGCCGGGTGCCCAAGTCCACCATGCGAATGTTGCTCTGATTCACATCGGCTTTGGGAATCAGATAATAGCCTGGCTTGGCCTTCTGGAATTCGCTCTCCGGCGCGTTTACCTCCGGAGCCTTGGGCCATGAGCCGAATGCTTCGCGGAGCTTGGCTTCCATGGCCGCGGAATCGAAATCTCCCACGATGCCAAGGATGATGTTGTTCGGGCTGACGTGCGCTTTGTACCAGTCGAGCAGGTCTTGCCGCGTGATGGCGGCTACCGTCGCATATTCCGGCTCACGGGCATACGGATTCTGCGCGCCATAGGCCAGCTTAGTGGATTCGCGGGCCGCAATCTCTCCCACTTCGTCATTGCGGCGGGAAATGGCGTCGTCCGCTTCGTGCTTGGCTAGATCGATTTTGTCTTCGCGGAATTCAGGCTCGCGCAGCAGGTCGCTGAAGACTTTGAATACGTCGTCGAAATCGCCTTTCAGACAGGACAGCGAAATCGTGGTGGAATCGGCCGTGCCGCCGGTTTCCACCTTGGCGGCGCGGATTTCGAGGTAGTCGTCGAGTTGGTCGCCGGTCTGGGTTTTCGTGCCGCCGGTGCGCCAGACTTCTCCGTAGATGTCCAGCATCCCGACTTTGGCGGCGGGTTCGGCGCGGGAGCCGCCACGGATGCGCGCGACACCGTCAACCAGAGGCAGTTCATGATCTTCCTGCAGGAAGATCACCATGCCATTGGGCAATTCGATTCGCTTAGGCTCCTGGGGGTGGAAAGCAGGCAGCGGTGGAATCTTAACTTGCTTCCAGTCAGTAGCCTGGGCGGCTGCGATGGGAGTGGCCACCGCGCTAAGAATTGCCAGAACCAGAGACAGCTCAATGAACCGGCGCCGTTTCATTGCGCACCTCCCTTGTTCGCTGCGGCCGGAGTCGCGGTTTCGATGATGCCGACGGTGCGATTGGCGGGAACGAAGATCTGGTTGGCAACCCGCCGGATATCGGCTTTGCTTACCTTATCAATGCGGTCGACCTGGCGAAACAACTCTCGCCAATCGCCGTAACGCGCCTGGGCGATCGCAAGTTGTCCGGCCAGCCCGGGATTATCATCCAGGCTGCGGATCAAGTTGGCCTTGGCCCGGGTCTTGATCATCTTCAATTCCTCGTCGCTGATGTCTTCGGTCTTCAGCCGGTCAATTTCGGCGTGAATGGCCTGTTCTGCCTCTTCCGGCGTATGGCCCGGCATCAAAAAGGCGTAAAAGGCGAACAGGTGCGGATACTTGTCGCCGGGGAAGTTGGTAAAGCCCTCCGAATCGGCAGCGATTTTCTTGTCGCGGACCAAGGCGCGGTAGAGGCGCGAGGTGCGTCCTTCCGACATCAGGTCGGCAATCGCGTCGTACACAGCATCGTCTGGGCTGTGGTAGTCGGGCCGGTGATAGCCTTCAAGATAGAGCGGCTGCGCCATTTCGTGCAGCACCACGCGGCGCTCGGAATTCTGCGGCGGCTCGGTTGTCGTCCGCTCGTCCGGTTTTTCGTGAGAAGGGATGCGGCCAAAATATTTCTCGATGAGAGGCATGGTTTCCGAGGCTTTCACATCCCCCACCACGGCCACCACCATGTTCGAAGGAATGTAGTACTCATCGAAAAACTTTTGCGCGTCGGTGGCGGAGAACGTGTTCAGGTCAGACATCCAGCCGATGGTGGGGCGATGATAAGGATGCGCCTGGTACGCTGCGGTGAGGAACTGCTCCACCAGACGGCCGACCGGATTGCTGTCGGTTCGCAAGCGGCGTTCTTCGATGACCACGTCGCGCTCTTTGTAGAACTCGCGCAGGACCGGATGCATAAAACGTTCGGATTCGAGATAGGCCCACAGCTCCAGCCGGTTCCGGGGGAGCGAATAAAAGTAGTTGGTGTCATCGTCCCTGGTGAAAGCGTTGACCCCCTCAGCGCCATTGCGCTCCAGGATGTCGTCGAACTCGCCCTCCACCACGTACTGTTGGGCGTCTTTTATCGCGTCCTGCCACTCCTGGTGCAGCTGCTTGACCTTGGCGTCATCACCACCGACCGGTTTGTCGCGTTCTTCGATATAGGCGGCGTAAATCTTCTCCACTTTCGCCAGCGCAGCCTTTTCGGCGGGATAATTCTTGGTGCCGATCTTGTCTGTGCCCTTGAACGCCATGTGCTCGAACATGTGCGCCAACCCAGTCGAGCCCAGTGGGTCCTGCGCGGAGCCGGCATCCACGTGGGTGTAGAAGGAGAACACCGGCGCTTCGGGACGTTCGCAGATCACTACGGTAAGCCCATTCGCGAGCTTCTTGACGGTGACGCGCTTCTCAAACGAAGCCAGATCCTGCGCAGCGGCCAGCGCGGCCAGCAGCAAAACCGCCGGCAGCAGAATTAAGGACAGGGGTACAAATATGCGGCGTTTCATCGTGCCTCCACTACGGTTGGACGGAGCATCAAAGGAGAACTTGAAATTACGTGGGGAAAGGGCAGATTGTCAAACGCCAGCAAGCGTCTCTCAGTGGGTCGCCACGCGAGGCTGGTGAGCCATCGAGCCTCGCGGTCAGAGCAATAAACGGCAGGACATAACAGCCGAGAGTTGTCTCTTATGAATGTGCTGCACAGCGGTTGGTGGTGGAATCGCGATTTGTCGCCAAAATGGCGAACTTGAAAGCAGACAGGGTATCCCTGTTGGGGGGCCACTCTTGCACGACCACCACGGAGGATGCTCAACTCTTTGTCGTTCTTAAAAGGTCGAGACGCCCGGTTCGTTGAGCTCTTTCAGCCCCTTTTGTCCTTGGAACCATTTGAACACGAAGAAAGCATGGACCCCGAATGCCCACAATGAAAACATCACTATGAGGGCAATCATGTCGGCTCCATACAAAATCATGCCGGCCAGGAACGCCCAACGATGGCCGCTGCGTCCGGCAAATCCCAGCGCCAACACGGCAAGCAGCCACGTCGCCGCCGCGCCGTACATCGCGAGAGGATAAAGGGGACCGAGTGGCCTGCCATAAAGGCTCAGAAGGTCAAACGCACCGATGCTGACAAGAATGTTCAGCCGTACCGGAAGCACGCCGGTACCGAACGCAGCTAAGCGCGCGGCCCAGAAGAAGTAGTTCGCATCGCTTCGGCTTTCGGCACGTAGATTGGCACGACGCTGCTCCTCAGCCACCTTGTACTCTTTGTCCGTTCGACCTGCGCCAACATTCAATGTCTGCAGAGGGCGACCACATTATTGAGTGCGCTCTAAGTATAGACGCCGGGTGCGTAAACCAAGTGCCTCACGTTCCCGTTTCCGAACCGCTGAGACTTGAACTCACCGAGCCATCTACAAGGCACCACATGGCTTCCAACTGCCTTCGCTTCGTGTCCCGAACCGGTACGCGGCGCCAGGCTTTCGCCCGCTTCGCGATGGTTGTACACTCCGAGGCGAAACCCCGTCCGAAGAGGTGGCATGAGCAAACCGCAAGTCGTTGAAATCGAAGGCAAGCATCTGTCGCTGACCAACCTGGACAAAGTCCTGTATCCTGCGACCGGCTTCACCAAGGGACAGGTCATCGACTACTACGCCCGCATTGCGCCCGTGCTCTTGCCTCACCTCAGGGGGCGGCCACTGACTTTAAAACGCTATCCCGGTGGCGTGGATCAAGAATTCTTCTTCGAGAAAAACGCCACTAAGCATCGGCCCGATTGGGTGAAGACCGCACCCATCTGGAGCGGGGCGAACCGCCGCGACGTGAATTACATTCTGGCCAATGATCTCCCAACCCTCGTCTGGCTGGCGAATCTGGCCGCCATTGAATTGCATCCGTCGCTCTCGCTGGCGAAGGATATCGCTTGTCCGACCATGATGGTCTTTGACCTCGATCCGGGGCCGCCGGCCAACATCGTGCAGTGTGCGCAAGTCGGGGTCTGGCTGAGGGATATCTTTGAGCATTTCGGGCTACAAAGCCTTCCGAAAACTTCCGGCTCCAAAGGGCTGCAAATCTATGTTCCGCTGAATACCCCGATCAGCTATGACATCACCAAGAATTTCGCCCACGCCCTGGCGCGCCTGCTTGAGCACGAGCATCCGCAGTTGGTCGTCTCCGACATGAAGAAGGAGCTGCGCACTGGCAAGGTGCTCGTAGACTGGAGCCAGAACGATCAGCACAAGACCACGATCAGCATTTATTCCTTGCGAGCGCGGGAGCACCCCACGGTTTCCACCCCGGTGAAATGGGAAGAGGTCGAGAAGACCCTGGAAAAGAAGGATGCCAGCCTTCTGGTGTTTGAGGCGAATCAGGTTCTTCAGCGTGTGGATAAAATCGGTGACTTATTCGAGCCGGCGCTCAAATTGAAACAGAAGCTGCCGCAGTTGCCGGGGATGGCGGAGAGCGCGGCGCCCAAGGCTGGTTTAGGACTGGCAGCGCAGTCGGAAGGCGCTCCTTCTAGACGGAAGGCAAGGCCCACTCGGCGAACCGTGGCAGGGAAGAAGCGGCGGACGGTATAATCCGGCACTCAACGCGTGAACCACATATTCCGCGGGGATCGTCACAGCCCACGCGGGAGCACACAGCACGAATGATCGAGGGTCAACCGTGTCCCAACTCTATGCTGGAACCTCGGGATGGGCTTATCCCAGCTGGAAGCCTGATTTCTATCCCGCCAAACTTCCGCAGAAAAACTTTTTGCGGCACTACGCCGGCCAACTCAACACGGTGGAAGTCAACTTCACATTCCGGCAACTGGTCAAGGAGACGACCATCCAGAAGTGGATTGACGAGTCGCCCGCTGGATTTCGCTTCGGCGTGAAAGCGCATCAGGTAATTACTCACATCAAGCGGTTGAAGAACACGCAAGACTTTGTTCCGCGATTTCTCGGCACCATTGAACCGCTAGCGCGGGCGGAAAAGCTGGGGCCGGTGCTGTTTCAGTTGCCTCCGAACCTGAAAGCTGATGCCGGGCTGCTGGAGGAATTTATGGCCACACTGCCGCGGGCGGTGCCGTCGGCTTTTGAGTTTCGGCACGCGTCGTGGTTTACCGACGAGATTTTCGAGCTTCTGAAGAAGCACGGCCGAGCACTCTGCGTTGCCGAAACCGAAGAGCGGGTAACGCCGGATGTCGTAACCGCCGATTTCTGCTATTACCGCTATCGCAAGCCTACGTATACCGCTGAGGAACGCGGTGCCATGGTAGGACGCATCCGTGAGCATCTGGGGCAAGGGCGCAATGTGTTCGCCTACTTCAAGCACGAGGAAACGCCCGAGGGTGTGTTGTACGCGGCAGAAATATTGAAAGAGGTCATAGCGACGTAGCCAAGCCACGTCTCCCGCTGGCATCTGCATCGCCACTTTTCCCAGCGTCCGATAACACGCATAGTCAATCTGTGCCTTCCAAAGCCAATTCCGGGGTGGTCTCCGGCTTCCTCGACTATCTGAAAGTTGAAAAAGGGCTGGCGCCGCTCACGGTTGTGGCCTACGCGACGGATATCGGCCAGTTTGCCGGATTTCTCGCAAAGCGCAAGCGTATCTTGCTCAACGCGCGCCGCATCGACGTCCGCGATTTCATTCAGCAGCTGTTTGCCAACGCCGTGGATGGCCGCTCGGTGGGACGAAAGCTCTCGACGTTGCGGCATCTTTATCGCTACTTGCTCCTCGATAAGCTCATCGAACACGACCCCACGCTGAATATCGATTCTCCAAAACAATGGAAAGTTCTACCCAAATCGCTGGCCCATGATGAGATCGAGGTTATACTGCGCGGCCCGCGCAGTTCTTCCACACGCAAGGAGGCAGAAGCGATTGCGGCTCGTGATCGAGCCATGCTGGAGGTTTTCTACGCCGGAGCTTTGCGGGTGACTGAGATGGTAGGAGTGAAGTTGGAAGATCTGAAACTCGATCTCGGCTACGTGCTGGTGCGGGGCAAGGGCGACAAGGAGCGCATTGTCCCGTTGGGAAAATCGGCGCAGGACGCGCTGGCCGCATATATGAAGACCGGCCGGCCCGTTTTGCTCGCGGGGAAGGGCTCGCCGCTTCTGTTTCCTGGGCGGGGAGGCGGCAAGCTGACTCGTCAGCGGGTCTGGCAGATGGTTCGCGCCGCCTCGTCGACGGGACGCAAGGCCAGTCCACATATGCTGCGGCACAGCTGCGCTACCCACATGGTGGAAAACGGCGCTGATCTGCGCACGGTGCAGATCATTCTTGG
>Ga0209415_10016275_pt1 | contig 11958 bp, 9 predicted proteins | sample PeaSoiSIISIP2007_FD_187696 | JGI IMG/M metagenome (GOLD analysis project Ga0209415, IMG submission 187696) | Peat soil microbial communities from Weissenstadt, Germany - SII-SIP-2007 (SPAdes) (version 2) | ecosystem: Environmental > Terrestrial > Soil > Wetlands > Peat | place: Germany... | reverse complement strand
TGTTCGCGGAGTTCGAGGCCGTTGCCGTAGAAGACGGCGTTCCAGCCGTAGCGGCCGCGGACGGAATCGAGGCCGCGATTTAAATACCAGCGGCGGTTGGCGTCAGTGTCGAAGAGTTCGTGCTGGCGTCGGTCGGTTTCGAGATTGGTGACGTTTACACCGATGAGGCGAACGGCGACGCGGCGCGTGAATAGTTTTGCGAAAAGGTCTTTGGCTTCGGCGAGCAGTTCGCGCTCGTCATTGGATGGGCGCGTCAAACGCACGGTTTGGTGCGCGGAAAAGTGGTCGACGTAACGGATGCACAGGCCGATGGTGCGTGCCTGGCGGCCGTATTCGCGCAACGTCGAGCCGATGCGTTCGCTCAGATATTCGATGAGGCCGCCGAGAAATTCCGTGTCGATGGTGCCGCCTTCGATAGTGGTTTCACGCGAGACGGATTTGGGCGTCGAGGGGAGCATCACTTCGCGTCCGTCGAGTCCGCGAGCGCGCTCCCAGATTTGGCCTCCGATGACTTCGCCAAACGCGGCCTCCAGAGCGGCTCGCGGCACCAGCCGCAACTCGCCGATAGTGGCAATACCGCGCTCTGCCAGCATACCGGCGTGGACATGGCCGATGCCGTGGAGCTTTTCGACTGGGAGCGGCGTCAAAAAGTCTTCTTCCGTTCCCGGCGCAATCATGCGGAAGCCGCGCGGGCGTTCGAGGCGCGACGCAATCGAGGCGACCACTTTCGTGCGTGCCGCGCCTACGCTTACGCTCAGACCGGTTTGTTCGAGCACGTCCGACTGTACGCGCCGGAGCGCAGCTTCGTAATTCGGATAGAGACGCTCCGTGCCCGCGAAGTCCAGGTAGAAATCGTCGAGCGCCGCCGTTTCGACCGCGGGCGTGTATGTTTCGAGAATGCGCCGCACGCGCTCGGCAAAATCGGCGTAGTGCTCGTACTGGCCGGGTACGACGAGGGCTTTGGGGCAAATGCGCAGCGCATCGCGAAACGACATAGCCGTTTTCACGCCGCAGGCCTTCGCTTCGTAGCTGGCCGAGGCGACCACGCCGCGGCCGACCAGCACGGGCTTGCCGCGCAACTTCGGATCGAGCACCTGCTCGACCGAAGCAAAAAATGCGTCCACATCGACGTGGACAATGTTTGGAATTGCCGTGGAGCGCGGCGCTTCGGCTCCGTGGCCTTTTTCTTCGCGCGCGTCTTCGTGAAAAGAATTGAAGGGCGTGGCTACTGCGGGGAAAACGTTTTCGATACAGACGTCCATAACGGCTCCTGTTGACTATGACCGCACAACGGTGAACACAGGGAAGCGGACCGAGTAGAATCTTTTCAGACTCTTCGGGAGTCGAGGGATCGCTCTTTAGAAGCGACCCCTCACCCCGCTTAGGGCTCGGAATTTTCAACGGGCGGCGCGCAGTTCGTGAGAGCCAAAAATGGCAATGGAGCCGAACGCCGCCCGTTTCCCGTTTCCTCTACCGCCTCGCACTATAGGCGAACAAAAAGCGAAAGTCAAGAGTTTTTCAATCATTCTTGACATGCACCGGTATCGGAGATAAATCTCTCCCTCCATGAGCACTACTTTTGTTCTCGTTCTCGCCTTTGCTATCGGCATCGTTTCAGGGATGCGGTCTTTGACGGCGCCGGCGGTCGCAGCTTGGGCGGCGCACCGCAACTGGCTGAACCTGGCGGGCTCGCGGCTGGCGTTCATGGGATCAACGGCCGCTGTTGCCATCTTCACGGTGCTGGCCATCGCCGAGCTGATCGCGGACAAGCTGCCTTCAACGCCCAGCCGCACGGCGCCGGTCGGATTGATCGCACGGTTTTTCTGCGGCGCGCTTTCCGGAGCTTGCATTGGCGTATCGGCCGGACAGACGCCGACGATGGGCGCGATCCTCGGCGCGGCGGGCGGGCTAGCAGGAGCTTTCGCGGGCTATCAATGGCGCACGGGATTGGTGCGGGCGCTCAAAGTTCCCGACTTTGTCATCGCGCTTCTTGAGGACGCCATCGCCGTTGGCGCGGGGTTGTTCATCGTTTCGCGGCATTAACGCTGAGCTGCGGTATTGCCTGCGTGCGTGCGCGCTGGCGTTTCTTCTGTACCCATTTTTTCATTTGCTTCAACTTGGCGTTTCCGCGACTATCTCTAGACCCTTGGCCCACCGGATACCTTCATGGACTTGAATCTCTTTTTTGCGCTGCTTGGTGGCTTGCTCGTTCTGGCGTTCGTGGCGAACCGGCTGGTGCGCTTCACGGGAGTGCCGGACGTCATCATTTTGATGGCGACGGGCGTGCTGATTGGGCCGGTGCTGCATTGGGTGAATCCCGATGTTTTTCGTGGAGCGACGCACGGCTTTGGATCGCTGGCGCTGATACTGATCCTTTTTGAAGGCGGGCTGGAGCTGAAGCTGCGCGAAATTCTGAGCCATTTTGCCGGGGGATTTTTTCTTTCGATTTTAAGTTTTACGCTCAGCGCGGCGGGCGTGGCGCTGGTGTGCCAGCATGCGCTTCATTTCACGTGGATTCCTTCGCTGCTGGTGGGAGCGGCGCTGGGGTGCATCAGCAGCTCGATTATTCTTCCAGTGCTGCAACAGGTGAATTTGCGGCGCGAAGTGAAAGTCACTTTGCTGGTGGAAGCTTCGTTCGGCGACGCGCTTGCGGTTCTAGCCGTGACCACGCTTCTCGATATCGCGGCAGGAGGGAGCGCTTCGGCAAAAATCATTGCGTGGAGCCTCTTTTCCAGCGTGATACTGGCGGTGGCGTCGGGCGTGCTTATTGGAATTTTGTGGTCCTATCTGCTGCCGCTGCTATCCGAGGAACGATTCTGGCATGTGCTGACGTTCGCGGTTGTTTTGCTGATTTACTCTGGCGTTCATGCGCTGCACGGGAATGAACTCGTGGCCGTGCTCGTTTTTGGGTTGACGCTTGCGAATTATCCCGCGGCACAAAAGCGTTTTCATCTGGCGGATGATGCAGAGACGGCGGATTGGTTTTCCGAGACGCCGGTCAGTCACGAGGAGAGGCGCGCGGAGGCGCGGCATCACGGGCAGATGCTGACGTTTCACGGCGAGCTGGCGTTTCTGATCCGCACGTTTTTCTTTGTTTTGCTTGGCGCGCTCGTGGAGTTTGAGGGATTGCGCAAGCACGCGGTGTTGGCGCTGGGATGTTTTGGGGCGTTGTTCATCGCGCGCTGGCTTTCCGTGCAGGGAGGCCGCTTCGCGTGGCGCGTGTTTACATCGCACGAGCGCGAACTTATGACCTGGTTTTTGCCGCGCGGACTGATTACCGCCGTGCTCGGCATAGAAATCGTGGAGGCTCGTGGCGCGGACTTCGAGTTTCTACCGTCATTGGCGTTTGCGGTGATTTTGATCACGAATCTGGCGCTGCTGATCGGATCACTGCGCGCGCGAAAGCTTTTTCCTGTGACGCCTCCGGCGGCGCCCGAACCGGCCGTCCCGGAAACTGCTTCTTGAAGCGCGGGGCTGGCAACGGTTTTCTGACGCTGGCAAAGTATTTCGCTTTGGAATTGGACGAATTCACCTCTACTCTTTGTGCATCGAATTACCGGCAGGCGACAGTGCGAAATCTGCAAGCGGAGTTATTTTTATGAGCGCATCGGAGCACTTTCAAGCGATCGTGATCGGTTCGGGGCAGGGGGGAACGCCGCTGTGCCAGGCGCTGGCAAACGCGGGGCTGCGCACGGCGATCGTGGAGCGGGCGCACGTGGGAGGCACGTGCGTCAACGAAGGCTGCACGCCGACCAAAACGATGGTGGCGAGCGGGCGTGTGGCGTATCTCGCGAGGCGAGGAGCGGATTACGGCGTGCATGCCGGCGCGATCACTGTGGATATGAGCCGCGTGCGCGAACGCAAACGCGACATCGTCAACAAGTTTCGCGACGGGAACCAGTCGCGCATCGAAAAAACTGCGAATCTCGAATTGATTTTTGGCGAGGCGAGCTTCACCGACATGCGCTCGATTCAGGTGCGGCTTCGCGATGGTTCGCAGCGCACGCTTACCGCCGATAAGTTTTTCATTAACGCGGGATGCCGCGCGGGTGTGCCTTCGCTCGAAGGACTGCAAGGTGTGCCGTATCTCGATAGCACATCGATTATGGAGCTCGACGCCGTCCCCGAACACTTGCTGGTGATTGGCGGCGGATATATCGGGCTGGAATTTGGCCAGCTTTTTCGCAGGCTTGGCAGCCGCGTGACGATCGTGCAGCAAGGTGCGCAATTGCTGCGCAACGAAGACGCCGACGTGGCAGCGGAAATTCTGGCGATCTTGCAGCAAGACGGCATCGACGTTTTGCTCAACACTAAAGTGCAACGGATCGCGAAGGAGGGCCCGCAAATTAAAATTGCGGTCTCTCCGGGAGACACCGCCGCCGGCGAAACCCGCACGATCACGGGATCGCATCTGCTGGTGGCCACCGGCCGCGTGCCCAACACCGACAGCTTGAACATTGCTGCCGCGGGAATCGCGGCGGACAAACGCGGATTTATTCAGGTGAACGCAAAGCTCGAAACCAGTGTGGACGGAATTTTTGCGCTGGGCGATATCAAGGGCGGGCCGGCGTTCACGCACATTTCTTACGACGACTTTCGAATTATTCGCACGAATCTGATTGAGAAGGGAAGCGCCAGCATCGAGGGGCGCCTCGTGCCGTATACCGTGTTCATCGATCCGCAGCTGGGAAGGGTCGGCGTGACGGAAGCGGAAGCGCGAGCGCGAAAGCTCAAGATACGCGTCGCAAAAATGCCCATGTCGTACGTGGCGCGGGCGGTGGAAGTCGACGAAACACGCGGGTTCATGAAAGTTGTGGTGGATGCCGCGAGCGGTCAAATCCTGGGCGCTGTGGTGCTTGGACTGGAGGGCGGGGAAGTGATGTCGATGATTCAGTTAGCAATGATGGGCAAGCTGCCTTACACCGCGCTTTACAACGGCGTTTTTGCGCACCCCAATCTTTCTGAGGCGCTCAACAATCTTTTTCTTCCAGCAAACTTTGTGCCGTGAATTTGTGCGCGAAGCGCGGCTAGGAAAATTGCGCGATTAGACGGCCTGGCGTTCCAGTTCGGCGCGGTTCCATTTCGCGAGGTCGGCGCCCGCGTCATACGTGCTCTGGAGGAATGCCAGCAACGACTCTCTCGGCAAAACAGCCCGGCGTACGTCGTCGTACATCAAAAAGAATTCTTTCAGTTGAGGATGATAGAAGGCTTCCGCGGGGCGCACGGGGCTTTGCGCGAATCCCGCTGGCTCCGGCGCCGCATAGGCATAAAACGCCGCGCCTTTTACGTCGCCGCCTCCTGGCCAAAATCCAGCGCTGATCACTTCGTGCGAATAGGCTTCGCGCGTGATGGAATCCGCACCCACGCGTTCCGGTGCGCGGCGGCCGGAGAAGCGCGTCACCGCGAGATCAAAACTGCCCCAGAAAAAATGGACCGGGCTGGATTTTCCGATGAACCGGGCGCGAAATTCCTTGAAGATCGCCTCACAGCCAACGAGAATTCGCCAGAAACGATTGGCGTATTCGGGATCGTACGAGGCGTGCTTCGTATCCTGATCGAAAGGAATCGGGTCGGGAATTTCGACAGGCATCTTCCAGATCTTCACGGCAATGCCAAGCGAGGCCAGCGCGGCCATGAAGTCACGATAAAAATCGGCGACGGAGCGCGGTGCCAGAGCCAGAGCGAGGAGCGCATCGTTGCTCGTTCGAATCACGAGCTGGTGATGCACGAAATCGAACTGCACGTCGAAATTTCCGCCCGCATAGGGAATGGCGGAGGTGGTCAGCCCGAGCGCGTTTACGTAGAGCGGCACTCCCCACCAATGATTGATATTTGGAGTGAGCGCCAACCGGACTTTGCCGACGATTTGGGTCCACATGTGAAGAGTTGCGTAGGTGTCCTGCCAGGCTTCGAGAGGAAGTTCGGGCCAGAGGTCGAACTCAGCGCGAGCGGTGCTTGGATTCATAATTCCTCCGCGAGGGAAGCCCACGGCTCATCACACAAGACGAGGAGAAGGCGGACACATAACCCTTTGCAGGGGGATTATATGCCCGAACACTGGGCGCGCACGCTGGTATGTGGCAAAGCCACTCCTGTGCGGATTTATGCTTTTGAATCTGACTTTGGCGTTTCTTGCTGCGCGCTCAAACCCCAGCACAGGCAGGAGTGCCTGTGCTACCCGGCGTTAACTGAACAATTTGCGGAATGCGAAGAACAAAAATCCCGAGAGCATCATGGCCACGGGCAGAGTGAGTACCCAAGCCAGCAAAAGGTTTCGCACTGTCGACCATTGCAAGCCTGAATGATTCGCCATCATCGTGCCCGCCACGCCGGAAGACAACACGTGGGTCGTACTCACCGGCAGCCCTAAGCCGTCCGCTGCGCCGATTGTTGCCATCGCCGTGATTTCCGCGGCCGCGCCTTGTCCATAGGTTAGGTGATTCTTCCCGATCTTTTCGCCAACAGTAACCACGATGCGCTTCCATCCGACCATTGTGCCGAGACCCAGGGCCAGCGCCACGGCGACTTTGACCCACAGCGGAATGAAACGCGTGGCTTTGTCGATGTGGGTCTTGTAATTCTTCAGCACGGCAACGTCTGCCGTCGCCAATTTCGGAGTGCCGGACTTTTGCATCAGCCGGATGGCCTCGCTTACCAGGTACATGTCATTCCGGAAGTTGCGCACTTGCTCGTGCGGGACTTTCGCAAGCTCCTTGAACATCGCCATTTCCGTCCCGACGCCATTGACGAGCTCCCGCAACGCCAGCATCGTGTTCGGCTTGAACTCCTTGGTCCGAATGTAATCCGTTACATCTTCCCGCGGGTCGCCGATCGCCGCGCTGTTCTGGACATATTTGTTCAAAGTGTCCGCGGTCTGCGTTGAAACGGCGACGAAGTCCTGCGATTGCTGCGCGGTGACCGCGTGGTTCAAGGCATAGGTGGTCGGTACCGTACCGATCAGGATGAGCATGATCAAGCCCATACCCTTTTGCCCGTCATTCGAACCGTGGAAGAAGCTTACGCCCGTGCAGGTAAATACAAGGAGGGCGCGAATCCAAAACGGAGGCGGCTCGGTTCCCTTTGGAGCTTCATACAACCGCTTATCCTTGACGATCGCCTTCATGGTCAGAAACAGCAGGGAAGCGAGAATGAACCCAAAGACGGGCGAGAGGAGCAGAGACTTTCCGATCCCCGCAGCCTGTGCCCAGTCCACGCCGCTGGTCCCCGTTCTCCCCTGCATCAACTGGTTCGCAATGCCCACGCCGATGACGGAGCCGATCAGCGTGTGTGAGCTGGAAGCCGGCAGCCCCAACGCCCAAGTGCCCAGATTCCAGAGGATTGCCGCGACGAGCAGCGCAAACACCATGGCAAACCCCGCGCCGCTTCCTACTTGCAGGATCAATTCCACCGGCAGCAGCGAGATGATGGTGAAGGCCACCACGCCCGACGACGATACTACGCCGGCAAAATTCCAGAAGCCGCTCCAGACGACAGCCACATGCGGCTCCATCGAGTGCGTGTAAATTACGGTCGCCACGGCGTTTGCTGTATCGTGGAAACCGTTTACGAACTCGAATCCCAGCGCCACGAAGAGCGCCGTCCCCAGCAGAATGTAGGGAAGCGCCGAACCCAATTCCAAGCCTGCGAGGTCCTGCGAAAGGCTGTAGCCGATGAAGATCACTCCGAAGATGAGGACGATGCCGAAGCCGATCATTCCGATCCGTCCGGGCTTCCGATTCAGCTTCTCTGCCAATACATGCGAAGCGGGGGTTGCGGTTACCGATGCGGTTGCAGGTGCGCTTGCGGCCATAATTCTCCCGTCTCCATTTCTGATGGAGCCAGCCTGCGGAAATTCTCGCTGGCGCGTGAGGGAGGTTTATATGGGAGATGTGTTACGCGCGAATGAATATCACGCTGCAGCTTGTTCACATTGCGCGGATCGAGGAATCGCTCTGGACCAGTAACGGAGTTAGCCTATAAACGGCTTGCTCGCCCGGGCGCCTATCGGGAGGCGGAATATTTAAGGTGGGGAACTTCACAGCCGAAAAGGGAATCGCTATCTACCGCTGCGATACGATTTCTTCGCGGCCTTCCGCTGCGCCTTCGCGTATTTCTTCATGGCTTTTTGCTGCTTCCTGGCGGCCTTCTTCAACTTTCTGTTCTGCTCCTTGGCATTCTTTTTATCCATTTCGCGGGACGTGCGCGCATATTCCGCCACGCCGGGGCTCTGTGCGCGGGCAGGCGCGAGCCATCCACCAGGCAATGCCACCAACAATGCGAAAACGGCAAATCTCTTCATACGAAACTTCCTTCTCGGCTCTTAGAACAAAAAACAGTTTACGCCCATTTCGATGGATCAGCGCATCCGATATCTATCCGCTTAATTAGCGGGCTCCAGCAAACCACGGTACTTCAGCATGGGCTCGACACTCGGCTCTTTTCCGCGCCAGTTTGCATACATCTTGGCCAAGTCCTCCGTGTTGCCGCGTGAGATCACCATCTGCCGGAAGCGGTCCCCATTCGCGCGCGTCAAGCCGCCGTGATCTTCAAACCATTGATAGGCATCGTCATCGAGCATCTCCGCCCAAAGATAGGCGTAGTAGCCCGCGGAGTAGTCCAAAGCCCAGATATGGCTGAAATAGCTCGAGCGATAGCGCGGAGGAACTGCCGCGATCAGCAGATGCGTTTTCTCGAGCGCTTGCTTCTCGAACGCGTCCGGCTGTTGCAGTGGGGCGCTGGCCGGGAGCGTGTGCCATTGCATGTCGAGTTCAGCGGCGGCCACCAATTCCGTCAACATGTAGCCCTGATTGAAAGTCGCCGCTTTGCGAATTTTGGCCACCAACGCGGCGGGCATTGGCTCCTTCGTTTTGTAGTGCTTCGCGTAGTGGTTGAAGACGGCGGGATAGAGCGCCCAGTGCTCGTTGAACTGGGAAGGGAATTCGACGAAATCGCGCGCGGTGGCTGCGCCCGAGAGGCTCGGATACTTCGTATTCGCGAACATTCCGTGCAACGCGTGGCCAAATTCATGGAACATGGTGGTCACGTCGGTAAAACTGATAAGCGCAGGCTCGCCCGGCGCGGGCTTCGGCAGATTCGCCACGTTGTAAACCACCGGCAACATGCCTAGGAGCTTGGACTGGTTCACGAAGACGTCCATCCAAGCGCCGCCGTTTTTGTTGTCACGCTTGAAATAGTCGCAATAGAAAAGCGCCAGAGGCTTACCGTCCGCGTCCGAAACCTCGAAGACGCGTACATCCGCCTGATAAACCGGGATGTCTTTGCGCTCTTTGAAACTGAGTCCGTAGAGTTCATGCGCCGCGTAGAAGACGCCGTTTTCGAGCACGTTGTTCAGCTCGAAGTAGGGCTTAACCTCCGCATCGTTCAAATCGTATTTCGCCTTGCGGACCTGTTCGGAATAGAAGTTCCAGTCTGAGGGCTCGAGTTGGAAGCCGCCCTTCTGCGCGTCGATGACGTCCTGAATATCTTTGGCTTCGCGTGCGGCCTTCGCCGTAGCCCCTGGCACCAGCGCGTCCATGAATTTCAAAGCGCTTTCGGGAGTCTTGGCCATTTGATCGCCGAGCTTCCACGCCGCGTGGTTGGGATAGCCGAGCAGTTGTGCGCGCTGAGCACGTAACTGGGCCAGGTGCGAAATGAGGTCGCGCGTATCGCTGGCGTCGCCGCGCTCGGCGCGGTTCCAGGACTTCTCGAAGAAGGCCTGGCGAGTTGCCCGAACGCTGAGCGATCCAAGTTGCGGCTGCTGCGTCGTGTTCTGCAGAGGAAAAACGTAGCCTTCTTGTTTGCGGCTTTGGGCCGCTTGCGCGGCAGCGGCGATTTGCGAGTCGCTCAAGCCGTCCAGCGCGCTCTTGTCGGTCGTCGCAAACGCCCCGTTCTTCGTAGCTTCCAGGAGCTTGGTCGAAAAGTCGTTCGAGAGCGTAGCAATCTGCTCGTTGAGTTTCTTCAACTCGGTTTTGTCGGCGTCCGAAAGATTTGCGCCAGAGCGGACGAAATTGTCGTAAGTCACTTGGAGCTGCCGCTGCGACTCTGCATCGAGCTTCAGCGACTCGCGCTGCTTGTAGACGGCAGCCACTCGCGCGAAAAGTTTTTCGTTCAGGACGATAGCGTCCTGGTGTGCCGCCAGCTTTGGCGCTTCATCGGATTGCACTTTTTGCAGCGCAGGATTCGTATTCGCGGCGGTCATCGCGCCGAACGCGGCGAGTGCCCGTTGCAGAAGCTGTCCGGTCTTCTCCATCGCCACCAGTGTATTCTCGTAAGTTGGCGCCGCTGGGTTGTCGGTGATCGTCTGGATCTCAGCGAGTTCTTCCGCCATGCCCGCTTCGATGGCCGGCTGATAATCCTCATCCTTGATTTTGTCGAACGGCGGCGCATGGAACGGCAGCGTGCTCGGCGCATAAAACGGATTCGACGGCCCAAACTTTCCATCGGCGCCCGTCGCAGGCGTGCCGACAGTTCCGAGCGCAATCGCGCCAGATGCAATGAATGCAGTCATAAATTTCAGCATAACCTTCCCCGGCGTGATGGCGTCGCGCACATCTGGACCGGAACCCCACGCCCATCGATTGTAGAAGAACTGCCGCGCGAGCTACAAGGAATCGAATCTTCGGGTGGTGGGTCAGTGTTAGCGCGTTAATCAGGCACCCAGTGAAGATGTTCCTGTGCGCCCACTCGAGTTAGCGGTCGCTATCTTTTTGGTTTCACGTCAAAGACACTTCTATGGTACTTGGCCACATACTCCTTGCCTTTCGCCTCGTCGAGAAGATCGAGATCGATTCCACCCATGGTAAAACCATGGCGAATGTAATAGGTTTTCCCTTTCTCGATGACCAAACTAAGCAGGCCAGGCTCATCTAGGCCTGCCTTCATACAAAAGTAATGCGGGCCAGGGGCAACCTCTATATAAAAATAATTACCCACGCGGTTCACTCCCACCCATTTTCCGTCCATGGCTAACCTTGCCTGTCCCATGGCACCGAACGGACTCTCTGTGCGGATAACATAGATGAGTCCCTTATCAGCGGGCTGCTCCGGGAGAACCTGTGGCCCCTTTTCAGTATGTTGTGAAAAGTGAACTCCGGAAGGACCGCAAGCAAGCTGTTGCAGGTGCTTCCTGGTTTCCTCCTCGCTCCTCTGCTGTCCTCCTCCCGCAGGCGGGGAAGATTTCTGCGGAGGAGTCGGGGTGGTTTCCTGGGCGTGCACGAACACCGCCCCCGCTTGAGCCATCAACAGCGCGAAACAAATGCCATGAACAAATCTCATTTGGGCAAGTCTTTCTGCTGAAGACTCACGCTAGCCACCTGAAATTTCGATGCGTCCAAGGGGAAGTCGCCCGCTATATAGGCTGTGATTTCAGTTCCGGCCGGAACGGTTGCGCTTTTCCCCTTAACCTCAAAGGCCCAAAGAGGAAGCGTGGCAATCATGAGTGCCTTGCGTCCCCCACCCTCCACGTCTTTGACCGCACGGACAGGAACAAGTTCGCCGTCCGCAAGGCGTACATTTTCGATCTTCAACTGCAAGCCGCCGCCGCGTGCCATGCTTCGGCCAGCCTGGGCCATCGTCACGATTGCTTCCTCGGCGCTGTGCTGAGGTATTGCAACCAACTTGCCTACGAGCACGGGTTCAACGACTTCGAGCGGAATCTTTTCCCCTGCAATGACCTGAGAAGAATCCACCGTACGAGCAAATCTCAGGCGAACTGGCGTGCCGTCGGCAAGCTGAGGCATGGTCTGCCGAGGCTTGTCCGAAGCAGAATCCGATTTTTGGCCCTGCGCGGAGACTGGCGCGTCTTGGGGCGCCGAGGCTTCCTTCGACGCGTTGGCGCGCACATTTAAGGCGAAACAAACGACGAGAGTAAATGAGATGTGGCGTGCGAACAATGGCCCTCCTTAGAAGCGGCTGCGAAAACGCCTCCGACGGGAGTAATTACAATATTTGTTGCTAAGT
>Ga0209415_10016273_pt1 | contig 11959 bp, 6 predicted proteins | sample PeaSoiSIISIP2007_FD_187696 | JGI IMG/M metagenome (GOLD analysis project Ga0209415, IMG submission 187696) | Peat soil microbial communities from Weissenstadt, Germany - SII-SIP-2007 (SPAdes) (version 2) | ecosystem: Environmental > Terrestrial > Soil > Wetlands > Peat | place: Germany... | reverse complement strand
CACATGGGACGAGATCAAGACCATGCTCGACAATGCCATCACCATCAAGCCCCGGCGGCAGATGTCGGTGCAGTTCTCCGGCGGCGAGCCTACGCTTTCGCCGTATTTCCTCGATGCCGTCCGCTACGCGCGCAAAGTTGGATACAACAGCGTTCAGGCGGCAACCAACGGAATTGAATTCGCCAAGAGCCTGGAATTCGCGCAGCAGGCTGCCGAAGCGGGCATGCGCTATGCCTATCTGCAGTTCGACGGAATCGGCAATGCCGCCAATGCTCACCGTAAAGTGGGCAACTTGTTTGACGTGAAACTGAAAGCGATCGACAATCTGCACGCCGCCGGCGTCGAGATCGTGCCGGTGATCACGATTGTCAATGGCATTAACAACGAGCAAGTCGGACGCATCATCCAGTTCGCGCTCGATAATCCGAAGAAAATCGGATTCCTTTCCTTCCAGCCGGTCTCGTTCACCGGACGCGATGAAGCTATCACCGATGAGCGCCGTGTCGCCCAGCGTTATACGCTCTCGCATCTCGCGCACGATGTAAAGAATCAAACCGGCCTCGGCCAGCCCGCTCGCGACTGGTTCCCGATTTCCTTCATGGGAACTTTTTCCGACTGGGCCGATCTCATGCACTCCAGCGACGCCGACAACAACTGGGGCCAGCTCTCCTGTGGCTGCCATCCCAATTGTGGGACGGGGATGGCGGTGATGATTGACAAAGAAACGAAGGAAGCAGTGCCGGTAACGGCGTTCCTGCATGGGGATCAGCTGGCGAAAGACATCGCCAAGGTCAACGACGCGGCGCGGGGAAAATTTCTGACTGCGTTTGGAATGGCGCTGTGCCTGATGAAGAACTACGATCCATTCCAGTCTCCGACGCATTTCAAGTTGCTCGATCTGCTGCGGAAATTCGACAAGAACTACAACGTGACTGGAAAGAATTACGGCAAAGTCGGGCCGGACCGCACGATTGAAGATGTAATGAAGCGGCGTCAGGATCGCTGGAACTTCCTGTTCATTGCCGGGATGTGGTTCCAGGATCTGTTCAACTACGATTTCCGGCGGACGGAGCAGTGCATCATTCCGTACGCCACGCAGGAGGGCGAGATTTCCTTCTGCGCGTATAACACGGGCGTGGGCTGGCGCAACATCATCGAGAAGATGCACATGACAGCCACGCTCACCAAGTGGTACGAAGAGCACGGGCGGCATGAAATTTTCGCCGGCGGCAAGAACGTGAAGATGGAGTCAACCGAGCATTCGCTGGTGCTGAAAGACGGGATCGTGACTACCGAGGAGCAGCATGATCTGGATCGGCTGGGCATCGCCAAGAATGCTGGCGAAGAAAAGAAGCGAGCGCGGGATGCGAGACTGAAGGATCCCACCTTTGCGCAAAGAACGCGCAAGGATGGGGCACCGGAGCGAAAAGATGGGGCACCCGAATACGCACCCGAGGCGCGCGGGCCGAAGAAAAACGACGCAGCCTACGATGCCCGTATGGCGGCCCTGTATCGCGAAGTCGTGCTGAAAGAGAAACCGGCACATTCGGAGAATGGATTCATCCCCTTGGGCGCGTTGGCGAAACCGGCAGCGCCGGTCGAAGTGGGTGAGCCGGTGGCGGGAGACTAGTGGTCAGGAGTCGGTAGTCAGTAGTCAGGAGTCAGTAGTCAGGAGTCAGTTGAGGGCCGCCGCCAGGCGGCCCGAGTTGTTTTATTGGCCCGGTTTCAAACTATCGAGGGCCTGCTGCGCGGCCGTGAGTTTGGGGTCGAGTTGGAGAGCGTGCTCGTAGGCATTGCGGGCTTGGTCAACGCGGCCGGCCTGCTGCAGGAGTTGTCCCAACCGCAGGAAGGCCGCACCCGAGGGCGACTCGGCGGCATTGCGGAGAGCGTCGGAAAAGTCGATTTCCGCTAAACCTTTTTTGGCTCCGGCCCGCTGGGGGTCGACGCTCAATGCCTGCTGGTAGTTGGTGCGCGCCTGAGCGTAGTTTCCGAGTTTGCCGTATAACCTGCCTAGCGCCTCATAGGCGACGGCCCGCCCTTCAGGTTTGGGCGCCAGCTGAAGGGCGGTGTCGAACTCGGCGATCGCCTCACGCGTGCGTCCATTTACTTCAAGGGCGACGCCCAGATTCAGATGGCTCACCGCATCTCGCGGCCGAATACGAGCGGCGTTTTGCAGATGAGGGAGAGCCTCCGGGTTACGGTCCAGCGACAACAGCGTAACGCCCAGGTTGGCTTCGGCGTTGAAATTGTCCTTGGTAACGTTGACCGTGTGCAGCCAGAGCTCATAGCCGCTCTGCCAGTGCGGGATCTGGTAACAGGTGAAGAGAATAAGAATAACCAAGACCGCAGCGGCGATCTTAGCCCGCGATGCGAAACTGAGTTGTTTTTTGTCACACACATCAGCCGCGACCCACACCACCATCAAAAAGATTCCAATCAGCGGGACGTAGGCGTAGCGGTCGGCCATGGCTTGCTCGCCGACCTGGACGAGTCCAATGACCGGAACCAGCGTGCCGAGAAACCAAAGCCAGCCGGTCACCAGGTAGGGGCGGCGGGCCCGCTCCCGCCATACCAATGCGCTCACGGCTACGAGAAAAAGCGAGGCCAGTGCTACTTGCCAGATCGCCAGAGTGGCGCCGGGATGGGGATAAAACACTGCCAGCGGTACCGGCCAAAACGCCTTCCACACGTACATGGCGTAGGCGTAGACGGCGTTCTCCAGCCGCACGCCCAGTGGAAGCGCCAGTTTCATGGAGCCATAGGAGCGCTGTGCGAACATGGTGACCGCGCTGTCGGCGGCGGATAGCGCCAGGAGCGGCAATTTTTCAAGGACCAGCCGCAAGAGGGAAACCTGAGGCACCGGAGGTATCGGATCGAGGCTCAGAAACTTGGCTGATGTTTCGCGATCTTCAACCTCGGTGAGATCTTGTGGCGATGATTCTCCCCAGCCTCGGATTCTTCGCAAGGGCCAGAAATCCAGCAGCAGAAGCACGCAAGGCAAAGTGACAACCATGGGCTTCGCGGCGAGCCCGAGTGCGAACAGCGCGGCCACGGCGAGGTAACGCTTGAGGTTAGGTTTGAGGGCGTACCCGCCATAAGCAGCCAGAGTCAGCAGAAAGAAAAACGTGCTCAGGACATTCTTCCGTTCTGCGATCCAGGCCACGGACTCCACGTTGAAGGGATGAACCGCGAACAGCGCCGCCACCAAAAAGCTGCGTCCGGTGGCGCCGGTCGCGCGCAGCAGCAGCAGGAACAGAAGCACGACGCTCAGCGCATGCAGCAACAAGTTGGTAAAGTGATGCCCGGCAGGATTCAGGCCATACAGCTCGCAATCGAGGGCGTGGGAAAACCAGGTCAGCGGGTGCCAGTTGGAAAATTCGGTGGATGTTAAAGCCCAGGTGAGCGTTCCCCAAGTCAAGCCGGCTTGCACGTGTGAGTTGTTGGTGACGTAACTGTCGTCGTCGTAGCTTTCGATAAACGAATGCCCAAGAACGGGGCTGTAAAGGACGAAGGTCAGAATCGCCAGCAAGAGGCAAATCAGAAGAGTTCGCTTTCGAGGCGACGTCAGCAGCGGGGTTCCGGCGTTTTGCGGGACACCGGCCTTTTTTGCTGCGGCGAGTTGCCGCGCCTCGCGCCGTTTTTCTGATCTCGTTCTTACCGGCATGTTGAAAGCCAGGAACCAATGTCTGCCATCAATGTGGAAGTATAACGTGCTTGCGGGTGGGCCACATTTCGCGACAAGTATGGCTGGGGACAGGGATTTGGGGTGCCCGATTTTTCGCGCTCTTGGCGAAAAGTGGGGCCCGGGACTTCGGCAGCGGGCTCGCACGCCCGCTAAACGCCTCAGCTTCAACGTGTGGACCGAGCGTAAGCGCATCGAGAAATTACGCTACATGCATCGCAATCCGGTGAAGCGCAGCTTGGTTGGAAGAACCCGAGCAGTGGCGCTGGAGCAGTTTTCGCTTTTACGCGTACGGCGAGACCGGCGCGGTGCGCGTGAACGACTGGCAAGTGCTGAAGGTGAAGATCCGCACGGCGTGACCAACCCGCTCCCGCGCTGCCCACTTCTCGCACAGAACGCGAGAAATGGGGCACCCCAAATTCTGTCCTAAGGTATGCTTGCCCGCTAGATGTGAGCCACGCGCCTGGCGCGATCCTCGACCGCCGGAGGCGGCGCCGGCGCTCGGGTGAATAGTGTTCGAGGCTCACCATCGTAACTGAGGCTGCCGACATCACTGCGACAGCCAGCGACGTTCATGGCAAAATGGTATGATCGCTTTCACGAAGCGGATCCCCTTTCACTCTAACGCAGGAATCAAATGAAAATGACGTATCGTTTGCTGTGGCTTGCCTTCGGGCTCGGGGCTATCTCTCTGGCAGTTCCGCCGCCAGTAATCCGGCGTCCGGGACGGGGCAGGGAACAGTCGCCACTTCCAGCCTCTATCTGAAGATTCGGGTCGAAAATCCGCTGAAAGTATCGGCGCTGAAGCCGGGAGACCAGGTTGCGGGAAAGCTTTTGCGCAATGTCTATTCCGGGGATCACGAAGTCTTTCCCGCCGGCAGCCGCGTGCAATTGACGGTGGACAAACTGGAACGTCTGCGCCGCGTCCCCAACGATCACTGGCCTTGGGTCATCAAGTTCTTTACTCCCCGCCATCAGAACTCTCCCACGTTTCAATCGGGCAGCGTCACTCTGCCCAGCGGGACGGAGATTCCACTGCGCGTGTCGTTAATCTCGATCGGGCGTGAGAGGGAAATCCGTGCCCAGGCTAAGTCCGGGAAACCGTCGCCGGATTCCGGTGCCTCGTCGGCCGAAATGAGCGTTGCGGGACCCGTTCCCGACGAGCCCGCCGGCAAAGCTGGCGCCATCGTGACGCTGGAAGCGGCGGAGACGAGTCCCGAACCGCAATCCGCACCGGCCCTGCCTTCGGGTCCGATCACGCTGGCCGCGGGGACGCAGGCCAGGGTCATCCTTTTGGGCACTGTCAGCGCATCCGGGAGCCGTCCCGGCGATTCATTTCAAGCGCGCGTGTTGGAGCCTGTGCACGCAGGTTCCCAGGTAGTGCTGCCCGAAGGCAGTCTGCTGGAAGGCAAGGTTGTGCGCAGGACTCCTCCGCGCCGGCTGAGCCGGGCAGGCACGCTGTTCGTGACCTTCACCGGTCTGAGTCTGCCCGGAGGAAGCAGCGATCAACGGATCGTTGCCTCAGTTGCAAGCGTGGAAGTGGACCAGCGCTCGCACACCAAACTAGACGCCGAAGGTGAACTCAAAGGGGAACGGCCGGGTAAAGTCTGGATGCTGGTGAACGTTGGAGTGACGGCGGGAATCGCGAAAGAGGTGGATGACGGTACTCAGTTGCTGGCCGAAGCCCTTATTTCTACGGCGACCGACGCTTCGACCGCGGGAACCGCAAGGATTGTCTCCACCTGCGCCTCAGGTTTGTTCATGCTCACACGGCATGGAAGGGATGTGGTTCTGCCGCGCTTCACCGAGATGGATGTGGTGTTTGACCGGCCCGTGTCGCTGCTCGGGCAGCAAGCAGTTCCTGCTGCACAGTAGGCGAACAAAGAGACTTTCAGCCTCGTGCCAGCCGTCATTAAGAGCATGCAGCAAGAGTCATACTGACGCTGCTACTGCGCCCTTTCTCATCGTGACTAAGGGGTGAGCTTGAATACCACTCCACAGCCCAAACCGTTGCAACTGGTCAGATCGCCGCCGTAGTAGGTAGTGCCGTAAAGAATACCCTTTGAGCCGCGGATCAAATCTCCGGCGGGAGATTCGCCGTCCGTGCCCGCAAAGCTGTGCAGGACTGTCTCTACCCCGGTGTGTGCCAGCTCGAAGAGTGTCCCGATGTCGCTTGCGCCGCCGTAATAAGTCGTGCCGTAGAGGTTACCAAACCTGTCCTGGACCAAACCGCTGTAGGGAACTGCCCCGTCTGCCGGCGGTCCCGTAAAGCTGTACAGCACCTTGTAAGCGAAACCACAGCACCGGAACACCGTCCCGAAACCTGCACCGCCGGAGGTCGTGGTGCCCCAGAAAATACCCGCTTTCTCGGTCAAATCTGCTAACGGACCTGCCCCGTCGGCAGGACTTCCAGAGAAGATGTATTTCAGACGAAACACTGCGCAGTTCGGGTAGCAAGGATAGAGCTTGAATACGACTCCGCAGCCACCGGAACTGCAGTTTAGATCGCCGCCCTCGAGAGTAGTGCCCCAAAGGTTGCCGTCGAAGACCAAGCTGTCAAACGGGTATGCTCCGTCGTGATTTCCACCCCTGAAGCTGTGCTGGACATTCTCCGCGAGGTTAGGAGGCAGCTGGAAAATTGTTCCGAGGTTTTGGGCGCCGCCCATTACGGTGGTGCCGTAGAGGTCACCGGCGGCATCGAGAACCACACCTCCATTGGGATACGCCCCGTCTACCACGCCCCCGACGAAGTTGTAAAGCAAGGCTTCCCCCCAGCGAGCGCCGTGCCTCGTCAACTTGAAGACCGTCCCGCAGCCGACGCCGTTGCCATCATTGCAGGTGCCATTACCGCCATAGTACGTCGTGCCATAGAGGAGGTTGGCCGCTCTGTTGATCAATACACCTCCATTGGGAGTCGCCCCATCTGGCGGCCCCTTGAAACTGTACAGCACGCGTTCGTTGCCGGTTTGCGGATTCACCTCGAACACTGTCCCGAAGCCGTGAGCGCCCCCCGCAGTGGTAGTGCCATAGAGGTTCCCCGCTCTGTCCTCAATCAAACCCGCGTAAGGATTTCCGCCGTCCGTCCCTCCCGTGAAGCTGTAGAGTACGGCGAAAGTCTGCGCTTGGGTCGCAACCGGACTTAAGCCAAGCAGGACCGCTAACGTCAGCGCCGCACTTGCCGCTCGCATGTGCATCTTCGAAATCCAGCTCTGATGTTGCCCTGAGTTTGTCATGATCGGCTCCCTGTTGAACGCCAGCAATCCTACCCCTCGCCTCAAAATCGGTCAATGGAGACTTTTGCGGCCCCCGAAAGAATTCAGGAGTGTCCTAATTTGAACTTCTCACTGTTGGATCGTGACATTCAAAGAGGACACCACCAGAGGTCTGATTGACACGCGGCTCGGACAGGACGACAATGATGCGCCCGCCTTGAAGGAGGAATCATGCAGGGTCAACGTCCCCGGACACCCTCGAACCTTTCCGATTCACTGCATCACCGGCTCAACTCGTATGCTCTCGCGGCGAGTGCAGCCGGAGTAGGACTGCTGGCATTGGCGCAGCCTGCCGAGGCCAAGATCGTTTACACGCGAGCTCACAAGAGCATCAGCCCTAATCACACGATTCCTCTCGATCTTAACCACGACAGAACCACGGATTTCCGTTTCAAGGACGTCCATTTCACAACTACCGCATTTGGGTTCAGTCACCGCGGAACTCTGTCGATTCTCCCCGCTCGTCATGCCAACGAAATTCAGGGATATTCCAAGTACACCCGACATTACGCTTCCGCGCTCCAACCCGGCGTCCTGATCGGTCCTAAGGGACCATTTGCGCCCGGGCAAGAGGTGATGGCCACGGTGTACAGCGATACCGGCGCTCATCGCGATGTCGGTAGTGTGTGCAATGGTCCGTGGTCCAATTCCATCAATCGCTATCTCGGTTTGAAGTTCCTCATTCAGGGAAAAGTCCATTTCGGCTGGGCACGTTTGAAGGTGAGTTGTCCGGGGACCGACGTCGTTGCGACCCTGACCGGCTATGCCTACGAAACGATCCCGAACAAGTCCATCATCGCGGGCAAGACCAAGGGGCGGGATGTGATTACGCTCGCACCGGCGACGCTTGGTCACCTGGCCGAAGGAGCGACGGGCCTTCCGGCTTGGCGCAGAACAAACTCGGTCGTGGCTACTGACCAGCGGCCTTGGCAGCTCGCCTTAGACTAGGATGCTGACCTCCCCAGTCCCCGGCTGCGGGAATAAATCTGCCTATTCGGTGCTATTCTTGATCTAGTTACCGGATTCGGCAGACCCTGTTTCTCCCCCACAAATGTGTGCAATCATTTGCACATCGAATCCTGTAAATATATGTAATTTGTTGATGATAAGAGTTAAACGCCAGGCTCAGTTTGGCATGCTAGATGCGTCCTAAGAAGCTAAACTGGGTGCACTTGCGTCCCAGCCACTCCCTCCTCGACCGCTAAAGCCGTTGTGCCGGAGCTATCTGAAGATGATCAAATTAAGGTTTGTATTACTGGTTGTGCTGATCTCGTGGTGTGCGCAGGCGCAGGTGGTTACATCATTCGAAGGCATCAATGCCGCGCAAGATCCGCATCCGGAACATGACGTGGATCCCAATGGCGCGGTCGGGACCAAACAGTACCTGGAGTGGACCAATGTCGCCTTTCAAGCCTACGACAAAGTGACCCTCGCTCCGGTGTGGTCGGCGCCGCAGCCCGGCACATCGCCGTGGAAAAACAACGGCGTCAAGAACTGCAATATTAACGGCGACGGTGTAGTTCTGTTTGATCATCTTGCGTCCCGCTGGGTGATCGCTGGACACAACGCGCCCGGTATCGCCGGACCCTACTATTATTGCGTGGCGGTTTCGAACACCGATGACCTGGCCTCCAGCACGCTTGCCTGGTACACGTACCAGTTTCCACTCAACCCCGTGCTGGGAACGAATGCCGAAGGCCATTTATTTTTCCCTGACTGGCCCAAGCTGGGGACGTGGCCGGATGGTTACTATTTAAGTTTTGACGCGCTGGACGTGAACCAGGGATACAAGGCGATTGGGGTGGTATTTTGTGCTCTGGACCGGACCAACATGCTGACCGGCTCCGCCGCGAATCCCATGCAGTGCTTCAGCGACCCTCACCCGCTTCCGGCAAGCGGGAGTCTGTATCTCAAGCACAGCCCAGTTCCAGCGGATATTGACGGTACGACTCCGCCTCCAGCCGGCCGGCATGAATTTTTTGTGAGTCTGCAGAGCCCGCCGCATGACGGAGTGTCCACCACATCGAACTCGATCAACCTGTGGGATTTCCATGTGGATTGGACCAACCCCGCGAAGTCGGCATTAACGGGTTCGTCGCTGAACGTGGCCACCTACACGCCGGGATGCTACAACCTGAAACAGCCGCTGAATACGGTTTGTCTCCCGGAACCTGCGACTCGCTCGACGGGTACGCACTACCACCTCGACGTGGTCGGAGACCGGTTCATGCCGCGTCTGGCGTACCGGAATTTTGTCACGCACGAGTCGTTTCTAGCCAGCCATACCGTCCGTGCCAGCGCAACCAGCGAGCAGACTGGAATCCGCTGGTACGAACTTCGCGGCAGCCAGACTCCTGCGGTCTTCCGCAGTTTTACCATCAGCCCCGACCGATCGCTGTTTCGCTTTATGCCCAGCATGGCTCAGGACCACGCCGGCAATGCGGCCATTGGCTACAGTGTGGGCAACATCAGAGTTCATCCTGGCATTCGGGCCGTGACCTGGAACCTGGCCAGAAACACGAAGCGGGTCGAAGTGACGATCAAGAACGGCGGCGGGGACCAGGAGAACTCCTCCACTTGGGGCGACTACACCAGTATGACCGTTGACCCGGTGGATGACTGCAGCTTCTGGTACGTAAACGAGTATTTGCCCGCGAACGAAACCGGCACCGCCATCAGTTGGAGTACGACGATCGCCAAGTTCGCAGTGCCCACCTGCATTCCTCGGAAATAAGCGCGCTAGACGGGCCACGCAAATTTCGCGTGGTTCTTCGTTAGTGAATAACGCCCGCCGATTCCTTCCGCCACGCCGGAATCGCCGATGCACCTCGCGCCAAGTGACCGAGCGTGGCGGGTTCAAGGGTGATGACATCGTTACCCTGCGTCTTGCCCGCGAGGATGGGCTTGTTGGGGATGCATCTGACCGGTAAGCTTCGACTTCGCGCAGGGCGGGCTCGTGAAGCCGTGCCCTGCGCAGAACGATTTGTGAGATCGATAGCCTCTAGAGGCCATTCCGCAGTTGCCGTTTCCTTCGCAGCTTAGCAACCAGTTCCCGCAGCCTATTCCGGCGACATTCCCGACCTACCTCTACACCAGGGCTGCCGGCAGGAGAATGAGCGGCTGAAGCAGTTGGTGGCGGATCTGAGCGTGGTCAACATACTGCTCAAAAAAAGCGCTTAGCAGGGATGCGATCACGGCGAGTCCAACGGTGCTCCGTGGTCAGTCGTCGTCAAAATCAGCCGCGGGCTTCTCCTCCTGGTGCAGGAAGTAATCCGCAGACAGGGGCGCGGGGATCGTATGAAAAGCGCGTGGCTTCTGGTTGAAGTTGAAACAATCGGAGAGATCGTCGGAAGTTGCGTCCCCAAAGCCCAGCGATGGCAGGTTGAAAACCGTTTCCACAAAATGCACGATGCTGCTGAAATCATGCGTCTGATGCGAGATGTAACTGGTTTTTGCGTAGGGGGATATGACGATCAGAGGCACGCGAAAACTGTACTCGTAGGAGTTAATGATCGGCGGTGCAACGTGGTCGTACCAGCCTCCCCAGTCATCCCAGGTGACGATGATGGCGGTACTGTTCCAATACTTGCTCTTGCCCACCGCGTTGACCACGGACGCAATCCACGAAGGCCCCGAACCGTTGTTCCCATGCGGATGATCAGAAGATGGGCCGGTCGGTATCGCCCAAGTGACGTTGGCCAAGTGACCCTTGGCAATGTCCTTTAACACCTGTTTCGGGCTGGCGATCACATTGGCCCAATCTTTACCGTTATAAATATGGCTAATGACATTGGGGCCAGTCCAGATGTAATCCAGGGTTATCGTGTAGTACCGCCAAGTGAGGCCCTGGTTGTCGAGCAAATCCATCAGGGTCTGATGCTCGAAGCACGGGAACGCTACCTGATTCTCCTGGCCCAGAGGATTGATTAAGTAAGTGAACACATAGGGAGGAGAACCACAACCAGAATGTTTAGCTGGGCCCGGAATTCCGAATGTGTCCTCGCCGTCGAATAGGTCACTGGTTTCAGTGGGAGCAGAAGTAGCGGCGATGATGAATTGATGCGCCGGATAACTTGGCCCCTGATTGCTCTGGAACATCCGGTCCCCAAAAGCATATTGTTCCGCCATCTGGAAGTAGGGCTTCACATCCGAACGTTTTACGTATTTGAACTGCATATCGGGCGGACAATGCGTGCCGCAGTCGCCCAGAATCAGGTCGGCGCCGTCCATCTTTCCCCCGTCGTACATCCTCACGAAGTCAGGATGGTAGTGGTCGAGTTCATATCCGTTTTGCAGGGATTGGGGCGTGAGCGTTATCTTTTGACCCTTTGAATTGATGCCGTAGTTGGCGGTGTCGGCGCCCTTCAGGCCATGAAACAGGTTGTCGGTCGTGCGGTTCTCTTGCATCATGATAATCACCTGTTGGATTACCGATGCTCCGCCAGATGGATGTACGTTCCCAGAATGGCTTGGCCGTGGGCTGGCAAACCCAAAGGGAGCGGAGAGGACAAGCAAAATCAGCATGGAAATCAGGCGAAATAGCACGGAACCCTCCAGGAGTTGAACTTCCGCGTGGGAGAGGAAACCCCAAAAGCTTAGGGAGAATGTAACCCAGGTACGTCCTTAATGCAAACTCAAGAGCTCGTACACCCCCCCACCGGAAGTGCCGCCTTCATCGGTCACGCCGTGGAAGTCGCCTTTCGTGTCTCTGAGCAAACTGGTCTACAAGGGATATGCCCCGTCTGACGCGCCCCCGCCGAGTACGGCGGAGCTGGCTACGGAGTGGTGTTCAAGGTGAGTTCCAGTGGCACCGAGACTGTGCTGCAGACCTTTGCCGGGGGCACGGACGGTAAATATCCGTTCGCAGGACTGGTCCGGGAACCGAACGAACTATTTTTGGCACAACCGCGTATGGCGGTTCCTCGGGCGCCGGAATCGTGTTCGAGCTGAGTAAGAGCGGCAAAGAAACCGTGCTGCACACCTTCGCCGGCGGCACCGCAGACGG
>Ga0209415_10016272_pt1 | contig 11960 bp, 12 predicted proteins | sample PeaSoiSIISIP2007_FD_187696 | JGI IMG/M metagenome (GOLD analysis project Ga0209415, IMG submission 187696) | Peat soil microbial communities from Weissenstadt, Germany - SII-SIP-2007 (SPAdes) (version 2) | ecosystem: Environmental > Terrestrial > Soil > Wetlands > Peat | place: Germany... | reverse complement strand
GTGCCGCTCGAACGGGCGCATGCGGCCGGACTCGCGGAGGCGGGTCGCGACCCCGAGGTCTGGCGGTACCTGCGAATCGGACCGGGACACCCTCCCTCGGTCGTCGAGATGGAGACGTTCATCGACCAACTCCTCGCCTACCAAGCCGCCGGGGAGCTCCTTGCGTTCACGATGGTCCTCCTCCCCGAAAGATCCCTGGTGGGGATCATCCGTTTTCTCGACATCGACCGACCGGACCAGTCGGTCGAGCTCGGCACCTGGCTCGACTCCCGGTATTGGGGGAGCCCGCTCAACGCCCAGGCCAAGCTCCTCATGCTCGAGTACGCTTTCGAAGAGGAAGGGGTCCATCGCGTCCAGCTCAAAACGGATTCGCGGAACCTCCGCTCGCAGAAGGCGATCGAGCGACTCGGGGCCGTGCCGGAAGGCATGCTGCGCGAGGCGCATCTGGTTCGGAACGACTACTTCCGGACATCCTTCTATTACAGCGTCCTCGCCCCCGAATGGCCGGCGGTGAAGCGCCGACTCGAGGAGCGCCTGACAATCCCTTGGACTGGACGGCCCCCGAAGTGAGAACGGTCAGGGAGGCGGAAACTTCGGTTTCCGCTTCTCGCGAAACGCTCGGATCCCTTCGGGGAGCTCGTTTCCCTGGGCGGCTTCGACGGCTCCTCGACGTTCGAGGGTCATCTGCGATTCGATGCTCTCGCTGAACGCTGAGACCATGAGGCGTTTCGCCCACCCGTAGGCGCGGGTCGGTCCCTCGGCGAGCTCCCGAGCGCGCTCCCGGGCACGACCGGGCAGCTCGGAGGCGCTCACGACCTCGTGAAGAAGGCCCATTTCCCGAGCACGCAGGGCCGGAATCCGAGCGTTCGTGAAGATCAGTTCCTGGGCTCCGCCGACCCCGAGAAAGTGGGGAAGGAAGTACGACAGGCCCCCGTCCGGCACGGTGCCGAGCTGCAAGAACGCGGGCACCAAGACCGCAGTGTCGCTCGCGATCCGCCAGTCCGCCGCGAGGGCGAGCGAGAGGCCGCCGCCGGCCGCCACGCCGGGAAGAGCGGCGACCACCGGTTTCGGCATCCCGAGGATCTCCCGAACCATGTGCTCCTGTTCCGCGGTCAGTCGGTGGAAGAGGTCCGCAAGTGTGCCTTGGGCCCGATACTCGTCCATGGCGGCCACATCTCCGCCGGCACAGAAGGCGGTCCCCGAGCCGGTAAGGAGCACGGCCCGCACGTCGCTCGCCATCGTCGCCGCTTGGAGGGCGGTCCGCAACTCGACCATCGTAGCCACATCGAGCGCGTTCAGGCGGTCGGGGCGGTTGATCGTGATCGTGAGAACAGCTCCGGTTCGTTCAGTGAGCACCGCGGGCATGGAATTCTCCAGACGGTCCAGTGCGCAGACGGACTTATAGGCCGAACGGCCGCGAGGCGCGTCCGAAGGGGCCGACGGAACCGGGGCTCCGGTGTCTCTGAGACCTTAGCTCTGCGAACCGTCTGTGGGTGGGCGACGGCGCGCGGGCCGCCCATCGTCGGGAGGTGGTCCGGGGGGCGTAGCGGTCGCCGACGAGTCCGCTTTTCCCGAGGAGAATGCGGTGCCGGGTGAGTCGGCCGTCCCCGAGGAGAACGCGGTCCCGTGAGGCTGGGCGCGGGACGGGGGCGGCGGAGCGAAGGCATCGGCGGGAGGGAGCTCGACGACGGGGCCGGCCTTGGACCCCTTCTGGGAGAACGGATTGACCATGGACGTCGACTCTTCGGACTCGGCCTTGATCTCCTCCTCGATGGTCTTGATCTCGGTCAGGAGTTCCTCCTGACGAGGAATGGGACCGAGGATGTCGTCCATCGACCCGATCTGCTTTTCGAGGTCGGCGAGGGTGTTGAGGCTGCGGTCGGGCACCTGTCGACCCGTGCCGAGGTACTCGGACGCGCCCTCCATCAGCCGGGAGAACTCGAACGGGAACAGGATCTTCGTGGATTGCCCGTCGCCCATCTTCGCGACGGTGTCGAGCGAAAGGACCGTCAGGGCCTTGGCGTCCAAAACACCGGCTCCGAGCGAGAGGATCCGGAGACGCTGGGACTCTCCCTGCGCCTCGAGGATCGTAGCGACCCGGGCCCCCTCGGCCTCGAGGATCTGGGATTGCCGGACCCCTTCCGCCTGCAGGATGCGCGAACGCTTCTGCCCTTCGGCGACGAGGATCGCGCTGCGCTTCTCCCCGTCGGCGCGCAGCACGGCCGCCCGCCGTTGACGTTCGGCGGAGGTCTGCTCCTCCATCGCGGTCTTGACCGGTCCGACGGGGTCGACCTCCTTGATCTCCACGGCGTCGACGCGCACGCCCCACTTGTCGGTGGCTTCGTCCAGGATGTCGCGGAGGCGGGCGTTGATCCGTTCCCGGTTGTAGAGGACCTCGTCCAGTTCCATGTCGCCGATGATCGAACGAAGGGTCGTCTGGGCGAGCGCGAGGGTCGCGACCTGGTAGTTCTGGACCTGGAAGATCGCCTTCGGAGCGTCCACGACTTTGATGTAAATGATGGCGTCGACGTTCGTCGGCGAGTTGTCCTTCGTGATCACTTCCTGGCGAGGGACTTCGAGGACCTGGGTACGAAGGTCGATCTTGAGGACGCTCGCGAGCGGGCTCACCAGGTTGAACCCGGGGTTGATCATCCGCTTGTACGACCCCAGCAGCGTGACGATGCCCTGCTGGTACGGCTGGATCGTGTAGATCATCCGCGTCAGCAGGACGAGAATGATCACGAACGCGAGGACGATCCCCACGATGACGAACGTGTAATCCATCGGAACCTCTCGGGTACCCGTCGTGCTAGGACGACGACCGGCGGCCGAACTCCACGAGAGGGTTTACCCTTTCCCTAGGGCCGAGGCGTCAATTACGCCGGCTTGGGTGGCTCGATCGGGACGACTGTCACCGAGACCCCTTCCCCATGGACCACTTTGACGCGCGTCCCTTCGGGAATCGGGATGGAGGCGCGGGCGGACCAGACCTCCGACCGAACGCGAACCTTACCCTTGAGCGTGTTCGGTATGATCGGAACGATAACGATCGCCTCCGCTCCGACCAACCCGCCGCTCGTCGTACTCAGCGGCCAATGCGTCGGGGCGACCCAGCGATAGTACGGGATCTCGATCAGCGCCGCGACGATCGCGACCACGATAATCCCCACGGGGCCGATGTAGCTGTCGAGGAGAACGTTGGGAAGGAACAGGTAGAGGAACCCTGCGACGAGCAGGATCGAACCCGGGATCAAGAGCAAAGCACCGGGATGGACGAGCTCGAAGGCGAGCAAGCAGACGCCGACGATGACGAGGGCGATGCCGATCGTTGGGTCCACTATCGACACGTTGGTTTCCCAAAGGGAATGACTGAGCCGGGATTAAAGTTCGGGGGTCAATCTCACCGAATGTACCGGTCCGTCGTGTCGAGGTCAAACTTGGTGACGACCTTCAGGCGCCGGCCGTTACCTCCGGAAGCATACGCGAGGAACGGGTAGAGTCTCCAGAGGTCGCCTTCGGCCATCTTCGTGGCGGGGTGGTCGGGGCCGAACGCGGTCCGGGTGACCCTCGCCGTGACCGCCCGGACCGCACTCTCGTCCAGGTATCCGAGCGAGTGCAGGTACTCGTGGGCGAGGATGACGTAGACGAAGGAGTTCAGCTCGGTCGGGCTCTCCGCATTAGCCCGCATCGCGTTCACAAGACCCTCGTTCATCACGATGAGGTTCCCCGTGACCTGCCAGTAGGCGCCCAATTGAGGAGGCAGGTTAGAAAGGCCGAGTCCGAGGCCGGGCCGCTCGATCCCGAGCACCTGGCGGACCGCATTGCGCACGACCCGGAACACCGCGTCGTAGTCGGCCGGTGCGTCCAGGGTGCGAGCCATCGCGAAGGAGGAGGGCGACGAGGGGTGCGGAGGAGCCTCCGAGCGTCGCGGAGGATGGGACCGGGAGGGAGCGAGGGCGAGTGGCATAACCCACTCAGCCGACCGGGGGGATATAGGGTCGCTTACCGAAAGGAAACGAGCCTACCCCGTCTGCGGTCGAAGGCCGATCCGAATCCGGCAGCCCGCCCGAGAGCCTAAGAGCGGACGGCCGCTTTCCGCCGCACATGCCCCGACCCCACGACGTGGTGTTCCCCCGGCGCCGAGAGCGGCTCGAGGACCGGCGCAAGGAAGGTGAACACCGAAAACTCCTCGACGAGTTCTTCGACCACTCGACGTTGCTCGCCGTCTCGCGGCTCGTAAACCGGGGCCAATTCGATGCGGTCGACTATCCGATCTCGACCGGAAAGGAGGGTGGAGTCTTCCGGGCGACCCTGGGTCCGGAATTCCGGGCTGTAAAGATCTACCGGATCAGCAACAGCGTGTTTCGGCACCTTCCTCCCTACGCTCTCGAGTCCCTGCGCCGGGAGACCAGCGTCCGGAATTTCGGGGGGCTTATCTTCGCGTGGACTCGGCGGGAGCACACCATTCTCGGTCGGCTAACGGACGCGGGAGTAAGGGTTCCTCGCCCGTTCGGCCATTTCCGAAACGTCTTGGTCATGGAGTTCATCGGAAGCCTTGAGGGGATCGCGGCGTCACGACTGGTGGACGTCCAGATCGATGACCCCGCCGCGCTCTACGAGGAGCTCGTGGTTCAGATCGGAAGGATGGCCCGAGAGGCGAAGCTCGTCCACGGGGACTTGTCGCCGTACAACGTCCTGATCCACGAAGGACACGTCGTTCTGATCGACGTGGCGCAGGCCGTCTCGTCCGACCACCCGGAGGCTCGCCGTCTGATGCTGCGGGACATCGGCAATTTCGCGAAGTACCTCGAGCGCCTCGGGTTCGCCGTCGACCCGGCCGATTTCCTGGAGGCGGTGGGCGGAAAATCGATCGGCCCCCCGGCCGCGGAGGCCTAGCGATGCCGACGCTCTACGCCCGGATCCCCGAGGACCGTGTCGGAGTGCTGATCGGTCCGGGCGGCCGAACGAAGAAAACGATTGCATCGGCGACCGCGACCGACATCAACATCGACGCGAACGAGGGGGAAGTCCGGCTGGTCAGTCCGGACACCGACCCGATGGGAGCCGTGAAGGCCCGCGACATCGTCCTCGCCATCGGCCGTGGGTTCTCTCCCGAACGGGCGATGCGGCTTCTCAAGGAAGACACGTTCTTCGGGGTCCTCGACATCAAACTCACCACCGGACATCGGGAGAAGGCCGCCCTCCGCCGCATCCGCTCGCGCGTCATCGGCACGCACGGTCGGGCTCGGACGCGGATCGAGGACCTCTCGGGCTGCTCGGTAAGCGTATACGGTTCCACGGTCGCGCTGATCGGCGAAGAGGAGCAGCTCGAGCGGGCCACGAGGGCGGTCGAGCTCCTCCTGAAGGGCAGCGAACACTCGACGGTCTTCCACCTCTTGGCCCGGCTCAAACGAGACGACGCCATCAAACAGGCGACCTCCTTCGACGACGCCGAGGGGTCGGGGGCGTAGCGTCGTGGGGAAGACCGTCACTCTCGAGGGGGCCTCCCTCGATTGGGCTCGTCGACAGTTCGCCGAATACTATGGCCACGCGTCCATCCCGCCCCCGCACCGGCTCGCCCGGCGCGAATTCGCGGCCTTCCCGTTCGCGTCCGAAACGATGATGCGACGGCACGCGACGTTACGGACTCCCGAGGAATTCCGCGCTTTCCTTCGTCGAGAAACGCCGCGTCACGTCTACTACTCGTCCGCCTATTATCAGCGTCCCGCGGCGGCCACGATGGCCGAGAAGGGTTGGCAGGGGGCCGACCTCATATTCGACCTGGATTCCGATCACCTTCGAGGGGCCGAGAGCCTCGATTACGCCGGACAGCTCGCCCTCGTGAAGACCCGCCTCCTGGCGCTGGTGGACGATTTTCTGTTCGGGGATTTTGGGATCGACCCGGCTTCGACCTCGTTCGTCTTCTCGGGAGGGCGCGGCTACCACGTCCACGTCCGGGACGACCGGTTCCGACCGCTTTCCAGCCCGGAACGGCGAGAGCTGGTGGATTACATTCTCGGTACCGGCTTCGACCCGATGATGGTGATCGAAGAGCGACGGACCGACGTGCGATCGGGGCGCACGACGGCGAGCTTGGAGGACGGGGGGGATTCGGGCCCTGTCGGACGGTCCACTCCTCGCACGCGGGCTCTGGCCTCACCGGACGCGCCGGGATGGCGGGGACGGACGACCCGAGCCCTGCTCGAGATCCTGCGTCGGTGGGAGGAGCAGGGCTCGAAGGTCGCCGCCGACGAGATGGTCCAGTACGGCGTCGTCCCTGCCAAGGCACGCCGCTACGCCAAACTCCTCATCGACCAAGGCGGAGCGGCCAAGATCCGCGCTCACCTCTCGCTCGATGTCTTTCGAACCGACCTTCCCGCCGATTTCCTCGAGGCGGTCGTGCCGCGGGCGGCGATCGAGGTCCAGGGGGAGACCGACGCGCCCGTCACGACCGACATTCATCGGCTGATCCGGCTTCCGAACTCGTTGCACGGCGGCACGGGTTTCCGCGTGGTGCCGTTGGCGAGGGAGGAGATCCCCGATTTCAGCCCCTTCCGGGACGCTCTCGTCGCTCCGTCGAGCGAAGCCAACACCGCGGTCCAGTACGTGGAGGAGGCCCGCTACCCGTTCCCCGGAGGGGCCATCCACGCGGTCCCCGGAGGGACCGACGAGCTCCCTACGGCGGTGGCGCTTTTTCTGGTGCTGCGGGGGGAGGCGGAGCTTCGGCCTTCACCGGGATGACCAGCCGGCCGATCTTTTCGATCGACCCTTCGACCTGGTCGCCCGGTTTCAACTTGCGAGACTCCTTCCCGAATTCGAAACCGGCCACCCCGCCGAGGCTACCGAGCGAAAGAACGTCCCCGGGCTCGAAGGTGATCCCTTTCGACAGGTGCGCCAGGATCTGCGGGATCCGGAAGATGTAGTCGGAGGTGTCGCCGCGCTGGCGCACGGTGCCGCCGACCTTGAGCTCCATCGCGAGGGGGTACGGTTCTCCGACCTCCTCCTTGGGGACGACCCAGGGCCCGACCGCCATGGTCCCGTCGAAACCCTTCCCCATCACCCAGTCGACCGTCCCTTCCGCCGGGTACTGGAGGTCCCGGTAGCCCATGTCGAGGGCGATCGTGTAACCGGCGACGTACTCCATCGCTTTCTCCGCCGGGATGTGCTTTCCCTTCTGGCCGATCACGGCCGCGAGCTCGAGCTCCACGTCGGGGAACGTGCCCGCCGAATTCAGCATCAGGTTCTCGCTCGGCCCGACGAGGCTGTTGAAGTAGCGGGAGAAGACGTACGGATTCTTCGGGAGCGGCTTCCCCTGCTCCGCGATGTGGCTCTTCGAGTTCGATGCGAGGCAGTAGATCTTGCTGCCGCGCACGATCGGGGCGAGCAGCTTCACTCCCTCTTCCGGCTTGAAGAGAAAACGAGCTCCGGTCGCGGCCCGGGGAGTCCATCCGGCCTGGCGGCGCCGGTCGACGTACGTCAGGATCTTCTTCGTGAGCTCGACCGAATCCGCACCGCCTCCGAAGAACGCCTGCATGTCGCGGAACCGGCTCGGGTCGGCCCCTTTGACGGGGTTGACGCCGTAGTAGTCCCGGACCGCGGTGTCGAGGTCGATGAACTCGTTCGCGTCCGTGATCATGCCGAAGTGGAATTGGTCCTGGAGCGTGAAGTGAACGAGCTTCATGGGGTCCTCTCGGGAGCGGGGAACCGTCCGGGTTGATAACGGGTGCGCGCCGCCGGTCGCTACCGAGTCGGGCCGACCGCGAGAGACGGAGCTGCGACCGCCGACGACCTAACGGAAGTGATGGCGGACCGCCAGGAGATAGATGAAGAGGATCAGGCCAAAGATGAACCCGAAGGAGACGTAGTCTCCGGCGAGTCCGTACGTGATGATCTCGAATATCACGAAGAGGAGCGTCAGGACGAGCGCCCACATCCGAAGGTGCCAGAGCCCGAGCGCCAGGCCGAGGATAATGAGACCGACGATCAGGACGATCGCGCCGAAGGTGATTCCGCCCAACCCAGCGAATCCCGAAGGGACTCCGAGATAGGAAAGGGCCGCCGCTCCCGCGATGACGAGAGCGCCGCCCAGTACGAGCAGAAACCCGAAGATTCCGACGAGGACGGCCAAGATGGCGACGCCGAGGGGTCGAGAAGCCGAAGGGGGTTGATACGGAGCTGAGGTCGCCATGCGATCTTCGGGGCGGGGGTGCCCGCTGGCTCGTATAAGTTTCCTTCCGGGTTATGAAGGTGTGTGCCGGGGAGAATCGGGCACCTCGAGCGGCCGAGGGCTCAGCCCTTCCGTCCTTGCGGTACGTACGTCGCGAGAGATCCCACGCCGACCCGTTCGAAACCAACGAGCTCGAGTGACACCGCGTCGTCGGGACCGTGGGTCTCCGGCCCGCTCATCACGGGCGGCGCCGTCGCCCCGCCGATCAGGATGGGCGCGTAATAGATCGAAAAGCGGTCGAACAATCCGGCCCGGAGGACGGTCGAAAGTATCTCCGCGCCCCCCTCGACCATAAGGTTGCGGATTCCGAGCTCGAAAAGTGTCGTGAACAGCCGGCCGAGGTCCACTCGCGTCGCGCCGGCGACCACAGTTCGTACATGCGGGGGGAACACGCGGGTCGAGCGCTCGGAGGTCGCGATGATCGTCGCGGTGGACCCGTCGAGCACGCGGGCGTTGACCGGGGTCCGGCCGCTCGCGTCCACCACGATCCGGGTAGGATTCTTGCCCGGCGGTCTTCCGAGGAGCTCCCAATGCACCCGTAACGAGGGGTCATCCTTGACGACGGTTCCGACCCCGACTAGGATCGCGTCGGCCCTCGCTCGGAGATGTTGGACCCGTTCGAGGTCCTCCGGACAGGAGAGGGGCGCTCGCTTTCCTCCGGCGAAGGCGAGGCGGCCGTCGAGCGAGGCCGCGCAATTCACCCAGACGTTCGGGCGTCGCGGCGACGCGTCGCTCGAGCCTACCATTCGGTCGACCTCAACGAGGCGGCCTCAGGCGAGAGACCTCAGCCTCGAGCTCTTCGGTCGGTTGTCCGGCCGCCTTCAGGTCCTCGAGGTTGATCGTGACGTTCGCGAGAGCCCCTTCTGTCGCGGCTCGAAAGAGAGCCAGTGACGTGACGAGGTCGCTCGCCAAAGCGGCCCGAGTCCGAGCTCGAACTCCGTCGAGTCTTCCCGCCAGCTCGGCCGCTTTCCGCGCGGTCTCGAGAGGAACTTCGGCCGCGCCGCGGACGGCGTGGAGGTAGGCATCCTGCCCGCTCGGGTCGTTCGGGCGGTCCTTGCGCGCCTTCTTCGTTTGACGGACCGCGTCGTACGAGCGAGAATCCTCGTCGGCCAGTTCTAGGAACCGATGTCGTCCTTCGGCGAGAACAGTTCGGACAGCCACGAGGTCTTCGGCAGGCTTGGCGGGGTCGATCGAGTAGGCGAGGACCATCTCTCCCAGCGCCGCGGCCAACGCCGCCACCACTCCCGCCGCGCTCCCCCCTCCGGGTGTCGGCGTGCGCGCGGCGAGCCGGGAGGCAAACGAGGCGATGGATTCGTGGCCCGGGCCGGAGCCCTCCACCGAGCGGACCTTTCGTTCCAGGATCGCGGCGCGGTCGAAGGCGTGCAGCTGCAGGTAGTACTCCGCGGCATCGAATAGGGCATCTTCCGGAACGAGCCCGACGATCTCCGACTCTTCGATGCCGACCCCGAACCGGAGCGCCTCCCGGCGGACCGCTTCCAGGGCCCGGTGGATCGGGGTCACGTGGTAGTCGGTCAGGTTCATCGATACCTGCGCGCGGTTTCGCTCCCGGATCTCGAACCCGAGGGCCTTCACCTCGGGAAGGCCTCCGTCCCGGGCTCGGACCTCCTTCGCGATACGCTTCGCGATCGCCACGTCGGGCGTCGTGAGGTAGGCGTTGTAGGCGATGAGGATCGGACGCGCGCCAATCGCGACCGCCCCGGCTGTCGGGTGGAGCTTGGCCTCGCCAAAATCCGGCGCCCGGTTCGGGTCGGTGGCGATGACCTCGCGCAGTCCTTCGAACTGGCCCTCTCGGACCTTGGCAAGGTCGGCGCGTTCCGGTCGTTTCGCAGCGGAGGCGTAGAGATAGACCGGGATCGAGAGCTCCTTCGCGACGCGAGCCCCTAACTTCTCGGCGAGGCGGACGGCATCGGCCATGGTCGACGCCCCGATCGGAACGAACGGGACGACGTCGGTCGCTCCCATGCGCGGATGTTCCCCCTTCTGGAGGTTCAGGTCGATCAATTCGGTAGCGACCTTCATCATTCGGAAGACGGCGTCGAGCAGAGCCTCTCCCTCCCCCACGAGGCTGATGACGCAACGATTGTGGTCGGCGTTCCGTTCGACATCGAGAACAGTCACTCCCGCAACCTCCCGGGCGGGCGCGACGATCCGTTCGACCCTCTCCGCGTCCCGACCCTCGGAGAAATTGGGAACGCACTCGAACAACGTCATGGATGGGCGGACCCCCCGAAGGTCTCGAGAAGGGTCTGGTGACCCCGGGCCTCCTGCTGGCTCGAGCTCACCCGGGGGCGCTGGCGGGCTCGAGCGATCGCGCTCCGTACCCGCTCCTCGGAAAACCCGTGCTGGTCGACCAGGATCGTCCGGACCGCTGTTTCGTCCACGGGGCCGAAGGACGGAGGCGGTACCTCGACCGACATCGGATGCCGGAAGATCTCGGCCACCTCTTCCGCTTCGGTCGGGTCGAGACCCACTTTTTCGACGGTGGCTCGGAATCCGAGATGCTCCTGGACCAGCTTGAGCGATTTCTTGGGGCCGTAGCCGCGGACCCCATCGTTGAAGTCCGTTCCGATGACGATGCCGAGCAGGATGAGCTCCTCCTCGCTGATCCCCAGGCTCGCCAGCATCTCGGCCCGGTCGACCAACTGAGCGCCCGGGCTCACCCCGCCGCGTCCCCGTGCCGCCAGCCCCCGGACGAGTCGGGGGGCCCCGAACAACAAGCTATCGTAGTCCTCGGACGCGGCCGCCCACACCGAGCCCTTCGCGGCCATGACGGCCGCTTGCGCCTCACCTTCACTGGGAGCCTGCACGAAGGGGACTCCAAGGCCGGCGAGCAACTGCCGGAGCTCCTCGACCATCGGCCGGGTGAGACGGGAGGTCTGAGCCGCTTTCTTTCGAGCGGTCTCGAGGTCGCCGGCCGCGAGGGCTTCCTGCCAGGCCTCCTCGGCTTTCTCCTTGGCGAGGACCCGCTGGCGAATCGTCCCGGTCTTGCGTTCCGGAGGTTTTCCATCGAATACCCAGATCGGGAGGACCCCTTCCCGAAGCAGCGACGTCGTTCGGTAGAAGACCCCCATCAGATGACTGGTCACCCGTCCTTCGGGGTCGCAAAACAGCTGGCCGTCCCGCTGGCGCAGCGTGGCGAGGAACTGGTAGACCGCATTGTAACCATCGACCGCGAGCGTTCGTCCCGCGAGAGCATCCCAAGGGAGCTCCTGCGCCACGACCAAGTCCCTGAGCGGAAGCCCCACGGCGGCTCACGAGTGGGGCCGAGTATTTGGGGGTAGCGCGGGCGAAGGGCCGCCAGCGTCTAAAGGAGCTGGCGTCTCCGCTCGTTCGGAGCGCGGAGCATGGAATTCAAGTGGCAAGAGGAAGCCGCGGCGGCCCAGAACTTTGGCGAGGGCTCGGTCCTGGTCTCGGCCTTCCCGAGTGCCGGGCTCGCCACGACCGTCGCCGCTCACTACATGATCCGCGCATTGAACATCCCCCGGATCGGTCGATTCGAATCCCCCGACCTCGCACCAATCGCCGTGGTCCAGGGTGGCGAAGTGAATCCGACGATCCGCGTGTACGGACGAACCGATTTCGGCCTGGTGCTTTCCGAGTTCCCTCCCAGTCCTTCGCAAGCCAACGCCATCGCCCGCACCATCCTGGACGCGGCGGAACGGCACAAGGCTCGCATGATCGTGGGCCTCGAAGGGGTCGTACCTCACCCTCC
>Ga0209415_10016270_pt1 | contig 11960 bp, 12 predicted proteins | sample PeaSoiSIISIP2007_FD_187696 | JGI IMG/M metagenome (GOLD analysis project Ga0209415, IMG submission 187696) | Peat soil microbial communities from Weissenstadt, Germany - SII-SIP-2007 (SPAdes) (version 2) | ecosystem: Environmental > Terrestrial > Soil > Wetlands > Peat | place: Germany... | reverse complement strand
CCGTCTATCGGTCCGCATCCTTTCGGTGGACCCGTACCGCGTGGCCGCGCACGAAAAGCTGCGCAGCTTCGCTGGAATCATCGGCGTCGGATTCACGGCGGCAAATTGCGTTCAGGAGTTCGCCGCGGCATTGGAGGAGGGCCGCAACAAGGGTGTCGTCTTGGTCGATACTCCCGGCTACAGCCCATCGGAAATGGACAGCGCGAAAGAAGTCGCGGGTTGTCTCGAGCGTATCCCGAACAAAGAGGTCCATCTGGTGTTGCCCGCGTCGATGAAGCGCGAGAGCGTGATGCGCTGCATTCGCGACTACGCCGATTTTGAACCGGACTACCTGCTGTTCACCAAGCTCGACGAATCGGACTCGCGGGGAGCCGTCATTTCCGCGGCGCTCGAAGCGGACAAACCGCTCTCGTTTTTCGCCGGCGGTCAGAATATTCCGGAAGACATCGAACCAGCCAGTGCGCCCACGCTGCTTGCTTCCGTGTTCCGGCGGGAGGTCGCGGAGGCGGTCTCGGCGGCATAAATGGCTTCTAATCTCTTAGCGAACGCGGCCTACTACGCCTCCACGCCTGCCCTGGAGCCGGTTGAGCGCGAGCGCCTGATCCTGGAAAATCTGCCGCACGTGCGCTGGGTCGCCATGCGCATTCATGAGAAAATCGGCGGCGCCGTCGGGCTGGATGATCTGGTCTCGTCCGGCGTCATCGGATTGATCAATGCCGTGGATAGTTACGATGCCAAGTTCAACGTCAAGCTCAAAACCTATGCCGAACACCGCATCCGAGGCGCCATCCTGGACAGCATTCGCGGCCTGGACGGCGTGCCCGTCCACAAACGCAAACGGTTGAAGGAAATCGAGGCCGCCATCGCGTCCGCCGAACAGCGCTTGCAGCGCGTCCCCGGCGAGGAAGAAATCGCGGGCGAGTTGAACATCCCGCTAGCCGAATATCAGGGTCTGCTGGCCGAGTTGCGCGGTGTCAGCCTCGGAAGCCTGGACGAAATCGCCGACGGGTTTTCCGAGAGCAAACTGCTCCGCTATGTCGCGCAGGATGAGGAAAACCTCCCCGCCCGCATTCTCGAGCGCGCGGAACTCGAAAAGCTGCTGGCTGACGCTGTCAGCAAGATGCCGCGCCTGGAGCGAACCATCCTGACGCTGTACTTCATGGAAGGACAGAATCTGCACGAGATCGCCGAGATCCTGGGCATGCACACCACCCGCGTTTGCCAGCTCAAATCACAGGCCGTCTTGCGCCTCAAGGCCTACGTCGTTAAGAAGTGGCCGTCCACGCGAGGAATCCTCTAATGGCAGACCAGGAAGAAAGCACGCAAACGCCGCCGGCTTCCCCGGAAGAACAGCTCGACGCCGGCACGTCCGCTCCGCGCCCGGTTCCCGAGCCGTTACGGGCCGGGCCATTACTCATGGGCGTCAAGTTGCCCATTCGCGTACTCTTGGGCCGTACCCAGCTTTGCCTGCGGGACATCGCCGAACTCGGCAACGGCGCGGTAGTGGAATTGGATTGCAAGCCGGACGACCCGGTGGAGATCATGGTGAACGATCGGATCATCGCCCACGGCGAAGTCGTGGTGGTGGCCGGAAATTATGGAGTGCGCATCACGAAAATCGCATCGCGCGGCGTAAACCCCGAAGCGGAAGGCGGGACGGCGGATCTGTTCAGCCTCTCGGAAAAACTGAGGTAACCAAATGTTCTTAACCCTGCTTCCCTATGTCACCGTGGCTGTGAATCTGATTCTCGTTTTGGGAATTCTATTCAGCGTCAGCCAGCGCGTGCGCCAGCTGCGTGGGCGCGCCGGCAAGCACGAAGCCGCCGTCGAATCGGAAACTGTCCGTTTGTCTTCTGAAATCGCCGAACTGAGAATCAAGCTGCAGGAGCTCGAGGAAACCGGCCATGCGCTGCTGCCCGCGGCGTCCGTAACCACTGGCGTGAATAGCACGCTCCGCAGCAAGATATTGAAAATGCATCGCCTGGGCCAGTCGCCCGAGCGGATCGCCGGATCTCTCCGCCTCCCTAAGGGCGAAGTGGATCTGCTGGTAAAAGTCCACCGCATCGTCATGCGGCCGTACCAGGATGTCGAGTCGATGCCCGCCGCCGAGCTGGTGGAAAAACTTTAAACATGGCGAAAAGAACTTCGATAAAGGATGGGCTAGGGGAGTAAGCAATGATTATCAACAACAATGAAGCCTCCAACGCTTCCCGATTGAATCTGGACCATACCTCTGCTTCGTCCCGCACCGCGGATGCCGTCTCCGCCCAACCCGCCGGCGGAACCACCAGCCCGGGAGGCGATTCTATTTCGTTGTCAAGTTCGAACCTCGTCCAACAGGCCCTGAGCGCCGGAGCCTCCGCTCGCTCGGCCCGCGTCCAGCAGCTCAAAGCGCTCATCCAGAACAATCAATACCAGCCAGACGCCCTGGAAGTCAGCCGCGCGTTGATCAGCGCGCATATAGCGGGAGACTAGGCGCAGACAGCCTGTAGCCCGTATGCAAGAGACCAGGGAATATGGCGACGCGCGCGAGTGCCTTCAGGCCGCCCGGCAAAGCATGCGCCAAGTCAAACGGCTGCTCTCCCAGCCGTCAGCCGAAGGAACCGACGAATCCGCCGCGCTGCTGCGGGACGTCGAAGTTCAGTTGGGTTGCGTGGCCGCCATCTTGCGGAAAAACGGCTCCAACCCGGATTTGGAACTTCGCGCGGGCGTCGAAGAGCTGCAAGAAGAAGTGGCCGTCCTGGCGCGTTACTTCGCCGAAGCGGACAAAATGTTTTCCGGCTGGCTCAATGCCATTCGCTCGCGCCGCGGCGGATATACCGAGCGCGGTCAGGCGGCGCCTTTGATGCTGGTGAAAAAACTGAGCGTGGAAGGCTGAGTGGAAAGGACGAAATAACATGGGTAGTCTCTTCTCTGCATTGACTTCGGCCGGGCAATCCATCCAACAGTTCGAGCGCGCCATCGACGTGACAGAGAACAACGTCACCAACGCTAACAGCCCCGGTTACGCCAAGCAGGTACCCGAGTTGATGTCACAGCCTTTCCAGCCCTCCACTGGACTGGCCGGCGGCGTTCTGGAGGTCACTCAGGATACGCGCGACCCCTATGCCGACACGGCCGTGCAGCAGCAACTGTCGCTGCAAGGAATGTATCAGCAGCTCCAGACTACGTTGGCGCCCCTGCAAACCGTTTTCGATGTTTCTTCGAGCAGTCCCATTCCGTCCTCGTTGAATCAGTTGTTCCAGAGCTTTTCCCAATGGAGCACGCAGCCCAACAACGCCGGTTACCAAAACGCCGTCCTGAACGCCGCACAGGCCACCGCCACCGCCTTCCAGCAAGCCGCGGCCCAGCTCGGCAGCATTCAGAACTCGACCAGCAACGATATTACGTCTACAGTGGCCCAGATCAATCAGGATGCCGCCACCATTGGGTCTCTCAACGCCCAGCTGACACTGAATTCCAAGCTCGACTCCGGAGTGAGCGCGCAAATGGAGAGCACCCTCGAGAATCTTTCGGGCTTGGCGAACGTAAATGTCATCAAGGGCAATAACGGAATGGTCACGGTGCTCCTGGGTGGCCAGACCGCTCTGGTGGTGGGGACCAACGTCAGCACCATTCAGGCCGGGAACAATACCAACTCCAACGTCGGCAATCCGAGCGCCTCGCCGACCATGAGCATCTTCGACAGCAGCGGCGCCGACATCACCGGCCAGATCACATCCGGCAGTCTCGCCGGCCTGTTGAATGTTCGAAACAACTTGCTGCCTTCGCTCATCGGCGGTGGACAGCAGGTGGGTGGTTTGAACACTCTGGCGAAAGGCCTCGCGGACACCATCAATAACGTGCTGGCGCAAGGTTCCACTACCAACACGCCGCCTTATCAGTCCGGCAGCCCCTTGTTCACGTATAACGCTGCCGTGCCTACGGGCATCGCGGGAACGCTGGCGGTCAGCTCCGGCATGACGGGCAGCCAGCTCGCGGCCGCCAATCCCGGTCCGCCCTTCGTCGTCAACGGAACTGCCCTTACCCTCGCCGGCTTGGATTCCACCAACCCCGGGCCCATCGGCGGCCAGGGCTTCACGCAGTATTTCAGCTCCATGGTTTCCACGGTCGGAAACGCGGCCGCCAGCGCCAACACCGGGGCGACTGTGCAAACGCAATTGGTGGCGCAAGCCAAGAGCCTGCAGCAGCAGGTCTCCGGAGTGTCCCTGGACGAGGAAGCCGTGCGGCTGGTGCAACTCCAGGGTTCGTATCAGGCAGCCAGCAAAGTAGTGACTGTCATCGACCAGCTCACGCAGTCGCTCCTGAACATGGTTCAGTAAGGCGCAAATGACCAAGGAGATTTTATGATTAGCGGTTTAAGCCCAGCCAACGACCAGTTCCTGGCGTCTTTGAATATCCTTCAAAACAATCTGAGCCAGGCCGACGAACAGCTCTCCAGTGGCTATCGCGTCAACCAGGCCTCGGATGCCCCGCAATCGGTTCAGGATATTTTCGTCACCCGCGCCGCGCTGGGCCAGAATAGCAAAACCATCCAGAACCTGACCACCATTCAAGGCCAGGTCCAGTCCGCCGACTCGGCGGTACAGAGCGCCGTTCAGTTGCTCGATCAGGCGGTTTCACTCGCCACCGAAGCCGCAAGCAATACCTCCTCCACCAGCTCGCAACAGACCCTGGCCGCGCAGGTGCAAGGAATCGAGGCGCAGTTGGTCTCCATCAGCAACACCTCGGTGGGCGGAGTATACGTCTTCAGCGGCGACGCCAGCGCTTCACCGCCCTATCAGGTGGACACTGCCAGCCCTACCGGCGTGGATCGCCTGGTCACTCCGCAACAGGCCACTTTACAGGTTGCTGGCCCCACCGGCGTCACCTTCCAGGTCTCCATGACCGCGCAAGACCTGTTCGATCAGCGGGACGCGGGCGACAATCCGACCGCGAACAATGTCTTCGCGGCTCTCCACGGTTTGACGCAAGCGCTCAATAGCGGCAGCGCCACCAACATTCAGCAAGCCCTGGGCGTGCTCCAGGGCGCCGCCACCTACGTGAACGCGCAGGCCGGCTTCTATGGCACCGCAGAGAACCAAATCACCTCCGCTCTCGATCTGGCGCAGAAGTTTCAGACTCAGGATCAAACCCAGCTCAGCAGCCTGCAGGACGCCGACGCAACCTCTCTCGCCGTCCAGGTGACGCAAGCTTCCACTGCCATGAATGCCGCGATGGCGGCCCAGGCTCACAAGCCCACCACTTCGCTGTTCGATTATCTGCCGATCGGGTAATTCTAAGGCTAACTTCCCTAGTCCCATGTCTCAGTCCCCAACGCTGCCTACCCGCATCCGCGTGACCCCTTGCCCCAGTACTTCAGCCGCAGGGGTGCCATTCGCTGACGAATTCTTAAAAAAGTATTCAATTATCCGCCCGAAATCACGATAGAAGAACGTACCTTAGCGAGCGCTTAAACGGCAGCGAGGGTATCGAAGCCGTACACAAGATTTTGGAAAGGATTCAGTTTCATGTTTAAGCTTTCTGCCAACAAAATTCTCCTCGCCGCGTCCGCGCTCCTTATATGTGCCGGTCTCGCGCAAGCTGTGAACCCGCCGGTTTCGCCGCTCACAGCGACGCCGTCCTCCGTAGCGATTACTTTTACACTGCCGGGCACCATTGGTGCGGCCCAGGCAGTGGCATTTAAAGTCGCCGCGTCCACTGATCCTTTCGTCATCGATCCAACCACGGTGCCGCTTTGGTTGTCCCTTAGCGCTATGTCCGGTACGGCGACCGTAGGTGGCCTGTCGGTGAATTTCCAGGCCAGCGCCGCCGCCGGGATCTTGGGCGCCGGCGCCTACTCCGCCAGCGTTCACGTGGCAGTCAATGGTTTTCAGGACCTGGTCGTGCCCGTAACTCTTACCGTGACCGGCGCACCGTCCGCTCTCACCGTGATGAACGGCGTTAGCGCCGTAACCAGCGGCGGCGCGGCTGTCAACACCAACTGGGTATACGGTGCGGCTCCTCCGACCCTCGCCTTGTCGCTCCTTTCGAGTAACGATCCCATCGGGTTTACCGCGGTCTCAGCCGTTGCTGGGGGGTCGCCGGAGGACTGGATCCTACTCAGCGAGGCCAGCGGCATCGCCTACAACTATGGAGCTACACTCACCGTCAGCTTCGCTCCGGACGCTCTCAAGAACTCCAAGGTGGGACAGGTCCTCACTGGGACAGTGACCATTACTTACAACGGAGGCTCAACGTTTGTCGTTAATCTCACCGTCACTGTCACCGAGCCGCTTCCGACCGTTACCACCGTCTTCCCGCAGGAAACGCCCCCACTGAGTGCCGGCAGTCTGACGGTGGTGGTCACAGGCACGGGCTTCGGCACTGTCGCCCAAGGGTTCACCACGGCGACACTTGTCAAGATAGCCTACGGCATCATCGCGGCAACCGACCTGACAACGATTCAATCTAATGACATGGTTCCCGTTCAAGGCGCGGTGACCGTGGTGAACCCCACCACGATGGTCCTGACGATTCCTTGGAACGATACCAACGGAGTTAGTATCCTCGATACGGCCGGCCAAACCGTTAGTATCACCATCACCAACCAATTGGGCGGCGAAGTCGCGTTAGCCTTGAACACCGCTGGAGGGGCCCTGGCTGTGACCGTGAGCACCAACCCCATCATCTATTCGATAACTGACGCCGCTGCGTTGACGGAACCCACTCCCGGCACCTTGCCGAACTTGGCGCCCTATGAGATGATCTCCATCTTCGGCAACAACTTCTGTCCCACGTGCGCCAACCCGGTGGTCGCTGCGACCGTCGGCTCGCGCTATCCCACTACCCTCACCGCCCCCGCCGCCGGCCACCCGCTGACGGTTACTTTCTATAAGACCGATGGTGTCACGGTAGTCGGCAGCGCCTACATTCTCTTCGCCACCAACACCCAGATCAACGCGTTGGTTCCGTCCACCGTTGTCGCCGCTGACAATCCTATGAAAATCGTTGTCAGCTACAACGCCCTCCTCAGCAACACCAACGTCCCCTACGAGGCGACCGCGGTGGCTGCAAACCCAGGCATCTTCACCATGTCCTCCAACGGCACAGGTCAGGGCGCAATCTTATTGTCGCCGAGCTACACCTTGAACTCCGCTGCCAGCGCTTCCACCAAGGCTGCCGCGGGGAGCACGGTCCTGATTTACGCCAGCGGTCTGGGCGCGCCCAACAGCACCGCCGCCGATTCCAACGCCGTCAAAGCGGCTAAGTTCCCCACCTCTTGTATTTCGCCCGCCAGCTACGTGACGAAGGCGGCTCTCAATCCGGCCACCGCGGACGGCGCGGTCCTCCTGCCGGCCGACATCGCGACCAACACACTGCCTCCCTGCTTTGCGACGAAGAACCAAGTCACCGTTACCATCAATGGGTTCGCCGCTACCGTGACCTACGCGGGCTGGGTTGCCGATTCGGTCGCCGGTCTCTATCAGATCAATGCCACCGTTCCTACCAAAGCCGCGCACGGCACCAACTCGGTTGTGGTCACGGTCACGAACGGCGCGGTAATCGCCAACAGCCAGGCCGGTGTAACAATGCAGGTTCAGTAGCAAGTTTCCAGGCAGATTCGCCTGGTTCGAGCACGGCGGCGGGAGGGTGCGGTTTGACCCCCGCCGCCGTTTTTATTAGTACTAGGTAAGTACTTTTCCTCCGCAAGTTTCTTTCAATCCCGCCAACGGATCTTCGATACAATCACCATGCCGGAACCGAAACTAGCCCTCCAGGAAGGTGTCTCGCAGGTAGCCGGGCGAATCTTGATCGCCTGGAGAAGCGGACACTGTGCCAGTCTGGAACATGCGCTCCAACACGCCCGCCGTCTCACCTCCCGGACGTCCGATCAGTCCAGCACTTTCGAGATGGAGCGGCTCGAGGCATTAACCGGAGCCGTTGAATCACTGGAAGAGGTTGTTGAAGGGATGGACAACGGCAGCGCACGCCGAAAAGGAGCGGTGCGGCTCCTGGAACACCTGGCCCACGCTGGCCGGGCCTAAATCGAATTAGCCAATGAAGTCTTCCACCTGGAAGGCGCGCCGTTCTCCAGTGCTGACGATCTGCCCGTTGAAGCTGGTTCGGCCGTTGACCGCGCACACTGCCCGGCGTTCCACTGGATGGTCCAACCGGACCACTTGCCCTTCGGCGAGCCGCAAAAGGTCCCCCAGCCGCATTTGCGCCCCGTCCAGCCAGACGCTGATCGAGACTTGGCCGGCCATCAGCAGCTCCAGAGTAGCTTCCACGTTGCTGGAGTCCGGCTTTTCGCGATGTGCGGGATCGTCTTCGCCCCCCAGCACGGTGGCGAACAGCTCCGGAGGCGTCAAAAAAGTTAGCTGTCCGGTTTGCTCCCCTACGGTGATTTCGAAACGGGCCGCGAAAACCGGCTCGGTAGGCGGCAAAATGCGTGCGGGCGCCGGGTCGAATTCCAGGGCAGCAGTCTCGAGCGGCACTGGCGTCAAAGTCGTCCAGGCACGATACGCGTCCGCCAGGATCATCCGGTATAGCAAGCTGACCACTTGCAGCTCGATTTCGGTGGGCTTCCGCTCCTCGGAACCGAATGTTCCCGCCTTGGCGCCCAGCGCGATGCCCACTAAAGGCAGCAGGACCGCATGCCCCATCACCAGCAGCAGCTTGTGGTCGTTCTGGCGAGCCAACGCCAAGCCGAAGCACTGCATGTCGTTCACTGGAAATTCGCCGTACGGAATCTCGCCCCCACCCAGGTACGTCACCCCGATTGATGCGCGAAGAAAGGCCGAAAGGCTGATGCTGAGCTCCCGCGCCAGGGTTTCGTTGGCCATGCGCACCAACTCGCCCGGGACTCCCTGCAATTTGCCGTTCGTCCTGAACTCAGCCTTGGTCCAATTTGATTCCATGATTGAGGGTTTCGCTGTACTTCTAGCATCGGCTGATGCCCCCAAACACTTTATTGTCCTGTACTTAACCTGCGGTAAAGGCTCCAAATAAGTCGTAAACGTTTGGGTTCAAATCGACGATAGGAGAGGGAGCCGCCATATCCCTGAAAGGACCGCCCGGAGAGTGAGCCATATGATTAAGCTGACTAGGCTGAACCGCGTTCCGGTGATCGTGAATGCGGATCTGATCGAGCACGTCGAAGTCACCCCGGACACCGTAGTCGCTCTGACCAATGGGCAGAAGTTCCTGGTTTTGGAGTCCGCCGAAGAGATCGTGGAGAAAGTAATTGAATTTCGGCGAGGCATTATGAGCGCCGCGGCCTGCCCGATCAAGTCCGATGGAGGCATGGAGCACTTAGGCGAAGTTCAGAAGATGGCGCTATCGCGGGCCAAGTGAAGGGTGACCAAATAAAGGACGTGCATGGCAAATAGGAAGCCATCCAGCCGGCCCGACATCGCGACCCTGGGAGGGTTGTTGCTGGCCGCGAGCTGTATCCTCGGCGGTCTTGTGATCGAGGGCGGCAAGCTCACCGACATCGCCCAAATCACGGCGGGGATGATCGTGCTGGGCGGCACCATCGGCGCCGTCATGGTGACCACGCCGTTGAAGACCCTCATTCGAGCCGCGAAGTATCTGGGCAACGTCTTCTTCGAGACACGAGAAGACCCCCAGGAGGTCATTGAAGAGGTTATCGGGTACGCCACCAAGGCGCGCAAGAACAGCATCATCTCGCTAGAAAACGATCTGGAGAACATGACCGACCCGTTCCTCCGCAAAGCCATCTCGCTCAGCGTGGACGGAACGGATTTGCAGGAATTGCGAGCCATGATGGAGCTCGATCTGGCGTTGCAACAGCGCAGCGGGGACGCCATCGCCAAGGTGTACGAAGCCGCCGGCGGATATGCGCCCACCATCGGGATCATCGGCGCGGTGCTCGGTCTGATTCAGGTGATGAAGCACCTGGAAAACATCGAGGAGGTAGGCCGCGGAATCGCGGTTGCGTTTGTGGCCACGGTCTACGGAGTGGCCTCGGCCAATCTATTCTTTCTGCCCGCCGCCAACAAGATCAAAGCGCGTCTGCGGGACACGTTGCACGTGAAAGAGCTCATGCTCGAAGGCGTCTGCAGCATCGTCGAGGGCCTCAACCCCAAGCTGATCCGCGTGAAACTGGAAGCCTTTGCGGACGGCGAATCCAGCTCGCCCGCCAAAACCGTCGCCACCGCCAATGCTCCGCGCGGGGCTGCCCGGGCAGCGGCCGAAGGATAGGCGATGGCAAGGAAGCACCACTCCGCCGAACCTGAAAATCACGAACGCTGGCTGGTATCCTACGCCGACTTCATCACGCTGCTGTTTGCTTTCTTCGTGGTCATGTTTGCCTCGTCGCAGACTGACAAGGCGCGCGCCAAGCAGATTTCAGAAGCCGTGGAGAAGGCCCTGGATAACGGCGGCTCCATCAGCATGACGCCGGCCGTGGCCAAAGTCCTGGGCGGCACCGTGGACGACAAGGGGCAAGGCAACGCGATGATGCGCGGTCCCGGCGGAACCCAGCGCGCGCTCAAGGAAGCGCCAACCGACGAGGTCGTCGAGCTGATGCCTTCGCTCGAACGCCTGAACAAAGAGCTGGAAAATGAGGTCCGGGAAGGCAAGCTGGAAATTCGGCTGGAGCCGCGCGGCCTGGTGATCAGCTTGCGCCAGTCGGCCTTCTTTCCATCCGGCGAGGACACCCTGGACCCCTCCACCCTGCCCGCCATGAAAAAGATGGCCGAAGTCATCCAGGCCCTTCCCAATTCAATTCAGCTGGAAGGCCACACCGACTCCATCCCCATCCACAACCTCCGCTTCAAGAGCAACTGGGAATTGTCCTGCGCCCGCGCCATCGCCGTGCTCGAAACCTTGTGCGGAACCTTCCAACTGCCCCGCGCGCGCTTCTCGGTGGTTGGCCGGGCGGAGACCTTTCCGATCGACACCAATGACACTCCCCAGGGCCGCGCGCGCAACCGCCGGGTGGATATCGTCATCCTGAATGCCCTGAAAGTGCGGCCGGACGAAACCGCCAAAGCCGCAGCCGCCAAAAAGACCAAATAGCCATGCCTCGGACCTCGGTCAGATCCCTTACCCTCTCGGCCGCCAGTGTCGATCTTCCGACGGTAGCCGGCCAGGTTGCAAGAAACCGAAAAAAAACTTTGAAAAACCGGTTGGAGTCATCGAAAAGAGTACTGCACGCTGGACAATGGCGTGATTCGAGTAAAAGACGAAAGAGGATAACTTATGATCTCACTTCAAACTAACGTCACGTCGCTGTTCGCCCAGGAACAACTGAATAACAACGCCAATTTTGAAAGCAACACGATTCAGCAATTGACGTCCGGCTATCGTATTAATAGCGCTGGCGACGATGCCTCGGGTCTGGCGGTCGCAAATCAATTGCAGGCCAGCATCGCCGAGTTCCAACAGGGTGTTATCAACGCCGCCAACGGTACCAGCATTCTGCAGACCATCGATGGTGGATTGAACAACATTTCTAACCTGCTCAACCGCCTGCAAACGTTGGCCACCGAGTCGGCCAGCGGAACGTTTTCCGGCAGCCGTACCACGCTCAACAACGAATTCACATCGGTGTTGAACGAAATTACGCGCCAGGCCGGCAACATCGGTTTGGCTTCCGCCGGCGGCGCGACCACTTCGGGCCCCATCGGCGCGCAGCAGTATAACGCTGCCGCTCTTGCCATCTTCATCGGTGGTGGCGATGCTACCACTGCCACGGACAACCAGGTCACGGTCGACCTGACCAACGGCGGTGCGGGCGGTGTTACCGTCACGGGCGTTGACGCCACTGGCCTGGGTATATCCGCCGGGACGGTTGATACCGCAGCCAATGCGACGACCGCGTTGGGATTGATCCAGACCGCCATCAGCAACCTCGGCACCGTGCAGGGCGCGGTCGGCGCGGGCGAAAACCTGCTCAATTACGCCACCAACCTCGCCAACTCCCAGATCACGAACTTGTCGGCGTCGGAATC
>Ga0209415_10016269_pt1 | contig 11961 bp, 8 predicted proteins | sample PeaSoiSIISIP2007_FD_187696 | JGI IMG/M metagenome (GOLD analysis project Ga0209415, IMG submission 187696) | Peat soil microbial communities from Weissenstadt, Germany - SII-SIP-2007 (SPAdes) (version 2) | ecosystem: Environmental > Terrestrial > Soil > Wetlands > Peat | place: Germany... | reverse complement strand
TGTGGGTCTGAGGCGCCGGGTCTCGGCTTCTTTTCCGGGATGGGGTTGTGGTAGGGCACCAACGTGGTTATACACGAGGGGCCGTGCCGGGTGCGATGCAGCGAATCACTCCGCGGCCAAGCCTCTATACTGGCGGTTGGAGTGGTTGCATTGGTTCTCGCGGCGCACTCATCGGCGCATTGAGAAGGCATCCCTCGGGGGCTAAAGCCCGCGGTCTTGAGAGCACTTTATTGGCACGGCTAAAGCCGTGCCCTTTCAAAACCTCCTTCGGTCGAGTTTTCCGCGGCCAGTGAAGCCGGGATTCCTTTGGCTCGCTCAGAATCGGTGTCGGTTCATGGCGCGGGACGTGCGGCAGCTCTGGAATCGAGAGACAGAGGAAGACCTAGTGTTTGAGTCGGAGTTTGAGCAGAATCTTTTCAGTCTGCGCCAGGAAAAACTGAAAGAGATCGAGAAGCTGGGCCAGGCGGCATATCCCAACCGGTTTCCGGTCGCCCAGGATCAGGCCGCGGTCAGCCTCGCCCAGGTGCGCGCGCAGCGGGATAAGGCAACGGGCGAAGAGCTTGAGGCCAAGCGCGAGACGGTTGCCGTAGCCGGGCGCATCATGGCCATCCGGCAGCAGGGCAAAGCGGGTTTTGCCACCTTGCAGCAGGAGGGCGCGCGGCTGCAGATCTACGTGCGGCTCGACGCGGTGGGCGAGCACGGATTCGCGCTTTATAAGCTGCTCGACCTGGGCGACCACATCGGCGTGACTGGGTATCTCTTCCGCACGAGGACGGGCGAGCTGACGGTGCATGTGGAGACGCTGACGTTCCTGGCCAAGGCCATGCTGGCCATGCCGGAGAAGTTCCATGGACTGGCCGATGTGGAGCTGCGCTACCGGCAGCGTTACGTCGATCTCTTTGCCAACCTCGACGCGCGCGAAGTGTTTGTGAAGCGTGCGAAAGTGCTGCGCGCTCTGCGGAGGTTCTTCGACGAGCGCGGGTATCTGGAAGTCGAGACGCCGATGATGGTCGCCGTGGCGACCGGCGCTGCCGCCCGGCCTTTTGCCACGCACCACAACGCGCTCGATATGGATCTCTACCTGCGCATCGCGCCGGAGCTCTATCTGAAGCGGCTGGTGGTGGGCGGGATGGATCGCGTCTACGAGATCAACCGCAACTTCCGCAACGAGGGCGTGAGCACGCAGCACAATCCCGAGTTCACCATGCTGGAGTTCTACCAGGCCTACGCGAACTACGAAGATTTGATGAAGCTGACGGAAGAGCTGATCGCGTTTGTGGCGATGGAAGTCAACGGGACGACGGTGACCGAGTTCAACGGCCATACGCTTGACTTCGCGAAGTGGCAGCGGCTGACGATGCGGGAGGCGATCATCAAGTGGTGGCCGGAAAATGTTCCAGGCAAGCCTACGGTGGAAGACCTCGGCGGCGAAGATTCGTTCAACTGCTGGTTCAAATCGACTTGGGATCTCATTTCCGTTCCGATGTCTGGCACCGATGAGGAACTAGAGGCGCCGCGGCAACTGTTTGCAGCCAAACTCAGAGGCGTCTTTTCGGCCCTCGGAGTTCACCGAGTTGAAAGTGGAGGCCGACCCGGCCCATTGCTTAAGCCGAATGAGCCATTCGGGAAAGGTATTGCAACTATCTTTGAGGTTCTCGCCGAACCCAGGCTCATCCAGCCGACCATCATCTACGAATTCCCCACCGCCGTTTCGCCGCTTTCGAAGCAAAAGCCTGGCGATCCCGACTGGGTGGAGCGCTTCGAGATTTTTGCCGGCGGCTTCGAGTTAGGCAATGCCTTCAGCGAGCTGAACGATCCGGTAGAGCAGCGCGCGAGATTCGAAGAGCAGCTTGCCGAGCGCGCCCGCGGCGACGAGGAAGCGCACGCCATGGACGAGGACTACGTGCGCGCGCTGGAGTATGGCCTGCCTCCCACCGCAGGCGAAGGCATCGGCATCGACCGGCTGGTGATGCTGCTGACCGGCTCCAAATCGATTCGGGATGTCATACTCTTTCCGCTGATGAGAAAGACAGGGAGCGAGGGAACAAGGGGACAAGGGGACGAGGAACCCGCGGGTTGAGGTTCTTGCTTTCCCACATCTCAGAATCGAGATGTGGGGCACCCATTTTCGTGCTGGGTTGACTATGCAAGAAAGCAACCGCAGATCCTTCGACTCCTCCCCTTCGCGCTGCTCAGGGTCGTCGCTCAGGATGACAGGGTTTGTGGGATAGCGGATCAAGACGCTCCGCTCACACCGTGATCGCCGCAATCTCCGGTGACGTGGCTCGGAGCTAGAGGCTAGCAGCTAGGAGCTTTTTTTGAACATTCTTTTCGTCGGCGACATCTTCGGCAGCGCGGGGCGCAGGATTGTGCGCGAGCATATCGGGCATGTGCGCGAGGCGCACCAGGTGGATCTGACGATTGTTAACGTGGAGAATGCCGCCGGCGGGTTTGGGGTGACGCCGCAGATTGCCGAGGAGATCTTCGGCTGGGGCGCCGATGTGCTGACGACCGGCAACCATGTGTGGGACAAGAAGGAGCTGATGGAGTGGTTCAAGGCGGCGCGCAAGGGCGATGACGCAGGCGGAGAAAAGCTCACCGGCAGCACGAGCGAGGGCCAGGGTGGTGATTCCAACAACAGCCGAGGCGGCGAGGCAGATTTGCGGCGGCGGATTTTGCGGCCAGCGAATTTTCCGCCGGGGACGCCGGGGTGGGGCGTCTATGAAGGCGCGACGGCAGGCGGCGTGGAGTATGCGGTGATCCAGCTGCAGGGCCGCGTGTTCATGACAGCGATTGATGACCCGTTCCGCACGGCAGATGCGCTGTTAGCGAAGATCAAGGCCAAGGTGATCGTGGTGGATTTTCACGCCGAGGCGACCAGCGAGAAGATCGCGATGGGGTGGTATCTCGATGGGCGGGTGACGGCGGTGCTAGGCACGCACACGCACGTGCCGACTGCCGACGAGCGCGTTCTGCCGGGCGGGACGGCCTTCCAGACCGACGTGGGAATGAGCGGACCGTACGACAGTGTGATTGGCGTGGAGAAGGAATTGGTGCTGCACCGGTTCCTGACGGCGCTGCCGGGTAAGTTCGAGGCGGCGAAGGGCAACCCGAAGATGTGCGGCGCGGTGGTGAAGTGCGATGCGGCGACGGGGCGGGCGACGGGGATTCAGAGGGTGATGCTGGGGGAATGAAAAGGCAGGGAATAGGCAATAGGCATTAGGCAATAGGCATTAGGCAATAGGCAATAGGCATTAGGCATTAGGCATTAGGCATTAGGCAATAGGCATTAGGCATTAGGCATTAGGCAATAGGCAATAGGCAATAGGCATTAGGCATTAGGCATTAGGCAATAGGCAATAGGCATTAGGCATTAGGCAATAGGTATTAGGCAATAGGTATTAGGCAATAGGGAGATAAAACCAAGGGCGGCCCGATTGGGCCGCCCTTGGTTGTTAAGAGGTATGCGGGTCAGGAACCGGCGGTACTTTCGTTTATCCGTGGTGCCCGGCTGCGGGCTTGGCTGGCACGTGATGCACGGGAGCCTTCTTGACTTCCGCCTGCAGGAAGCCGTCGCGCAAGACGAGCTGCGCGGAGGCGGCGGTCGCTCCCGCGGCGGCGGTTTGGGTATAGGTGTCGTAGGTGCCGTCGAGCTCCTGGTCGGGTTGCAACTTGAGCTCGGTGCCCGCGGCAGGAGCCTCCTTGCACGAAGCCGGCTCCTTCAAGTTCACGGTGAAGTCGGCGGTTTTGGAGTCTTTAGCGTCCTGGGTGACCGCCATGCTGAACGCCTGGACCGCGGGCTCGATGGAGATTTTGTGCACGTGCGCCGGCGTCTCGGTGAGGATGTCGCCCATGGCATCGGTGTCGGCTTTGACGCCGTTGGCCAGGATGTAGGCCTGTGCATCCTTGATCTTGAGATCGCTGGGGGGCTCGGGCACCGAGCTGCAAGCTCCGGGTGTGGTGAGCTTAACGACGTAGTCCTTGGGCTTAGGTGAAGCAAGAGTGGTAACGGAGATCTTGAGCACCGTGGCGGTGGCGCCGATGACGAAGCCTGGGACGGGCGTCTCCTGATCCTTCATCACTCCCCAAAGGCGGTCGGTGCAATCCTTCGACCCGTTGGCAAGGATGAACTCCTTGTCTTCGAGGTTGAGCTTCTTCAGGTCGTCGGGGCCGACGGCGCAGGCCTTGTTGGCCAGGTCGGTGGGCGAGGGCGCCGGCTCAATTTTGAAGTCGGCGGGCGGGAAGAGCGTGGCTTGGGCCTGGGTCTTGATGTCGGTGATCTGCTTGGTAATGGCGGCGTCGCCATCGAGCGTGCCGTGATAGCGCTTGTACCAGTACTCAAGCTGGGGCTCGATCTGCGATTTAAAGGCAGCGGGAGCGTAGTCCCAGGCTCGGGCATAGAACCAGACCGCTTTGACTTCGTCGCGCGCCGTGCCGGGCTTGCCGTAGGCCTGCGCCAGTTGCAGTGTGTCAGCCAGGCAAGGGCCGGGCTTGGAGCAATCGGCGAGCGGGTAGAGGTTCAGCTCCTTGGTGTACTCGTCGATGGCGCCCTTGAGGTCCTTCTTCGAGACGGCGTCGTCAAAGGCGATGGCGGATTCAAATATCGGGTAGGCCTGCGTCGTCATCTGCTTCCAGGCGTCATCCGACATACCCGCAGCCTTGGCCGTGGTGAGGCCCTTCTGCGCGAGAGCTCCCATGTCGTCGCAGGTCTGGGCGTCGGTGGCGACGCCGGTGGCGTCAAGGCTCTTGGAGCACTGCTGCTTCTTGAGATAGACGCTGATGAAGATGGCCTTCATATTATTGGGGTCCACCTGCAGCAGATCGCCGGCGGCGCGCACGGCGCCATCGGGATTGTTGGAGGCCTGATAGCAATCGATCATGCTATCGAGGACGAGCTTCTTGGCGACGCTTTGCGGGTAGGTCTTGTTAAAGCTATCGAGCGCCGCGCATTTCTGCGCCGGGTCAGTCTGGGTTGAGGCGTTCTGATAAGCATTGAACTCGGCCGGATCCTGGATTTGGATACTCTGGCCCGAGTCCTGGGCGCGCAGTGCGCGCACGGAAACAAGGCTGATGCCTGCCAATGCCATCGCAGTTGCAAAGACTAGCTTGTTCATGCAGTGCTCCTGGGAATTGCCGTAATGGAAGTCTCGCTTCACTCGCTCACCCGGGGCGTAGGTGATAGACCGGCACGGCGATAGCGTCCCGGCGTCGGATATACCATAACACGGCGATCCATATTGCGTAGCAGGATTATAGAAAGCGGTACCGCCGGTGACAAGCAACTCACGAATACAACTTAGGATGCAGGGAGGCCGGTTGCCGGAGTTGCCACGGTATCGCAGGGCGGCGGGGGGACGGGCCGCAGAGCAGGCGCTTTTGGGGAACCTCGCACGAATGGCAGCAAAGCAGAAAACCACTCCTCAGAGGCTAAAGCCCCGAGTGTTTATGCGCTCGTTGCGGCCCGACTGAAGTAGTGCCCCGACACTTCTTGCCACTTCCGGAGGCCTCTTCAGCAAGTTTGAAAAGGCCGTGCCTTTTCAAAGCCGCCTATTGCAGCAGGCGGACGAGCTCGGCCTGCTCGGCGAGGAAGGCGTCGTGGCCGTGGGCGCTCTGCATCTCGCGATAGTCGGCGTGGGCGCCGGCAACGCGAATGGATTGAGCAAAGCGCTCGACGTCGGCGGCGGGAAAGAGCCAATCCGTGCTGATGCCGATGAAGCTGAGGCGGGCGCGAATGCGGCTGTAGGCCTCCTCAGGCGAGGGATAGCCGCGCGCTGGATCCCAGGTGTCCATAGCGCGCATGATGGCGAGGTAGGCGTTGGCGTCGAAGCGCTCAATGAAGCGCTGGCCCTGATGATCGAGGTAGCCGGCGATCTCGAAGCGGCCGCCGGTAAGACCGCTGCCGTTGGCGGACCAGGGATCCTCGCCGGTACGCTGGTTGGGATTGCGTCCGTGGCGCTCGTCGAAGAGCGGCGCGGATTTGTAGCTGATCATGGCGATTTGGCGGGCGAGGGCGAGGCCGCGGCTGGGCGGCCGCTGCGGCAAGTAGCGCCCGCCGGCCCACTCGGGGTCATGCTGGATGGCCTGGCGCTGCAGATGGTTGAGCGCGAGGCCCATGGCGGAGAGCGGCGCGACGCCGATGACGAGCGCGCGCTCTACGCGGGCAGGATGCTGGATGGTCCACTCGAGGGCCTGCATGCCGCCGATGGAGCCGCCAAGGACGAGGCGCAGCCGGCGCACGCCGAGCGAATCGAGCAGGCGCGCCTGGGCGCGGACATTGTCGCGGACGGAGACGAGGGGGAAATCCGGGCCGTAGATTTGGCCGGTTTGCGGATTGACGCTGCCGGGGCCCGTGGAGCCGTAACAGGAGCCGAGCATGTTGATGCAGATGACGAAGTCGTGCTCCAGCGAGAGGACCGCGCCGGGAGCGAATATCTCAGGCCACCAGGAGCCGACGCGAGCGGAGCCGGAGAGCGCGTGGCAAACCAGAACGGCATTGTTTTTTGCTGCATTGAGCCGGCCGTAGACGGCGTAATGCAGCGTGGGACAGATGAGCGCGCCGCCGCACTCGAGCGGCAGCGAGCCATCCAGTACGAAGTCGCCTTCGTACGTGGGCTCGAGGAGTCGAGATTCGGGAGGCGAGGCGCCGCTGCGGTTGTAGGTGTCGGACATAGAAAAAACCAGCTTCTAGCTACTAGCTTCTAGCTCCTAGCTTCCGGCTTTGCGATTCAACGTTTGAATAAACGCGCCGAGCATTTTGGATACTTCGTTGCCCAATGATTCCGTCCCATTCAGTGAATCATCCGATCCCATTCCAAGCTTTCGTGCAACCAGAAGCTGGGTCTGAAGCTCGTAAATCGATCCCTGAGCAACAGCTTCTAGCTCCTAGCTTCTAGCTCCTAGCTCATAGCTTCCGGCTTTGCGGTTCGACGTTTGAATAAACGCGCCGAGCATTTTGGATACTTCGTTGCCCAATGTACCTTCGCGCCGACAAGCTAGAAGCTAGTGGCTAGAAGCTAGAGGCTGTCTTTCTTATTTTGCCTTATCGCGCCGCCAGCGCCGGCGTGTTCGGCGCGAAGCTGTGGCCGTTGGCGACCTCGATGGCCTGGTCGAGATCGGCCAGGATGTCGCGGATGTCTTCAATGCCGACGGAGAGGCGCACCAACTCGGGCGTGACCCCGGTGGAAGCCTGCTCCTCTACCGAGAGCTGCTGGTGCGTGGTGGACGCCGGATGAATGACGAGCGATTTGGCGTCGCCGATGTTGGCCAGGAGCGAAAAGAGCTTGAGCGAGTCGATGAGCTTCTTGCCCGCTTCATATCCGCCCCCCGATTTGCCAGCCTTGATGCCGAAGGTGACGATGGCGCCGGAGCCATTGGGGAGATATTTCTTGGCCCGCGCGGCATACGCGCTGGATGCGAGGCCGGGATAGTTGACCCAGTCGACGCCGGGATGCTCCGCGAGATGCTTGGCGACGGCGAGGGCGTTTTGCGAATGGCGCTCCATGCGCAGGTGCAGCGTCTCGATGCCTTGCAGGATCAAAAACGCATTGAAGGGCGAGAGCGCCGCGCCGGTATCGCGCAGGCCCTGGATGCGGCACTTGAGGATGAAGGCCAGCGGCCCGAAGGTCTGCCAGTAGGAGAGACCGTGATAGGAGGGATCGGGCTCGATGAAATCCTTGAAGCGGCCCGAGGCGGCCCAGTCGAACTTGCCGGCATCGACGATGACGCCGCCGATGGCGAGGCCGTGGCCGCCGAGAAACTTGGTGGCCGAGTTGACCACGATGTCCGCGCCCCACTCGATGGGCCGCACCAAGGCCGGCGAAGGCGTGGTGTTGTCGATGACGAGCGGCAGCTTGTTTTCATGGGCAATGGCGGCGAGGGTCTCAATATCGGCCACGTCGAGCTTGGGATTGCCCAAGGTCTCGGTGTAGATGGCGCGGGTCTTGCTGTTGATGGCTTTGCGCAGGCCGTCGAAGTCGTCGGCGTCGACAAATTTAACGTTGATGCCGAGGCGCGGCAGCGTGTAGTGGAAGAGATTATAGGTGCCGCCGTAGAGCGAGGTGGTGGAGACGATCTCGTCGCCGGCGGAGGCGAGAGTGGTGACGACGAGGGTCTCGGCGGCTTGGCCGGAGGCGGTGGCGAGGGCTGCCGCGCCGCCTTCGAGCGCGGCTACGCGTTTCTCGAAGACGTCGGTGGTGGGGTTCATGATGCGCGTGTAGATGTTGCCGAACTCCTGCAGCCCGAAGAGGCGCGCGGCGTGGTCGGCGTCGTGGAAGACATAGGAGGTGGTCTGGTAGATGGGGACGGCGCGCGCGCCGGTTGTGGGGTCGGGGGTTTGGCCGCCGTGCACGGCGAGGGTGGCAAGTTGCTGGGGCTGTTGGGGCTGCTGGTCTGACATAATCGGCTCCTTCGTCAGTTGGTGTGGTTTGGCTGGAAACGGCAGGGGACGGATGGAAGCCGCACCACAATAGAACGGCCCGCATCCATCTCGGGACCGGGCCGCTGGACCTGAAGAATCGGTTGCGCCTAGCGCATTCGCCGCTCCAGAGCCAGACGGACGGGTCCGCAGGCCATACACATGGCCATGACCGCGAGTCCGAGGGCACCTGAATTCGGCATGGTGGAAGTATCAGGGGGCGGCGGTGGGAGTGTCAAGGAAAACTGCCCGGTGCGGATGCCTCTTTCGTTCAGCGATGGTCCCTTGCCCGGTTGTTCCGATTCCGCCGTCCGATCCCCTGCGTCGTGCCTTCTTATTCCCTTGCTCCCTTGTTCCCTAGTCCCTAGTCCCTATTCTTCGGGTTTCCACACGTAGGCGCCGGGCTGGGGCAGGCCGATGTGAGCGAGGACGCGATAGGCGAATTCTCTTGCCATTTCGGATGAGTTTTGCGGATTGGCATAGTACGCGGGAATGCAAGGGAAGATCGTGGCGCCGGCCTCTGCGGCCAGCGTCATATTGCGCAGATGGATGCGGTTGAAGGGCGTTTCGCGCACGCAGAGGATAAGCGGGCGGCGCTCTTTGAGCGTGACATCGGCGGCGCGGGCGATGAGCGAGTCGGCCAGGCCGAGTGCGATTTTGGCGAGGGTGCCCATGGAGCACGGCAGGACGATCATGCCGCCAGAGGGATGGCTGCCCGAGGCGATGGACGCGCCGATATCGGCATCGGAGAGCCGAACGATTTTTTGGGGAGCCGCGCCAAGGAGTTTTTCGACGAGATCGTAGCGGCCGGGGAGATTGAGTTCTTCGGCCAGAACCCGCAGCGAGTTTTCGGAGGCGACGAAGTGAACGCGGGTGACGCGCTCGTCGGCTTCGAGCGCGCGCAGAGCTTCGCGGGCGAGGATGGCCCCCGAAGCTCCGGTAATGGCGAGGGTGAGGTGCAAGCTTCTAGCTCCTAGCTGCTGGCTTCTAGCTTTTCTGTGCAGCTTTGGAGGTTCGTGCTTTCCCAAGTCCCAAAGGCGGGACCTGGGGCACCCGGCTGAAGACACAATGAATGAAATTGCTCGCGTATGTATGCGCCAAGCTGCACCGTCCCTACGGGACTCCCATTCTACAACCGCGATTCCTTACCCCGCGCAACAGGCTGTTACGAAACTGTGCCGGGGCGTGGCAAGTTAAGGTATCGTTTCGGTCTGGTTCAGCGTTGCGTTGGATGGGTCCGCTTCGGTCGGTCAACCGGGCGGGTTCATCCGGCCAAGGCTACAACCAGTTTTCCTCCGCCCAGCACGTTGATCATGCGTTTTAGGTTGTAAGCCATCGCTGCCAGACTGATTTCGGTGCGCGCTCCTGAAAGCCCGCGCAGCAGGAAGCGAGGATGGCCGAGGATGCGGTATTTCAGCGTAGCGAAGGGGATGCTCGACGGTACACCGTCTGAGGCGCATAACCGCGGGTGTGGCGCGCTGGTGCATGCGCTCCAGCGCGGCCTCATGCAAGTGCAGATAAACAGAACGGTGCGGCGCCGTGGTGCAGCGGTTCTTCACGGCGCACGCCCCGCAAACGGCCGCGGGCGCGGTATAGAGGATGCGATGCTTGTCTCTCTGCAGCCCTCTGCGCGTGAGCGTTTGCCCGGCAGGGCAGCGCAGCGTATCGCTGGCTGCATCGTGGTGGAACTCAGTGCGGTCGAACAGCGTTCCATCACCGCGATTGTTGACCGATCGCAGGGCGGGCACATGAGGCGCGATGCCGCGCGCCTCGCAAGCCTCGGCCTGAGCGCCGTTGGAGTAGCCGGTGTCGGCCACCACGTTGAGGGAGGGCGGATCGCCGAGTGCTTTCTGCGCCGCAGCGGCCATGGGCTCAAGGCTGCGATTGTCGCTCTTCTCCACTGTCACCTCATGGGTCACAATGAGCGCGTGTTGGGCATCAACCGCAGTCTGCACGTTGTAAGCCGGATGTGACCCATGACCCTGGCCCATGCGCATGAAACCAGCCTCCGGTTCGGCGTCCTTCTTCAGCTTGTCCAGCGCCGCCGCGACCGCGCGGGGATCGATCACCAACTCTTCTTCGGCATCGCCAGCCTCGACCGCATCCAGATACCGCTTCACCTTCTCTCGCTCAGCCACGCTGCGCGCGCTGGCCACCGCCTGGAACTTCGACCCATCGATGGCCACCCACTCGCCGCGCACCAGACCCACGCTGCGCGCAAAACGCACCAACTCCGCCCCCGCCTCCGTCACTGCTTCCCTGTGTAGCCGCCTGAACTCCGCAATCGACTTGTAATCAGGAACCAGGCGGCCCAACAACCACATCACTTCCACGTTGCGGTGACACTCGGCCTCCAGCCGCCGCGACGAACGGACCTGCTGCAAATATCCGTACAGATACAACTTCAGCAGATCGCGCGGATCGTAGCCCGGCCGGCCCGTCTCTGCGGCATCGGCACGTACAAAGCCAAGCTCCGGAAAATCCAGCCGGCACACGAACGCGTCGATTACGCGGCACAGATGATCGGCCGGGATCAGATCATCCAATGCCACCGGAAACAAAGCTTGCTGGCCACGCGCCTCGCCAATGATGTATCCCATAAACGCATCTTCCCATGAATCAATCCCAAAACAGTAGAGTTTCGTAACAGCCTGTGAAGCGCGGGGCTAACGAACGTTGCGCCTACGGCGCGTGATGCCGGCGTTCCCAGGTTTCAAAATCGAGGCCTGGAGCACCCAGCAGTGCAAAAATCGTGCCGACTGAGATATGGTTATTTCTTCTGCGCGCTCAACTGGTCGAGCACTTGCTGCAGGTCGTCGAGCTTTTGGCCGGCTTCACTCATCCTGCCTTCGGTGGTGAGACGCCGATAGTCGGCAAAGTCGCTGCTTGCCCGCTGAATGAGCGCGTTCAGATCCGCTGACGGCGGCAGCGTGACGGCGCGTGCGGGAGCAGGCGCTGCGCTCAAGGTAGATGCGGGCGCGGTTTGCGACGCGGCGGGCGACGGCGCGAGACCCTCAACTTCCGCGGTAATTTCTCGCGCGATGTTCTCCTGGCCGCAGGGGGCTCTGAAGCCGTCGTCGTATCCGAAATACCTACCCGCGCCGTTGGTCTCGGTATAGCGGCTCAGCGCGTGATTGGCCCCGTGTTCGGCGGCCCGCGTTTCCAAGGAGTCACCTGACTTGTCTTTGGAACTGAAGGCGTAGCAGTAGCTAATCTGGTTGTACCTGTTCGGCTTCGTGATGTAGACATTTTCGAGCACGAACGAAGAGGGAGACAGCGCCGTGTCGCGCAGATGCGCCACGGTTGCCTTTGCGTGCTGGACGGGGTCGGGCGCTTGAGCCGAGGCCGGTGCTTGAGCCGGGACGGATCGCGCGAGCGCAACGAGCAAGGCGAGTACAAGTGCCTGGTTCTTCATAGTGCAACTCTCCTGCTTTCGATCTCCGAACGGGGCCCAGGGGTCGCACCAATTGTACAGTTCGAACTGTCAGCGCGCAGGCCATCCAGCGGCATCGGTCCGCACTTCGATTTTGGCCGGGGCTCGGCGGTTT
>Ga0209415_10016268_pt1 | contig 11961 bp, 9 predicted proteins | sample PeaSoiSIISIP2007_FD_187696 | JGI IMG/M metagenome (GOLD analysis project Ga0209415, IMG submission 187696) | Peat soil microbial communities from Weissenstadt, Germany - SII-SIP-2007 (SPAdes) (version 2) | ecosystem: Environmental > Terrestrial > Soil > Wetlands > Peat | place: Germany... | reverse complement strand
AAGTTCGCTGGGATCGAGCGGATCAACATCAAGCCGCAGTACGACGAGTGGCGGTTCCCCGACGGCCACAGCATTCTCGTCCTCGCCGAGGGACGTCTGCTCAACCTCGGATGCGCCACCGGCCACCCCAGCTTCGTCATGTCGGCCTCGTTTACGAATCAAGTCCTCGCGCAGCTCGATCTGAACAAGAACGCCGACACGTACGAAAAGAAGGTGTTCATGCTGCCGAAGAAGCTCGACGAGGAAGTCGCGCGCCTGCACCTCGACAAGCTGGGCGTGAAGCTCACCAAGTTGACCAACGATCAGGCCGACTACCTCGGTGTGCCGGTGGATGGACCGTATAAACCTGACCACTACCGGTACTGATGAACGACCGAACGGCAAGAAATGCACGAATGCACGAAGAGCGCGGCCGGCGTTGACAGGCGAACCGGCGATGAATTACGCTGGACGCCAATGTTCGTTCATCATCACGCGCGGCACCATCATCACCGCGGCCACGGGCCGGCGGAGCAGCGCGTGATCTAGGGTCCCTGGTCAATCCACACGTCATCCCTGGAATCAGAGACATGCAGCCCCGCCAGATTCGGCGGGGTTTTTCTTTTTTTGGGCGGGCTCTTATCTTTATGGACTATTCAAAACTCGCCGGCCTGATTCCGGCTGTCATTCAGGACTCGGAATCCGCCGAGGTCCTGATGGTCGGGTTCATGAACAAAGAGGCGCTCATGTTGACGCGCCGCACCGGCTTCGCGACCTTCTTCAGTCGCACGCGCAACACGTTATGGATGAAGGGAGAAACCTCGGGCAACCGGCTCGCAGTCGTCGACATTCTCGTGGATTGCGATGACGACACGGTGCTGGTCAAGGTGAAGCGCCTGGGTGACGGCCATGTGTGCCACACCGGTCAGCGATCGTGCTTCTTTCGAAGCCTGACACACGCACAAACCGCGGAGGTCACGGAGTGATGACGGAGGTCGCGGCGTATCCCGTTGGGTTTTCGCGCCCTTGGTGGTAGCGCTTTGTAAAGTGGTAGCGCTTTGTATATATGAAACTGAAACTCGGCATCCCGAAGGGCTCGCTGCAGGACGCGACGATTCAACTGTTCGCGCGCGCGGGCTTCAATCTGTACGTCAGCTCGCGGTCGTACTTCCCAACGGTCGACGATCCCGAGCTCGAGTGCATGTTGATCCGCGCGCAGGAAATGGCACGCTACGTCTCGGACGGCGTGCTCGACGCGGGCCTGACCGGTCAGGACTGGATCGCCGAGCACGAGCTCGGCGACGGCACGACCGGCGTGCTGACAAGCATCGCCGACCTGATCTACGCCAAGCAGAGCTTCGGCAAGGTCCGCTGGGTGCTGGCGGCGCCGGAGGATTCGCCGATCCGCACGGCGGCCGATCTCGCCGGCAAGACGATCGCGACCGAGCTGGTGCGGGTCACACGCGCCTATTTCTGGCGTCAGCACGTGAAGGTCAACGTCGAGTTCTCGTGGGGCGCGACCGAGGTCAAGCCTCCCGTGCTCGCAGACGCGATTGTCGAAGCCACCGAAACCGGATCGACGCTGCGCGCCAACCGGTTGCGCATTCTCGACACGATCATGGAATCGAACACGCAGCTCATCGCGAACCACACGGCGCTGGCCGACGCCTGGAAGCGGACGAAGATTGAGAACGTGGCGCTGCTGCTGAAGGCCGCGATCGAGGCACAGGGACGCGTCGGGCTGATGCTGAACGTCCGCCGTCCGGATCTCCAGGAGGTGCTGGCCCTGCTGCCCGCACTCCGGCGGCCCACCATCTCGTCGCTGAGCGATGAGGAGTGGGTGGCCGTGAACACAATCATCGAAGAGCGCGCGGTTCGCGATCTGATTCCGCGGCTCAAAGCGGCGCGCGCCCAGGGCATCGTCGAATACCCGCTGAACAAGATCGTCTTGTAGCGGTGCCGGGCGGGAGGGGCAGGAAGGAAGCTGGGGGTGCGGCCCCAGCCAGTAAATAAAGTTGGGGAGGATGGGGAGGCGCGGGACCATTCGGATCGTTTCGGCGGCGAACCGGGCAACGCTCGATCGGCTCCTTGCCCGCCGCGGGCACGAGGACGGCACCCTTCTCCGCCGTGTGCGCGCCATCGTCGACCGCGTACGTTCGGATGGCGACCGTGCGCTCCTCCGTTTTGCGCGCACCTTCGACGGCGTCGAGCCTCCGCTTGAAGTGACCCCCGAGGAGATGCGCGAGCAGGCTGGCCGGGTCGCGCCCGACGTCCGACGGGCGATTCGCCAGGCTGCACGCCATATCGGGCGAGTCGCATCCCAGCAGATGCCCCAGCACTGGGATCTCAACGTGGTGCCTGGGGTGTCGATCGAGCAGCGCGTCGAACCGATCGCGCGGGTCGGGTGCTACGTGCCCGGCGGACGCTTTCCGCTGCCCTCTTCGCTGCTGATGACGGCGGTGCCTGCGCACGTCGCGGGCGTGCGGGAAATCGTCGCCGTCTGTCCACGCCCGGAGCCGGTCGTGATGGCGGCCGCGCTCGAGGCCGGCGTCACGAAGCTCATCCGCGTGGGCGGCGCACACGCCATTGCCGCGCTCGCCTACGGAACGAGGACGATCCCGCGCGTCGACAAGATCGTCGGACCGGGCAACAGGTACGTCGCCGCCGCGAAGTCGCTGGTGGCCGGCGATTGCGCGATCGATTTCTACGCCGGTCCGACCGAAATCGTGATCGTCGCCGGCGCCGGCCGGCCGTCGTGGGTGGCAGCCGACCTCGTCGCGCAGGGGGAGCACGATCCCGACGCGCGCGCCCTCGTCATCACCTGGAGCCGGAGGTTCGCCGAGCGTGTGGCGCGGGCGGTGGCGGCGCAGGCGGAGGGCCGCGAGATCGTCGGGCGTTCGCTCCAGGCCAACGGCGCCATCATCATCGTCCGCTCGCCCGACGAAGCCGTTGCGGTCGCGAACCGGATTGCTCCCGAGCACCTAGTGGTCGAGCGCGAGTCGCTTGCGCGGCAGGGGCTTGTCGCAGGCGCCGTGTTCGTCGGACCCTACACCGCTCAGGCCGCCGGCGATTACGCCACCGGATCGAACCACGTGCTGCCGACCTCTGGCGCGGCGCGCTCTCGCGGGGGGTTGAGCGCCGCCGATTTCGTACGGGTGGTCTCGGTCCAGCGTGTCACGCGGAGCGGCCTGATCCGGCTGAGGCCAACAATCGTGTCGCTCGCACGCGCCGAAGGCCTGACGGCGCATGCCGAATCGATCGAAGTGCGACTGCGATGAGCGCCTACGATAAGCCGCCCGAGCTTTACGACGGGCTGCGGCTGCATCAGAACGAGAATACGGGCGGCTGCTCGCCGCGCGTCCTCGATGCGCTGGCCCGGTTGCGCGCCGACGAGGTCGGTTTCTACCCGCCCTACGCCGACGCGACCGACGCCTGCGGCGCGTATCTCGGCGTCGATGCCGCCCACCTTGCGCTCACCAACGGCCTCGATGAGGGCATCATGGGACTCGCGATGGCTTACCTGCGGCCGCCCGTTGGCGGACCGATTCCGGAAGCGGTGATCCCGGAGCCCGCGTTCGAGATTTTTCGCGTCGACACGGAAGTCGTGGGCGGGCGGGTCGTGGAGGTGATGCCGACGCCTGACTTCAGCTTTGCGCTCGATGAGGTCATGGCCGCGATCACTCCCGAGACCCGCGTGGTGTTCTTGACCAACCCGAACAATCCCACCGGCGTGTCGATGGGGCTCGACGCGATTCGACACATCGCGGGGCGCGTTCCGAAAGGCGCGGTGGTGTTGGTCGATGAGGCGTATGCGGAGTTTGCCGGGACCACGTTTATCCCCGAGTTGCCGTCGTTTCCGAATGTGATCGTCGGCCGGACATTTTCCAAGGCGTTCGGACTGGCAGGATTGCGCATCGGCTGCCTCGTCGGCGCGCCCGAGGTCGTGGATCCGATTCGCGCGGCCGTGCCGGTCTACAGCGTCAACATCGCCGCCGTCGTGGCGGTACGGGCGGCCCTTGCCGACCGGGGACATCTCCAGGACTACCTCGGTCAGGTGAAGGAATCGAAGGCGCTGCTGTACGCCGCGTGCGATCGTCTGGGGCTCACGTATTGGAAGAGCGACGCGAACTTCGTCCTCGTGTGCGCCGGTGATCGGGCGGGGGATCTGGTGAAAGGCGTCGCCGAACGCGGGATCTACCTTCGCGACCGTTCGACCGAACCAGGCTGCGCCGGCTGCGTCCGCATCGGGGCGGGCATCATCGAGCACACGCGCCGCTGCATTGCGGCGATGGAAGAGGTCCTGTGCGCCGCGCGGTAATCGATCGACGGACGAACGAGACCCGGATTGCCGTGCGCCTCGGGCTGGAGGGGAAAGGCCGATACCGCATCCGGACCGGCATCCGGTTCCTGGATCACATGCTTGAGCTCGTCGCGCGTCACGGCGCGTTTGACATCCGCATCGAAGCGCACGGCGACCTCGACGTCGATCAGCACCACACGGTCGAAGACCTGGGAATAGCGTTCGGAGAGGCGGTCTCGAAAGCCGTCGGCTCGAGACGCGGCATCAACCGCGCGGGCTATTTCGTCATGCCGATGGACGAGACGCTGGCCGTCGCCGCGGTGGATCTCGGCGGACGGCCGCATGCCGTCGTCGATCTGAAAGTCCGCGTCGCTCGTGTCGGCGATCTGCAGACCGAGCTCGTGCACGACTTCTTCGACGGCTTTGCTCTTGGCGCCCGCGCAAACGTGCACGCCAAGGTGCTGTACGGACGATCGAGCCATCATCAGGTCGAGGCCGTGTTCAAGGCATTTGCCCGAGCGCTGCGCGTCGCGTGCGCGAAGGACAAGCAGCTCGCGCGCCGGCTCCCAAGCACGAAAGGGTTGCTGTGATCGCTCTCATCGACTACCAAGCCGGCAATCTAACGTCGGTGCGCAAGGCGTTTGCCGCGATTGGCGCGGACCTGTACGATCCCGCGACACCGCGCGATCTCGAACGAGCCTCCGCGATCGTCGTGCCTGGCGTCGGCCACTTCGGCGCCACCACGGCCCTCAATCGCGACTGGGTTGCGGCCATTCGCACGAGCGTGGCGGCGGGACGACCCCTGCTCGGAATCTGTCTTGGACTGCAGTGGCTATTCGATGGCAGCAGCGAGGCGCCGGACTGCCCCGGACTGAGTCTGCTGTCCGGCACATGCTATCGCCTGACCGGATCGGCAACTGACGCGATCAAAATCCCTCATGTGGGATGGAACAGCCTCGCCATCAACCAGAACGCGTCGGTCGTCGCCGGCGTTGCCTCGGGCTCGCAGGTGTACTTCACGCATAGCTTTGTCGCCCCCGTGACCCTCGACACCGTCGCCGTCTCCGAACACGGCGAGCCCTTTGCGGCCATCGTGCAGCGCGGGCACATCGCGGGCGTGCAGTTCCACCCGGAGAAGTCGGGCGAGGTCGGACTCCGGATCCTGCGAAACTTTGTTGAACTCACGTAACGCCGCAGAGGACGCGGTGGCAATTTTGTATGCGTAACCATGCACGGCAACTCCTCGGCGTCCTCGGCGATAGCAGCCATGCTGTCTAAGCGCATCATCGCTTGCCTCGACGTCCGCGGCGGACAGGTCGTCAAGGGCGTGAACTTCGAAGGCCTCCGATCGGCGGGGGATCCGGCGGAATTGGCGCGTCGCTACAACCGCGAAGGCATTGACGAGCTCGTCATCCTCGACATCACGGCGACCATTGAGGAGCGCCGGGCGCTGGCCGACACGATTCGCGCGGTCGCGCGGGAGCTTTTTATTCCGCTAGCGGTCGGCGGCGGCATTCGGACGGAAGCCGACGCCGCGGCGGCTGTCGAGGCGGGCGCCGATAAGGTGAGCCTCAACACCGCCGCTCTTTCCAACCCGGTCCTCATCACGACGCTGGCACGACGATACGGCAGCCAGGCGGTGATCGTCGCGATCGACGCCAAGTTGGACGGCGATCGGTTCGCCGTCTTCGCGCGCAGCGGCCGAAGTGCGGTGGGGCGGGACGCGGTCGAGTGGGCGCGCGAGGCCGAGGCCCGGGGCGCCGGCGAGATCCTCCTGACCTCGATCGACCGCGACGGCACGAAGATCGGCTTCGACTGCCCGCTGACCGCGGCTGTGTCGCGCGCCGTCTCCATTCCGGTGATCGCGTCAGGCGGCGCCGGCTCGCTGGATCATTTCGTCGAGGTATTCACGGAGGGCCGCGCCGACGCGGCGCTCGCGGCTTCGATCTTTCACTACGCGGAAACCAGCGTGCGCAGCCTGAAACAACACCTGCAGCAACGAGGCATCTCGGTGCGACTCCTGAATCACGAAGGCAACGGAGGTGAGGCGTAGGCGCTTCCAAGCCATTTCTCAGCGGCTCATGCTGATTCCATCAATCGATCTCAAAGGCGGCGCCGTCGTGCAGCTCGTCCAGGGTGAGCGGCTTGCGATCAAAGACCACGACGTGTTCAGGTGGGTGCGCCGGTTCGAGCGTTTTCCAAAAGTGCAGGTCATCGATCTGGACGCCGCAATCGGCGTCGGCGACAACCTCGCGCTCGTCCGACAAATCGCGGCGGCGCTTTCGTGTCGCGTCGGAGGCGGCATTCGCACGATCGAGCGAGCCGAAGAGGTACTGGCCGCAGGCGCTCAACAGATCATCGCAGGGTCGGCGCTCTTTCGAGATCGGCAACCGGACCTGGCATTCGCGAAGGCGTTGGCCGACGAGGTGGGTGCCGAGCGGGTGATCGCCGCGGTCGACAGCCGCGGCGGACACGTCGTCATCCACGGGTGGACAACATCCTTGCCGCTGACGGCTGTCGATGCGATCCGCGCGCTCGAGCCCTACTGCCATGAGTTTCTTTACACGCACGTCGATACGGAAGGGCTGATGCGCGGGACCGATCTCGAGGCGATTGTCGCGGTGCGCCGTGCCACGAAGCGCCGCGTCACTGCCGCCGGCGGGATCACCACTCAGCAGGAAATCGACCAACTCGACGCCCTGGGTGTAGACGCGGTCGTCGGGATGGCGATTTACACGGGAAAACTCGAGGTCCCCTAGCGTCGCCGGCTGTTTCCTCGTACCCCTCGCCGGCCTGGCGAACCCAGGGACCAGGAGAACCCGGTGATTCAGCAGAACGTCTTGTACAATAGGTAGTTGCCGCTTTTGTCACAACGCGGCTACTGCCTATTGTGAGTACTGCGCTTCAGGCCAGCCCCGACGTCCGTGCCCGCGCGAGGCCGTCGTCGGCCACGCGGATCGTCGTCGACGGTAAGTTTCTGCGCGTCGGCACGCCTTCGCCGCGCCCCGATACCCGTGCGGCGGCGGCGGAACGTCACGCTGAAGCGATCGACGGAGACCGCTTCCTCGTCAAAGGCGTCACGTACGGAACGTTTGCGCCTGATGCGGACGGCTATCAATTTCCATGCCTGCAGCGGGTCTCCGAAGACTTCCGCCTGATGGCGAGCTTCGGCATCAACACGGTCCGCACCTACACGCCGCCACGCCGGGATCTGCTCGATGAGGCGGCCCGCCATGGCCTTCGAGTGATGGTCGGGCTGCCGTGGGCTCAGCACGTCGCGTTTCTTGACGATCGACGGCTCGCGCGCAGCATCCGCCGCGAGCTCGTCCAACAGGTTGCGGCGCTGGCCGATCATCCGGCGGTGCTGACCTTCGCGCTCGGCAACGAGATTCCGGCAGGTGTCGTTCGATGGCACGGCCGCGTCCGGGTCGAGCATTTCCTGCGCAGTCTCTATCAGGATGCCAAAACGAGCTCGCCCGACGGTCTCTTCACGTACGTAAACTTTCCGCCGACCGAGTTTCTCGACCTCTCGTTCTTCGACATCTGCGCCTTCAACGTGTACCTGCACCGCGAACCCGAACTGCGCGCTTATCTTGCACGTCTACAACACGTCGCCGGTCATCTTCCGTTGCTGCTCGCGGAAGCGGGTGCCGACAGTCTGCGCGAGGGCGAAGCGGGTCAGGCGAACATCACGGCCATGCATGTCCGGGCCGCGTTCGAAGAAGGCGCGTGTGGCGCGATCGCGTTTGCCTGGACCGACGAGTGGTGGCGCGGCGGTCATCCGGTCGAGGACTGGGCGTTCGGACTCGTCGATCGGGACCGCCACCCCAAACCCGCAGCCCTCGCCGTATTCGCGGCGTTCGACAATGCGCCGTTCTCCCGCGAGGTGCAGCGAACCTGGCCGCGTGTCTCGGTGGTCGTCTGCGCCTACAACGCGGCCGGCACCATCGAAGACTGCCTGAGTTCGCTCGAAAAGCTGACGTATCCGGACTACCAGATCATCCTGGTCAACGACGGCTCGAAAGACCGCACCGGTGAGATCGGGCACAGCCATCCGCGCATCCGCGTGATCGACATCCCGAACGGAGGCCTGAGCGCCGCGCGCAACGCCGGACTGGCGGAAGCCACCGGCGAGATCGTGGCGTACACCGATGCGGATGTGCGCGTCGACCGCGACTGGCTGACGTTTCTCGTCCAGCCGTTCCTGACCTCGGACGTCGTCGGCTCCGGCGGACCGAACCTCGTGCCGGCCGACGATCCGCCCATGGCTCAGTGCATTGCGCGCGCGCCGGGCGAGCCGACCCACGTCCTGCTCGACGATCGGACGGCCGAGCACGTGCCCGGGTGCAACATGGCGTTCCGTCGAGAGGCGCTCGTCGCGATCGGCGGCTTCAATCCAGTCTACCTCCGCGCGGGCGACGACGTGGACGTGTGCTGGCGGCTCCAGTCGCGGGGCTGGAAGATCGGTTTCTCCGCAGCGGCGCTCGTCTGGCATCACCATCGATCGTCGGTCAAAGCGTACTGGCGCCAGCAGGCCGGCTACGGCGAAGGCGAAACGTGGCTCATGGCCCATCACCCGGAGAAGTTCCTCGATGGGCACCTGCTGTGGCGCGGCCGCATCTACAGCCCGCTGCCGTTCGTGCGCTCGCTGTTCGGCACGAAGATCAACGCCGGCGTGTGGGGAACAGCCGCGTTCCCGTCGGTATACCGCACCGACGTTCACCCGTTCGCGTTCCTGCCGCACTCGATCCGCTGGCAGGTCGTGTCGTTCGTGCTCGCGCTCGCGGGCATGGCGATCGCCGTGACGCTCCCAGGCCGGCATGACTGGGCGGCGACCATCCTCCTGGGCATGGGCATGGTCGGCCTCGCGTCCACGGTCGCCAAGAACCTCGCGTACGCGGTCCGGTCGCAGGTCGACTCGCTGCCGGGCAGCAAGCTCTGGTACCGCGCGATGGTGGCCTATCTCCATTTCATCCAGCCGCTCGCGAGGGTTCGCGGGCGCATCCGCGGCGTCCTGTCGCCGCCGGAGGTCGCGCTGCCGCACGCCATCCGGCGGCGAAGTCGCGGGCCAAGGCCGTCCCTCGCCGAAGCCTGGCGTGCCGTGCTGCTGCTGTCGGGCACGGTCACCGAAGACCGCTTCTGGAGCGAAGCATGGACGTCGGCGGACCGCTTTCTGTCGCAACTCGCCGACTGGCTGCGCAAGTCGCGCACGGTGCGGACGATTGAGATCGACGAAGGGTGGTCCGACGATCGCGACGTCAGCATTCCCGTGGGCCGCTGGGCGTGGCTCGACGCACGCGCGCTCGTGGAGGATCACGGCGGCGGGAAGTCGATGTTACGCGTCAGCACTCACCTGCGGCCGACGATCTTCGGGGTCGTCAGCGCCCTCGGGCTGGGGCTCGCACTCTTCGGGGCGGCTGCGACCGGCGTCGCGCTCAGACAGCCCCTTGCCGGTGCCATTACCGGCGTCCTGACGATTCTCGTCATCGGGGCGGCGTTGTGGGGAACGGCGCAAGCGACGGCCGTGCTCCGCCGGAGCGTCAAGCGGGTCACCGTCGATCAGGGCATGGCCCAGATGCCTTCGGGACCGGCACGGGCACCGCTGGTGGCGCCGTCGCTGCTCCGGACATACGGGATGCGGAGCGCCACGATTTTCGTCGTGATGATCCTGTCGCTTGGCGCCAGCACGTTCATGCTGCGCGAGGCGGCCACCGGTCCGGTCATCGGCGGCCGAAAAGGATACGCGGGCAACTATGGGCCGGCGATCGAGGCATGGCTCGATACGCCGGGTGGCATCGCGGTCACGCAGAACGGCGACTACTATGTCGCGGACTCGAACAACGACGAGATCCGCCGCATCGACACGCGCGGGGACATCGAGCCGGTGGCCGGCAATCATGATTCCGGCAGCGGGTTCTCCGGGGACAACGGGCTGGCCATCGCCGCGCAGCTCGACACGCCCGACGGCGTCGCGATCGCGCCGGACGGCGACCTCATCGTGGCGGATTCGCACAACGATCGCATCCGGCGCGTCGACAAACCGACTGGCATCATCACCACCATTGCCGGCTCGGGCGAAACCGGATACGACGGCGACGACAAGCCGGCCCTTCAGGCGGCGCTCGACACGCCAAGCGCGGTCGCGGCCGCCGCGAACGGCGACATCTACATCGCCGACACGCTCAATTACCGCATCCGGATGATCGACGCGAAGACCGGTCTCATCCATACGATCGCCGGCGACGGCTCGGCAGGCGACAGCGTGAACGTCGGCGACGGCGGGCCCGCGACAAGCGCCCACCTCAACATGCCGAGCGACGTCGCGATCGACCCCCGCAACGGCGACCTCTACATCGCCGACATGCACCACAACCGAGTTCGCAAGGTCGACGCGAAAACCCACGTCATCACCACGGTCGCCGGCAGCGGCGTCTGGGGTTACTCGGGCGATGATGGTCCGGCCACCGAGGCCCGGCTGGCGGGGCCGGCCGGCGTCGCGGTGGCACCCGAGCCTGGTGGCAAGGCGATCATCTTCATCGCCGACTACTACAACGGGCACGTGCGCGCCGTCGGCGCCGACGGCATCATTCGAGACCTGAGCGACGCCGGCAGAGTCGCGTTCGGCGCGCCGACACGGGTCGCATACGCGGAGAGCGGCCCGAGACGCGGGTGGCTGTACGTCACCGATTCGAGCGAGGACAAAATCGTCTCGCTCATCATTCCACGAATCGCCCCGAGTCTCGTGCGTGGCTCGAGTGTGCCGCCGGGACCCGTGCGGTCGCTTCGGGGCGGCGGACGAGTGGGTTGATGACCAGCCGCCACGACCACCAGCCGCTCCTCCGCTGGACGCTGTCGTTCCTGCGTCCGTACCGCGGACGCATGTCGCTTGTCGCCGTCCTGCTGCTCCTCGAGGTCGCTCTCAGCGCCCTGCAACCCTGGCTGTTGAAGGTCGTCATCGACTACGTGCTGCTCGGACAGCAGATTCCACAGCCCTTCGCGGGCTGGTTGCAGGCGATTCACGAGGGCGATCCGCTCGTGCGGCTCGTGACGCTGGTGACCCTGGGCGTCGCGCTTCAAGTGGCCAACCAGGTCGTATCGGCGTACAGCACGCAGGTGCAGGTCGACACCGGCCAGCGTCTGGTGTACAGCCTGCGGTACCGCCTCGTTCAGCACCTACAGGCGCTCGGCCTGCATCACCATGTCAAGACCGGCGCCGGCGACGCGGTGTACCGTGTCGACGTCGACGCGTACGCGATTGAAAACCTGCTCATCGGCGGATTTCCGCTGGTCACGTCCGTGGCCACGCTGGTCGTGATGTTTGCGATCCTGCTCAGGATGGACGTCACGATCGCGCTTCTCTCGCTCGGCGTCGTGCCCTTTTTGTATCTCTCGATCCGCTACTACATTTCCACGCTGCTCGACCGCGAGGAACGCGTGAAGGAGCTCGAATCGAAGCTCGTCGAGCGGTTGTTCGAAATGTTCTCGGCGATCAGACTCGTCAAGAGCTTCGCGCGCGAGGAGCATGAGACGCAGAGATACGCCACGGCGGGCGATCGGACGATGCACGCGCGAGTCGCACTCACGTGGCAGCAATCGCTGTTCTCGCTCATCGTCAGTACGATCACGATTCTCGGCACGGCGGTTGTCCTGATCGTCGGCGGCGTGCATGTCATACGGCGGCA
>Ga0209415_10016267_pt1 | contig 11961 bp, 9 predicted proteins | sample PeaSoiSIISIP2007_FD_187696 | JGI IMG/M metagenome (GOLD analysis project Ga0209415, IMG submission 187696) | Peat soil microbial communities from Weissenstadt, Germany - SII-SIP-2007 (SPAdes) (version 2) | ecosystem: Environmental > Terrestrial > Soil > Wetlands > Peat | place: Germany... | reverse complement strand
ACCTTTTCGGCTAACTCGTTGATCGACAACGAGCGCAGACCGGAAAAACCCTCCAATCCGCGAAGACGGGCTAAGAGCCTCGACGCGACGCCTCAGGCAGCCCGTGACCCGCTTCGGCAGCTGATCGAGGCCGGGATCATCCGCGAGGCGACCGGCCGCGCCTCCTGGCGGGCTTTTGTACTGGCATGAATGGTTGCTAGTATCCTAGAATGCTAGGAATATAGCTTTCTAGCATCAAAATCGCCGGCGATCGATGAGGTGGCAGCCTGGTTCTTTGGCTCGTTCGCCCGCCGCGCAAGGCCGCCGTCGACCAGAGCCGCTTCAAGGGCGCACCAGGGCAATCGCATTTGGAATTTCTGGTAGCCTGTCGGCCTGACGTGCGGCCAATTTGGCGGGCTGCGATGGCATTTGCGCGCGAAAACTCGGCCTCGGTGAGTGCGAATGGGGCCTTGGCGGCACGAAATCGAGGCGCCCGACTCGATTTGGCTGTCAAGGAAATTCCAAGTGCGATTCCCCTGAAGGGCGCACGGGAATCGCTTGCTAGAATGATAGGATTTATCTATCCTAGAGTTCTAGATAACCTAATTCCTAGGATCATGGGGATCGCGATGATCATTTCCCTGATTTCCCAGAAAGGCGGGGTCGGCAAGAGTGCCGTCGCCCGCCTCCTTGGCGTCGAATTCACCAAGGCGGGATGGAGCGTGAAGATCGCCGATCTCGACTCGGAACAGGGCACGACCACCCGCTGGAAGGGCCGGCGCGATCGGGCCGGGCTCCAGCCGGAAATCGCCGTCGAGAAGTTCCGCACGGTCGAGCGGGCCTTGAAAGAGGCCGAGCGGTTTGACCTAGTCATTTTGGACGGACCTGCTCATGCCGAGCACGGCGGGCGGCTTATGGCGCGGGCGTCCGACCTGGTGTTGATGCCGACCTGCTACGGCCTCGACGACCTGGAAGCGCAGGTAGAGGCCGCCTATGAACTGGAACAGAGCGGCGTCGGCACGGCCCAAATCTGGTTCATCTTCTGTCGGGCCAAGGGCTCGGATGCCGAAGATCGCGCGGCCCGCGAGTATCTCCGCAAAGCCCGGATCAACGTCTTTGAGCCGGTCTTTCAGGAACTGCCGTCCATCCGGCAAGGCCACAACGAGGGCAGGGCGGCTTCCGAAATCCCGTTCCCGAAGATCCAGGAACGGGTCACGGCGTTAGCTCAGGCGATCGCCGACAAGCTGCAAGCCAAGCGTGAGGCTGCGTGATGGCCAAGGGTCTGAGAATTGCCGAGCCGCCGCCGCGCCGCCCGGTCACAGCCGAAGCGCCGGAGCCCGTGGCGCCGAGCGAGAAATTCAACCAGATGCGCGAAAGCGATCGGGTCCAGTTCAACAAGCGGGTGTCGCGCGGCGTGGCGGACGGGTTCGAGATGCTGGCCATTCGCACGCGGCGGAAAGTGCCGGAGCTGCTGGCCGAAGCGTTGGAGCTTCTGCAGGAGCGGTATGGCAGGGTTTAATCCTAGATTCCTAGGAATCTAGGATATTCTTGGGGCCTGCATCCAATCGGTCCGGCCATCTTCGGGGTAGGGGCGGCGAGCGCCATGAGGCTTTCGTTTATTTCGTCTGAGTTGCGCTTATTTTATTACCTCGTCAGAAGAATCTGTGGGCGACGTCAGGTTCCGGCAGTTTGCCGAGTGCATGATACAAGGCGATTTCCGTGACGTGAAAGGTGCGGAAACCGTAGGATTTTCGCATAGTCAGTTTGGCCTTGTTGTTGAGACCCTCGACCACGCCGCTGGAGAGCTGCTTCCTGGCGCGGAAGTAGTTCAGCAAGCGGTGCGAACGTAGCGTCCTGGCGATCTTCTTCATCGGCTCGATGCGGGAGCGCATGACTTGACGGCCCCACTCATCAAGGAACTTGCCGGCCCAGCTCGGCGACTTATACTCCCAGAACTGCTGGAAGTCCTCCTTCAGCAGATAGGCCCGCACGGTCTGCAGGTTGTAACGTAGCAGGATCGCGCAGGCGGAAGCGTTGATGCTCGGGCAGGTTGGCCTTGCGCTTGAGCGCGCACCAACGGGTCTTCTTCAAGACCGGCTCGATCGTCCCCCTGTGCTGATCCAGGGCGGTATTGGCGATGTGATCACGACCCAGGCCGCCGCGCCGACAGTCTGGACGTCACCCAGGGCCTCTGGTTGCGGACCGACCATCTGCTGCACCTACCGGGCTACGCCAGCAACACCGCAGCGGCCGCTCTGCAGACTCAGAGCGCCGACGGAGCCGGCCGGCCCGTCCTGCACCTGGCCGACGGCATGCGTCTCGATATCGCCCGTGTCGACCATCTGACCCAGTTCGCATTCTCCTGAAGCCGGCGCCGCCAATCGTGTCGTGTTGGCCGGAGTACCTACGCTTGATACGGGTCGCCAAACTCGCCATTGCATGGCAATATGTTCGCGGATCCGGGGTAGGAGCTCGTGCATCCGGACGGTGTCTAGGCACGGTGGTGCATCGAAGCTCGGGGCGAACATTGGAGATCTGAATGGTATTTCGCGTGTCTGCTGATGCCGCGGTGCTTGAGGCGGGTACAGCCGCCCGGCAGGGTATCTCCATTCTTGTGCCAAAGCTGCCGAGTACGGAGGAGCTGATCCCTTTCCTACAACGCATCGACGCCAGCCACTGGTACAGCAACTACGGCCCACTGTGGCGCGAGTTTCGTGATGCTCTGAGGTCATTCATCGGGGCCCGCACCGCTCAGCCTGACCTGCAAGTCGCGTTCACCAGCAACGGCACCACGGCCATCGAGCTTGCCCTGCGTGCCCGGGCTCTCGCCGGCCGCCGTCTTTGCCTTATGCCGTCGTTTACCTTTATCGCGAGCGCGCATGCCGCATGCAATGCGGGGCTCGAGCCATTCCTCCTCGACGTCGATGAGCACAACCTGACCCTCACGCCGGAGATCGCCGAGCGAGCACTGCCTTATCTGCCGGAACCGCCGGCCGTGCTGCTCGTCATAAGCGCCTTCGGAGCTCCTCCTGACATTCGCGCGTGGGAGGCCTTCGAACGAACCCACCGAATCCCCGTGGTGTTCGATGCCGCGGCAGCGCTGATGTCACTGGATGCGGGGGGACACCAGCCGCTCTGCGTCAGCCTGCATGCGACGAAAGTGTTCGGCATTGGCGAAGGTGGAGCGGTCCTCTCCACAGATGCAGGCCTGATCGATCAAATTACTGCCATGACCGGGTTCGGCTTCACTGGTGCCGCTCGCGTGTCCTCGGTTCGCGGCGGCAATTATCGGATTTCCGAGTATGCAGCTGCGATCGGCCTCGCCGGCCTCGCTACGGTTGAACAGAAGATCGCCAGGCTGAAAACTGTGATCCGCCTCTATGCCGAGGAGCTGCGTAATTCGCACATCCGACTGCAAGAGGGCGTCGGCGAGCGATGGGCCACCACGACCTTGAACGTCCTGCTGCCCCCCGGATCCGTTGAAGACACCCTCAGCAATCTGGACAGAGCCGGCGTGCCGTGGCGCCATTGGTGGGGGCTGGGTTGCCACACCCATCCTGCTTTTGCCACCTTGCGGTCAGTCGATCTTCCCGTGACGCGTGATCTGGCTCCACGAGTCGTCGGCGTACCCTGCCACACCGAGTTGACCACCGAGGCAATAAGCACCACCTGCAAATACCTGCTCTTGTCGGAAGTCTGATGAGCGATGGGCCGCTTCTCTCCTTCATCGTCTTGTCGTACAACTATGCGGACTATATTGGGATCTCCATCCAAAGCATCCTCGATCAAACGGTCCAGGATTTCGAGGTCGTCGTTGTAGATGACGCTTCGGAGGATCGTTCGTGCGACGTCATCCGGTCCTTTGGCGACGTCCGCATTCGTCTCCTGGTCAACGATCGAAATATGGGAGGCGCCGCGAGCTACAACCGCGCCGTGCAAGCGGCCACCGGCAAATACCTAGTTAATCTGGATAGCGACGATTGGATCACCCCGGACAAAGCCGAACGGCAGCTCGCCGCCATGGCAAAGCAGCCGGTCGAGATTCTCGGCACATACGCCTATTTTGTCGACAAGGATGGCAAACCACACCCCGGAGCGGCCGAATTCGAACAGCTCATCAACCAAGCGCATGATCTGAACAAGGCGAGCGTCTGGATAGGTCGCAACAACCTGGTTCGATCCACCACCATGGTCGATCGGGCCGCACATTTCCGAATTGGCCTCGATGATCCGAGCATGGTACGCGCACCGGATTTCGAACTGTGGACGCGGGCGCTGCGAGCGGGTTGCCGGTTTGGCCTGCTTGCGGAGCCGCTGACCTATTTCAGAGTGCACCCCGGTGGCGTGACCCACGGCGACCCCATAAGCACTTTCCTTGAGCTCAGCTATGCTACACTTCGCAATCTGGTACAATTGGTCGAGGTAGGCCAGTCCAGGGACGGAACAGCGCTTATCGCGAGATGGATTCTCGCACAAGGGAGATGCACTGCGATGCACCTCCCGCAGGAGCACCGCCTTCTAGGCATGCTACTTTACATGCCCACTTTCGCCGACTTCGCCGACTTCAGGAGACAACTGTACATTGAGGATGAGGCTACCGGCCTGGATACAAGCGGTCGCCGCCTGTTGGCAATGCTCGAAATCGAACTGTCTCGAATGGAAAAGTTGCAAGCTGACCTCGTCGCCGTATCCGACGCGCGGGACTTTTGGCACAATCAGAGTAAAGCGGCGATGCAGGCACGAGATTTCTGGCACCAGACGAGTGACGCGTGGGAGAAAGAATGTCGCTCCTTGCAGCAGGCAGTCAGGGCTCGGCGCGGCGTCTTCCATCGTGCACTACGTACTGCGGCCGCACGCTTGCGCACTCTGAGGGACAATACATCAAGCTAGCCCTGCCTATCTCGGCGCCGTAGCGGTCATGTCACCCACAACCATCCCGCTTGGTGTGGATCGGCGTCCAAAATTGCCCCCCTTTGATGTGTGCAATCAGGCTGCCTGGGCATCCAGGTGGCGGGAAGATGCTATTTGTAGACACGATTGCTCGGATCCGGCGGGCGCACTTTGCTCCGGGCAAATCGATCAAGGCGATTTCCGGCAGCTGGGGATTGCGCGCAACACGATCCGTCGTGTGCTGCGGTCTGGCGAGACCTCGTTCCCCTCCGTGCCAATGAAGATGAGACATCGACCCCCCCCCCGGAAATTTAGATTTGAGGGCGCGGAAGGATCATGCCGCCTCTATCGATTGCATGCACTGGCCGCGGTCGCAGGCTGCAAGTGCTTGCAGCGCCTCCGAGATCCGCCAAACTACCGGGTCCGTACTCGGGGCGTTGGTCTGAAACAGCGGCACTGAGGGATCGAGCAGTCCGGTCTGCGCCATGTCCACGGCCTGCTGGGCTTGGCGAGTGTGGTGGGCGGCCAGCGCACGATGTGCCGCGCGAAGGTAGTCCACCGCCGAGGCGTTCTCGCCGAGCGGCGGATTGGGCAAGTTGAACGCTATGGTGGAATTCGTGTCGCTCGGGTTGATGTTACTCGCAGCCCTGCCTCTCAGTAGGGACGCCCCCGTGCCAATCTCCTTGCTGGTGCCTGCGCCGAATGAAGAATTGGCCCTGGCCAGCGCGCCTTGCGGCCTTGGCTCGAGGTCTGAGCCAGCGCCGGGGCACCAGCCAACTCGGCCAACACTGCGACAGATAGACCCAGATTTCCCGGATGACTTCAAATTTCCTTGTACGTTGCGGCCGAATCTGCCATAAAATTCAGCGTATTGTGGTCAGTAGGGACGCGCAATCATGGAGCACTCAACGGGTGAATCGGATAACGGCTCCCTGCGGGTCGATTTCGACCGCCGCCTGGGGCTGGAATTCCACGGCAGCCGGATCACCTCCGACGCTGGATTGCTCGCGTACCGCGAACTGGACGACTCACTAGGGCTGACCGATCTGGCCGGTGCTGTTTTGTCGGAATGCCGCCGTGGCAAGAACACCCGCCACCTGCTGACCGGGCTGTTTCGCCAGTCTGTGTTCGGCCGCCTCGCCGGTTACGAGGACGTCAACAACGCTGATCGCCTGGCGCACCATCCGGCTATGCGCGCCGTGGTGGACCGCGGCGGGTTGGACCGTCGTGCTGCCTCGACGAGTCAGATGGGCCGCTTCGAGACCGGATGGTTGACCAGCGCGGCCAATCTCGCGGCGTTGACCGATCTGTCCGGCAACTGGATCGACCGGGTGCACGCGCGCAGACCGCAGACGACGATCGTGCTCGACATGGACAGCAGTGTCAGTGAAACCCATAGCGTGCAGGAAGGCACCGCCTACAACGGTCATTTCGCTTGTATGTGCTACCACCCGCTGTTCGTGTTCAACCAGTTCGGCGATCTGGAACGGTGTAGCCTGCGGCCTGGGAACGTGCATAGTGCTGATAGCTGGCGCGATGTGCTGGAGCCGGTGGTGGCGCGTTACCGGCACAAGATGAAGCGCCGCTACTTCCGCGGCGATGCTGCCTTCGCCAATCCGGAGATCTACGAGTTTCTGGAAGCCGAGACCTACAAATACACGATCCGACTGCCCACCAACGCGGTTCTGCAGGAACGCATCGGCTGGCTGCTGAAGCGTCCGGTAGGCCGCCCACCGCATGAGGTGCGCTGCTATTACGCCAGCTTCCGCTACCAAGCCGGGTCATGGACCAAGCCTCGCCGTGTTGTGGCCAAAGTGGAGTGGCATCCCGGCTAGATTTTTCCGACGGTGGGGTTCATCGTTACTAACATGAGCCGGCCGGCCGAGCGGGTAGTGATGTTCTACAACAATCGCGGCACGGCGGAGCAGCACATCAAGGAAGGCAAGAACGCCGTGACCTGGACGCGGCTGTCCTGCCACCGCTTTGCCGCCAACGCCGTGCGGCTTCAGCTTCATGCACTGGCATACAACCTCGCCAACTTCCTGCGCACCCTGGCGCTGCCCGAGGAGGTGAAGCAGTGGTCGATGACGACGCTGCGCGACCGGCTGGTGAAGATCGGCGCCAAGATTGTCCGGCATGGTCGATCGATTACCCTCCAAATGGCCGAAGTCATGCTGCCGCGCGCGCTGTTTCAGCAAATCCTGACCGCCATCGCGGCGCTTCGTCCGTTGCCGTCAGCCCGATGTTGAGGATCAGCTCCAAAACGGGCCTGCCGGGCTATCGGCAGGAGACATGCGTCCCGATGCAGGCTCGCGGGCCCAGATTCTCGCTCACACAGCGATTGTCGACCAGACGGCAAAGCATCAGCCATCTTCCCAGCGATATCACCGTTGCTGAGCACCCGGTTCGGTGGCTATCCTGCCTTCGTGACGGCCGAATTGGCCGTTCATCGGGGGAATACCAGCTCAAATGATTGAAGGCTACATCGAAGTCAGTCACCCGTGTGACAAGGTCCGAGGGAGTGGAGATGCAACACGCGCCTGACATAACCATTAAGCTGGAGCAAGCTGTGGGACTTCACCGACAGGGGCGGCTTCTTGATGCACAGACTCTGTACGACGAAATATTACTGACCAATCCAAGCCATTTTGTTGCCTTGCACTTTAGCGGTCTGATTATGTACACGCAACGTAGATATGTAGAAGCGCATGCACTCATCAGTAAAGCCCTAGAAACCGACCCGAACTCAGCTGAGGCGCATTCCGATCTCGGGATGGTGCTGCAAGAGCTCGAGCGGCACGAGGAAGCCTTGACGAGCTGCAACAGGGCGCTGGCGATCAGGCCTGACTTTGCCGAGGCGCTCTACAACCGCGGCGTCGCCTTGGTGAAGCTCGCGCGGGTTGAGGAAGCATTGGCGAGCTACGACAGGGCGCTGGCGGTCAAGCCTGACTATGCCGAGGCACTCTGCGCCCGTGGCAATGCCATGATGCAGCTCAAGCGGGTTGCCGAAGCATTAGCGAGCTACGACAGGGCGCTGGCGATCCGGCCAGACTATGCCTGGGCACTCAATAACCGCGGCAATGTCTTGCTGGAGCTCAGGCGGCACGAGGAAGCGCTGGCAAGCTACGACAGGGCGCTGGCGATCAGGCCTGACTTTGCCGAGGTACTCTACAACCGCGGCGTTGCCTTACTGGAGCTCAGGCGGGTTGAGGAAGCGATGACCAGCTACGATAGGGCACTGGCGATCAAGCCTGACTATCCCGAGGCGCTCAATAACCGCGGCTTGGCCTTACTGGAGCTCAACCGGTTTGAGGAAGCGGTGACGAACTACGACAGGGCACTGGCGATCAGGCCTGACTTTGCCGAGGCGCTCAATAACCGCGGCTTGGCCTTACTGGAGCTCAAGCGGGTTGAGGAAGCGGTGGCAAGCCACCGCAGGGCACTGGCGATTAGGCCTGACTTTGCCGACGCTGGCTTTAATCTTGCGCAGGCGCTTCTGCTTCTTGGGGACTTCGAAACGGGCTGGGCTGAGTACGAATGGCGTTGGTGGTCCAAGCGGTACTCCCCGAAAAAATTTACGAGCCCCTTGTGGAGGGGCGAGGATTTGACAGGCAAGACAATTCTGCTCTATGCCGAGCAAGGGCTCGGCGACACGCTGCAGTTTGTGCGGTATGCACCCCTTGTCGCCGCTCGCGGCGGCCGGGTTATTCTCGAAGTACAGCCACGACTCGCTCGCTTGCTGGTTGGCGTGACGGGAGTGGCGCAAGTGATTGCCCGGGGCGAGCCTTTGCCGGACTTCGATCTGTGCTGCCCGCTGCTGAGCCTGCCCGGGCGCCTTGGCACGACGCTTGCGACCATCCCAGCCGAGCCGTCTTACGTTTCGGCCGACTCACGACTGGCCGCGCGCTGGGCCGAGGCCATCGGCGATGAACCGAACCTGAAGGTGGGGCTGGCCTGGGCGGGGAACCCGAACCAACAAAACGACAACGACCGCTCGATCGCGCTCGAGCGGCTACGGCCCTTACTGGAGGTGCCGGGCATCCGTTGGGTCAGCCTGCAAGTCGGCGAGCGGGCAGGCGATGTCGCGCACCTGCCGCCCGGCTCGATCACCGATCTGTCCTCTCAGCTAACGGACTTTGCGGAAACCGCCGCGGTCATGGTCAACCTCGATCTTGTGATCTCGATTGACACTTCGGTTGCGCATCTTGCTGGCGCGCTCGGGCGGCCGGTGTGGACACTGCTGTCGTTCGTGCCCGATTGGCGCTGGCTGGTGGAGAGGGAGGATAGCCCGTGGTATCCGACCATGCGGCTTTTCCGGCAACCCGCGCGCGGCGATTGGGAGTCTGTCATCTCGAAGATGGGTTCCGCCCTCTCGAAGATCAGCACGTCGGTCCGACCTGCAAGGGCTATCGGCAGTATAACAAGACCGAGGTCATGACACTGTCAGCCACCGCGTTCATCCGGTGCTGATGAGCACCAACTTTTATGGCCAGCAGTGCATCGGGGGCACACAGTGAGGTGGCCCCCATCCATTGGACAGGAAACGGGGTGAGCTAAGAGAGACTCCCACCGGTTGCAAAACCCCCTACCCGTGCGACGGGGGCAGCGAAGCTACGTAGCACGTTCTGCTGGTCGATTGAATCCTTTTGTTGCTGTTGTAGTGCCTGTGGGGATGTGGTCAACGCGCTTGCGTTGTCCACATATCCACAATAAAATGTCGTCTCGATCGCAATCCCGCGCGCGCTCCGCGATCGGTGTCCATGCGTTGCGCGGTAACTCGCGCTTGCTCATGCTGCCGCCTCCGCCGTTGCCGGCACCTTGGGCTGTGAAAATTGCAGTGCTGGCGGCGAGTCGTTCAAGGCAACCGAATTCACGCCGCCGCCTCCCGCGCCAGATCAGCGCGGCGCCGTGGCGTTCGGTCGGCCAAATCGAGCGCATCCGCCGGCAGCCCGGCAGCGGCCAGGGCTCGGGTTATGATCTGCTTTTGCGTGATCCCCTATAGAGTGAATGCGCGCACGATTCGATCTCCTTGGTTGCGCGGAGTGCGACGCTTCAAACTATCCCCGCTCTCCACAGGGTTGCCGGTGACGTTGAGAAGAGCGGCCATCTTCCTTGCGCCTCGGCTCCCGTCGGCGCGGTTTTGTTGGTGGTGTCGAATCGGAACGATGCGCTAACCAATGGCACAGCCGGGCTGGCCAAACGGCCCGGCCGCTTGCCAGCACGACCGGGCCGCGCTGACCGCGACGTAAGGGCCGCTTCGTGGGTAGGTCTTGCGTCGGGCCGGCGGCTAAATACCGGCCGGGCTGGCGTGCGTAGCAACGAGGCAATGACTGGCCGCCGATTCGGCGCCGGACGGCCCCCTCCTTACTCCCAGAGGGGTGCGCGCCCTTCCTTTACCACCCCGGATTCCCTCCTGGGGCGGTCTTCTTGCGGGGCTATTCTGTGCCGCCTATTGGCAGGAGCAGCGCGGTGTAGCCTCACATTGAAAGCCCCCCGCGCTGTCGGTCGGATGACCTTGTCCTCCAACACACACAGCCGCTTTACCTTCAGGACATGAAATAGTGCAACTACCACAGCGATCGTTTACGGCGCAGGTCGCTGCACCGTTGGACTGGAGAATGGTTGGGGCTTTCAGGTGTACAAATGGTGCATTTTCGGCAACCGCGGCGCGCGAGACGGCTGATGCTGCCGTCAACGCGCAGATTAACGCCCAGGTAAGAACGCAACGCTGCATGCGATACTTCCTCCCTATTGTGGCGGTGAAGCCGGCCACGGCGATAGCCGCGGTTGCAGATCATGTCCAGCATGGGGGTGCGGGCAAGACAGGCGACGCTGATCATGAAGGACGGGACGAGCCTCGCGATGAAGGCCGGGGTGGGAGTGGAGCAATGGGAACCGTGAAGATTCCGCCGACCACTGCCGACGAACTCAGGCATGCCATCGAGGCGGATCGGCAACGTCGGGCGACGGAACGCCGCGCGGTGAGTGTGCGCTACGATCCGGACCGAGATGCGATCGACATCGAGCTGACCGACGGGGCCGGCGTGAGATTGCCGAGAGCGACGGTTGAGGAATTCCGCTACGTTCCACCGGCGGATATGGCGAAGTTGCGGGTCTCGCCGGCCGGCTACGGCATCAAGCTGGATGAGCACGACATCAACATCGGCGTGCATGGACTTGTCGCGGCACTCGCGACGGCCAGGGACATGGCGCCATCGCTTGGGAAACTGGCGGCGCCGCGAGATCCGAAGCGAAGCGAGTCAGCGCACGGGCGAACGGCGCGAAGGGCGGGCGGCCGAGGAAAATCCAGGTCACCTAAGCGCAGGCATGGATTGCGTGATATCTGCTACCGGAGCAGCTTCGCCGCAGCGACATTCATCCAGATTGTCGCCGCGCAAACGAGGCAGCGCGACCTCCATTGGCACGCCGTTCTTCACCTCATTCTCCGGGACGGTGAGGGTCGTCTCGCCCTGACGCCCGCGCACCAAGTTTACATTGATCCGCAGCTCGACAAGGTTCTTGAGCCGAACAGGCGCCATGAGAAGCAGCTCGATGGCAACGGCTGTTCACGGCTTCTGCGCCAGGGTTCGGGGGGCGGCTTCTTGCGCACCACTTCGGCGCGGATTCGCTCGGGCAGCAACAGCTGCGATTGCAGGCCGGTCGGATCGTCGACCGCCGCAGCCGGGCGCCGTTACGCTCCGTCATGCCGGCGCCAATCGGCGCTATGCGCTTGGCCATCTTCTTGATGCAGTTCACCTGGTCGGCCGGCAGCTTGGCCCAATGCCGGGCCACCGCCAGGACGGCGCCCGCAACCTGACCGGCAGGGACCGACGGCTTGATTATGGTCGGCCAGTGCGCGGCACGGCCACATGCGCGAGCTGGCATAGCCCCAGCCTCATCGGCGCATTGCATTGGGTGCGTAGATCGATTTAGCACTGAGCGTATCCAGGAAGGCTCACGAGAGCCAGCCGCCGAGGGTCGACAACGTCACACCGCGAACGCCCGGAAACTCTTCCTCCCCGTCACCTCCCGCACCAGGCCGGCGGCGCGTAATTCGCGCAGCAGCGCGGTCGCGGTCTGCGGCGCGATGCG
>Ga0209415_10016266_pt1 | contig 11962 bp, 6 predicted proteins | sample PeaSoiSIISIP2007_FD_187696 | JGI IMG/M metagenome (GOLD analysis project Ga0209415, IMG submission 187696) | Peat soil microbial communities from Weissenstadt, Germany - SII-SIP-2007 (SPAdes) (version 2) | ecosystem: Environmental > Terrestrial > Soil > Wetlands > Peat | place: Germany... | reverse complement strand
CATTCGTGTGGGCGGCGCCAAAATAGGTTTTCAACTGCCGCCGCAGGGCCGCGGCGTCCGCCGTCCAGCGGGCGGTGGACTGCAACAGGCGCGCGTCATTTTCCCATCCGGAAAGACTCACCGGGTAGCGATGGAGAATGACAAAATCCGGCGTGACGCCAAGCTGGTTCAAGGTCGCCAGCAGTTTGGGCGTCCAGCCCTGGTAGCCTTCGGTGATGAACGTACCGAGTTGACCTTGTTTAAGGGCGTCGAGCAGCACGCCGGCTCGTTCCCTCCAATTCGCGGTAACGACCACGCCGACCTTGATCGTCGGCTCCGCAGCTTTCATCTGGCGAAAATATTCCCGAGCGCGCCTGGCGTAGGTTACCGGGTCGTGCGGCGGCGAATTCTCATCGTGCTCCCAATTGCCGTAGTTTTCATTGCGGATCTCCCAATACTTGAAGCCGCAGCGGTTGGTGAGGTTGGCGCAACGAACCCAGGCCGCCGCTTCCTCCGGCGTGCCGGAGCCGTAATTGACGGTGATGAAAACCTGCGCGTGGAGGTTCGTCGCCACGTGGACAAAGCCGGAAAAGGGGGTGGCCCAAGTCCAGGAATTGGCGCCGTTCCGGTTCGCGGCCCAGTGATAATCATCCGCCGGCGAACCGCCCGGAAACCGAAGCGCCTGCGCCTTGAGCTCGCGCAGGACCGACACCGTTTCGGGCGTATAGAGGTACGAGTCCCACATCACGGCATTGAGGCCGAACAGCCGCGCGTCCACCGTCCGCACCACGCGCGCGGCATCCACCTTCACCCGCACCTCATTAGCACTGACTCCCCGTAATGCCATCGTCCAGAGAATCAGACCCGCAAAAACGACCGCGCTAATGTTCCTGCTCTCCATCTTCATCGTTCTGCCTTTGCCGGGTACTGCCAGACCCAGTCGCCGCGGTGGAGGTCCAACACCCCGCCCTGGTCGAGGCCGACCACGCCGCCGTCGTCGGTTTCATTCCAGCCCACAGAGTAGAGGACGAACCGGCCGTCTGCCTCGCGGCGATATTTCAACGGTTGGCCGCCGATAACATCATGGGGCACTCTGGCGATGAATCGCGGCGTAAGCGCATCGAGCGATTCGGGAAATGCGCCCCGCGCCAGCCGGCAACGTTCGAGGGCCATGGCGGTGCGCGCAAGGTTCACGGAGGCCTGGCCGTATGCAAATTTCGGCGCGGCATCCCTTAGCACGGGCAGTATCAGCCGCCCAAAACGACTGAACGGACCGGTAGCGTCAGTCGCCATTGCCGCCTCGCCACGACCAGCCACGGTCGGAGAAAAGGTGCCCCGGTCCGCATCCGCCGCCGGGACGCAATACTCCTCCATCATGCGGGCACACCGATACTGGTTTTGATAAAACCAGCCGGCGGGCATCAAACGAACGATGATCCAGCTCGGCACCCTCACATCGGTCTTATTGCCGGCGAAATCAATCAAGGCCTGCAGCTCGTAAACCCGCTCCGGATGACGACGCAGGAGCTCCATTTCGTCGGCCTGGCCACCCACTTCACCAGACATGCTGAGCCGCCAGGAGGCAGGGAAGTCCACCTGCGCCAGTTCGGCGTCGAGGGCGGCCAGTTGGGCGTCCGACCACCTGTGTTCCGCCAGGCTCTCCCAGATGGGCTGCAGCACGAGCTGCACCATCGCAAGGCGCACCAAATGGGAAATCAACAGCGGCTCGGTGCGAACCTTGCCCGCCAGTTGCAGGGCGAGCCGCACGTCGTCCAGCGCCTGGTCTGATCGGCCATTTTGCAGTTCGGCCAGACTGCGCAATTGCAGGACCTGGGCGCAACTCTTGAGGGAGGCCAAATGCGGCAGGTAAATCATGAAAGGCGATTCGCTGTCGTAATTGATCGGATACCGCGAGTACGGCAAGCGGCTGGCGACGCGGAGTTCTTCAATCACTCCCGCATACTTGCTCAGTGCCAGCAGGACGTCCGCCGCGGGCGATTGCGGTTGCGCCGGGACGGGAAAGGCATCGGTCCTGGCCGCCAGCGCGCGGTAATAGGCCTGCCAGCAGTCCAGCCTGGTGAACGTCCCCTTGACCCGGTCGCCGGCGCAGTTGGTCGGGGCGAGCCAATCCTGGGTGATCGGCATCCCCATCCGCACGACGAAGCGGTCATCACGCTTTTCGGCCGGAACGAGTTTCCCTTCCCGCGTGAGAACCTGGCCGTAGCTCGTGAACACAATGGGCGTCATGGCGAAGTTCTGTCCGTCCGGCACCGCTGGCGGCACCACGCTGGCCAGATGGAAATGTTCGCCTCTGGCCTCCCACTCGTGCTTGAACCGGTTCCAGGCGTGCCAGCCGCGCCAATCTTCCTCGGCATAAAAGAGGGCAATCAATGCAGCGAGGCACGCCGCGGCTGGAAGGAGGCGTTTGAGATTGCGCCAGCGGCAGAGCCAGCGGCCCACCAGCCAGCCGCCGAGGGATACCGTGCCCACGGCCAGGCTGACCGCGGCCAGGAAAAGCAACGGCTGCATCCAATCCGAAAAGCTCCGCCGTCCGCCGGGGAGAAACTGGGTGAGGATCAGGAGAATCAAAAAGGTCGCCCCCACCAGAACCACCCACAGGCGAAACCGGGAAGGGCCTTTCCGTCGCTTTTTCCAGAGGCTTTCAGGTGCTTCAACCATAGATTCTCGTAGTAGTCGCGCTGAGCCGACTTAGCTGTTTTTGCAGGTCCGCGCCGGCCCCTGCAAGAGCTCGAGACGATCAGTGCGCGGCCATCACATCGGCAATTTGGACCAGCCAGCGTCGCTTGGCTCACGCGAGGCAAGCGCGCATCGTGGGTAACGGCGACAGGGCAGCGCATCAGACGGGTCTCGATCAAAGGAACATCCACGGTTTTCTTGAGCGGCGAGCCGCCCTGGAATGGTTTGGTCCGGGATCGGGCCTCGATCCGTTAGTTGGCTCGAACGTTTTCGTCGTCGCTCGCGCTGATTCTGCCAAATCTCTGCCCAGGAATATAGCAGAGTCCCGCGTGGGGGGTCTCGCCTTCCGTTCCCATTAGGATCCCCGGTGCCACGGCCGTCGGCAGAGCTGTACGGTACCGAAGGGCCATAGAGAATTCTGGAGTTGGCAACGGGCCGGCTTTGGAATAGAACACGCAAGAACACTGAAAAATGAGCGCGTCAATGAACCACTCTCCCTTTCCTGCTGAGGCTCAGGAAAGGAGCATCCGATCCTGGGGCGTGGCTGGCCGTCTGCACTTCCCGCTCCTGTTTCTGATGCTTTCCTTTTGCCAGTCGTACGCCGCCGGCTACGACTCATACGGCGGCTGGCTGGAGTTGAAAGGCAAACGGACCGGCTTTTTCCACACGGAGCAGATTCAAGGCCGATGGTGGCTGATCTCGCCGGCAGGGAACGCGTTATTCTCCAAGGGAGTTGACCATGTCGCCTTCACGCCAGAGTCAGATTCCGCGCCGAAGGCCCCGGCCGATCCGGCGGCGTGGGCGAAAACCACAGCGCAACAGTTGCGCGGCTGGAACTTCAATACCTTGGGTGCGTGGTCATCGCCTGAGCTTTACACTGTGGGCTTGGCCTACGCTCCGATGGTCGATGTGGCGGCATCCGCCGGACGCGATGTCTGGCTCAAGGGGGGAGTGGTTGACTATTTCAGTCCCACGTTCCAACAGGCTGCCGAGCGCGCGGCGCAACGGATCTGCGCCCCGCACGCCAAAGATCCGTGGGTGCTGGGCTACTTCACGGATAACGAACTGCGCTGGGGCGCCGATTGGCGAGGAACCAATAGCCTGCTGGAACAGTACCTGAAGATGCCGGCGACCGCTGCCGGTTACCAAAAGGCCACCGCCTTCCTCAACGCGCGCGGCCATGCCTCCGACAGCCCGAGTGCCGAAGACAAGAGGGAGTTCCTGGGCTTGGTTGCGGCCGAGTATGCCCGCGTGGCGAGTGAGGCGGTCCGCCGTGCCGACCCTAACCACCTCGTTCTCGGCTGCCGTTTTGCGCTCTATCCGGGGGACGCGGCGGTAGAGGCGGTGGGCCGGTATTTCGACGTGATTTCATACCACAGCTATAGTTCTATGCCGCCCGTCGACCGCCTGGAATTGATTACCCGGCTGACGGGGAAGCCCATTCTGCTGTCCGAATTCAGTTTCAAAGCCATGGACAGCGGATTGCCCAATACCAAAAGTGCGGCCAAGCCGGTGGCCAGCCAGGAAGACCGCGCCCAGGGATTCGCCAGCTACGTGGAGGCGCTAGCCGTTTTACCGGGCTGTGTGGGTTACCACTGGTTCCAGTACCGCGACCAGCCCAAGGAAGGCCGCCGCCTCGACGGTGAGAACAGCAACTACGGCGTAGTGAAAATAGACGGGGTTCCCTGGGAAACGCTCACCACTCGCATGAAAGAGGTCAACGCCGACATCGAGGCCCTGCACGCCAAAGCCCAGATGCGCTAACGATTGACTCAACGTGCCACCGCCAAGCGCCCATCCAGATCGAGGCACGATAGCGACCTCTTGACCGTGCGGGGCTGCGCCTCTACGGGCTCGGTTCGCTATTCTTTCAGACGGCGGATACGCAAATTGTCCATGTAGATCACCGTGTCTGCCATAGCCGTGCTGCTGAAACCGAGCCAGTGCAGTTCACTGAATTGTTCGCCACTCATAGGAAGCCCCCAAAACACTCTCGGCTGCTCGCCCTCGGGAGTCAGCGACATCCATCATCCACTTCGAGTGGCTTGGGCGGCGCGGGTGGCGGGGGCAACGCGGTGTGTGCGCAGCGCGCATGACTGGCTTCCGCGACCCAGGCATCATCGCCATAAAGGCCAGCCTGACTGATGCCGAACTCCCGAAATCCAAGGTCAAAGACCGGGGAACCGCGCTGGAGCCGGAAATCGTGCCCGGCCGCATTCACAAATTGCGGGTCCGCGATGCGCGAGTGCGTGTCCAGGCCCACGGCCTGCCATTGCGCGAAGGTCCGGCGGTAGAACCGAAGCGCGTCCGGCCCGGCGGCATGCCAGTAAAGGTTCTCATCCCAATCTCCCGGTGATTCTCTGGCGGTGAGCCGTTCCTCGAGCGATCTCTCACCGTAAGGGACCAGGAGCTGGCCCTGGGTGAGATAGACGATGTTTCTCCGAAAGGTACTGGGGCGCTTTTCGGAATACGGCCAGAGCGCCTGGTTGGCAGAGAGGGCAAAGATGTTGTTCCGGATGACATGCTCATGGCCGCCGTTGTTGAACATCAGACCCCCGCTCAGGGTGTTATAGACCAGGTTGTTTTCGACCAGGTAATTCCCGCAGTGAGCATCCAGGTAGATGCCCCAGCCCAGCGCGGGCGCCGAGTAGGGCCACAGGTCGTGCAGGACGTTGTTCCGAATGACGCTGCCGGGGGAAACGCCCAGGCAGTAAATCAGGCCGGCGTCACTCAGGATACCCTGGCCGAGATTGTGAACGTGATTGAACTCAATGAGGTTGTTCGTCGTCCGATTTGGTTCCAGGCCCCAGTTCCAGCCGACGCTGATCCCGGTGTAATAGAGGTCGTGGATGTCATTGTGCGAAATGCGGTTGCCGCTGCTTTGAGCCACCCAGATGCCGACGCAACCGGGATAAATCCGCCCGCCGTTGAAAATGTGGTCATTGTCCACCAGCGTCCGGCTGGTCTCCGCCACGTCTTCCTTTGCCGGATGATCCTCGCCCACGCGAATGCCGCCGGCGCCAAGGTCGAAGAGCCGGCAGTGCTGGATGCGGCAGTCCTTGCAGCCGCGCCGGAACCATATCCCGTAGGTGCCGGCGTGAGCCACCTCGCAGTTCTCGATCACACAATTCAATGCCCCGTCTGCCGTAATGGTCGCCGGGACTTCCACCGCCGCCTGGGTGCTGCTGTTGCCTCTCGGGTCGAGCGCCCAGTCCGCGTGTTGGAAGGTCAGCCCCCGGAGGGTCACGTGCCGCACGAACTGGCCTTTCTCCGCGTCTCCGGCCATGCGCACGAAGTTGGCCAGCACCGGCGCCACTATTTGCGCGTCTTCCAACCGCTCTCCGGGCATCGGCCAGTAGGTCAGCACACCGGTTTCGCGATTGAGGTACCATTCCCCCGGGGTATCGAGCAGTTCGCGGGCGTTCTCGACGAAATAGCGCTGGTGGTCCTCCCAATAGCCGAGGCCCCACCACTCCTTCATAGGGGCGGCCAACTCGACAACGTTGGAAACCGTATCCACCGATTTGAGCGGGTGGATGGAGTTCTCCCAGGAGTGCATGAGCACCAGGTTCACATCGTTGAGCCGCTGCCAGGGCTGAAGCTCTCCGGGAACAAATCCGAACTTGTCGCGCGCGAACGGTTTGGCGTTGGGAATCGGCGGCCCGGGAATGAGCCGCGCGATGCGGAAGTAGCCGGACTTCGGGGAACGGGCTCGCGGGCGCCGTTGCCCGTCGGCGAACAACTGACGAAAGTACCACCCGCCGGCTTTGACCTCGGGGATAGTCGTTTCCCAGAGACTGCCGGTCTGGTGGAAGCCCTGGATGAACCGCCCGCCGCTAAACAGCGGCTTCTCCTTCTCGAACGCGGCATAGACCACCGGCGCCTCTGCCGTGCCGGAATCCTGCGGCTCGAGCACGAAGGGTGTGGCCAGGGAGTACGTGCCGTCGCGCACCAGTACCAACACTGGCTTGTCTTTGATTTCGCCCTTTTGCTCCCGAATCCGGTCGCGTGCTCCCGTCAAGGAAGCGAGCGGCCCGTCCGTGCGCCCTTGGTTGGGCATGGCCAGGCGCCCAGACCAGGCGTCGTTGCCGTTCGTGGCGACGTAGAACGTGAGTGGAGCCGGAGCGGCGACTGCAACCGTAACCGCGCCCAATAGGGCCACCGACAACCGAGCAGTAAGAAGCGTGTTTCTCATTCCAAATGGCCCTTGGTGGGCATCAACTTTAGCGTGAGCGCGGCGCACAGAGAAAGCCGAACAGCGCCGCCGCAGGGGCGGTGTTCTGGTGTATGGTGAATTCGCTGTTCATTGGCGAGCAACGGTTGTCAAACCAACGTTCGTTGCCGGGCCAGAAATCAATCGCAGGATAAACGGTCTTGTGCGCCCAAGCGGCATCCCAAGGACCTTGTCCTTCCTCCTTTTCCTTCCGCCACGGTCCGTAGGGGATAATCCCGGGGTGGAATTCGCCCTTGCCGTTATACCAGGCATCCATGTGGAAGACCTGCCGGGGGTGACGCGGGCCCAACCCGGTTACCCAAGTCATGTTCAGCGAGTTGCAGCCCAGGAAGTAATCGCAGGTGGTGTAAAGTGCCGCCAGGTAGCGTTCCGCCTTGGCCGGCTCGGTGTCCCTCGCAAGCACATAACCCGCCGCCGCCTGCAACATCAATGGTGTCGTTTGCTGGCCCACCAGCATGGGCATGTACCAGTTCCCGCCCCAGCGGAGCGCGCGCTTGGAGGCGGCATCCAGGGCAAGAGCGTCGGCCGTAGTCAGCACGGCGCCGCGCATCCTCTGGAGCAGGCTCGCCTCGGGTTGGGCATTCCCGCCTCCCAAGGCGTAAATGATGGGTCCGTATTGACGATCGTCCCACACCGCGGTGTTGGCGCTGATGTCGGCGGTGTCGGCGGCGAACTGCCGTTCGAAAGTCTTGTCCCCGGTCAGGCGGAACAGGGCGGCAGCGGCATAGGATCGAGGCTCGCGCAAAGCCGGTCCTTTTTGTTCGTCGCCGGGACGGGTGTTTTGTTGTGCCCAGGCATAAGCCTCCGCCGCTTCCTTGGCCCACTCGATGCCTTGGGGATCTGCTGCGCCCGCAAGCTTCAGGCAGAAGGCCAAGTGGGCGGCGGCGCCGGCGTAACGGTACGTGGACCAGGGGTCTTCGCCGGAGGCAGCCCAGGTGCGCCCCACGTCTTCCCACGAGCCCTGGCCGACTTTCCTGCCGTCTGGCAGTTTCTTTTCGTCCTCGCCAAAGGCATCACCGGCGATGCGCAAGCCCAGGCCGCCGGTGCCGTAGTGCTTGGCCATAAGTTCGTGCCGCAGCCGGCAGCAGAACCGCGGCAGCCAGGCCGCTTCGTCCAGAATATCGGGCACGCCGTTCTCGCTCTCGGGAATGTTCAGTTCGCCGTCAGTGAAATTCTGCGGGGCCATTTCGTAGGCCAGCAACAGCTCCTGCGCCACGCGCAAGTGCGTGTAATAGCTGTCCCAGTCCCCCGCATCCTGGTACCAGCCGGCGGACTCAATGGGGCCTTTGGAATTGGCGAGCAACTCCTTGGCGTTTCCCCCTTCGGAGCCCCACTCGGTGAAACGCAACGTCGTGTAGATGAGTTTGCCGGCAAAGCCCGGCGTGAGCTTGGGGTTATGGGGAGCGGGACGAGTGAACTCTGTGTAGGGCTTCACCAGGGCAATGCCGCTCCGGTTGTGATAGAGCCCGCGCGCCACGGTTCGGAAAGCCTCGCGATAGACGTCCGCCTCGACGGAAAATGGAAACGAGCAACCAATACCCTCAACCGACAGGACGTATTTGCCGGGCTGCCGAAACGAGGAAAAATCGCATTCATAGACATCGGCCTTGAGGAAATTGCCATTCGGGGGCGAATCGCCCTTGTGGAAGGTCTCCGGTTGAGTGGCGGGCGCGCGGAAGTCCAAGGTGCCTGAAAAGACGGTCTTTCCAGTGTTTTGTTCGATCAGGTGAAAGGCCCGCCCCGCGTATGCCCTCAGGTCCAGGCCGCCTTGATCACCGACCCACTGGTAAACATAGCCGAACTTCTGAGGCGCACGGGGAACATACCCCAGCAGGTTCACGTGAACCGCCTCCGACCGCGCCTTGGCTTCGTCGAAGACCAGATTCCACTGCTCCCCGTTGCTCGCGAGCGACCCGGTTTCAATCGTGTAAGTGCTGCCTCGCTTCATGGCTTCCGGCAAGAAGAGGTAAACCCAATGCTCTTTGGTGTGGTCCGGGCGGAGGTTCACCGCGCGGCCATTTTCCCATTTATCCACGAACCAGGCAAAATCCGTTCCTTTGCTCTTGCGCCCGAGACGCACGGGATTGCGTTTCTGGCTATACCGGGCATCGTCCGGGCTGATGATGAAGTAGTTGGAGGGGTTTGAAGCCACCCTCGTGTCCAACGGACTCACGATCACTTTTTCATCCGAACGACTCTGCCCGCGCTGATGATGAACCACATGCCCATCATTGAAGTGAAGCATCAAGACTCTGTCGGTCAACGGCAGCACCACCAGGAGCTCGGAAGCGGCAGTGGTGCAGCCGAGGCAGACCAGGACTGACAAAATCACGGTTGAGGGGACTATTCGTCTCATAAATCGCCGGTCCTCTTCTTTCCCTGATACACCCGCACGTAATCGACGAACATGTCCGCCACGCCGTGATAGCGGGATAAATCGACTGGCCAGCCGCCGCCGGTGGCAAGATTGATGAGGAAAAAAAGCGGGAGCTCCTTCGAGAGCGGGAACGTAGCGTGGCGGCCGACCTCGATGTCGTCGCAATAGTAAATCGTGTCGGTCTCCGTAATCTCGCATCCATACGTGTGGAACGTCTCGAACCACGTGGAGGGGATGCCGAATTTGTGCATTTGGCAAGGGTTGCGCATCCCCTCGAACGCCTTGGTCTCGAGGGCTTTTCCGGCCGCGCCCTGATTCCAGCAGTGGGGCGTGATCATGTAAGTATCGCCCGCGTTAGGCTCATGGGGACCTTCGCCGCCATAAGCCTCAATGATGTCCAGCTCATCGCAGCCCGTCCTGGTGTTGCTTGGGTCGGCCGTCAGCAACCAGAACGCGGGCCAGGTGCCGGTCGCGTTTGGGCCGATGAACCGGCACTCGAAGTAGCAGGGCGCTCTGGCCATGAACCCGCTGGCGGCGCCCCTGATCGAGGCGATCAAGCCTGCGCTGTGGGCCTTTTCGTTGGCTCGGATCCGCAGATAGGTGTCAATCCGGGTGAACGGGTTCTGCGGTGTATCGTAACCGGAGAACGGAAGTGTGCTGAAGTCCTGCGACCCGTCCGGCGGCTTGTGGTCATAATACCTGGCGGTTGGAGCCGTGCTGGAAATCGAGAGCGGACCGCTAAAGTCATCGGCGAAGACCAGCGCCATGCCTTTCGCCGCCGGGGGCGCTTCCTTGGGCATTCCCTCGTTCCAGGAAACGCCGCCCCGGTTGTAAAGCTGCAGATAGCAATTATCCCGGACGGCGCCGTTCTCGCCGCTCATTCTCACCGTGATGGGGCCATGCGGGTACTGGTCCGCGGGGAAGACGAACGAACCGTTGCCCTTTGCATCCAGCGCGACCGTGGCCACCGTCGAATCCGAACCAAAGCCGGCGCCTTGCTTCCAGCATTTCACGGTCACGCTCTCGAAGCCGGCGGCCGCCAGGGTCACGGCGGTGTCGCCTTTCACGTCGGAACAGTAATCCGGCGAGACCACGGACACCTGGTAGGCGGCTAACGTCTCCTCCGCGCTCTTTTCGGAGTCCACGCTGAGGGAATCGAAGTACAGGTCGCCTTCGGCGGGCAACAGCTTGTCCATTCCGCCGGCCTTTTCCACCGGCTGGCCGACGGTGAGGATGATCGCGGTGATAGTTAGATCGAGCCTGCCGTTGTTGCCTCCACCCCACGTCTCATGGGGCGCGTCGAGGTCGAAGACGACCTCTTTCCAGCCGGTAAAATCGATGATCCCGCCTTGACCCGCACCGGTGGACAGCGACCTGTACTGGTGCGTCTTGCCGCCGGCATCGGTTACCTGCAGCCCATAGGAACACCTCGAGTTGTCCCCCTCAAGCCAGAAGTGCAGCTTGTGAATGGGCGCTTGAATCCTGACTTTGTTGGGGATGCCGAGGTATTGAAAATTCCCAGTGCCAAGGAAGTGGTAGTGCAACTTCAGACACTGCTTCCCATCGTGCGGCTGAGCCGTCGAAAGCTGGACCGAAGCATTCTCCTGGGGGATATTGACGACCCACACCGTGGGCGGCGGATCGTTCTTCTCAAAATCCTGCACCATGACCGGCATGGCTCCCCACGCCGGTCCCGTCCCACACGCCAGCAGGACAAACAAACACAACGACTGTTTCATTGGTGTGTGTACCTCGTTCTTCTGTGTGCCGTACGTGGCCTTGTTGGGTTTCATTCTTTTGGCAAAGCGGCCAGGAATCGTTTGCTTTCCGCCCTGAGCCGTTCGGCGTCCCAGCGTCCGGGATGAACTATCAAACGGTAACGCAAGGTAAGGCCTTGTCCCGCTCTGATGGTGTGGGGCCCATAGCAGAGCACCGCGGGACTGAAATAGCACATGGTTTGGTCGGCAATCGCATACCACGGCGAAGGGGCGTTGAGGTTCCCGGGCTGATCCAAAATTGCAATGCCTGCCTCACGGCCATCAATTAGCCCGGAATAGTCCATCGCTGATGCTTTGCCACGGTAGCGCCCTTCGGAAAATTGGATTTCACTCTGATCGGTTACTGCCCTGGCCCTCTGAAGACCCCGTGCAAACCGCACCGATAATCCCGCATAGCCGCCCCATGGCTGCCCGTCGGGTTCGTTGGCCAGCGGGGTGCGGTCAAGCACAACGTCTTGGCCCCCGGCCGTGAACGTGAGTTCCCAATCCTGCCGGTAAGCTCCCTGAGGGTTCGGCGGCGAGATTTCGATCCTCCGCCGCTCGGTGAGCACCAGGGCGCCGCCGGCGGGGCGATAGACCAGTTTGATGGAGATCCGGGCGGAGAAGTCGGGCCGGGTCTCTATGCGGGGCGTTTCCCATTCAGTCCGCCAGGCCAGCAGTCCCGTCTTGGGGTCCTCTTCCCAGTAGTTGACGCCGTTGATGAACTTCCAAGAGAACCATAACCCCAGGTGCCAGGGATGGTCAGGCGGCCGATGCCAAATCAAGTCCGGTCCTGCCGGCAGAGCGACCGGGTGGAAACACGGCTTAGTGTCGTTGGCCCCAAAATGAAACTGCCACACTACCTGCGCCCCTTTAACGAGCGCGACAGAATCTTGCGCGGTTTTCCAGGCCAGAACA
>Ga0209415_10016265_pt1 | contig 11963 bp, 9 predicted proteins | sample PeaSoiSIISIP2007_FD_187696 | JGI IMG/M metagenome (GOLD analysis project Ga0209415, IMG submission 187696) | Peat soil microbial communities from Weissenstadt, Germany - SII-SIP-2007 (SPAdes) (version 2) | ecosystem: Environmental > Terrestrial > Soil > Wetlands > Peat | place: Germany... | reverse complement strand
CGAGGATTCTCGGCCCAGTCCCTTTGCAGTCTTTGTGCTTCCAGCTTGCGAGCAGTCATGAGTTCTCCAGCAGTTTTCGATGCATGCGCCAGGGAGCTCTCGGACCGCGAACCGCTTCGCGTTTCGGCTCAGTACAACGCCCGCCGACCCGAGAACCACAGCGCCATGCTAGGAGAAGAACCGCGTCGCAACATCGCTCTTGTCTTATAGAAGACAATATTTTTATTCATTAAATAACATGTCGTTGCGATTTTCATATCGCAATACGACATGTTATTTTTCGTCATGGAATAAGAACTATTGCTGTGCAGAATCCTCGTTTCATATTGCGAAACGCGATTCACGAGATGGAAGGCGAGCTCGCCCGCGCGATGCGCAGGGCCACGAATATGGCGCTCACCTGCAGCGCGGCGATGCACAGCAGGCCCGAGCGGAACAAGCCCTGGTCGAGCAGCCGTCCGACCACCAGCGGCGCCACGGCCAGGCCGCTGTCCAGACCGGCATAGACAAATCCGTATACCCGCCCGAAGGAGTTGGCCCCGAAGCGCGAGGTCGCGGCGTGCCGCACCAGCAAGTCACGACTCGGCCCCGCGGTGCCCGCGCCGCAGCCGAGCAGGAACAGGGCCGGAAGCAGCGCCCAGTCGGCGATCGCGCCCGAGGCCAAGACCAGCGCAACCGCGGCCGCCACGCACAGGGCGCCAGCCACGACCAGCTCGCTGCGCCGCTCGCGGCCGGCAAAAAAGCCGCCGAGCAGCGTGCCGGCCGCGCTGCCCAGCAGGTAGGCCGTCAGGCACATCGTGGCCAGCGCCAGGCTCACGGAATAGACATGGGTGAGCATGGCCGGCGCAAAGTTCTGCAAGATCCCGCCCGCGCCCGTCGACAGGAAAAAAAAGCCAAAGCACAGCCACACCGTCGTGGAGCCCAGGAAGGCGAACTGGCCCACCGGCGCGGCCGGATGCGTGGCGACGCCCTCGGCGCCGTGCCGAGGTTCGAGTCGTCCCTCCAGGATGCCGCGCCGGGTCAGCAGAAACACCCACATGGCAAGAGCGACGCCGGCGGCGCCAAAGCCGGCCACGTGCCAGCCGGCCAAAGCGGCGACGGTTCCCATGAAGGATGCGCCGGCCGCCCAGCCCAGATTGCCCGAGAGCCCGTGCAGTGCAAAGGCATGGCCGAGCCGCGCCGAGGACACGCGTTGATTCAAGATGGTGAAGTCGGCGGGATGGAACATCGCATTGCCGGCGCCGGCCAGCGCCGCGGTCACCACCAGGCCCGCGTAGGACTGCGCGAGTCCCAGCGCGATGCCGGCGGCCACCAGCAGCCCGACGCCGGCCAGCAGCACGCGGAAGGCACCGATGCGATCGACGGCAAATCCGGCCAGTGCCTGGCCGCTGCTGCTGATCACGAAAAAGACGGTCGCCAGAAATCCCGCCTCGGTAAACCCGATGCCGAAGTCGCGCATCAGCCAGGGGTACAGGGGCGGCAGCAGCATCTGGAAGAAGTGCGAGCTCATGTGCGCCAGCCCCACCAAAGCGGCCGCGCCCGCGTCGCTGCGCCAGGGGCGCGCCCCGGCCGTCTCCTGTGCCGCCTCGTGCATGGTGCGATAATAATCGGGTTTGTCTTGCTTACTGGATCAAGCCATGCGCCGATCGCGCTTCATCTCCCGCGCACGTCACCACGCCGACGCCGATACCCTGGCCAAGCTTGCCCGGCGCATGTCCGAATCGGGCAGCCGCATCGAGGACCAGCTTTGGGAGCGCCGGCTGGTCGAGCTGATCAATGATCGGCTGGCGCGCGGCTTCGAGGAGGTCATCGACGCGGCCCTGGACGAGCTATCTGGCAGCAATCCGCGGGCCTACGACGATCTGGCGGACCTGGCCGAATCGTGCGCCGAAAGCAGCACGATCGAGATCGACGGGCGGGCGCACGACGGCCTGCTGATCGCGCTGCCGATTCTGGCCTGGTCGCGCTACCAGCTCCCGACCCTGGCGCTGGGTGCGGCGATGGTCGACAGCGTCGCCGCGCAGATCGGCGCGCACCTGGCAGCGCGCGGCGCGCGCTGTGCCGTCGCCGATACCCTGTATTCGATCGACCAGCTGCCCGAATCCTTCGGCGAGGTACGCGACGCGGCCGAGGCGCTGTTTGGCTCCGCGGCACAGGGCGGACGGCTCAAGATCGACCCCAAGTCCCTGCGCGAACCCGTGGCCATGCTCGCCGACTCGCGCTACCTGCTGGCGGCGATCGTCGTGCCGCAGGGAGCGCCGCTCTACCACTGGCAGCAGACCGGCGTCGACCCGGATGCCAAGACGGCGGCGGTCGAGGCGTTTTGCGAACAACTCACGAATGTGCTCACCCCGGTCATGACCGGCTGTCGCTTTCGCGTGCTGGCGCCCAATGCCTTTCACGCCGCCTTGCGTCTGGGAGACCGCGAACTGCGCGAGTTCTCGCTCGAGGCCGCCATTTCCTTCCTCAAGCTCACCTACGACCTGCTGCCCTCCTCGCTGCAGGCCACCGTTGCCGTCTACGAGGAAAAGCGCGACCAGCCCACCAGCGAGATCCGCATCGGCGTATCGCGCGTGGCCGACGACGATGTCGTGATCGAGGGCGTGGTCTGGCCGCTGCTGGGCGACGACGAGGAGCGCTCGCTGGAGGAAATCGAGGCCGCCATCAAGCGCCTGGGAATCAGCCGCATCGTGGCCCACACGCACCGCTTCCCGCTCGAGTATTGCGACGATTGCGGCGCGCCGGTCTTTCCCAATCCCTCCGGGCACTCGGTGCACACCGAACCACCGGAGGGCGCAGCCGAGCAGCCCGTCAGCGCCCTGCACTGAGGCAGCGCCCGACGGGCCGATCCGCCACTCAGTGGACCGTGCGCTCGAACGTGAAGGTGCCGTCGCGGAAATCGACCGGCACCACGTCCTTGGGCCCGATCTTGCCCTCTAGCACCCGCATGGCGAGCGGATTCTCGATCTGCTGCTGGATCGCCCGCTTGAGCGGGCGCGCCCCGTAGAGCGGATCAAAGCCGATCTTGGCGATCTCCGCCAAGGCGGCGTCGCTGACCACCAGCTTCATGTCCTGCGCCGCCAGCCTTGCCTCGAGACGGCGCAGCTGGATGCGCGCGATCTCGGCGATCTGCGCCCGGTCCAGGGCGGCAAACACCACGATCTCGTCGATGCGGTTGACGAACTCCGGGCGGAAGTGCGAGCGCACCTCGCCCATCACGGATTCGCGGATGAGCTCCGGATCCTGTCCCGCGAGGCGCTGGATCTCGTGCGAGCCCAGGTTCGAGGTCATGACGATCACGGTGTTCTTGAAGTCCACCGTGCGCCCCTGGCCGTCGGTCATGCGCCCGTCGTCGAGCACCTGCAGCAGCACGCTAAAGACGTCGGCGTGCGCCTTCTCGACCTCGTCGAGCAAGATCACGCAGTAGGGTTTGCGTCGCACCAGCTCGGTGAGCTGCCCGCCTTCCTCGTAGCCGACGTAGCCCGGCGGGGCGCCGATCAGGCGCGCCACGGAATGCTTTTCCATGTACTCGGACATGTCGAGGCGGATCAGGTGTTCCTCGCTGTCGAACAGGAACTCGGACAGGGCCTTGCACAGCTCCGTCTTGCCCACCCCCGTGGGGCCCAGGAACAGGAACGAACCATAGGGCCGGTTGGGATCGGCAAGGCCCGCGCGCGAGCGCCGGATGGCATCGGACACCAGCCGCACGGCCTCGTCCTGCCCGACCACGCGCTGGCGCAGACGCTCCTCCATGTGCAGCAGCTTGTCGCGCTCGCCCTGCATCATCTTGGACACCGGGATTCCGGTGGCGCGCGATACGAGCTCGGCAATTTCCTCCGCGCCAACCTCCTTGCGCAGCAGCTTGAACTCGCGCTTGCTGCCCGAGGCCTCGGCTGCCTTGAGCTGGCTCTCGAGCTGGGGCAGCTTGCCGTACTGGATCTCGGCCAGCTTGTCGAACTGGCCCCCGCGCTGCAGTTCGGCCATCTTGGCGCGCAGCCGGTCGATCTCCGCCTTGATGTTCGCCGCGCCCTGCACGGCGGCCTTCTCCGAGCGCAGCACTTCGTCCAGGTCGGCGTATTCGCGCTCCAGGTTGGCGATCTCCGTCTCGATCAGGAGCAGGCGCTTGCGCGAGGCCTCGTCGTTCTCCTTCTTGACCGCCTCGCGCTCGATCTTGAGCTGGATCAGGCGCCGGTCGAGCCGATCCATCGATTCGGGCTTGGAGTCGATTTCCATCTTGATGCGCGCGGCGGCCTCGTCGATCAGGTCGATCGCCTTGTCGGGCAGGAAGCGGTCGGTGATGTAGCGGTTTGACAGCTCCGCCGCGGCCACGATCGCCGGATCCGTGATTTCCACGCCGTGATGCAGTTCGTAGCGCTCCTGCAGTCCGCGCAAGATGGCGATGGTCGACTCCACCGAGGGCTCGCCGACCAGGATCTTTTGGAAGCGCCGCTCCAGGGCCGCGTCCTTTTCGATGTACTTGCGGTACTCGTCGAGCGTCGTGGCGCCGATGCAGTGCAGCTCCCCGCGGGCCAGTGCCGGCTTGAGCATGTTGCCGGCATCGATGGCCCCCTCGGCCTTGCCCGCCCCGACCATGGTGTGGATTTCGTCGATGAAGACGATGGTGCGGCCCTCGTCGGCGGCGATTTCCTTGAGAACGGCCTTGAGCCGTTCCTCGAACTCGCCGCGGTACTTGGCTCCGGCCAGCAAGGCCGCCAGGTCCAGCGTGAGCACGCGCTTGTCCTTGAGCGTTTCGGGAACCTCGCCGTTGACGATGCGCTGCGCCAGACCCTCGACGATGGCCGTTTTGCCCACCCCGGGTTCGCCGATGAGCACCGGATTGTTCTTGGTGCGCCGCTGCAGGATCTGAATCGAGCGCCGGATCTCGTCGTCGCGGCCGATGACCGGGTCGAGCTTGCCCAAGCGCGCCCGTTCGGTCAGGTCGATCGTGTACTTCTTCAATGCCTCGCGCTGGCCTTCGGCCTCGGCCGAACCGACGTTCGCACCGCCGCGCACGGCCTCGATCGCCGCCTCCATGGACTTGCGCGTGGCGCCGTGCTCGCGCAGCAGCCGCCCCGCCTCGCTCTTTTCATCGATCAAGGCCAGGACGAAGAGCTCGCTGGCGATATACGCGTCGCCGCGCTTTTGCGCTTCCTTCTCGGTCTGGTTGAGCAGCGCCAGCAACTCCCGGCTAATCTGCACCTGGCCGTCGATGCCCTGCACCTGGGGCAGGCGCTTGAGTGCGGCCTCCACCGCGACGCCCAGCGGCCCGACCGCGACCCCGGCGCGCTGCAGCAGCGAACGGGCCGAGCCGTCGTCCTGGCGCAGCATCGCCGCGAGCAGGTGCACCGGCTCGATGTACTGCTGGTCGTTGCCCACGGCGATCGACTGCGCGTCGGCCAGGGCATCCTGAAAGCGCGTGGTGAGCTTGTCTTGGCGCATGAGAGTCGTTTTCGTTGCGTATGGAAGATCGGCGGTCGCACCCGGCCTGCCGGTGCTCGGAGCGGCCGAGCTCGCCGGGTACCGGTACGACCCTTCTTAGGGCAAGGTTGGGGGTGCCGGCGCGAAATTCAAGGCGCCCAAACCGCCAATCCTCCCCGCCCGTGCAAAACTCCCAGACAATGCCCGTTCCGGGCGCCAGGCGCCCGCCGCTCAGGCCCAGCCGACAAGGCCAGCGCCGCCCCCCAATTGCTCGCGGCAAGGCGGCCCCGCGTCAGGGCTTGGGCCGCGCCGCTTGCGCCGGCCGGCTCCACTGCTCCTTGGCCCGTTCATCGCTTTCGCGAGCTTGCACCCAGCGCGAGCCCTGGGCGCCGGACTCGCGCTTCCAGAACGGCGCCTGCGTCTTGAGATAGTCGATGAGGAAGCGACAGGCGTCAAATGCCTGGTCCCGATGAGCGCTCGCCGTTGCCACCAGGACGATTCGCTCCCCCGGCCGCAGGACGCCGAAACGGTGGATGACGCGCACCCGTAGCAGGTCCCAGCGCGCCAGCGCCTGTTCGACGATCTCCTGCAGGCTGCGCTCGGTCATGCCTGGGTAGTGCTCGAGCGTTATCTGCTCGACCGGGAAGTCGCCGCTGAAATCGCGCGCGATGCCGACGAAGCTCACGACCGCCCCGGTCGTGGCGCCGCTCAGGGCCTCGATTTCGCGTCCCGGGTCGAAGTCCTCCTGCTGAACGCTTATCTGCCAGCGCTGCGCCATCGACCCTCCCGCCCCTGAGGCCATCCAAGCGTCGCCGTCAGCCGCCGGTCACCGGCGGAAAAAATGCCACTTCGGCACCGTCGTGCAGCGGCGCGTCGTCCGCACCGACCACCTGGTCGAGCGCGATGCGAACCGGTTGGACCAGGGAAAAAGCGCTCGACCAGGGCTCGCCGCGCGAGACCAGCCAGGCGCGCAGCTGTCCCACGCTGGCCACCGCCGGCGGCGGCTCGACGATCTCGCGCGCGCGGCCCATGGCCTCGCGCAAGCGCGCAAAATACAAAATCGTCAGTCGCATGTCATGACACCGGATGCTTCGGCGTTGGGCCCGCCCGCCGCCGCGCGGGCGACGGACCGCGGCGAACTACGCCGGACCTGTGAGCTCCGAAAACGAGAGAAAACGAACGTTCTGCCCGCGCCGCACCGGCGTGCCGGGCGCCAGATCGACCAGCCCGTCGGCCCATGTCACGGAGCTTAGCAGCGACGAATTCTGGCTGGGGAACAGATCCAGCCCGCCGGAGTCGTTGATGCGCGCGCGCAGGAAGTCGCGGCGCGCGCCGTCGGCCGCGCGCTCGAAATCGGCCCGCAAGGGCAGCGCCTTGGGCGCCACGTCGGACACGCCCAGGCGCCGCAGCAAGAACGGCCGCACCAGCAGCACGAACGTGACAAAGGCCGATACCGGATTGCCCGGCAGCCCGATGAAGGGCGCACCGCGCACCTGTCCGAAGGCCAGGGGTTTGCCGGGCTTCATGGCGATCTGCCAAAGCTGCAATTGTCCCAGGAAGGACAGCGCCGCCTTGACGTGGTCCTCCTCCCCGACCGATACCCCGCCCGAGCTCAGGATCAAGTCGGTCTCGGCGGCCGCCGCCTCGAGCGCGTCGCAGGTCGCGTCGAAGCGGTCGGGAACGATCCCCATGTCGCGCACGGAGCAGCCCAGGGTCTCGAGCAGGCCGGTCAGAACGAAACGATTGGAGTTGTAGATGCGCCCGGGCGCCTGCTCCTCACCGGGCATCGCCAGCTCACTGCCGGTACAAAGCAGCGCCACGCGCGGCCGGCGCACGACCGTTAGCCGCGCCACGCCGACCGAGGCGGCGATGCCCAGATGCTGCGGGCGCAACGCCTGCCCGGCGGGCAGTGCCACCGTGCCCCGCGCGATGTCGCTGCCCACGCGCCGGATCCACTGGCCCGGCTGCGGCGCCTCGAGCACGATGACGTTCTCGCCCTCGGCGCGCGTGGCCTCCTGCATGACGACGGCGTCGCACCCATCGGGTATCGGCGCACCGGTAAAAATGCGCGCCGCCGCCCCCGCGGGCAGCTCGCCGGGGCTGTGCCCGGCCGCGATGCGCAGGCGCACGGGCAGCGTGGCGGGAATCCGCACAAGGTCGCGGCAGCGCACCCCGTAGCCGTCCATCTGGGAGTTGTCGTGCGGCGGCACGTCGACCCTGGCGACCACCGGCCGCGCCAGCACGCGCCCGCCGGCGGCCTGGGTCGGCACTTCCTCGGTCTCGGCGATCGGCCGGGCCGCCGCCAGCATGTGCTCCTGCGCTTGTTCGATAGTCAACACCAGGGCACCTCGAGGTGAATCGCGATGAAAGCCGCAATCGCGTCGATATCGTTTAGATCGAGCACGGGCACCGCCGATTGTATCGAGCCGGCGGGCAGCGCGTCCGATGCCAGTGCGACCACCGCCGTCGCCGGGGACGCCTGCGCCCCGGTGACCCGGGGCCGACCGGTCGGCGGCCCGCCGCCCTCGCGGCGCACCTCAATGTACGAAATGCCCGCCTGGCCACGGTAGCCCTCGACCAGCACCAGGTCGCAGGGATCGAGCCGGGCCAGCTGGCGCTGCAGCTCGCTGCCGGGGGCGGCCAGCGGCGCGTGCTCGTCGCTTAGCAGCGCCCAGCGCTGCCCCGAGGCGATCAGCACCTGGCGCGCGCCGGCCGCGCGGAAGCGGTAGGAGTCCTTCCCGGGCCGGTCGATATCGAAGCCGTGGTGGGCGTGCTTGATCGCCGCGACGCGCAGGCCAGCGCGGGCAAAGCGCGCGATCAGCCGCTCGATCAGCGTGGTCTTGCCGGCGCCGGAATTGCCGATGAACCCGATGGCTTTCAAGTCAGCTCCGCGGGCCTGCGCCAAAGGTCCGGATCGGGCCACGCGCTAGAGCGCGTGCGCCTGCAGGAAGCGGCGCAGCTGCTGCGGGTCCGCCGCCAGCTGCTCATAGCGTTGCGGCAACTGCTCGATGCCCTGGAACGCGCCGGGCCGCTCCGGGTCCCGGCCGATCGCCTCGCGGATCGTCTCGGCAAATTTTGCCGGCAGGGCCGTCTCCAGGCAAACCATCGGCACGCCCGTGCGCCGCTGCTCGCGCGCCACCTTGACGCCGTCGGCGGTATGCGGATCGAGGATGCGCCGGTCGCGCTCGTATTGGCCGCGGATCGTGGCCAGGCGGTCGGCGTGGGTACTGCGTCCCGAGACAAATCCGCTGGCGGCCACGGCGCTCCAGAACGGGGTGTCCTTGAGATCGAAGCTGCCCCGGGTTTCGACCTGCCACCACAATTCGCGCAAAGCGCCGGGATCGCGGCCGACGATGTCGAAGATAAAGCGCTCGAAGTTCGAGGCCTTGGAGATGTCCATCGACGGGCTGCTCGTGGCGCGGGTCTCGGCGCCCGGGCGCACGCGATAGCGGCCGCTGCGGAAGAACTCGTCGAGCACGTCGTTTTCGTTGGTCGCCACCACCAGGCGCCCGATCGGCAGCCCCATCTGGCGGGCGATCCAGCCGGCCAGCACGTTGCCGAAATTGCCCGACGGGACGCAGAAGTCGACCGGCTCGGACTCATCGCGGGTCACCGCGAAATACCCGCGAAAGTAATACACGACCTGCGCCACGATCCGCGCCCAGTTGATCGAATTGACCGCGCCAAGTCGGTGGGCGCGCTTAAACGCCAGATCCGATCCGATCGCTTTGACCAGATCCTGGCAGTCGTCGAAGCTGCCCTCGATGGCGAGATTGAAGATGTTCGCGTCCTGCAGCGAGTACATCTGGGCGCGCTGAAAAGCGCTCATCCGTCCCAGCGGCGAGAGCATGAACACCCGCAGGCGCGGCCGCCCGCGCAGGGCCACCTCCGCCGCCGAACCGGTGTCGCCGGACGTGGCGCCGAGCACGTTGAGGTTCTCCCCGCGATGGGCCAGCTCCTCCTCGAACAGGCTCCCCAGCAGCTGCATCGCGATGTCCTTGAAGGCCAGGGTCGGGCCATTGGCGAGCTGCAGCAGGTGCAGGCCCGGCTCGAGCGACACCACCGGCGTTATGCCCTCGCTGCCGAAGATCGCGGCCGTATACGTGGCGCCCACCAGACGCGCGAGCTGCGCGGGTTCGTAGTCGTCGGCGTACAGCTGCAGCACCTCGTGCGCGAGGCCGGCATAGGAGAGGCCGCGCCAGCGCGCCAGGAGCGAGTCCACGCGCGGATACTGCGACGGCACCACCAGGCCTCCGTCGGGCGCCAGCCCCTCGAGCAGCACGTCGCGAAAGCTGGCCGAGGGCATGTTGCCGCGGGTCGAGACGTAGCGCATCGTCGCCCGCCCTCAGGCCAGGGATTCCTGGCGAATCCGGATCACGGGGGCCAGCACGGTCTCCAGGGCCTCGATGCGCCCCAGGGCCGAGTTGACATCGCGCTCCAGCGCATCGTGCGTGAGCATGATCACGTCGGCCTGGTTCTCCCCCTCGCCGGGCTCGCGCTGGAACAGCGCATCGATCGAGATGCGGCAATCGGCAAGGATGCGCGCGATGTCGGCCAGTACGCCCGGCTGGTCGGCGACGCGCATGCGAAAGTAATACGACGTGAGCGTCTCCTCGATCGGCAGCCACGGCAGGCGCAGCATCGAGTCGGGCTGGAAGGCCAGGTGCGGCACGCGGTCGTCGGGATCGGCGGTGTGCATGCGCGTGACATCGACCAGGTCGGCCACCACGGCCGAGGCGGTCGGCTCGGACCCGGCACCGGGCCCGTAGTACATCGTCGTGCCCACCGCGTCGCCCTTGACCAGCACCGCGTTCATCGCCCCTTCCACGTTGGCGAGCAGCCGCTGCATCGGAACCAGCGTGGGATGCACGCGCAGCTCGACCCCGCCCGGCGTGAGGCGCGTCATGCCCAGCAGCTTGATGCGGTAGCCCAGCTGCTCGGCATAGCGGATGTCGACCCCCGCCAGGTCGGCGATGCCCTCGATGTGCGCCGCATCGAAGCGAATCGGCACGCCGAAGGCGATCGCCGAGAGAATCGCGATCTTGTGCGCCGCGTCGGTGCCGTTGACGTCGAAGCTCGGATCGGCCTCGGCGTAGCCAAGCGCCTGCGCCTGCGCCAGGGCCGCTTGGAACGTCGCCCCGGTGTCGCGCATGCGCGAGAGGATGTAGTTGCTCGTGCCGTTGATGATGCCGGCGATCCACTCGATGCGATTTGCGGTGAGCCCCTCGCGCAGCGCCTTGATGATGGGGATTCCGCCGCCGACCGCGGCCTCGAATGCCACCATCACGCCCATCTTGCGCGCGGCGTCGAAAATCTCGTTGCCGTGCAGCGCGAGCAGCGCCTTGTTGGCCGTGACGACGTGCTTGTCATGGGCGATGGCGTCGAGCACGAGTCCCCGGGCGGGCTCGATCCCCCCGATCAGCTCGACCACGATGTCGATATCCGGGCTGCGCACCACCTCGTGCAGGCGGTCGGTGACCGGCACCGCACCGCCGATCAGCGCCCGCGCCCGCGCTACGTCGCGCACCGCGATCAGCGCGATTTCGATACCCCGGCCGGCGCGCCGGCGAATCACCTCCTGATTGCGCTGCAGCACGTTGAAGGTTCCGCGGCCAACCGTGCCCAGGCCAAGCAAGCCAACTCTTATGGGTTTCATCGATTCTTCTCGGGGACCATCCCCGCTGCTGCTACGCCGCCCGGACGGTCATGCCGTCGCGGCGGAACATGTCGCGAATTCCGCGCACCGCCTGGCGGGTCCGCAGCTCGTTCTCGATCAGGGCAAAGCGCACGTGCGTATCGCCGTACTCGCCAAAACCGATGCCGGGCGAGACCGCGACCTTGGCCTCGGCCAGCAACTTCTTGGAGAACTCGAGCGAGCCCATATTGGCATACGGCGTCGGAATCTGCGCCCAGACGTACATCGATGCCTTGGGCACCTCGACCATCCAGCCGATCTCGTGCAGGCCTTTGACCAGCACGTCGCGCCGGCGCAGGTACTGCTGGGCGATCTCGCGCACGCACTCTTGCGGACCCTCCAGGGCCGCGATCGAGGCGACCTGGATCGGCGTGAAGGTGCCGTAGTCGTGGTAGCTCTTGATGCGGGCCAGCGCGGACACCAGATCGCGGTTGCCGACCATGAAGCCGATGCGCCAGCCGGCCATGTTGTAGCTCTTGCTCAGGGTGAAGAATTCCACCGCGACCTCGCGCGCTCCCGGGATCTGCATGATCGACGGGGCCCGTTCGCCCTCGAAGACGATGTCGGCGTAGGCCAGATCGTGGACCACGTAGATCGCGTGTTCTCGCGCCAGCTCGATGACCCGGCGGAAGAAATCCAGGTCGACGCACTGGGCGGTGGGATTGCTCGGAAAGCCCATCACGATCATGCGCGGCTTGGGCAGGGACTCGCGGATGGCGCGCTCGAGCTCGCCGAAGAAATCCACCCCCGGGGTCATCTGCACGGAGCGGATGTCGGCCCCCGCGATGATCGCGCCGTAGATGTGGATCGGGTAGCTCGGATTGGGCACCAGCACCGTATCGCCCCGGTC
>Ga0209415_10016264_pt1 | contig 11963 bp, 14 predicted proteins | sample PeaSoiSIISIP2007_FD_187696 | JGI IMG/M metagenome (GOLD analysis project Ga0209415, IMG submission 187696) | Peat soil microbial communities from Weissenstadt, Germany - SII-SIP-2007 (SPAdes) (version 2) | ecosystem: Environmental > Terrestrial > Soil > Wetlands > Peat | place: Germany... | reverse complement strand
AAATTCGTTGGCCACCAGCAGCAGCGGGGCATCCTGAGGCAGGCTGGACAGATCGTCGTGCCAGACCGGCTGAACATCCTTCAAGATGGCCGCTTGGCTGGCCCGCAAGGCCGGACTGGTTTCCGCCAGATGCACCTCGGCGGCCTGGCGGAAGCCGGGCAGCATGGCCGAGGCACGCAGCATGTCGGCCATCAAGGTGCCGCGCCCAGGCCCGGCTTCGGCCAGGATGACGCGGGACGGTTCCCCCAGGCTTTGCCAGACCACGGCGCACCACAGGCCGATCAGTTCGCCGAACATCTGGCTGATTTCCGGCGCGGTGGTGAAGTCGCCGGCGGCTCCCAGCGGGTCTTGCTTGCGGTAATAGCCATGTTCGGGATGGCCCAGGGCAAGGGCCATGAACTCGGCTACCGTCAGCGGTCCGTCGGTTTGAATGCGTTGGCGCAGCAGGGAGGCGAGGTTCGTCGTCACGCCGCCTGCTTGCGCTTTTGGGCATAAACAGCCAGACCGGCGCCGACCAGCACCAGCGGAATGGACAGCAGCTGCCCCATGGTGGCGCCGCCCCACAGGAATCCCAGATAGCTGTCGGGCTCGCGGTAGAATTCGCAGGTGATGCGGGCCAGGCCGTACCCGGCCAGGAACAGACCGGCCAGGGTGCCCGGCTTCATGCGAACGCCCTCGGCGCGCCAGCACAGATGCAAAATGATCAGCAGGGCCAAACCTTCCAGCCCGGCTTCATAAAGCTGGCTGGGATGGCGGGCGACGCCTAAAGGATCGTTGGGGAAGATCATCGCCCAGGGCAGATCGTCGGGGGCCGGACGGCCGAACAGCTCGCCATTGATGAAATTGGCGATGCGGCCGAAGAATTGGCCCAAGGGCTGAGCCACGCAAATCAGGTCGCCGACGGCGAACAGATTCAGGCCATTGCGGCGGGAAAACAGAATGATGGCCAGAATGACGCCCAAGGCTCCGCCATGGAACGACATGCCGCCCTTCCACACCGAGAAAATCTCGATGGGGTTCTCAAGATAGAACATGGGCTTGTAGAACAGCACAAAACCGATGCGACCGCCCAGCACCACGCCCAGGGTGGCCCAGACGACGAAATCATCGACCTGCAGCGCGGTCATGGCGTGGGGCGCTTTGCTGATCAGGCGGCGCAAATAGTACCAGCCGCCCAGCAGGCCCGAGATGTAAGCCAGAGCGTACCAGCGGATGGCCAGCGGCCCCAATTTGATGGCCACCGGGTCGATGTTGGGGAAGGCGATGCTCATGCTCAGAGATACCGATCTTCAGCGGCCAGATACTGGCGGACATAGGCGGTAACGCCGTCTTCCAACGAGGTGAAGGGCTTGTCGTAGCCGGCGGCGCGCAGGCGGTCCATGTTGGCTTCGGTGAAGTACTGGTATTTGTGGCGGATGTTCACCGGCGTATCCACGTACTTGATGTGGGTCTCCTTGCCGACGGCGTGATAGACGGCGGCGGCCAAATCCTTGAAGGTGCGCGCCTGGCCGGTGCCCAGATTGAACAGTCCGCTGACCTTGGGGTTATCGAGCAGCCACATCATGACGTCCACCACATCGCCGACCCAGACGAAGTCGCGCTTTTGGCCGCCGTCGGGATAATCGGGGTTGTGGGACTTGAACAAGGTGGCCGAAGCGCCTTGGGCGGCATGGGGATAGATGTGGGATACCACGCTCTGCTGGCCGCCCTTGTGATATTCGTTGGGGCCGTAGACGTTAAAGAATTTCAGCCCGGCCCATTGGGGCGGCAGGGGCTTGTTCTCGACGATCTTGCGGGCGACGCGGCGGTCGAACAGATGCTTGCTCCAGCCATAGGCGTTCAGCGGCCGCAACTGGGCCAAGGCTTCGACCGACATATCGTCGTCAAAGCCGTGGTCGCCATCGCCATAGGTGGCCGCCGACGAAGCGTAAATGATCCGAACATTGTTATGGGTGCACCAGGCGAACAGCGCCGTGGTCAGATTAAAGTTGTTGGCGGTGATCAGATCGGCGTTGGTTTCGGTGGTGGCCGAGATGGCTCCCATATGGAACAAGCAGGTGATGCGCGTCTTGTTCGCTTCCAGAAACTCGAAAATCTGTTCGGGATGCACGATGTCGGACAGCTCGCGCTTGCTGATATTGCGCCATTTGTCGCCGTCGCCCAGGCGATCGCAGACCACCAAGGGGCCGTCGCCCCGCCGCTCGAGGGCCGCCAGCAGATTGGAGCCGATGAAACCGGCGCCGCCAGTGACTACATACATGAAGCAATTCCTTAAAGGTGGTCTAGCCTGCACCCGTTATAGGCTTGGCCGGGGCCGCTGCCAAGTGCGCGGAAGGTGATGTGCCGACGGGGTGACGATGTTGCGCCGCGGCGCGCCACCCCGCATAATGACCCGAACGCAGATTTGAAAGGCGAACCATGCAGACCGACAACCGCTTCTTCGACGATATGGCCCGCATGGCCGGCGGCGCTCTGAATGCCCTGACCGGCCTGAAGACCGAGATGGAGGCCAAGTTCCGCGAACAGATGGAGCAGTTCCTGGGGAACATGAATCTGGTCAGCCGCGAGGAATTCGAGACGGTGCAGGCGCTGGCAGCCAAAGCCCGCGACGAGCAGGAAAGCCTAGTGGCCCGCCTGGCCGCCGTCGAACAAGAACTGGCGGCTCTGAAGAGCAAGCCTGCGGCCAAGGCAAAAGCTCATTCCGGGCCCGTCTCCGAATAGTCATAAAACTTATAGTTGGTAAAAACGCGGTATTCGCTGGGCGATGCCGCGTTTTTGCTGTTTTTAGGGGTATTTATCCACAACTCCATCAGTCTGGGTGCGCGAATATTGTTGCATGGGCTGAGTCCCGCCGATAGGCTACGGCTTGTGGCTCCCGCCAATGGTTGCACAACAGTTTGTCGAAAGGTCGGGAGCCGAGGCAGGCACAAAGGCAGGCAAGGAGATTTCCGGCATGACCTATTCCATGACTCTGGAAGAAGAAGCCGCAGCCAATCCGCTCGATATCGTCGAGCAGTTCGTGACCGCCAACGAATGGGCGTTCGACCGTCGCAGCGATGATGAAATGGCCGTCGAGGTTCCGGGCCGTTGGTGTGATTACAGCCTGTATTTCGCCTGGCGCGAAGATATCGGCGCCATGCATTTCACCTGTGCCTTCGACATGAAGGTGCAAGGCCCGAAAAAGGCCCAGGTGTACGAGCTTTTGGCGACCATCAACGAACGTCTGTGGCTGGGCCACTTCGGCATCTGGGCCGAAGAGGGCGTTCCCATGTATCGCCATGCCATTTTGCTGCGCGGCCAGGACGGCGCCAGCCTTGAACAAGTCGAAGACCTGATGGAAATCGCCCTGGCCGAATGCGAGCGGTTTTATCCGGCTTTTCAATTCGTCATCTGGGGCGGCAAGTCGGCAGCCGATGCCATTGCCTCGGCCCTTTTGGATACCGTGGGTGAAGCGTGACTAAGATTCTTTTGGTGGGTTGTGGGAAAATGGGCGGAGCCATGCTGGATGGCTGGCTCGATCGCGGCGTCGCCGCTCAGGATGTGGTGGTGGTCGAGCCTTCGGGCCAGATCGGCCGGGCCGGCATTACGGTAGCCAAGGGCGCCGACGAACTGCCCGCCGGGTTTACTCCCGACGTGGTGGTGCTGGCGGTCAAGCCCCAGATGATGGACGGCGCTTTGCCGCCCTATGCCGGTTTCCACAATGCCTTGTTCCTGTCCATCGCCGCCGGCAAGACTTTGTCCTATTTCGCCGGAAAGCTGGGGGATGTGGCCATGGTGCGGGCCATGCCCAATACTCCGGCGGCAGTACGTCGCGGCATGACGGTGGCGGTTCCCAACGGCAAGGTGTCTTTGGCTCAGCGGCAATGCGCCGAAGCTTTGCTGGCTTCGGTGGGCGATGTGGCCTGGGTCGAGAATGAAGACCTGATGGACGCGGTTACGGCGGTGTCCGGCAGTGGTCCGGCTTATGTCTTCCTGTTGGCGGAAGTGCTGGCTCAGGCCGGTGTCGCCGCAGGGTTGCCCGAGGACCTGGCCTCCCGGTTGGCCCGTGCCACGGTGTCGGGGTCGGGCGAGCTGTTGAACCGTTCGACCGAAAGCGCCGCCCAGCTGCGCCAGAATGTCACCAGCCCTGCGGGGACTACCTATGCAGCGTTGCAGGTGTTGATGGCCGGCGACGGCATGGAGCCCTTGATGACCAAGGCGGTTGCCGCCGCCAGTCAGCGATCGAAAGAGTTGGCCTCCTGACTTTCGTTCAGGAAGCGAATAGGTGATAAGGCTAAGGGTGCTAACAGTTTTGTTGCGGCGCAACAAAACTGTTGACCTGTGTGGTTTCCCACACATAGGCTGTGCGCGCACCAATTCCTTTCCAATCCCCCTGGAGGATCACGTTCATGGCTAAGCAGCCCGAAACCCTTCTCGATTTCGATGTCACCAAGCTCATCGGCGAATTCAAGGTTCCCGGCATTGACGTGGAAAACTTGGTTGCCTCGCAGCGCAAGAACATCGACGCCCTGACCCAGGCCAACAAGCTGGCCTTCGACGGCGTGCAGGCCGTGTTCAAGCGTCAGGCCGAAATCCTCCGCCAGGTTCTGGAAGAGGGCGCCAGCGTCGCCAAGGAATTGGTGGAAGCCGCCACGCCCCAGGACAAGGCCATTCGTCAGACCGAACTGGCCAAGGATGCTTTCGAGCACGTTCTGTCCAATGCCCGCGAGCTGTCGGAAATCATCGCCAAGTCCAACTCGGAGGCCTTCGAGCTGCTGAACAAGCGCTTCACGCAGGTTCTGGACGAGATCAAGGACGGCTTGGCCAAGACCAAGCGTTAATCCTGTTTCAGGTATGAAAAAGGCCACTCGGGAAACCGGGTGGCCTTTTTTGTTGGGGGTTTATGCCGGTGAGCCCCTGATGGGGCTTGTCTCATTGTCCCTCGCCGGGCGGGCGCATCCGCGCCCTTGGCCGCCGCCTCGCGGGGCGAGGCTGTAGATTATATATCTGTCCCTCGCCGGGCGGGGCCATCCGGCCCCTTGGCCGCCGCCTCGCAAGCGAGGCTGTAGATATTATGCTGGTCCCTCGCCGGGCATCTGCGTCCGCAGCCTGCCCTAACGATGCTGCGGCTGGTTGTTGGCGACGCAAGCCGGGGTCAGCTTCTTGATGTCTTTTTCAAGATCGATGCGGCGCGACCGGCAGACGGTGGCCAAACATTCCTGCTCGTCCACATCGTTGCCCGACCTGCGGTTCTGCTCTTCCAGCTGTTTGACGGCGGTGACCAGATCGCGCAAGGCCTTTTGGCAATAGGTCTGGAATTTGCGCAGCTTGGTCTGTTCGTCCATATCGTCGGGGACGATGCTGTAGACCGGGCCGAACAAGGCCAGGAACAGCGAACGGCCCAGCCCTTCTTCGGCGGTTTTCAGGAACATCTGCATCTGATCGCGGTTCAGATGCAGCTCCAGCATGGCGTCCAGGGCGTATTCGTTCAGCACGTCCAGATAATCGGCCAAAGCGGCGATGTCGTGCTGGCTGATGCGGTTGTCTTCGGCCAGCTTTTTGGCGGTGTCCTTATTGGCCAGCACGTCCCACTTCTTCTGGGCGTCGACGCCCGCCAAAGCGCCATGCACGGTGTCGAAGCCGGCTTGGCCCAGTTCGCAGACGGTGCTGGAGGCCAGAACGTTATGTTCCAGCATTTCGCGGATCATGGCCGGGTCTTTCAGAACCTGCTCGGCCTTTTGCAGATCGGCCATGGCCAGTTGAGCCAGCTTTTGCAGCCGTTCCTCGGTATCCATGCGGGTGATGCCGATGCCCAGCTTGTTAAAGACATGGGCCGGGATTTCCACATAGATCGGGAAGAACCGCACCTGCCACTCGAAGTCCAGATGGTCTTTGATCGAGGTGTAGAAGCGGCCCGAATTGCTTTGCCCCACCGGCGGCGGGCGGTCCTGGCCGTGGTTGCGGCGGAACAGTTCCGCCAGCTTGGCCACATTGACCAGACGCAGCAGTGGCGACTGTTGGGGGGCTTTCTTTTCGGCGGGAGCCTTGGGCTTGACCTTGGCGGGATCGATGGGATCGCCGAAATGGTTTTCAGCGAAGCTGCGCATTCCGGTGCGCACCACCATGCCGATGACTTCATCGACCGAGCGTCCGCATTTCAGGCGGGTGACGTCGTCAGCCACCGCAGCATCGTTGGTGTCGATCAGGAATTCGGCGAACAGGTCGCGCCGGGCCCGGAAAATCTTAAAGCAGCCATCCAGCAGCTCGGGGCTTTCCATGATGGCCTTATAGGCGTCGGGCACCGGAGCTAGGGGCGGCAGAAGCTGGCGGAATTTCTCGGCCACCGGACCTTTCAGGGCGCGGCTGACTTCGCGGCGGGCGAGGACGTCGGGGCTTTCGGACGGGCTCATGCGCAAGACCTTTTATGTTTCTCCCGGCAGGATAAACCACATTGTGAAATCTGCAATGCCAGGTATTACGTAGGGACTCTCATCTGTCGGGGCATCGGGATAATGGTTAGGTGGGAAGCCGCACCCGCACCCGCAGGCCGCCCAGGGGACTGTCTTCCAGCAGCAACTCGCCGCCATGGCTGCGCACCAGATCGCGGGCGATGGTCATGCCCAGGCCGATGCCGCCGGTGGTGGGATTGCGCGATCCCTCAAGGCGGACGAAGGCCTTGAACACCTGCTCGCGCTTTTGTGCGGGAATGCCGGGGCCGTCGTCGTCGATGGTGACTTCGATGCCGTCGGCGCGGCGACCGGCGCGCACCGCCACATGGCTGCCATAGCGCACGGCGTTGCCGGCCAGATTCATCAGCGACCGCGACAAAGCCTGGGGGCGGCAGAGCAGGCTGAGTTCTTCCTCGCAATGCAGATCAATGGCGGCGCCTTCCCGGCGCAGCTTGGCCACCACATCTTCCAGCAAGGCCACCAGATCGCAGACCGAGGCTTTTTCGGTCCCCTCGCCGCGGGCGAAGGCCAGATAGCCTTCGACCATGCGTTCCATCTCGGCAACGTCTTCTTCCAGTTCCGCCACGCCTTCGCCCTGCATCATGGCCAGTTGCAGCTTCATGCGGGTGAGTGGCGTGCGGAGATCGTGAGAAACACCGGCCAGCATCTCGGTGCGTTGCGACACCTGGCGCTTGATGCGTTCATGCATCAGAGCGAAGGCGGCGGCGGCCTGACGCACTTCCGCCGCTCCTTCCGGGTGGAAATTGGGAACGTCGCGGCCCTTGCCGAAGCTGTCGGCGGCGGCGGCCAGGCGGCGCACCGCGCGGACCTGATTGCGCATGAAAATGGTGGCGATGCCGAACAGCAGCATGGAAGTGCCCACCATCCACAGCACAAAGATGGTGGTGGTGGGGCTATAGAGGCGCTTGCGGGCGGTCTTGACGCTCAAGACGCCCTCGGTCAACTGCACCTGGATCAGAATGGCCCGCTCCAGGTTGACGTTGTCGATGAAGACGGGACGACCGATGCGGTCCTCCATGGCCTTCAGCAGATTGTCTTCCTGATTGTAGCCGGTGGCGGTGGTGACGATCTCAGAGGACGAACGGACAATGCCCGTATGATCCAGGATGCCGCCTTCCTCCATGGAGAATTCCAGATCCATCGGCCAGCCGGCGGCGGCGAAGATGATGGCGCGGTTTTCAGGGCCGGGATAGGCCCGCAGCATCTCGGCCACGGTGGCGATGTCGCCGGCCAGACTGGCCGACAGCCGCCGTGTGATCATGTCCCAGTGGGTGCCATAGAAGACATAGGCCGACACCAGTTGGAGCAAGACCAGCGGCATGACCAGAATCAGCAGGGAACGGCCCAGCAGCCCCTTGGGCAGCATGGATTTGACGACGCGGCGTAAGCCGATGGCGAGAGAGCGGATGTCCATCAGTCTGGCCACAGCACATAGCCGCGTCCCCGCATGGTCTGTAGATAACGGGGTTGCTTAGGGTCGTCTTCCAGTTTTTTGCGCAGGCGGGTCACCTGCACATCGACGGTGCGCAGATTGCCGCTGTTGCCGGTGGCGGCTCCCAGTTCCTCGCGGCTCAGGGTTTCGCCCGGTTGGGCGGCCAACACCGCCAGCAGGGTCTGTTCCGCCGAGGTCAGATGCACCACATCGCCATCCTGGCGCAGCTCGCCCCGTGCCAGATCGAAGGTGAAGCTGCCGAAGCGGCAATCGGCGGGCGGCGGCGGCACCTCCTCGCGGGTAGTACGGCGCAGGATCGAGCCGATGCGCAACAGCAGTTCGCGGGGGTCGAAGGGCTTGGTCAGATAATCGTCGGCCCCGGATTCAAAGCCACCGATGCGGTCCGAGGTTTCGCCCATGGCGGTCAGCAGCAGGATGGGAAGCGGGCAGCCGTTCTGGCGCAAGGCCTTGGTCAGTTCCAGGCCGCTTTCGCCGGGCATCATCACGTCCAGCACGATCAGATCGAAGGCGATGGCCTCCAACTGCTGGCGGGCCTCGGCGGCGTCGGCGGCGGCGGACACCATAAAGCCGTTGTCGCTCAGATATTTCTTCAGAAGGCCACGCAGCCGGGTGTCGTCGTCCACCACCAGAATATGGGCTTGCCCGTCCATGATCATTCAGCCTCGGGGTTTGGCCGGGCCGGCGGGGAACCGGCGGCGTTCGTTTTCGTCGATCAATCCCACCAGCACCTTGCGGTAGCCTTCCACCGCTTCGGCTCCGGCTTCGCGGTAGGCGCGGGCGATGCGGGCGCGTTGCTTTTCCGTCAGCTGGCGTTCCAGCTCGATGCCCTTATCGGTCAGCTCCAGCAGCCGCTGGCGGCGGTCGCGGGGGCCGGGGCGCTGGAGGATGAAACCGTCCTTGATCAGTTGGGACAGCACCCGCGACAGGCTTTGCTTGGTGATGCGCAAGGTGGCCAGCAGCTCGCTGACGGTGATGGCCGGATTGCGCCCAACAAAATAGATCACCCGGTGATGAGCCCGGCCAAAGCCATATTCGGCCAGGATGGCGTCGGGCTCGGCGGTGAAATCCCGATAGGCGAAAAACAGCAGTTCGATGCCCTGGCGCAGCTCTTCCTCGCGCAGGAAGAGGAGGTTCACGCCGGATTTTATGTCAGTCATGTTGACTTATATGCCTTGTAATGTTACTCATATCAAGACTAATCGGTAACTTTATAACCCACTTACCATCAAGGCTTCATCCATCCACAAGGAAAGACATCATGTCTCTGGTTCCCTTCGATGACCGCGACGGCACCATCTGGTTCGACGGCAAGCTGATTCCCTGGCGCGACGCCAAGGTGCATGTGCTGACTCACGCCCTGCATTATGCCTCGGCGGTGTTCGAGGGCGAACGGGTTTATCAGGGCAAGGTGTTCAAACTGACGGAACATTCTGAACGGCTGGTGAAGTCTGGGCGGATTCTCGGCTTCGACATGCCCTGGTCGGTGGCGGAAATCGACGAGGCGACAGGCGCTACCGTTGCCGCCAACAACATCGTCGACGGCTATGTTCGCCCCATCGCCTATCGTGGGGCCGAGCAGATGGGAGTCGCCGCCCAGGCCACCAAGATCCATATGGCCATCGCCACCTGGGTTTGGCCGTCTTATTTTCCGCCGGAGCTGCGCAAGAAGGGCATTCGGCTGAATATCTCGAAGTGGAAGCGGCCGCACCCGGAAACCGCGCCCACCCAGGCCAAGGCGGCGGGGCTCTATATGATCGGCACCCTGTCGAAGCACGGCGCCGAGGCCGAGGGCTATAGCGACAGCATCATGCTGGATTGGCAGGGGAATCTGGCCGAGGCCACCGGGGCCAATCTGTTCCTGGTGATCGATGGTGAAATTCACACGCCGATTCCCGATTGCTTCCTGGACGGCATCACCCGGCGCACGGTGATCGGACTGGCCAAAGCGCGAGGCCTTACGGTGATCGAACGGCGCATTCGTCCCGAGGAACTGGTCAAGGCCCAAGAGGTGTTCCTGACCGGCACGGCTGCCGAAGTGACTCCGGTAGGCGAAATCGCCGAATACCGCTTTACGCCGGGTCCGGTGACGGCCGCCCTGATCGCCGATTACGACGCCCTGGTCGGTCGGGTCGCCTGATCTGAAATGGCTCTGGAAAAGGCCGGTTCCTTTAGAGGGCCGGCCTTATTTCTTGGCGGGGGCGGTGGCCACCACGCGGCCGGAGCCCAGCATCCGGCTGTTGCGCTTCTTCAGATAGTTAACCAAGCCCTGGTCGAGAATGCCGCCGATGCGCTTGCAGGTGCCGTCGCCGAAGTGGAAGTCCCAGCGCAAACGCTGTTCCTCCATTTCCATATGCTCGTATAGATCCGAGAACAGGGCTTCGAACACCGCGCTGAAATGGTCGTTGGTGAAGTTGAACTTCGAGATCTCCTGCATGGTGGTGTCGAGGATGGTCATGAAGATCTTTTTGCCGTGGGCGAAATTCTCGAAGCGGAACAGGATGCGGATGAACACCGTGTCGACGAAGCGGGCCCAGTCGGGATTTTCCCGGATCAGCCGCCACATTTCTTTGTCGTCGTCGCAGTTCAGGCGATAGAGCAGCTGATCGGCTTCGGCGTTCAGCTCGTCATAGATCATGGGCCCAAAGGCTTTTTTCAGATAGCGGTCCAGCCCTTCGATCAGGGTGCGGGGCATCATGGGCCGCGGCCCGCTGAACAGATGCGACACCTTGCCCACCACCAGCCGCAACAGGAAGCGGCTGCGGCGGGGGTCGCGCTGGGAGGATACGATGTCATGGCTGGCGGCCTGGCAGGCGGTGCAGTTCTCACCCACCGACTTTATCAATTCGTCGGCCACCATGGCGAAAGCGGCGCCCTTTTCCGGCGGCAGCATGGATTGGAAGGTGGTGATCAGATATTGGAACAGCTCGAGGTTCTTGCGCGGATGGACGGCAAGCGCCTGAGCGTCGGCGGCCTCGCGGTCGTCGTCACCCTGGACTCCGGGCGCGTCAGTTGCCTCTGGTGCTTTGTCCTGCGCCACGATTATCGTCCCAACCTGAGCCCATTCGGAGACGTTACCACCGCTCGGCCCGCGAGTCGTCTTCGCTTTTGGCATCGACCCAGTCCTGGCGGCCCGAGCGTTCTTCCATTTTCCAGAACGGAGCCTTGGTCTTCAGCCAGTCCATCAGGAACTCGCAAGCGGCAAAAGCGTCGCCGCGATGGCTTGAGGCCACGACCACCAGTACAATGCGGTCCCCCGGCAGCAGGCGGCCATGGCGATGGATCACCGTCACGTCGAGAAGCTGCCAGCGGCAGCGGGCTTCCGCCTCGATAGCCTCCAACTGGCGTTCGGTCATGCCGGGATAATGTTCCAGGGTCATGGCGGTCAGATCGTCGTCGCCGCGCACCAGTCCGACGAAGCTGGCCACCGCGCCGGTGGCGGTGGAGTGCTCCGACAGCCGGGCGATTTCAGCGCCGGGATCGAAGTCTTCGCTCTGGACGCGGATCACGTTTCAGCCCCCGGTGACCGGCGGGAAGAACGCCAGTTCATCATTCGGCCCCACCGGCTGATCGGGGGTGGCGAAATCTTGGTTGATGGCGGCGCGGATCAAGGCGGGCTTGGCGAAAGCCTCGGCATGGCCGGGGCTGCGGGTGGCCAGCCAGGCCATGATCTGGCCGACGGTGGCCGTACCGACTGGCGGGGTCAGCTCTTCCTCGCCGCAGCCGATCTTGGAACGCAGCCAGGCAAAATAGAGAATCTTCATGCCAGCAGCTCGGGGAAGGGAATGAACGACACCAGATCTCCCGGCTTGATCTCGACGCCCTCGGCGGCCAGATCCAGCAGGCCGTCGCTGGCGGTCATGGAGGTCAGCACGCCTGAGGAATCGCTGGTATGCAGTTCGACCACCGGGCCGAAGGCGGTATAGGTGACGCGGGCGCGGGGGAATTCCCGGCGGCCCGGCTTCTTGTTCAGGGCAAAGCCGGCGGGCAGGGGATAGCGGCGCGGGCTGACATGGCGGGCTCCGGCCAAACGGTCCAGCAGCGGGCGGCCGAACAGCAGAAAA
>Ga0209415_10016263_pt1 | contig 11964 bp, 12 predicted proteins | sample PeaSoiSIISIP2007_FD_187696 | JGI IMG/M metagenome (GOLD analysis project Ga0209415, IMG submission 187696) | Peat soil microbial communities from Weissenstadt, Germany - SII-SIP-2007 (SPAdes) (version 2) | ecosystem: Environmental > Terrestrial > Soil > Wetlands > Peat | place: Germany... | reverse complement strand
CCCAAGGGTCCTCGTGCAAGGACCCTTGGGCCGCCGGGTACAGGGGCCGCGGCTGGCCCCTGTAAACCGCGGGCCGCAGGCCAAAGAAAGAGGCATGCATGCCCCCTGCAAACCAAGCGAAGCGCTAGCGCGAAGCGACCGCTCCTACGCCTGCGCCGCCATCCCCATGGCCTGCCATTCTTCGCGGGCGGGGCCGACCATGCCGGGGACCACGAGTCCCGCCTGGCGCATCAGGATGGTGAGCTGGCCGCGGTGGTGGGCCTGGTGGACGATCAGGCACTGGAGGGTGAATCCGCGGGCCCAGTCCTGGCCGTACATCTTGGTGGTCTCCGGAAGCATCGCGTCGGTCCACTGGGCGGAGACCGCATCGCCCAGAAGCTTGACGCCTTCCTTGTACTTGGCGGCGATCGTGGCGGCCGAGGTCGGGACCACGTCCTCGTCCACGTGGAAATCAAGCTTCAGGCCGGCGCTCGGCAGCATCTCGGGACAGGTCTCGACCAGATGCCACGCGATCTTGCCCAGAGTGCGGCCACCGGGGTCCGTGCGCGTGGAAAGGGACGCATCGGTGAGGGCATCCAGAAGCTTGGCGGTGGAGGCGGACTCCTGGGCCCACGCCTTGGTGAAATCGGAAACGAGACGGAACATGGAAAGACTCCTTGGGATGGAAGGCCGTCAAAATCTAGGCGGTTCCGATCACCCCACCTCACCCCTCCCTCGCCGGAGAGGGGGAATGGAGGTGAGGTGGGCTTTGCGGCACCGAGCGAACTCCAGCCCCGCGCATTTTGGGTCTTCCGTTCAGGAAACCCCGAAGCGATTGCACGGACAAGGACGTTTCGAAGAGGTGCGAGAAAAACTTGAGCCAGGAGAAACGCGATGAAGCTGCACTCGATGAGCTGGATGCACGGCTGCATGGGCGGGGGATTTCCCTTCGGACCCGTGAGCGGTGTCCTGGTCATCGTGCTTCTGGTGGTCCTGATCGTCCGCTTCGCCAGAAAATGACAGGCGACGCCGACCTGGCAACCTGAACAGGTCCACGTGGATTGGAATCGGCTCAGGGCGGCCCTCTTCAAGGTTTGAGACTGATTTGCATATTGTACCGGCAATGAAACCTCGAATCGCCACGCCTTCCCATTCCTCCGGGATCCGTCTCCATCACGCTCTCGGACTCGCCGCGATCCTCCTTGCAGGGTGTTCGTCAGGCGTCTCCGGGGTCAAGAACCCCGGCATGCAGGGAACCGAGCCGGCACAATCCGGTGTCGGGATGGAAGACCTGACCGAGGGTCACGACCTCTACACCGCGCGTTGCGGCAACTGCCACAATCTGCCCGATCCGGCCGCCCACTCGGCCGAGAAGTGGCCCCATCTCGTGGATTGGATGAAGGACCGCGCCCACCTCGATTCGACGCAGGCGTCCAAGGTGCTGGGCTGGGTGCTTTCGGAGAGGGCGCGGGAGACCAAGTAGGCCTCCGCCTCCGCCATCCTACCGATCCGGAAGTCGAGGAGTTGCGACACCGGATCATCCAGTCCATTGTAGGTACTACAAAACAACCCGTAGAGAACACCGCGCTGGACCGTCACCGTCCGCGGTAGCTTCCCGGAGTAGTACAGAGATCGTCTTTGGGGAGCGAGGTTCGGAAGGGCCGAAAGAAGGGTCTTGGCGGTCCACCCTATCCCGTTGAAAATCACCCCAGGTAACGCCTGTCCCGAGTCGCCTTCGAAGGAGGTTGATCATGTGCAAGAACGCCATTTTCATGGTCGTTGCCCTGACCGGCGCGATCGCGAACGCCCAATCCGTGAATCTTCGCGGCAAGGTTTCCAACCAAGCGGGAATGGCTCTGGCCAACGCCACGGTCACTCTGGCGCCGCAGGGGTTGACGGCCAAATCCGGGACGGATGGAAGCTACTCAATCGTGTCGAGTTCGATTTCGCGCGTCCTCCCGGCCGACAACAAGGAAATTTCCGTCCGAAACGGCGTCCTCGAGATCAGTCTGAGCGAAAACGCGCCAGTGGGAGTCGAGATCTTCGATACCAAAGGCTCCCGGCTGAAGTCGGATTTCGAACAGAATGTCCCCGGCGGAGTCTACAAGCTGGACCTCGGCAAGATCTCCCAGGGCGCAAAGGTCATGGTCGTCAAAACCTCGGTCGGCGACCAGACGAGCACGTTCCAATACGTGCAAATGGCCGGCAACAGCGCCTCCGGGTCCGCGCTCGGCAGCATCACCCAGGTGGGTGGAGTGTCGGCCCGGATGGCCGCCGCCGCCGATACGCTCAAGGTGACGGCGAGCGGCTACACGTCCGCGTCCATCCCTCTCGCATCGCTGGACACGACGATCAACATCACCCTCGACACCAATGGCGACAGGTGGGGTGGCCTGAAGAATGCCCCGATCAAGAGCAAGGGGTGTGGGAATGCGCTGGGAGTCATCTCTGCATCCGGTACCTACCATATTTCCAGTGCTGGAGGCAGAGGAGACTACATCATCAGTCTTCCGACCAATTACAATAAAGACACACCTTACCACCTGGTTTTCGGCAATCACTGCATGGGGGGCTCCGCCGCAAGAGTCGCGGCAGCCGATAATGGGGATGATCTGAGCGGATTTTATTCCATAAAAACCCTATCGGACGCAGACAATATCCCGGGCATTTATGTTGCTCTACAGGGAAATTCGGACGGTACCTGGAATCTACCAAATGACCAAATATTCTGGAACGACGTACTCACTTTGGTCGAAAACAATTTGTGTGTGGATACCACACGTGTCTTCGTCACTGGGTTCAGCTTCGGCGCCATGTTCACGTATGTGCTTTCCTTGGAATATCCGGAAAAAATCCGGGCCGTGGCCGTCTATGCTCCGGCCAACTACAATATGACTCAGCCAACCAACAGGCATATCCCGATTGCCTATTACCAGACAACCGGTACCGCCGATGGCACGTGCCCATGGATCAATAATGACGCGCAGAAATTGGGTGGGAAATATTGCCTCCTGCAGCATATGCAAGACAATGGGTGCACTTCCACTGCAGCGGATATCAAGCTTACAACCAACGGCACTCATGTCGTCAACGAGTTCGCGGGATGCAAAGATGGATATCCGGTGAAATTCAGTTCATTCAATGGCGGACACCAGGCCACGGCATCGGATCCGGGGTCAACTGTAAACTGGATACAAAACGAAGCCTGGGCGTTTTTCAAGCAATTTTGAAGGACCGGCCGGCATGAGTGAGTGCCGGCCGTACCCCCCCTCCCGCTGCGGCTGAATTCAACGACGTCCAGATGCAGATGCAGGGCCAAAGCACGCTGAGCTCCTCCGTCGGAACGGACGGGGGCCAGTCCACCACCTGGATGCCGGCGCAGACCTGGGGTTTCATCAACCAGTTCTGAGCCACCACGCAGGCCGAGGAGGCGTGCGGGCTCCCGCGTACGCCGGACTCGCCCCCCCTCGAACACGCCGCAACACGAAGTCGCGGCGTGTTTCTGCATTCAGGACGACGGGAGGCCCACCTGCTTTTGTGAAAACCTCAAAAGCCCACCCCGCAAAACGCCGTGGAAAAATCTCCATGTGAGATAGACTCTCAGTCTAGGTCTGGAAAAGTCGCCCGACCGGAGTCGCCTTCGAAGGAGGTTGATCGTATGCGCAAGAAAATGATTTTCGCGGTTGTCGCCCTGACCAGTGCCATTGTTGGCGCCCAAGCCGTGAATTTGCGCGGCAAGATCTCCAACCAAGCGGGAATGGCTCTGGCCAACGCCATGGTCACCCTCGTGCCGCAGGGGTTGACGGCCAAATCCGGGACGGATGGAAGCTACTCCATCATGTCGTCCTCGATTTCGCGCGTCCTCCCGGCCGACAACAAGGAGATTTCAGTCCGAAACGACGTTCTTGAAATTTCCCTGGCCAAGGACGCACCGGTGGGCGTCGAGATCTTCGACACCAAAGGTTCCCGCCTGAAGTCGGATTTCGAGCAGAATGTCCCCGGCGGCGTCTACCGGCTGGATCTCGGCAAGATCTCCCAAGGCACCAAGGTCCTGGTCATCAAGACTTCGGTCGGCGACGAGGTGAGCACGTTCCACTACGTGCAGATGGGTGGCAACAACTCCTCGGGCTCCGCCGTTGGCAGCATCACCCAGGTGGGCGGAATGTCGGCCAGGATGGCCGCGTCGATGGATTCGCTCAAGGTGAGCGCCAGCGGCTACACATCGGTGTCCATTCCCCTCGGGTCGTTGGACACCACCGTCAACGTCACCCTCGACACCAATGGCGACAGGTGGGGCGGCCTGAATAATCCCCCGATCAAGAGCAAGGGGTGTGGGAGTGCGCTGGGAGTCATCTCTGCATCCGGTACCTACCATATTTCCAGTGTTGGAGGCAGAGGAGACTACATCATCAACATTCCGACCAATTACAATAAAGACACACCCTACCACCTGGTTTTCGGCAATCACTGCTTGGGCGGCTCCGCCGCGGCGGTCGCGGCACCCGATAAAGGGGATGATCTGAGCGGATTTTATTCCATAAAAACCCTATCGGACGCAGACAATATCCCGGGCATCTATGTGGCTCTACAGGGAAATTCGGACGGTACCTGGAATCCATCTACTGACCCTCAATTCTTTGAAGATGTACTGAAATTGGTTGAAGGCAATATGTGTGTTGATACCACACGCGTCTTTGTCGTCGGTTTCAGTTTCGGCGCCATGTTCTCGTATTCGCTTTCATTGGCATATCCGGAACAAATACGGGCAATGGCCTGCTATGCTCCGGCCAACTTTAATTTCGATCCTGAGCCAACCAACAGGCATATCCCGATGGCCTATTACCAGACAACTGGTACCAATGATGGGACGTGCCCATGGATCCATAGTGACGCGAACCAACAAGGTGGGAAATATTGCCTCCTGCAGCATATGCAAGACAACGGGTGCACTTCCACTGCTGCTGATATCAAGCTTGCAACCGGTAATACCCATGTCGTCAACGCGTTCGCGGGATGCAAAGATGGATATCCGGTGAAATTCAGTTCATTTGTTGGCGGACACCAGGCGACGGATTCGGATGCGGGATCGACTGCAAACTGGATACAAAACGAAACCTGGGCGTTTTTCAAGCAATTCTAAAGGTTACGGCCGGCATGAGTGAGTGCCGGCCATACCTGCCCACCCTCAGGAGGCGACCGCTCCGAACAGCTCGCGGGAGATGTTGAAGATCCCGCTCCGCTGTTCGTCGGTGAAGCTGGACATCGCGGCCTCGCGCTCCTCGGGAGTCTTCCGGAACGCCAAGTCCTCCAGGAAGGCGATGTTGAAGGCGTCGCTGCGATCGGCCCGCCGCCGCCCTGGGCGGTTGTTCATCCGCTGGAAATCGATCTGGCGATCGACCATGCGGTCGAACAGTTCGAGCAGTTCGCCGTATTTGGCGGTGTCGCGGTCCAGGATCCGCAGCGCCGCCACGGTGGCCTCGATGGTCGAGACGAATTCCGCCTTCGGCTCCTTGCGGATCCGGTAGTTGCTGGGTTTCTCGGGTACGAAGGAGTAATGCGGGAGCTCCAGCAGGGCGGGCGAGAGGTGCAGGATCTTCCTCGCTTCGCGCCAGGTTCCGTCGATGATCACCAGCGTCTCCAGGCCGGATGGCGCCTGTGCCAGCTCGACGGCCGCGGCCGAGGGAAACAGGATTCCCACCCGATCCTTCCTCAGGAGCAGATCCTGGACGGTCCTGGTCCCGTCGAAGCGCAGGCCGTGCTCCAGCCTGGACCTGGACAGGCTCAGGTGGGCCAGCCGCGCCGTGTTGAAGGGTGCGGTGCGCTCGTTGGGGTGCTGCAGGTACAGGATCTCGACGGGATTGTCCACCACCCGGACGCGGCTGCAAAGGCACAGGATCCGGGCGCGCCAGCAACGGTAGCAGAACGGGCGCCATCGAATGGATGCCGGATCCTGTCCGGCAGCCGCGAAGCGATCTCCGGGTGCCGCGCGTCGGGTGTCGTTCTCGTCGAGCTTCATGCTGGATGCGCCTTCCGGCATCTCTCCCCCGCATCGGGGTTCGACGCCAACTGCAGCATCCAGGTAGAATTCGGGATCCCGGGCTTCGACGGGGGATTCCACCGGCGGAGGAGAATTTCCAGCGCTAGATTCCCACCAGATCGAACGTTCCCAAGGAGTTGCCATGGATCACAGCAATCCGTTCGTCGCGGCCCTGGTCGCGTCCGCGCTGGCGTCCGCCGCCCAAGCGCAGACCACGGTGACCCTCAACTTCGGCGTGAACGGCACGACACGGAACGCCGTGGTGCACGTGCCTTCGGGCGTGAACAAGCCCCCCGTCGTCTACTTCGTCCACGGCTACGGGGGGACCGGAGCCTCGTTCGAAAGCGACACCAAGGGCGACGCGGTCGCGGACACGGCCAAGTTCATCGCCGTCTACCCCAGCGCGATCGGGGGTTCGTGGAGCATGTACGACACCACGGACTATCCCTTCCTGCTGGCGCTCCTGGACACGGTCGACGCCCGGTACAAGATCGATAGGAACCGGGTGTACTGCGCGGGGTTCTCCCAGGGCGGGTTCATCAGCTTCGGGGTCGGCTACAAGCATCCCGGAACCTTCGCCGCCGTGGCCCCCGTTTCCGGACACATTCCGTCGTTCTCCACCGCCGCACCGCTCAAGCGTCCCGTTCCCCTCTTCCTGACCTTCGGAACCAACGACGTGTCCGACGTTGCCTCCTTCATGACGGACGTCAACACCTGGATGGGTCTGGACACCTGCGTCGCCAGCTCCAAGAAGGAAGTGCGCCCCTACCCCGCCTCCAACAAGAATTCCGTGGTGGCCAGGATCACCTACTCCTGCGCCCAGGGAAGCGAACTGATGATCGATTCGGTGGTCGGGGGCCCCCACGAGTGGGCCATGGACGTCACCACCAAGGTGAACACCACGGTGGAGGTCTGGAACTTCTTCAAGGGATATACCCTCGCGGGAACCACTTCCCTCCAACCGCTCCCGGCCTCGATGTCGACCATGCCCCTCTCGGCGACCTTCCGGGCGGGCAGGATCGAACTGCGCGGTGCGGGCGACGCCCGAACGGTGCGCGTGGAGGACCTGCGGGGTGAACTGGTGGCCCGCGCCTCCCTGGTCGATCGATCCTTCGAGTTCGCGAACAAGCCCAGGGGCACCTACCTGATCGAGGCCACGGGCATCTCGGGGACCCGCACCTTCAAGGTGACGATTCCCTGATTCCACCTCACCCGGCCGCGGCCTTGGCCCTCCTGGAAGTCTAGCGTTTCCGATACGCCTTCTGGTCCGTTCCACCGATGTGCTGCACCAGCCAGTCCTGTAGGAAATTGACCAGGCTGGACGCCACCACCCCGCGGCCCGAGTTCAGGCTTTCCACGGTTTCCGCGACCTTGGCTTCGAAGGCCCTGTGGATGGCCTTGTGGGCCTCCAGCCCAGGCGTGTGCCGGGCCTCCATCATCGCCTCTTCCTCGGCGAAGTGGCGGACCGCGTAGGCGGCGAGCTCGGGAATGACCTCGCCGACCGCGGTTCGGACCTTCCCCTCGGAGATCGCCAGGTCCAGATCGTCGATGAGCTTGAACAGACGCCGGTGCTGGGCGTCCATCTGGGGGACGCCCGTTTCCAGCGCCGGAGTCATGGCGATTTCGCGACGGCCGGTGCGGAAGCCCGACAGCAGGGTGCGGAAACGGGAGGAAGTTTCCCGGATGGTGGCCAGCGAGGTCTTGGCCTCCTCCATGCGATCCGACACGCCCAGGATCAGCTTGTCGACCTCCCCGATGCTTCGGGCCACCTCCTTGGTGCCGCTGGCGAGTTCCGCCACGCGATGGGCCACCTCGCGGGACGCCTGGCTCGCCCCGGCGGTGTTTCCCGAGATCTCCGTGGAAGCGCTCTTCTGCTCGGACATGGCGCGGAGGATCTCCCTGGACAGACCATGGACCTGCTGCACGGACGCGGCGATGTTGCCGATCCGTTCGCCCGTTCCCTGCACCTGGGTGTGGACCGACTCGACGAGCTTCTGGATGACCTGCGTGGCATCGGCGGTCTGCCGGGCGAGGCCTTTCACCTCCCCGGCGACCACGGCGAATCCCTTGCCGGCCTCGCCGGCCCTCGCCGCCTCGATGGTGGCGTTCAGGGCCAGCAGATTGGTCCGCGCGGAGATGTCGCGGATGGAGGCCAGGATCCCTTCGATCTCCTGTGCCGTACCCTCCAGTTCCACGATGGCGGTCTTGCCCTCGATGGCGGTGCCCCGGACACGGTCCACCAGCGATTCCTCTTCGCCGCAGATCCTGCCCACCTCTCCGATGGAAGCGCCCATCTCCTCCATGGCACCGGCCATGGCCAGGATGGAGACGGACATCTCCTCCGCGGCGGCGGAAATGGAGAGGACCGCGCCCGCGCCCTGTTCCGCGGCGGCGGCCACCGATGCGCTTCGCGTCCTGGAGCCCGTCACGGATTCGCGGATGGAATCGAACTGGTTGGTGAAGGCGTGGACGGTTTCCAGGAGGGATTTTTCGGCGGCGAGCACCTCGGAAAGGATGGTGGAGACGTTGTTCGCCATCTTCTCCTGCTCGCGCAGGAGGTCGTCGATCTCGTCGCCTCCGACTTTCAGGGCCATCCGTTCGCTCAGGTCTCCCGTCGCCTGCTTGCGGGCCAGCGCCACGGCCAGATCCAGACGCGAAAGGAATCGTCCCGTCCCGAGCCTGCACCAGGCCAGGATCGCGAGCCCGAGACCGGCGCCCGCCCATACCTGCGGAGCCGAGGAAAGCCAAGTTCCACTGGAGACCAGGGCGAAGCATGCCAGCAGTCCCGCGTCCTGGATCTTCGCGACCGTTCCGTGTTTCATCCCACAAACCACCTTCGGTTGAGCCAGCCAGGAAGAATCGCGGGAAAATCGGATGGCTTATTCTCGCATGCTTCTGCCGGAAGTCAAGTCCGCCGATGGAACAGGAAGGTCGGACCTCGGAAGCAATAGATCCGAGCGAGATCTACCGGGGTTCCGTTCCGGCCGGCCATTGGATGGACAGCCGGTACCCGTCTTCCGTGATGACCAGGTCCCAGGTCTCGCCGCTGGAAGCGTCCTGCCACGAAAGCAGGGTGAACTCCGAGGGGAGGTGCTTCAGGGAGATGAGGTCCTGCAGGACGTCGTCCGTGAAGGTGCCTTCCACGCGGTCAACCGACCACTCGTCCCCACCCAGGAGACCAGGAACCGCGTGGTTGGCCAAGCCGTAGAAGTGGCGGAAATCCTCGCGCAGCGCGGCCCGCAGGGGGGCCACCGAGGGTTCGCTGCCCTGCAGGATGTGGTTGGGCTCCCCGGCGACGGTGGGGTCCAACAGGGTCAGCTCCAGCCGGGTTCCCCGGTGCGAGATGAGGGCCAGCGTACCCCTGCCGGTGCGCGGGAGGTAGGAATGGGTGTTCCCCTTGGTGCCCAGATCCTGCAGCCCGTTCACCAGCGCCGAGAAGCTCTTGCCGCCCCAGACGGGGCGGACCCGGCTCTGGACGTTCTGGGAGGCCAGGCGACCCACTTCCTGGACGCCCTTCATGCCCAAGTCCATCTTGGCCTGGGCCCATTCCCTGGAAGAGATCAGCAACTGGGGGCCCTGCAAGGTGTTCTGGAGCTGGGCGAGCATTTCCCCGTTGGGGGGCATGAAGTTGATGAGGGTGTTGGGCGTCCGCAGCACGTTGAAGGGGGAGACCAGTTCGGTCCCCTGGTGCAGCAAATCGAATTTCGCGCCCTTGCCGTCCAGGACAGCCCAGAGCTCGTCCTTCTGCCACCGGTCGGATCCTTGGCGAACCCAGCGCTCTTCCACGGAACGCTCCGACCGGAACAGCACATGCACCTCGAAGTCCTGGCTCGAGATCCCCTCCTTGCGGGACACCGACCAGGTTTCGTCGCGCGTTCCGAAGGGACCATCCACGGAACGCTGGGGCCGACCCCAGGCGGCGGTGTAGTCCGAGGGGGACTTTCCCATTCCCGGGAGGACCGATTGGGCGCTGGCCGCGAAGGCGACGACCGCGAGCATGGAGAAGACTCTGTTCAGCATGGATTTCCTCCGGTGCCGTCCCAACGGAGACGGCGCGTGGCGTGGTAGGCGATTCCCGATTCGACATACGCGGCTTCGCCCAGGAACACGGGGTGCATGGGCTCGCCGCGGTGGACGATGGTCTCGTCGGCGACCGGGTCGAAGAAGAGGGGATCCCCGTCGCGGAATTCGCGGTAGTCTCCGCCCAACGCGTCCTGGTGGACGAGGGCTCGAGGGAGCCCGTCCGGGTCCAGGGGATAGGGTTCGACGGAAACCGTCTGGAAGAACTCGAAGCGCTCCCCGGCCAGCTCCGCGGCGGGATCGAAGGAGGGGCCGAGTCCGGAGAGGTCCCGCAGGATCCCCAGCAGGTGGTCCCGCGCGGCGAGCCAGGCCCAATGGCACTCGGTGCCGTGGGAGACCGGCCCGATCTCCAAGGTGATCTCGCGCGCACCCAGGGAAGGCAGGAACACGTTGGATTGGGAGGTTTCCGGAGTGTGCAGGATGCGGGTGCGCGGATCGCGTCGGTGGGCCTGGAGCGCGAGCCACAGGATCAGCGGTTCCAGAGAGGTCAGGATCCAGGTCACGCCCATGGCCGAGGTGGTGTTGTGGAGGTCCACCACGAGGTCGGGTGCGATTCCGCCGGGGCGGATCTCCTCGTGCAGTTCCCGGGCCCGGCGGCGCTCCAATTGGGGACTGTCCCGTGTCGCCTTCGAGAGCTCCGGCCCGAAGCACCGGTTGAGGTCCGTCTCCAGGTAGCGCAGGTTGCGCTCGATGGCGCGGGGATGGGCCAGGAGCCCGCGGACATCCAGGCCAGGAAATTCGAACCGGTCCGGATGGGCCAGGAGGTCTCGGATGGTCCAGATCCCGCCGCGTTCGTTCCCGTGGGTGCCACCGACCACCACGATCTTCCTCGGCACGCCCGCGACGGGCGTGGATGTCTGGCTCTGGTCCATGGTCGAACCCCAAGATAGCCATCCCCGCCCTCCTGGCCGCTGCGACGGACCGCCCGCCCCGGCAAGGAGCTAGAGCGACGAGTCGATCAATGCGAAGAAACCTTCGGCCTTCTCCAGTTCCACCACCAGGAGGGCTCCCAGGTCGGGAATGACCGCTGGATTGCATTCCAGGATGGGGAAGATCTCGGGATCCAGGGGCCACTGCGAAAAGCCGTCGAAGGCGGCGAATCCGGCGGTCTCCGCGAGGTAGCTGGACAGGTGCACCACGGCCGCCAATTCCTTCTGGTTGGGCGACGAGACCGGGGTGAGATGGAAGGCGATGGGATCGCGCAGCTCCTCGGGAAGACCCCAGCGCTCGGCGAGCATGCCTCCCACCGTGGGGTGGTCGATCTGCAGGTGGACCCGTTCCAGGACGGGGAGGGGGAGGGCGTCCTCCGCGGCGGCCTCGGCGAGGATCTTCTGGTACTCGTTCGGTTCGGAAGTCTCCAGGATCAGGGTTCCGATCTTGTGCAAAAGGGCCGACATGAATGCGGATTCGATGTCCAGTCCCAGTCGGCGCGCCAGCTTGTGCACCACGATCCGGGAGGCCATCGCGGCGGCCACCGAATGGCGCCAGATGGCTCTTCGGTCCAGCCGGCCGTTCCCCTTTCCAAGGAGCTTCATCACCGAAGCCGACATGACCAGGCTGCGCACGGTCTGGAATCCGAGGATCACGATCGCCTGGTCCACCGAGGAGATGGTGCGGGGGATCCCGTAGAAGGCGGAATTGGCCAGGCGGAGCACCTTCGCGGAGAGGGCCAGGTCCTGCCCGATCAGGCGAGCGGCCGTGTCCGCGGAGGTGTTCGGGGTGTTGAGCACCTCCAGCACCCTGGCCACGACGCCCGGAAGGGAGGGCACCTGGCCCAGGCCGTCGACGATCGCGCGGTACTTCTCGGGTGCGGTTCGAGCATTCATCGGAGCCCATCCTACCATCCGCGTCCGGGAGGGGGCAACCCC
>Ga0209415_10016260_pt1 | contig 11967 bp, 9 predicted proteins | sample PeaSoiSIISIP2007_FD_187696 | JGI IMG/M metagenome (GOLD analysis project Ga0209415, IMG submission 187696) | Peat soil microbial communities from Weissenstadt, Germany - SII-SIP-2007 (SPAdes) (version 2) | ecosystem: Environmental > Terrestrial > Soil > Wetlands > Peat | place: Germany... | reverse complement strand
AGATCAAATCAAGGCTGACTTTCACCGACACGAACAGGCTTATCAACGACACCATCAAGCGACGATTCGCCTTCGAGGTGCAACGCCTCAAGCAGGCAGTGGCCTGAGCCCTATAACTACCCAGAGGGCGACGCCATGTCCGTTTCAACTCTGAACACATTCCCGCCGGTGCATCCCGGCGTCATCCTCCAGGAGGAGTTCCTCGTCCCCCTGGGGCTGTCCCAAAACCGCTTGGGGCTTAACATCGGCGTCTTCCCCAGGCGCATAAAAGAGATCGTGCTGGGCAAGCGCCGGGTCACCGCCGACACCGCCCTGCGTCTGGCCCGCTATTTCGGCAATTCCCCTACTTTCTGGCTGGGGCTGCAGATGGATTACGACCTGGACCTGGAGTCCGACCGCCTGTCGGAGCGAATCGCCCGCGAGGTCCGGCCCCGGGCCGTCCAGGAAGAAAAAGTCACCGCCTGACCGCCCGGGCGCACCTGCCCCTCCCCGCCCTCTACAAATACTTGTCGGCCATCCGCTCCATCATGGCGTGCAGGGCCTCGTGGACGCCCTCGCCGATGAGGTCGCGCTCCAGTTCCTCGAAGGCCTGGCGCAGCTCGCCCTGTTTTTCCGGGGTGAGCACCTGGTCGGCCATCTTGAAGAGGATCTCGTTTTCCTTACGGATGTGGTTGGTGAGAAGCTCCACGTAGTTGCGGGCCGCATCGGCGAATTCCAGCATGTTCGGCCCGGTGTGAACGAACTCCGGCAGGTTCCGCCCGGCCAGGGCGGCCAGGGCCATCTGCTGGACATACCTGCGGCCCTGGTCGTGTTCGTGGAGCATCACCGCCACCGGGCCTCCCAGGCGGGGGATGCCCGCCTCCTCCAGGGCCGGGAAGAGCAGTTGCTCCTCCTTGCCGTGATGGCAGGCGTCCGCGAATACCTTGAAGAATTCAATGACCTGGGCGATGTCCTCCGGGTCCACCTCACGGCCGGATTCCACCTGGGACACGATTTCTTCCAGCACCCGCAGCATGAGCGTGATGCCCTCGTGTTCGGCCTTGAGTTCGTCGGTAGCCAGCATGACGGGCCTCCTAGCAATCGCCCGGCTCCCGGACGGGGCGGGCGGGGATTTCGGCATGTTCATCCATAGCCGCCTCGGGGCGCGAGTGCAAGGCCGTCGGGTACGCTCCTCCTTGCCGGGAGGCCCCTGGCCGGATATGGATGCGCACGCGTGGTCGCCCGGAACCGGTCCTGGCCCAGCGCGCCAAGCCGCCACCCGTTCCGGAGTACGCCATGTCCCTGTCCTCGTCTCTGTACGCCAAGGCCCAGACCATCATCCCCGGCGGGGTCAACTCGCCCATCCGCGCCTGCAAGGCCGTGGACTCCGAACCTTTGTTCATCGACCGGGCCAAGGGCGCGAAGATTTACGACGTGGACGGCCGGGAATTCGTGGACTATGTCATGAGCTGGGGGCCCATGCTCCTGGGCCACGCCGACCCCGTGGTCCACGAAGCCGCCAAGGCCGCCCTGGACAAGGGCGCGAGCTTTGGCGCCCCCTGCCCGGCCGAAGTGGACCTGGCCGAAAAGATCGTCTCCCTCATGCCGTCCATCGAGATGGTGCGCATGGTCAACTCCGGCACCGAGGCCACCATGAGCGCCCTGCGCCTAGCTCGCGGGTTCACCGGCCGGGACTACGTCATCAAGTTCGACGGCTGCTACCACGGCCATGCCGACGCCTTCCTGGCCGCCGCCGGGTCAGGCGTGGCCGTCCAGGCCGCCCCGGGCACCCCGGGCGTCCCGGCCGCCACCGTGGCCCACACCATCGTCCTGCCCTACAACGACCTGGAAGCCGTTCGCGAAGCCTTCACGCTCAAGGGCAAGGACATCGCGGCCATCATCGTGGAGCCGGCCCCGGGCAACATGGGCCTGGTGCTGCCCGGGCCGGGCTACCTGGAAGGCCTGCGCCAGATCTGCGACCAGTACGGGGCGCTGCTCATCTTCGACGAGGTCATCACCGGCTTCCGCTGGGGCCTGGGTGGAGCCCAGGAGCGCTACGGGGTGCGCCCGGACCTGACGACGCTGGGCAAGATCATCGGCGCGGGATTTCCCGTGGGGGCCTACGGCGGCCGCAAAGACATCATGGAGAAGCTCTCCCCCTGCGGCCCGGTGTTCCAGGCCGGGACCTTGTCCGGCAACCCGGTGGCCATGGCCGCCGGGCTGGCCAACCTGCTGGAGCTCGAAAAGCGCGACTACGCCGCCCTGGAGAAACGCACCGGGGAACTTGCCGCCGAATTCGCGGGCATCATCCGCTCCAAGGGCGTTCCGGTGACCCTCAACCAGACGGCCTCGGCCTTCACCCTGTATTTCACGGACAGGCCGGTCGCGGACATGGCCGCCGCCCGAACCTCGGACGCGAAAATCTATACCGCATTGTACAAGCAGATGCGCGAGCGGGGCGTGTACCTGGCGTCGCTTGGCTTCGAGTGCTCCTTCACCTCCTTCGCCCACCAAGAAGCAGACTACGCCGTGACCCTGGAAGCGGCCAAGCAGGTGAAATTCTAGATGCCGGATTGCTTTTTTCCCCAGGTCCTCTAGAGAAACATCATGGAACCCCTGATCCAGTCCCTTTCCGGAATCTGCGAGCGCCACGGCGTGGCCGACCTCTACGCCTTCGGCAGCCGCGCCCGGGAAATCTCCGGCTGCGTGAAGGGGGAGGAAGCCCAGTGCGGGCCTCCGGATTCCGATGTGGACATCGGGGTCAGGTTCCTGCCGGACGCGGCGGCCGCACTGGGCGGCGGGGCGACGGCGAGGCTGCCGGATGAAAGGTGCGCCTTGCACAACCTGGACGCCCGGCTGACCTTGGCCTGGGAGCTCGAGGACCTTCTGGGGGCTCGCCCGGTGGACTTGGTCGATGTCGCCCACGCGGAGGCCTTCGTGGCGGCGGACATCGTGCGCGGAGAGCTGCTGTATTGCACCGACCCGGCTGATCAGGCCGAATTCGAACTGTATGTGCTGCGGCGGGCGGGCGACCTGGCCTGGTACAAACGCCGTGAAATCCGTCACCAGCTCCATGGGGAACCCTTGTGAGCCCGGGACAGGTCTCCCCAGGCCCCGCGTGACCCAAGACCGCACGCAACGCACGGCCGTCCACGCCCTGACCCCCCAGGGGGCCAGGCTGGCCCGGGGCCTGGCCCAGGACCTTCATGCCGATCTGTACCTGCCGCGCAAACTGGCCGCACCGGGCGAGCGGGCCTTCGACTCCCTGCCGGAACTCATCGCCGACATCTTCCACGAATACGGCGGGCACGTGTTCGTGGCCGCCTGCGGCATCGTGGTGCGCTGCGTGGCCAAGCTTCTGCGCGGCAAGTCCCAGGACCCGGCCGTGGTGGTCCTGGACCAGATGGGCCGCCACGCCGTGAGCCTGCTGTCCGGCCACCTGGGCGGCGCCAACGATCTGGCTAGGCGCGCGGCCGCCTTCACCGGCGGCGCGGCGGTGATCACCACGGGCACGGACAGCGCCGGCCTGCCCTCCCTGGACATGCTGGCCCGCGACTCGGGCCTGGCCATCGAGAACCTCGAAGCCGTCAAGACCGTCAATGCCGGGCTCCTGGCCGGGCTTGTCGTGCAGGTCTTCGACCCGGAGAGCCGGCTCATGATCCCTGCCGGCCACTGCGAACGCTTCGAGTGGGTGGCCGCCCCCCACCATCTGGAGCCCGGCCGGCCGGCCGTGGCCGTCACCTGGCGGGCGCCTCCCCTTCCGGCGGGCTGCCTGGCGCTTCGCCCCCGGGTGGTGGTGGCCGGAGTGGGCTGCCGCAAGGGGGTCCCGGGCGAAGAGATCACTCAGGCCGTGCGCCAGGCTTGCGCCGCCAAAGGCGTGGCCCCGGCCAGCCTGGCCGCCCTGGCCAGCATCGAAGCCAAGCGGGGCGAGCCGGGCCTGTGGGAAGCGGCCCGGATGCTTGGGACGGAGCTGGTCTTTTTTCCGGCGGACAGGCTGGGCGCCGTCAAGGCCCCCAACCCATCGGCCCAAGCCCTGAAACATATGGGAGTGAAAAGCGTATGCGAGGCCTCCGCCATGCTGGCCACGGGGTCGGACCGGCTCCTGCTGGCCAAGACCAAGACCAAGACCGTCACCGTGGCCCTGGCCCTCTCTCTATGACCCCGGGCAAGTTGACGGTGGTGGGCCTGGGGCCGGGCGACCCGTCCCTGACCGCGCCCAAGACCTCGCAGGCCCTTTCGCAGGCCCGGGCGGTGGCCGGCTATTCCACGTACCTGGACCTGATTCCCGCCGGGCTTCTCCAGGGAAAGCGGATCATCTCCACGGGCATGACCGGCGAGGTGGCGCGTTGCGGCCAGGCCATCGATTCGGCCCTTAACGGAGAGGACACGGTGGTGGTCTCCGGCGGGGATGCGGGCGTGTACGGCATGGCCGGGCTGGTCCTGGAACTGCTGGAGGCGCGCGGGCTGCTTGACGCGGTGGACTTCGAGGTGGTCCCGGGCATTCCGGCCCTGACCGGCGCGGCCGCGCTGTTGGGCGCGCCCCTGACCCACGACTTCGCCTGCGTGAGCCTCTCCGACCTGCTCACCCCCTGGGAGGTCATCGAAAAACGCCTGGCGGCGGCGGCCGAGGCGGACTTCGTGCTGGTGCTGTACAATCCCCGCTCCAAGAGGCGGCCGCACCTTTTGGCCCGGGCCCTGGAGGTCGTCGGGGAGAGCCGCTCGCCCGGGACGCCGGTGGGCATCGTGCGCCAGGCCTGGCGCGAGGGCCAGTCGGCCACGGTCTCGACCCTGGCCGACACCGATCCCCAGGTCGTGGACATGCTCACCATCGTCATCGTGGGCAACTCCCAGACCAGGATGGCCGGCGGTCGGATGCTCACCCCCCGGGGCTACGCCGGCAAATACGGAATGACGGGGACGACATGAATTATTCCCTCCGCGCCTTGACACGGGCCGCATTCTGTAAGTAGATGCTATGTGAATTTTTTCATTCAACTTTTTTTGGCAGGAGGTGGATCGGAATGAAGAAAACGCTGTTTGTCATGTTGGTTTGTGCCGCGTTGGTGGGCGCTTTCTGCCTGCCTTCCCTGTGGGCCGTCGACGCCCCCAAGGGCGTTCTGGAACTGAAGGTGCCCGACGGGGCCACCGCAACCAAGACGTCCGCGAAGTTCAACCATGAAGGCGTCGGCCACAAGGCCAACGAGTGCAAGACCTGCCACCACAAGGAAGGTCAGGGCATGAAATGTTCGGGCGCGGGCTGCCACGACAACAAGGACCTCACCGACAAGACCAGCGACAGGAGCTTCTACATGGCGTTCCACAAGGGCGACTCCTCCAAGAGCTGCCTGGGATGCCACAAGAAGGCCAAGGCCGACGGCAAGAACGCGCCGATCGCCTGCCCCGTCTGTCACCCCGCTCAGTAATAGCACAAGCCCGGTCGCGGGCGGCCTGAAGGCCGCCCGCTTCCGGTTTCACTCATCCGTCACACTCGCGGGGGCCACATGAGCAACTCTCCCGAAGACATCATCGAGCTGACCGACATCATCGAACACGGACCGGGCGCGCCCAGGCAGGAAGGCGAGGCCGACGGCGTCGATCTGAGCTTCGAGCGGGAGTTGGAAGACCTCTTCGCCGAATCTCCCGGAGCCAAACCAGCAGGGGCCGGCCCCGATCTTCCCGGCCTGGACGCCTTGCACCTCCCGGATGAAGCCTCCAAGGCCGACGGCGGGGACGACATCGACCTGGACGGCCTGGACGCCCTGCTGGCCGAGGCCGAAAAAGCCCAGCCCGCCGACATGGAACTCCCGGAGCTGACCAGCGATTTTCTTTCCGAGCCTGAAGCCGAGACCGAGCTTGAGCCCGAGCTGGAGTTGGAGTTTGAACCGAAGGCTCCCGTGCCCGCTGCCGCGCCTGCCGCCGCTGCCGCTGTCGCGGCCATCCTGGCCACGCCATCCGAGGCGGCCGGTCCCGGCCTGCACGCCCTGAGCGACCGTCTGGACGCCTTGGAGGAGAAGCTGGCCGGCATGGGAGACTCCCTGGCCGCCTCCTTCCAGTCCATGCTGGACGCGGCCATAGCCGGGCTCAAGGCCGACCTCCCAGCTCCCCAAGAGCCCCTGGACGAGGAGGCTTTGGCCGCCCGGGTCAAGGAGGAAGTCCTGGCCGGGCTGCCCGTACCGGCTGAACCGGCAGAATTGGCGGAAGCCCCTGTCCCCGAGGCTCCCCCCATCGACGTCGAGGCCCTTGAGGCCCAGATGGCGGCCCGGATGGAGGCCTTGCTGGAGGAGCGCTTGGAGGCCTTCAAGGCCGAACTCCCGGCCACACCGGAACCCCTGGACGAGGCGGCTTTGGCCGAGCGCGTCAAGGAGGAGGTCCTGGCCGGGTTGCCCGTACCGGCGGAACCGGCGGAATTGGCGGAAGCCCCGGCCCCCGAGGCTCCCCCCGTCGACATCGAGGCCCTGGAGGCTCGGATAGAGGCCAGGATGGCGGCCTTGATGGAGGAGCGTCTGGAGGCCTTCAAGGCCGAACTCCCGGCCACGCCCGAACCCCTGGACGAGGAGGCCCTGGCCGAGCGCGTCAAGGAGGAAGTCCTGGCCGGGCTGCCCGAACCCGTTGAACCGGCCGCGCCAGTGGAAACGCCCCCTTCCATCGACGCCGAAGCCCTGACCTCGGAACTCGGAGACAACCTGCGCAGCGAGATGAAGGCCATGGAGGCCCGCCTGGCTGCCGAGATGGAGGCCAAGGTGGCGGACATCCCGGCCCCTGCCGATCCGGCTTCCCTGGTGGAAGAACTGTCCGCCAGGCTTTCGGACCGCTTGTCCGCCCTGGAAGCTTCGGTCGCCGCGCCGGCCCCCGACCTCGGGACCCTGGCCTCCAGGGACGATCTGGCCGCCCTGCGCCTGGAACTCCTGGCCGAGATAAAGAAGGCCGTCCCCGCCGCCGCCGCCCGGATCATCCGTGAGGAAATTCAAGCCCTGGTCCAGGAAATGGACTAGTGTCGCGTCCTTGGAAAGCATGTGCGTGTTTTTAAGGATAAAAGTAATTATTTTACTTAATTAGCCGCAAAACAAACAGACGTTTATTTTGCGGACGCCACACGAGCAGCCCAAGGCTGCCTGACAGGACGCGCCCAGCCATGCGCCGCGAACACCGGGCGGCCCTCGGCCTGTGCCTGGGCGCCTCTTCCATCGGGCTTGTCGTACTCGGCCGTACTCCAGACGCGGGTGAAACGGGCGGGAAGGCTTGCGTCCTGCACGCCGAGAACCGCCTCCACGGCGGGGATCCGGTCCAGACCCTTGCCAATATGCTCGAGCAGACCCCCGGCTGGCGCGACCTGCCCGTCGGGGTCACCGGACGCAAGCTCAGGAGCCTGGTCCGCCTGCCGTCCATCCCCGAGCCCGAGGCCGTGGAGCTGGCCGCTTCGTTCGTCCTGAACGGCCGAGCCGGCGCGACGACGGTGTTGAGCGCCGGCGGCGAGACCTTCATGGCCTACGGCCTGGACTCCATGGGGCGGGTGCGCGACATCCAATCCGGCAACAAATGCGCCTCGGGCACGGGCGAATTCCTTCAGCAGCAACTCGGGCGCATGGGGCTCACCGTACCGGACCTCGCGGACATGGACCACGCCGCGCACGCCCACAAGGTGTCCGGGCGCTGTTCGGTGTTCTGCAAGTCCGACTGCACCCACGCCCTGAACAAGGGCGCGCCCAAGGAGTCGGTGGTGGCCGGACTTGGGCGCATGATGGCCGTCAAATGCCTGGAACTGGCCCAGGCCTTGCCCCCCCAGAAAGTGCTCCTCACCGGCGGTTGCGCCGCCAACCCCTACCTGGTGCGGTTTTTACGCGAGGAGTCCCTGGAGCTGATCGTGCCCGAGGCCGCGCCCTGGTTCGAGGCCCTGGGCGCTGGGCTCTGGGCCATGGAGCACTTACCGCCGCCGCCCGGGGCGGCTTCCCTGTTCACCAGCCGGGCCGGCAGTTTCGCCGCCCTGCCGCCGCTGTCCGCCTCGCTTGGGCTGGTGGAGTTCAAACAGGGCTTGCGCGGCCGGGCCGAACCCGGGGACGAGGTCCTGGTCGGCCTGGACGTGGGCTCAACCACCACCAAGGGGGTGGTGGTGCGCCGCAGCGACCGGGCCGTGCTGGCCGGGGAGTACCTGCGCACCGAGGGCGACCCCGTGGGCGCGTCCCGGCGGGTGTATCAGAGCCTGGCCGGGCAGACAGGACCCGGGGTGCGGGTCATGGGGCTCGGGGTCACCGGGTCGGGGCGGGCCATAGCCGCACTGCACGCCACGGCCACGGCGGCCGTAAACGAAATCGTGGCCCACGCCGCCGCCGCCGCCCACTACGACCCCCAGGTGGACACCATCTTCGAGATCGGCGGCCAAGACGCCAAGTACACGTTCCTCTCCAAGGGCCATCCCTGCGACTCGGCCATGAACGAGGCCTGCAGCGCCGGCACCGGATCGTTCCTGGAGGAATCCGCCAAGGAGTCCCTGGGAGTTAACACCCTGGACATCGGGGACCTGGCCCTCACAGCCTCCTCCACCCCGAACTTCAACGACCAGTGCGCAGCCTTCATCGGCTCGGACATCAAGGTAGCCGTGCAGGAGGGACTGCCCCTGCCGGACATCCTGGCCGGCCTCGCCCACTCGGTCTGCCTCAACTACGTCAGCCGGGTGAAGGGCAACCGCCCCGTGGGGGAGCGGATCTTCATGCAGGGCGGAGTGTGTTACAACCGGGCCGTGCCGGCGGCCATGGCCATGCTCACGGGAAAGCCAATCGTGGTGCCCCCGGAGCCCGGACTCATGGGCGCGCTGGGCGTGGCCCTGGAGGTGGACCGGCGCATGCGCCTGGGGCTCCTGGCCGAGGGGAGCTTCGACCTCCCCGAGCTGGCCTCCCGCGAGGCCGCCTTCCGCGAGCCCTTCACCTGCCGGGGCGGCAAGGGCGGCCAGGCCGGCTGCGACCGGGGCTGCCGCATCGCGCGCATCGAGGTGGGGGGGCAAATTCATCCCTTTGGCGGCGTCTGCAATCGATTCGACAATCTGCGCCAGGGCAAGTCCCCGGACGCGGACAGTCTGGACCTGGTCCTGGCCAGGCAGCGCCGGGTCTTCCGGGATCATTCGCTGCCTGAACCATCCGGCAGGCCGGTGGTCGGGCTGTCCCGCTCCTACCTGGTGAACACCTACTACCCTCTGTTCTCGACCTTTTTCAGGGAGCTGGGCTTCGACGTGGCCCTGCCGGACCGGGCCGATCCGGAGGGGGTCAAGCGACGCTCCTCGGCCTTGTGCCATCCGGCGGAGCTGGCCCACGGGTTCATGGCCGACCTCCTGGCCAAGCGCCCGGACGCGCTGTTTCTGCCCCAGGTCCTGGGCGTCCCGGCCGCCGGGGGACAGGAGGTGTCCTGCACCTGCGTGCTCCTGCAGGGAGAGCCGTTCTACCTGAAGAGCGCTTTCCCTGAACTGGCTGCTTTCGGACCGAGACTTCTCTCCCCGGCCCTGGATTTCACCTGCGGCCTGCTGGCGGGGGAGGCCGCCTTCATGGACACGGCCCGGAGCCTGGGCGCCGACGCGACTGCGTCCAGGCGGGCCTTCCAGGCCGGCGTGGAGGCGCAAATCCTCTGCCGGCGCGACCTCCTGGAAATGGGCCGCAAGGCCCTGGCCCGCGTCGAGGACAGTCCGCTCAAGCTTGGGGTGGTTCTGTTCGGGCGGGCCTACAACGCCTACGCCCCCGAGGCCAACAAGGCCGTGCCCGGCAAGCTGGCCACGCGCGGGGCCATGGTCATCCCCTGCGACATCCTGCCCCTGCACAAGGACGGGCCGGACGATTTCACCATGTACTGGGGCCAGGGGCGCACCATCATGGCCGCCTCCCGCTTCACCGCCGCGCGCCCCGGGCTGTTCGGGGCCTACATCACCAACTTCTCCTGCGGGCCGGACTCGTTCCTGCTCGGCTACTTCCGGGACGAGATGGGACTCAAGCCCTCGCTCACCCTGGAGCTGGACAGCCACACGGCCGACGCCGGGCTGGAGACAAGGCTGGAGGCCTTCCTGGACATCGCGGACAACCACCGCCGCCTGGGCGCGGCCCCGACCCGGGAACGCGCCCGGACCAGCGCCCGGGGAGGGGACCAGGCCCCCGGCCTGGCCCGCATGGAATCCAGGCACGGCCGGGCCGGCGTGCTGACCTCCTCCGGGGACTGGCTGCCCCTGACGAGCGAGCGGGTGCGCCTGGCCATCCCCAGCATGAATCCCTACGGCACGGCCCTGGCGGCCAGCGCCCTGGCCTCGTGCGGGGTCCGGGGTGTGGCCCTGCCCCCGGCCTCCGAGCAGGACCTGAAACTCGGCCGGGGCAATTCCAGCTGCAAGGAATGCCTGCCCCTGCAACTCACCGTGGGGACCCTGCTCGGCTACCTGGACAGGCGGCCAAAGGGAGAAGTCACGGCCTATTTCATGCCCAAGGCCCAGGGACCCTGCCGCTTCGGCCAGTATACCGAGTTCTCCGCGCGACTCCTGGCCAGGCTTGGCGTGCCCGATACGGCGGTGCTCTCCCCGTGCGCGGCCAACGGCTACGCCGGCCTGTCCAGCGCGGTCACCCTGGCCATGTGGCGCGGGATCGTGGCCGGAGACCTCTTCGAGGAGATGCGATCCACGCTGCTGGCCGGGGCCGTGAACCCGGAGGCGGCCCTGGCCGAGCTTGAGGGCGGGTTTGGGCGGGTGGAGGCGGCCATGCGCCTGCCCTGGAGGCAGGCCCTGGCCGAAATGCGCCGGCTGGCCCGCGAGCTTTCCCGCATCCCCCTTCGCGCGCCCCGGGGGGACATCCCCTCGGTGGCCCTGGTGGGCGAGATTTACGTGCGCCACGACACGTTGTCCCGGCAGAACCTGGTCGAGCGCCTGGCCTCGAAGGGCTTTGCGGTGCGCACCGCCCCGGTGAGCGAGTGGGTCTTCTACACCGACTGGCTCCAGAACGTGGGCCTGCACATAAAGCCCGGCCTCACCGGGCGTTTCAAGCAGTGGTTCAAGCGCCTGAGCTTCCACCAGGCCAGGTCGGCCCTGTTGCCCTCCGGCCTGCTGAGCCCCCACGTTCCGAAGACGAGTGAGCTGATCCGGGCCGGATCGACCCTGTTGGCCCCCGAACTGACCGGAGAGGCCATCCTCACCGTGGGGGCGGCCTTCCACGAAATCCTGGAGCCGGCCTGCGGGGTCATCGCCCTAGGCCCCTTCGGCTGCATGCCCACCCGCCTGGCCGAGGCGGTGTTGTCCAAGAGTTTCACCACCCAGTCCCTTACGGCCCTCTACCCCGGGCGGGTGCGCCGCCTGCCCAGGGAGGCCCACGGCAGCCTCCCCTTCCTGGCCGTGGAGACCGACGGCTCCCCCTTCCCGCAACTCATCGAGGCCCGGCTGGAGGCCTTCTGCATCCAGGCCCGAAGGCTGCACGAGACGATCACTCGGTGACGGGCTCGGAGCTGCCGCGCCATGTTACAACCCCCCTCCAAAACGGCCGTAACAAACCCCGGCAACACCCGCTTGCGTTTTGCCCCCGGAAATGTCACCTGATCGCCACACCGCCACCATGGCCCCGTCACCAGGCCGTGATCATTGGCCGTCATCCGGAGGTTACGGTCATGACCAAGGAGAGCGTGCTCATCGTCGAGGATGACGAAGATATCCTCCAGCTCCTGGAATACAATTTTCAGAACGCGGGCTTCGACGTCTCCGTGGCCCGCGACGGGTTGGATGCGCTGAACAGGCTCCGTCGCCAGCGCCCGGACCTGGTGCTCCTGGACATCATGCTGCCCGGGTCCGACGGTTTCGAGGTCTGCAAGAACATCAAGCGCGACCCCAAGACCGCCCAGGTGCCGGTGATCATGCTCACGGCCAGGGGGGAGGAGGTGGACCGCATCGTGGGCCTGGAGCTGGGGGCGGACGACTACGTGGTCAAGCCCTTCAGCCCGCGCGAGTTGATCCTGCGGGCCAGGGCCGTGCTCAAGCGGCTGGTT
>Ga0209415_10016258_pt1 | contig 11969 bp, 8 predicted proteins | sample PeaSoiSIISIP2007_FD_187696 | JGI IMG/M metagenome (GOLD analysis project Ga0209415, IMG submission 187696) | Peat soil microbial communities from Weissenstadt, Germany - SII-SIP-2007 (SPAdes) (version 2) | ecosystem: Environmental > Terrestrial > Soil > Wetlands > Peat | place: Germany... | reverse complement strand
ATCGGGGACATTCTCGCGACGCCCGTCACCGGTGCCTACGGGTACTCGATGGCGTCCAACTACAACAAGGTCCCGCGACCCCCGGTCGTCTTCGTGGCCGACGGCGAGGCCCGGGTCGTCGTCCGGGGCGAGACCACCGAGGACCTCCTCCGCCTCGACGTCTGAACCGCCCTGTCGGGCACGAAAGCCCAGCTCGCAACGGAGCGGGGTTCGAGGTGGCCCAGGGTCGAGGCGGTAGCGTGATCGGGTGACCCCCGCCCGGAAGGACACCGCAGCGGTGCGTGTCGCGTTGCTCGGCTGCGGCACGGTGGGGACCGCGCTGGTCGAGATGATCGCCGAACCGACCAGCGCCACCGAGATCGAGCTCAGCGCCGGGGTCCGGCTGGAGATCGTCGGGATCGCGGTGCGCGACGCCGGCGCCTCCCGATCCACCCAGCCGTGGTTCCCGAGCGCCCTGTTGACCGAGGACGCCAAGGGCCTGGTCGAGCGCGACGACGTGGACGTCGTCGTCGAGCTGATCGGAGGGCTCGACCCGGCGCGGCAGCTCGTCGAGGCGGCGCTCAATGCCGGGAGACCCGTGGTCACCGGGAACAAGGCGTTGTTGGCCCGGGTCGGCGGGGAACTGGCCGACCTCGCGTCGGCGCGCGGCGTCGATCTCCTCTACGAGGCCGCCGTAGCGAGTGCGATTCCGGTGATCCGGCCTCTCCGTGAGTCGCTGGCCGGTGAACGGATCGTTCGCGTGATGGGCATCGTGAACGGGACAACCAACTTCATTCTCAGTCGCATGGCCCACGACGGGGCGACCTACGACGAGGCGCTCGCCGAGGCGCAGCGCCTCGGGTTGGCCGAGGCCGACCCGACGGCCGACGTCGAGGGGTCCGACGCCGCCGCAAAGGCCGCCATCCTGGCCAGCCTCGCCTTCGGCACCGAGGTGACCGTTGACGACGTCCACTGCGAGGGCATCACGGGGGTCACGCACTCCGACGTCCGCTACGCGACCCAGTTGGGCTACGTCATCAAGCCGCTCGCGGTTGCCGAACGGGTGGAAGGCCGGTCGGCGATCTCGGTCCGGGTGCACCCGGCCATGGTCCCGTCCGACCATCCCTTGGCCTCGGTGGGCGGTGCGTTCAACGCCGTCTTCATCGAGGGCGAGCACGCCGGCGAGATGATGCTGTACGGACGGGGTGCGGGAGGGAATGCGGCGGCCAGCGCCGTGCTCGGCGACCTCATCGTCGCCGCCCGGCACCTCCGCCAGGGGGTTTCGACGCCCCCCGCGTCGCGCCGGGTGGTGGTCAATATCGTGCCGGTCGACCAGCTGTGGTCCCCGTTCTACCTGAGCATGGACGTGTTCGACCGTCCCGGAGTGCTCGCCTCGGTGGCCAAGGTCATGGGGGAGCACGGGGTGTCGATCCGGTGGATGGAGCAGAAGGGCCTGGGCGACGAGGCCCGGCTGATCTTCCTTACCCACATGGCCAAGGAGGGCGCCGTGGCGGCCACCGTCGCCGCCCTTGGCCGCCTGGACGTGGTCGACCACATCGGCGCGGTGCTTCGGGTCGTCGGGTCCGAGGCCTCGGGCCCCAGTCCCGGGGCCTGAGATGATCGGCTGGCGAGGCGTCATAGAGGAGTACCGCTCGCATCTGCCCATCCCGCCCGGCGCGCCGGTGGTGACCTTGCTCGAGGGCGGCACGCCACTCTTGCCGGCACCGAGGCTCTCCGAGCGGGTCGGGGCGAGCGTCTACCTGAAGGTCGAGGGGGCCAACCCGACCGGCTCGTTCAAGGACCGGGGCATGACCGTGGCGATCTCGAGCGCGGTGGCCGGCGGGGCCAAGGCGGTCGTCTGCGCGTCGACCGGCAACACGTCGGCCTCCGCGGCGGCCTATGCGAGCCGGGCCGGTCTGAAATGCGTGGTCCTCATCCCCGAGGGGCACATCGCCCTCGGCAAGCTGGCCCAGGCGCTCATTCACGGCGCGCGGGTGCTGCAGGTCCGGGGCAACTTCGATCAGGCCCTCAACATCGTTCGGGAGCTCCCGGACCGAGCGCCGGTGACCGTGGTCAACTCGGTGAACCCGTTTCGGATCGAGGGACAGAAGACCGGTGCCTTCGAGATCGTCGACGTCCTGGGTGATGCACCGGACATCCACTGCATCCCGGTGGGCAACGCGGGCAACATCACCGCGTACTGGCGCGGGTACTGCGAGTACCGCCAGGCGGGACGGGCCACCAAGCTGCCCCGCCTGCTCGGGTTCCAGGCCGCCGGCGCGGCACCCATCGTGCTCGGCCACGTCGTGGACGAGCCCGAGACGGTGGCCACCGCCATCCGGATTGGCAACCCGGCCAGCTGGTATTCGGCCGCCGCGGCGGCGAGCGAATCCGGTGGGTCGATCACCTCGGTGACCGACGAGCAGATCCTGGCCGCCTACCGCCTCTTGGCCGAGGAGGAGTCGGTGTTTTGCGAGGCCGCGTCGGCCGCGTCGGTGGCCGGCCTGCTCCAGAGCGACGTCCCGGCGGGATCCACCGTGGTGTGCGTGCTGACCGGCCACGGGTTGAAGGACCCGGATCTCGCCATCAGCCAGATCGACGTGCCGAGCGTCGTGGACGCGGACATCGACGCGATCCTGTCCCAACTCGACTGAAGCGAGCCCGCCTCAGTTCGTGCGCGCCGCCGCCTGCCGGTCGCTCGCGACCCGGGGGCGCATGAGGTAGTCCCACAACACGTCCTTGCCCATCGGCCGACCGAGCAGGAACCCCTGGCCGGTGTCGCAGCCCTCGGCTTGCAGGATGCGCAGCTCCGGCTCGCGTTCGATGCCCTCGGCCACCGTCTCGAGCCCCATCGACCGACCGAGCTGGACCATCGTGTGCAGGAGGGCCCGTCCCTGGCCGTCGTTCGACGAGAAGACGAACGAGCGGTCGATCTTCAAGATGTCGACGGGGAACTGGCGGAGGTAGGCGAGGGAGGAGTACCCGGTCCCGAAGTCATCGATGGCGATCTTCACGCCGAGCCCCTTCAGCTGGCGCAACCGGAGGATGGCCTCCTCGGCGTCGTGCATGAGCACGCTCTCGGTGATCTCGATCGTGAGGTAGCGGGCCTCGAGCCCGGTCTCGCGAAGGCAGGCCGCGACCTCTGCGATGAACTCACCGGTGGCCAGCTGGTGGGCCGATGCGTTGACGGCCACCCGGATCGGGAGCCGGCGACGGTGCCACTCCATGGCATCGCGGCACACCTGGAGGAGCACCTGGCGACCGACGGCGATGATCATCCCGGTCTGCTCCAGGTGTGGGATGAAGCTCGCCGGCTCGACCACGCCGCGAGTGGGGTGCTGCCACCGGAGCAGTGCTTCGACGCCGACCAGGGCCATGTCGCTCAGGCGGAAGATCGGTTGGTAGACGACGAAGAACTGGTTCGACTCGAGCGCCATGCGCAGGTCGAGCTCGAGGTCCAGGCGGCCCCGGGCGGCGGTGTGCATCGCCGGCTCGAAGACCATGTAGCGACCCTTGCCAGCCGACTTGGCCTCGTGCATCGCGATGTCGGCGTCGCGGATGAACTCCTCGGCGGAGTCCCGCTGGCCCCACGCGATCCCGACCGTCGCCGACACCCGCAGCGGGACCCCGGGCTTCACGCCGGTGAACGGCTCGGCGAGGGAACTGAGCAACTTCTGGGCGATGTGGTCGGGGCCCTCATGCAAGGACACGGCCTCGGCCAGGACGACGAACTGATCACCGCCGAGGCGCCCCAGCGTGTCCGACGCCCGAACGGCATCCTCCAGGCGCCCGGCGATGGCGCGCAGGAGGTGGTCGCCCGCACTGTGGCCCAGCGAGTCGTTGACCGCGGTGAAGTTGTCGAGGTCGATGAAGAAGGCGGCCACCGGGACGCGTTCGCGCTTGGCCCGGGCGAGCATGCGGTCGGCCCGGTCGAAGATGAGGTCCCGGTTGGGGAGCCCGGTCAGTTGGTCGTGCAGGCTCCGATGCCGGAGCTCGAGCGTCGTCTCCTCCGCCATGTTGAGCGCGCTGGCACGGCCCCGGGCGAGCCTGGTCAGGAGAAGGAAGAGCAGCACCGTGAGGATGAACCCGGCGTCGAGGACGCCTAGGGCCTGCACCGCGGGCGACGCCGCCTCGGCGGGCACGCCGATCACTGCCGACCAATTTCCGCCTGCGGTGAGCCCGAGCCTTCGGGTGAGGTCGTGGGACTGCCTCAGCCCGGCCTGGTCGATCGTCGAGGTGACGCCGGTCGGGTTGTCGTAGGTGAGGGTGATCCAGAGCCCGCTGACCCCCTGGAGGACCGGCGCGGTCGCCTGGTTCGGGTCGATCAGCCCGGCCGCCCAGCCGAGCAGGGCCGTCTGGCGCTCGGCGGCGGTGCCGATGGGCACCCCGGGCGCGTAGATGGGGATCGCGACCTCGACCAGGCTGGTGACCTCGGAGTTCGATCGCGCCCGGGTCGACTCGGACCCGGGCAGCGACCGGACCATCAGCGGCACGACCTGGCCGACCTCGGGCAGGCCGGTGTTTGCAGACGCTTGCAGCAACGGGTTGAACGCGCTCTTGCAATAGTCGAAGCCGGGGTTGAGCAGGGAGATCAGCGCGGCACCGATGCTCTTGGGTTGCGAGACGGCGGCCTCGATGCTGGAGCGCTGTGTCGCGATCAGACGGGTCAAGCAGTAGTCGGGCCGGTTCCCGGGCGGCGTGAGAGCGAACGCCTCGACCAGCGGCTGGCCGAGCGGAGGGTCTGCGGTCACCTGGCGCTGGAACGTCTGGAGCGAGGTCTCCGGCACCCTCTCCACATAGGAGAGGCCGATGATGCCCGGGTACCGCAGGGGGCCAATCGAGGTGAACAGCTCCTCGAGCGTTGCGTTGGTGGTCGTCGGGTCGGTCGTCACCGTCGAGCCGATGACCTCGATGAGGTCCTCGTCCCGCTGGATGTAGGCCGACAGCGTCGCCGCCACGGTGCCGGTGGTGGCTTGGACCCGGGCCTCTTGCTGGTCGCCCGCGTAGTTCTCCCATCGCGCCGCTCCGGCGACCGACGCCGCGATCCCGATCACGAGGACGGTCCAGGCGGCCAACGAGCCGTGGTGCTTGCGCCACTTGCGCTTGCCGTCACCGCCGATGGGGGGCAGCGCACGCGTGTCGAGGCGGGAAGCTCCGGCGAGCGCCGGGTCTTGGGGGGGCCTTCGGAAGAGCGAGAGGGAGCGTGGCGTGCGGCCGATGTTAGGAGTCAGACCGCCCAAGTCCAGGGAATTCGATCCGGACCGGGGCCCGGCAATGGACCCGCAGCGCGGCCTACCATCGCGCCATGACCGAGAACGACTGGGACCGGACCGCAGGAGCCAAAGAGGGTGGCGCGAGCCTGGGGAGGCACGTCATCTCGCGGCGAGATCTTCTCCGAGGAGCCACCGCCGCCGGTATCGGGGCTGGCCTCACCCTTCTGGTTCCCGGCGCGGCGAGCGCAGCGGCGTCCAAGTTCCCTCTCGGCGCCGCAGCCAAGGCCAAGTCCAAGCCGGCCGTGATCACCATGTGGCACTCGATGACCTCGGCCAACCTCACGACGCTCACCAATTTGACCAACCAGTTCAACTCGTCGCAGAGCGACGTGCACGTCAACCTGGTCGCCCAGACCAGCTACACCGACACGCTCACCGCCTACACGACCGCGTTGTCCGGCGGAACCCTGCCCGACGTCGTGCAGTGGGAGAACGAGCTCATCCAGATCCTGATCGACAGTCAGAGTGTCGTGCCGGCCGCCTCGGCAATCGCAGCCGACCACTACTCGTTCAGCGACTTCGTCCCCTCGATGGTCGACTACTTCAAGGTCGACGGTACTCAGTGGGCGATGCCCTTCAACATCTCGAGCCAGGTCCTCTACTACGACCAGAACGCCCTTACCAAGGCCGGTCTTGACCCTACGAACCCGCCGGCGAACCTGGCCGCGCTCCGCGCGGCGGCGCAGAAGATCGTTTCGTCGGGCGCCGCGAAGTACGGCATGAGTCTGAAGCTGGACTACACGAACTTCGAGCTATGGATGGCGCTGGGTGGTCAGACGTTCCTGAACGACAACAACGGACGGAGCGGTCGGGCGACCGCGGTCACGTTCGACGACTCGCTCGGCAAGTCGATCTTCGACTGGTGGGGCGGCATGCTGAAGGACAATCTGGCCCAGTCGACTTCGTTCACGGCGTTCGACAACCTCCTCGCCATCGGATCCGGTATCGCACCGATAACGATCGACACCTCCGCAGCGCTGGGCACGATCATCTCGGTCCTGAGCGGCGGGCAGTATCCGAACGTCAAGCTGGGCGTGACGTCGCTCCCGCTGCCGACCGCCAAGCGGTCGAAGAAGGGGGGAGCCTTTGTCGGCGGCGCGGGCCTGTACATGGTGAAGAAGTCCACCCCGGCCACCGTCGACGCCTCCTGGCAGTTCATCAAGTTCCTGGCTTCGCCCCAGTCCCAGGCCACCTGGGCCTCGGGGACCGGCTATGTGCCGATCCGCAAGTCGGCGGTCAACCTGGCACCGCTCGCGGCGACGTGGGCGGCGCAACCGGGGTTCAAGGTGGCCTACAAGCAGCTGCTGGCCAGTCCCCCCAACCCCGCCACCGCCGGCTCGGTCACCGGCGCGGCTCCCGAGCTCCTCGTGGCGATCAACAACGCGCTGACCACGCTCGCCTCGGGCGGGTCGCCGGAGTCGGCCATCGCTCAGGCGGCGCAGAACTCCAACACCGCCATCTCGTCCTACAACGAACGGGTCTGACCGGAGCCCGGACCCTAAGAGCGACCACCTTGCCCCGGTGACCCCCCGTTTCATTCGAAGAGCGCGTGAGGCCGCGCTCGCCTACCTGCTGATTCTTCCCGCCGTCGCCGCGTTCGGCCTTTTCGTCTTCTACCCCCTGGTCAAGACGGCGTATCTGGGCTTCTTCCTGGCCCCGCCGACGCCGAACCTGCCTTCCCACTACGTCGGCCTGCAGCAGTACCAGCAGGTGCTGGGTTCGTCGGACTTCCGGGACAGCCTCGGCCGCACCGGTCTTTTCGTCCTGCTCACCGTGCCGGCCGGGATCGTGCTCGGCCTCGCGTTGGCGAACCTGGCCCAAAAGAAGGTGCCCGGGATCCGCGCCTTTCGCACGATCTACTCATCGACGGTCGCGACGTCGGTCGCGGTGGCATCGGTCGTGTTCTTCACCCTCCTCAATCCCGAGGTGGGGTTGCTCAGCTACCTCTTCGGGAAGGAGGGAGGCAACGGGATCCTGGCGGACCCGCACTGGGCCCTGCCCGCGGTCGCCCTCGTGACGATCTGGCAGAACATCGGGTTCACCTTCATCTTGATGAGCGCGGCGCTCCAGTCCCTGCCCGAAGACGTGCTGGAGGCCTCCAAGGTCGACGGGGCCTCGAGTTTCGTGCGTTTCCGGCAGATCACGCTCCCGCTGTTGTCCCCGATCCTCTTCTTCGCAGCGGTGATCGGGGTGATCTCGGGGTTCCAGGCATTCGGCCAGATCGACCTCTTGACCCAGGGCGGTCCGAACCACGCGACCCTGGTCTTGATCTACGACCTGTACCAACAGGCGTTCCAGTTCAACAACCCCGGGTATGCGGCCGTGCTATCGGTCGCGCTGTTCTTCATCCTCTTGCTGCTGACCTTCGCGCAGTTCTGGTTCTTCCAACGGAGGGTCAGCTATGGCGACTGATTCGGCGAGACGAACCCGACGCCTGCGCCTGGCCGGCCGTTACCTCGTCTTGATCCTGGCGGCGGCGATCGTCCTGTTCCCGATCTACATCACGGTGGTCGACGCGCTGCTCTCACCCCAGCAGGTCGTGACCCGGCCGCCGACGCTGTTCCCGACCAGCCCGCACTGGGGCACCTTCGCCACCGCGTTCAAAGAGGGGAACCTGGGCGTGTACCTCCGGAACAGCGCGATCGTGACGCTGGCGATCACGGTGGCCGAACTTCTCACCTCGGTGCTCGCCGCTTACGCCTTCGTGTTCCTGCGGTTCCCCGGGCGAAACATTCTCTTCGTCGCGTCCCTGGCCACGCTCATGGTGCCGTTCGAGGCGACGCTGATCCCGAACTACCAGACGATCCAAAAGTTCGGCCTTTTCAACACCTACCCGGCGCTGGTCCTCCCGTTCATTGCCAGCGGGGTGGGCATCTTCCTGTTCCGGCAGGCCTTCTTGGGCTTTCCTCGCGAGATCCGCGACGCCGCACGGCTCGACGGTTGCGGGCACGTCAAGTTCCTGTTCCGGATGGTCGCGCCGATCAACCGTCCGGTGTTGGCCGCGTTCAGCCTGTTCGCATTCCTGACCTCGTGGAACCAGTACCTGTGGCCCCTGGTTGTCACCCAGACCAACAGCGTGCGGACGGTCCAGATCGGCCTGCGCCAGCTCAGCCTGACCAACTTCAACCAGCTCGACGTCGTGTTCGCGGGCACGATCCTGGCCGCACTGCCCATCGGGGTGCTGCTGTTCGTCTTCCAGCGCCAACTGGTGGCCGGCCTGACCGCCGGGGCCCTGAAGGGCTGAGCCCGGACCGGCCCTCACAAGGTCCAGGCCACGACGACCTGCCCGGCCGACTCCTCGGCGGCGCTAGGGCCCGTCCACCGCCGGCTCGTAGGGGACATCTCGGGGCCCTTGTCGGGATGGGTCATCTCGACGCCGCACACGAACCCGACCGGTCGCTCCTTCTACCCGATGAACAGGTGGTGGCGCTCGTCCTCCTAGAAGCGCTCGGTCGAGGCGGCATCTGCGGGGGCATCGAACAGGTGCGAAGCCGACACGACGTGGCCCAGGTCGCCCGGTCCGAGCGTAGGGACCTCCACTCCTACTAGCTCGGTGCCTCGGATCGCAGCGAGACCAAGAGGTCCACGAACGCGCCGAGCGCGTCGCGGTCGTCCACCGCCCCCGGGGTGACGGCCGTCTCCGGAGCGGTGCCGAGGAGGATGCGGCGCGCCGGGACCTCGATCTTCTTGCCGTTCAAGGTCCGCGGGAGCTTCTCGACCGCCACCACCTCGTCGGGTACGTGGCGAGGGGACAGTTCCTGGCGTATGCGCCTCCGGACCTCCTCGGTGAGCTCGGCCGCGCCACCCGCCTGCGCGTCCAGGACCACGAAGAGATAGAGCCTCCCTTCGGACCCGAGCTCGGTCGTGTCGACGACCAGGGAGTCGGTGATCCCCGGCACCACGTCGACGACGCGGTAGAAGTCGGCGGCGCCGCTCCTGATCCCGCCGCGGTTCAAGGTGGCGTCGGAGCGTCCGTAGACGACGCACCCGCCGCTTTCGGTGATCTTCAGCCAGTCCCCGTGGCGCCACACGCCCGGGAAGACCGAGAAGTAGCTGTCGTGCAGGCGGCCCCCGTCGTGGTCGTCCCAGAAGAAGATGGGCATCGAGGGCATCGGTTCGGTGATGACGAGCTCCCCCGTCTCACCGATGACCGGCCTGCCGAGCTCGTCGAACGCCTCGACCTTGGCCCCGAGCAACCGGCACTGCATCTCCCCGGCCCGCACCGGGAGCAGCGGGCAGGACCCGATGAACGCGGTGCAGACGTCGGTGCCGCCCGACACCGAGGCGACCATGACGCCGTCGACGACCTGGTCCGCCGCGAACGCGAAGCCCTCGGGGGAGAGCGGTGCGCCGGTCGAACCAATGGTCGACAACCCGGCCAACCGGTGATGGTCCTTCGGCACATACCCGGTCCGACGCAGCGCGTCGATGAACGGGGCGCTGGTGCCGAAGAACGTGATCCCGACCCGCTCGGCCAGGTCCCAGAGCCGACCCGGGTCCGGCCACATCGGGTTGCCGTCGAAGCAAACGATCGTGGCGCCGGCCAGCAGCCCCCCGACGAGGAAGTTCCACATCATCCAGCCGGTGGTCGAGAACCAGAAGAACCGATCGCCGGGACCGAGGTCGCAGTGCAACGTCAGCGCCTTCAGGTGCTCGAGCACGATCCCCCCGTGCCCGTGGACTATCGCCTTGGGCGGGCCGGTCGTCCCGGACGAGTACAGGATCCACAGCGGATGGTCGAAGGGCACCGGGACCGGACGGAGCGGCGCCGGCTCCGCGACCAGCTGGTCCCACCCGACCGCGTCGATCCCGAGGCTGGACGACCCGGTCGTGTTCGCCGGGACCACAACCGTCGCGGTGAGTCCCGGCAGAGCCTCGGTGAGCGCCCGCGCCTTTTCGCCCAACGAGAACTCCTGGCCGCCGTATTCATAGGAGTCGGTGACGAGGAGGACCTTGGGCTCGATCTGCAAGAAGCGGTCGACCATGCTGTTCACCCCGAACTCGGGTGCGCACGTCGACCAGACGCCACCGATGCTGGCCACCCCGAGGAACGCCGCCACGGCTCTGGCGCCGTTGGGGAGCACGGCCGCCACCCGGTCGCCGGGCCCGACCCCGAGGCGCCGCAGTCCGGCCGCCGCCGCGCCGGCTTCGGCCAGGAGCTCCCCATAGGTGAGCTCGACCCGGTCGCCCGCCTCGTTTTCAGCGATCACCGCGAGGTGCTCTTCGGGATGTCGCCGGACCACGTCGACGTAGTTGATCTGCGTGCCCACGAACCACCTGGCACCCTCGACGCCGTCCCCGCGGGAGAGCACGTCGGCGTCGGCCACCGGGGGCCCGAGCGAGAAGTAGCGCCACAGCGCCCCCCAGAACGCCTCAGGGTGTTCGACCGACCAGCTCCAAAGGGCCTGGTAGTGGTCGAAGCGATGCCCCGTCTCGGTGGCCAGCCATCCCATGAACCCCGAGATCCGAGCCGACGCGGCGTGTTCGGCCGTCGGCTCCCACAGGAGCGTCCCCTCCTCGATGCGGCCGGCCACCGAGGCGGCCTGCGGGCGATCTGGCACTGTCGTCGACTCCTCCGGGTCGGTCTAGGCCGAAAAAGGTCTTCGCCCTCGGGCCTAGGGCCGAATCGTATTGGGCCGGCCCGAGGCGGGAACAAGTGCGCGCTCCCCGGCGTCGGACGCGCTGTCGGGTTTCGCGTCCGGTCGGGGGGCGTTTGCAACTTGAAGTCGGCCGGATTTCCAACTTGAGAACCTCACCCGCCGTTCATCAGACCGGCCCCCCGTTAGAGGCGGGCCGTTCGGCCGGCTCAGCTGGTGGTGCAGGCGGCGGTGTAGATGTCCGCGGGGACCAGGTGCTGGTTGCACGCGGTCGCCCGGTCGGCGATCTGCCAGGAGCTGCCGGACGCGCTCAGGACCAAGACCGCATCTTCCCCCGGTTGGAGGGTCACGCCGGCCCAGGCCCATGGCCCCGAGCAGCCGTAACCGTTGACCGAGATGAGTCCTTCGTTCGGGGTGGCGCTTATCCCCGCGCTGATGGCGGCCTCGGTGCACGGGGGGGCCGGGGCGGTCGTCGTCGTGGTGGGCGTCGGCTCGGTGCTTGAGGTCGGAGGAGACGTGGTGGTGGTGGTCGTGGTGGCCGGGGCCGCCGAGGGGTTGGACGCACACCCCGAGAGGGCGAGTGGGATGGCCATGCCGAGCGCAGCCACCAAGAGGCACCTTTGACGCCGCCGGCTGATGGTGGGCACGTGGACTCCTTGTTGCTCAGGAATCTATGGAATGCACATGGTACGCCGTGACCTGCTGGGACGCCTCGGAATGTCGCGGATCGGGCCCTGGCTTGCGCCGTGCTGCCCTCGGTCGGCCGCTTACTGGCCGGACCACGCAGGCGCCGGGTGGCCTCGGGCGATTCGGATTCGGATCGATTTCTCACCCGACCCACCACCGATGGTTGCCGGTACACCCGCCGGACGGCTACAGTTCATTCCATACCACCCGCGCCTCGGAGCGCTCGTCCCGACCCCGTTCGCGGTATCGGCACGGTTCCGTCGCCAGTGGCGATGGGGGTCCGTCCCCGTTCGTGGGGCCCACTCCCACCCCCTATTTCCCCGCAGCGGCATAAACGCAGACCCTTGCGGTATCAAAAGATGAGGAGGCCGATGACTGCCGAACAGCAGCTCGAACGGTCCGTGCTCGAATCCAAGGAGCGAGAAGAGCTCCA
>Ga0209415_10016256_pt1 | contig 11970 bp, 10 predicted proteins | sample PeaSoiSIISIP2007_FD_187696 | JGI IMG/M metagenome (GOLD analysis project Ga0209415, IMG submission 187696) | Peat soil microbial communities from Weissenstadt, Germany - SII-SIP-2007 (SPAdes) (version 2) | ecosystem: Environmental > Terrestrial > Soil > Wetlands > Peat | place: Germany... | reverse complement strand
CAGAATGCCGCAGCGTCTGAAGAACTGGCTTCAACAGCGGAAGAAATGTCGGCACAGGCGGAACAGCTCCAGAGCCTCATTGCATCGCTGATTGACACTACGGACGACAAATCGACTAAGGCATCCAAAGCCAGTGATTCCAAGCATATGGCTCTTAAGATTGCCCATAAGCCTGTTACAATAAAACGGGAGGTTCAGGAGCCACGGGAGCTTGCAACGGTAGGCTCCGGCACAGCTGTCAGGATTGACTCGGGTCATGATAATGGCTTCGACAAATAGGATGGCATTTTTATGAACACTGCAGACACTTCTTATAAAAGCGCTTCATGGACGCCGTCATTATCTGACGATGACCTGCACATCCTGAGTACGTTCATCTACGATACCTGCGGTATAAAAATGCCCTCTTCCAAGAAGGTCATGATCGAATCCCGATTACAGAAACGTCTGCGGGCGCTCGGCATAGACTCATTCAGGGATTACTGTGATTACCTTTTCTCCGATGAGGGCAAGAACAACGAACTTGCACACTGCATCGATGCAATCACCACGAACAAGACGGACTTTTTCAGGGAAGCCAGCCATTTTGATTACCTGACCACCCATGCGCTGCCGGCATTGCTCAAATCAGGTGATGCCGGCTACAAGAGACGATTCACCGTCTGGAGCGCCGGTTGCTCTACCGGCGAAGAGCCGTACACGCTTGCGATGGTCTTGAGCGAACTTGCCGAAACCCTGTCTGGCTTTGACTTCTCGATCCTGGCCACGGACATAAGCACCCGGGTGCTGGACAAGGCAAAACTCGGCGTATACGAAGAGAACAGCGTCTCCCCTGTCCCCGATAAGCTGAAATCAAAATACCTGCTGCGGAGCAAGGACAGCAGCAAGGGCCTCGTGCGCATTGTGCCCCGGCTTAGGGCGAAGGTCTTATTCAAGAGGCTCAACTTCATGGACAACCATTTTAACATCCCTGATACGGTTGATGTTATTTTTTGTCGCAACGTGATCATCTATTTTGATCGATTGACCCAGGAGAGGCTGATGAACAAGTTCATTCGCCATCTCGTTCCGGGCGGCTATCTTTTTATAGGACACTCCGAGACCCTAAGCGGCATGGATGTGCCGTTGATCTCAATGGCCCCGACAATCTACAGGAAGTCGAAATGACCCGTATGAATACAGATCTGTCGAAAATATATCTGTGGCCGGGAACATTACTTATAGTTAATGAACCTGCGCAGGTAACAACTGTCCTGGGATCGTGTGTTTCCGTGACCATGTTCAATCCAAGGCTCAGGATAGGCGGTATTTGTCATGGAATGCTCCCTCAGAGTATGGTCGATGGATCCTGTGAAAAGGACAGTGATATATGTTTGAAGTATGTAGACTGTTCAATACGTCTGATGATCAGAGAGTTCGGTATTCGGGGAATTCGCAAAAACGAAATAGAAGTGAAGCTTTTTGGCGGGGCTGACATGTATCCATCAATAACCGACAGGTCTTACAACAAAACAGTCGGCAGGCAGAATATTGAAAGCTCATTGAGAATACTCAGGGAAGAAGGATTGCCGGTCCTGAATTTTGACACTGGGGGGTCGGTTAGCAGAAAGATTATCTTCTATCCCCATACCGGTGAGGTTTTTCTTAAGAAAGTGAGCGGGAATATGACCAGAAATGACTGTGCGGTATTCATATGAAAACACATAAGAGGATACGGGTACTTATCGTTGATGATTCCGCGGTGGTCCGCCAGGCGCTTACGGACATCCTTTCCGCCGACCCGGGGATCGAGGTCATGGCCGCGGCATCAGACCCTTTCATGGCATCGGACAAAATGCAGCATGAGACGCCGGACGTCATCACTCTGGACGTTGAAATGCCGCGCATGGACGGCATTACGTTTCTTCAGAGAATCATGAGCCAGCATCCAATCCCCGTGATCATCTGCTCAAGTCTTGCCGGCAGCGACTCAGAGACCACGCTCAAGGCGCTGGAGTACGGGGCCGTGGACATCATTGAGAAGCCGCAATTTGGAACCAAGCAGTTCTTGCATGAATCCAGCGTGCGTATCTGTGATGCGGTTAAAGCAGCCTCTTTGGCTCGGATTAAAAAAATATCGTCAGCAGTGCAAACCGTATCACCAAAGTTGAGCGCCGATGTCATTATCTCGAAACCCACCTCCCGCGCAATGATCCAGACCACGGAGCAGGTCGTCGTTGTAGGGGCATCCACCGGCGGTACGGAGGCACTCAAGATCTTTCTTGAAGCATTGCCGCCGGATGCCCCGGGTATCGTGATCGTCCAGCACATGCCGGAGCACTTCACGAAGGCATTCGCGAAACGGATCGACAGCCTCTGCCGTATCTCGGTCAAGGAAGCGGAGAACAATGATACCGTGCTCACTGGGCAGGCGCTTATCGCGCCCGGGAATTACCATATGCTGCTTAAACGGAGCGGAGCACGCTATTATGTAGAGATAAAAAGCGGTCCCCTCGTATCACGACACCGTCCGTCTGTGGACGTATTGTTTCGGTCAGCAGCCCGCTACGCAGGTAGGAACTCAATCGGTGTGATCATGACCGGCATGGGCGACGACGGAGCGCATGGGATGCTCGAGATGAAGGAAGCCGGGGCTTATACGATCGCCCAGGATGAGGACTCCTGTGTAGTCTTTGGCATGCCTAACGAGGCCATTAAGCTAGGTGGCGTTCACAAGGTGGCCCCCCTTTCGGGCATCGCCCAAGAGATCATGCGGTTTAGCTGGAAAGAACAGCATGAGGGACCGGTGACAAGATGAAGATATATCATAACTAGAGCATCACCCTTGCTGACCATGATGTGTTAATATCGATCTCATATCTATTCTCCAAGAGAGACGAACGGATGTGAAAATTATTCTTCTGATTGGAAGCAGCGACGATGATGCCAAAAAAGGCGGTAGAATTTGAAGCATCATTTTATTTTAGGAAGCCCGTATTAAGTTCGACGATATTCGGCGCGCTAAGAAAACTTGAGACCACAAAACGAAAAAAAGGAAAAGGGGAAAATTATCATGAAGGAGTTATTCAAGAACATGAAGATCGGAGTAAAACTGGCCGTATTGGTGGGACTCATGTCACTACTGCTCGTTGCTACGGGGATCTATTTGCTCCATGGCATTTCCGAGACCAACAAGCGGCTGAATACAAACATGGCCACAGCCGAGGCCTACACGCAAGCGGCGGGAGATGCCGACGACATCGAGATAGCGTTCAAGAAACAAGTGCAGGAGTGGAAGGACACGCTCGTAAGGGGCAATGATCCTAAACTGTTCGCCAAATACAGTGATAATTTCCTGAAAAAGGAAGCCGAGGTACAGTCTCGGGGAAAAGATTTGAAGATTTCTCTGGCAAAGCTCAACGTCGATACGACAAAGCTGGACGAATTCTTAAAAACACATATTCTTCTGGGGGAGAAATACCACGAGGCACTAAAAAGCTATCGGTCAGACAATGTGAAAAGCTTCAGCATCGTGGACGTTATGGTAAGGGGAATCGACCGGGAACCTACGGAACTCATCGATTCGGTCGCCGAAAACACGCGGAAACAGGAATCGGAGATGTTCGCAGAAGTCGCAAGAATATCCGCTGAGTCTTATAACTCTATTTTCAGGAACTCTCTCATCTTCATGGCGTTTGGAATTGGGCTAGGCATCTTTCTATCCTTAGTGATCATCCGCGCCATCACGAGACCACTTAACGACATCGTGGTTGTAGCAAACAAGGCGAGCGAGGGGGATCTGTCTCATGAAGTAACGGCTAACGCGATCACTACTAATGATGAAATTGGTGAAATGACAGCAAGCTTTACTCGAATGACTGAGAAGCTGCGCCATATTGTGGGCAATATCAACTCGACCACGAACACCTTAGCTGCCAGCTCCGAGGAACTCTCGGCTACATCTGACGACCTGAACAAAGGCACGCAGGAACTTTCCACCCAGACCTCTCAGGTGGTTACTGCTATGACCGAGGTTTCCCAGACAATAATGGACATGGCCAAAAACGCAAGCAGTGCAGCAGATGCGAGCAGGAATGCCTCGGAAACAGCATCCAAAGGTAAGCAGATAGTTGATTCTACGGCAGAGGACATGGTAAGGATCGCGCAGACCGTTCAGAAAGCAGCGAACACCATAGAGGTATTAGGCAAAAACTCCGCTCAGATAGGAGAAATAGTGACCGTTATTAACGGTATCGCCGAACAAACAAACCTTCTTGCTTTGAATGCTGCAATTGAAGCCGCCCGAGCAGGCGAACAGGGCCGCGGCTTCGCAGTAGTAGCCGACGAGGTGAGAAAACTCGCGGAACGGACCGGCCAGGCGACCAAAGACATAACTCACAGGATTACGACGATCCAGCAGGCCTCTGCAGAGTCCGTAGTAGCGATGAAAAAAGGGAGCGATGAGGTCGATAAGGGGGTTGGGTTAGCCAAGGAAGCAAGCGCATCGCTTGATATGATTGTGCAGGCATCGAACAGCGCAATGGACATGGTCCAGCGGATTGCGGTCGCCACCGAACAGCAATCATCGGCAGCGGAAGAAGTCACACAAAGCATGGAGGGCATTGCAGGCATAACAAATAGCACGTCTGCATCTACAGAACAGATTAAGAGCTCGGCTGCAGACCTTGCGCGCCTGGCAATCGAATTAAAGGAGACCGCTTCTTGGTTTCGTTTGAATGGAAGCGCACCCTCTGGGCTTAACCCAAAGAGGTCTCTTGTAAAGACATGATGGATGATAAACAAGGAGACCATATGCAGATCACCACTATATACACAGATATGCTTCAGCTCGTTAGTTTCAGGCTGGGAATGCAAAGATATGCCGTTGATATCCTGAAGGTCCAGGAAATTGAAAACATGAAGGAGATTACGATCATCCCAAATGCACCGCCCTATCTTGCTGGCGCCATTAATCTTCGGGGCAAAGTTATCCCAGTACTTAGCTTAAGAACAAAGTTTGACATGGAAACAAAAGGTGGTAGCGAAAACGGGAAAATCATTATCATAGACATTAAGGGTGTGGTTATGGGAATAATCGTAGATTCGGTTTCTGATGTATTGCGAATACCAACGGATATGATAGAACCGCTGCCGCAAGTATCATCACGGTTACAGACTGGGCTGATTCTTGGGATCGCAAAACTGCAGGAGGGGCTGGTTCTCATACTGAACATGGATAAGCTGCTGGACTCTGATGAACAAAGTGCCATTTTTGATGTGGGACAGACATCCTAAGAAAGTAGCGTTAGGGTATCTTGGGAACGTCTAACGACACAAGATCATGTGTAAGCGAGAATACTTCCCTGCAAGGATTTCGTGGTGTCGATCCGGCGGTTACAGGAAAGGTCGATTTCAGATCTTGATGTGCTGCCATAGAGGGTAATCCGGCGTTAAGTCACGCTGACTAAACCTTATTCTTAATACGGTGCGGAATGACGCGACCGGTTGTGATTCTGGATAGCGCTACGGTGACCAGTCAATTTCAACGGCTTGCCAAGGAAAGCGGTATCTACGCTTGGGAACGTTATATTAATGGTTCGAAGAATCCTGACTGTGAAAATGTCGGCATCGCCTGGCTGAAACATAGCACCGATCCTGATAAATAGGCTGTAGTTACAATGAGGCAATGTTGGCCGTCTATCGCCATTATCGACGCTATTCTCCTAAAGAAGTCATCAAGTTAGCTGCATTAATATTGGAGACACAAATATGACCATCTTCGGTATGACCATAGATAAGAAAAAGGCCATCGTTGCCATCACGCTGGGGCTTGCCGGTACAGCAGGAAGCCTCCTCTCATTTAACTTTGCATTCCCGCCTCATAAGGTCACGATCATCTGGAGTCTTTTCCTGCCGATGCTTGCAGCTCTGGCCTATGGATGGCGTTATGCGCTCATAGCTGCAACACTTGGCGGCGCCGGCTTTTTCACGTTTTTCCTCTGGCCTACGAATGGTTGGGCAAATGTAGTGAATGTTGTTCTCTTTGTGGGATGGTATCTTTGGCAAGGCTATTGCGCCGATTTCAGACGCAAAAAAACAGCATGGTGGAACAACATATATAGCGCCCAGGCATTGTACGCAGTCTTTTATAATGTACTTCTGTTCGGAACCTTTCCCTGGATATTCCGATTCAATCCTCCCTTTTGGTATCCGGATGCGGCCACCTCCATGCCCTTCGAAGTTATTGCCGGCATTGCAGTAAAGGAGACTTTCATGATGTTTCTCAGCATGTATGCGAGCGACGTATTACTGCATATTCGTCCGATCCGCCGGTTTGTTGGCCTTCGGGTCTCTCCAACGATGCGTATTTATCCAAGGATCCTCCTTTCGTCGGTACTTCTCGGTATAGCGGTCATGGCTTTCTTTTTTGTTTTGGAAGGGTTTCTCATCCAACATGATTTTGCAAAGGCCATTCGTCAACTTGCTGTTGATGACATTCAACGACTCGCTATTCTGATCATCCTTCTCAGTACGGCCGCAGGATTGCAGCTGGCAAAATATATGGAAAAACGACTCGATGCTGAAGATGCTTTGCGTGCCAGCGAAGAGCGTTTTTTCTCGATCTTCAATTCCGTCAATGATGCTATTTTCATCCATGATGCGGACAGTGGTGCCATCCTTGACGTGAACAATAAAATGTGCGACATGTACGGCTATACTCGCGAGGAAGCATTGATGGCTGATGTCGGCGCACTCAGTTCCGGCATTGCACCGTATATCCAGGAAGATGCCGTGGCTAAAGTGCGAATGGCAGCGTCCGGAGAGCAGCAGCTCTTCGAATGGCATTGCAAGCATAAGAATGGACAGCTCTTCTGGAGCGAGGTCAACATGAAGCGTGCCTCAATAGGAGGAACGGACCGAGTTTTAGTAACGGTGCGTGATATTACAGAGCGTAAACAGGCTGCTGAAAAACTTGAAGAGAGTGAGCGGCGCTATCGCATGCTTTTTGAGTCGGCTAATGACGCTATCCTGCTGATGCGGAATGACCGCTTTGTCGATTGTAACATGAAAACGCTAGATATGTTCGGCTGCTCCCGCGAACAGATAATCGGGAAGGCTCCCTATCGCTTCTCTCCACCCACCCAGCCAGATTCAAGAAACTCATTGGAGAAGGCAGTTGAGAAAATCAACGCTGCGGAGCTAGGACATCCGCAGATTTTTGAATGGGTTCATATCAAGAGAGACGGAACACCCTTCTCCGCCGAGGTTAGCCTGAATAGGATTGAATTGGGTACAAGAACTTTTATCCAGGCTATTGTGCGCGACATTACCGAACGCAAATGCGCTGAAGAGAAACTTATTCGCGAGAAAGCATTTTCCGACACAATTATTGACAGCCTGCCCGGCGTGTTTTATATCTGCGATGAGGAAGGGAAGCTTCTCCGATGGAACGATCACGAGAAATCAATAACCGGATATTCCATGGTTGAGCTCTCGGAAATGAATGTGATGAAGCTGTTCAATAAAGACCAGCAGTTCGTCATGACTAAAATACATGAGGTGCTTGAATCTGGAAACACCTGTTTGGAAACATCACTTATTACGAAAAGTGGGAATTCCATACCGTTCTACCTGACGGGTTGCCGAATGTTCGTAGATGGCAAACGGTATATTGTCGGAATTGGCATCGATATCTCGGAGCGCAAAACGCTCGAAGAACAGCTTCGCCAGTCCCAGAAGATGCAGTCGATCGGGACACTTGCCGGTGGCATTGCACATGATATCAATAATACTCTGTCAGCGATAATAGGTTACGGGCATATTGTCCTTATGAAGATGGCAAAGGACGATCCTCAACGACAGAATGTTCGGCACATACTGGATGCATCTGACAGAGCGGCTCACCTAATAAAAGACCTACTGCTGTTCAGCAGGAAACAGGTAAGCGTTAAGAAACCAGTGGATTTGAACGAGATAGTCAAATTAATGAATAAGTTTATAACGAGAATTATTGGGGAGGACGTGTTGTACAATACGCATTTGCAGGAAGAGAGACTCCCGGTGCTCGCGGACTCGCATCAGATCGAGCACGTCCTCATGAATTTGGCAACCAATGCAAGGGATGCCATGATCTCTGGTGGTGACTTCTCGATCTCGACTAAAATGATTATGATCGATGATGCGTTCATCTCATCGCAAGGATACGGTAAGCCCGGCCAGTATGCCATGATGACCGTTACGGATACCGGTTCCGGCATGGATTCAGTAACACAACAACGGATCTTTGAACCGTTTTTCACAACGAAAGAATTTGGAAAAGGTTTTGGGCTCGGATTGGCAGTCGCGTACGGTATTATAGAACAGCATGATGGATACATCAGCCTTTACAGTGAACTAGGAAAGGGCGCAACCTTCTACATATATCTCCCGATTATCGAATTTACCGAACGCGAAAAAGTTATGCCGAAGGTAATGGAAAAACCATTGGGTGGCAAGGAAACCATCCTTCTCGCAGAAGATGATGAAGCGGTTAGAAATCTGACTGCTGCGACGCTTAAGGATTTTGGCTATCGTGTTATCGTTGCGGTAGATGGCGAAGATGCGGTACGAAAGTTTATAGAGAATAAGGATAATGTACAACTTCTTTTGTTGGATCTTATTATGCCAAAGAAGAATGGTAAAGAAGTATACGATGATATCAAAAAGGTCGCAGCCGGCATCAGGGTCATATTCGCAAGTGGATATTCTCCCGATATTGTCCGCCAGCGAGCAATACTCGGAAATGATGTTCCGATTGTCTATAAACCGGTTTCTCCGGTGGAAATATTGAAAAAGGTGAGGGAGGCTTTGGACCCGATAATGTCGCACTGACAATTTTCATATATTTACAATGCGTATCATCAATGCTTCAACTCATATTGTGTATAGAAATTTAAATTTTAGCGTTTTCATACCGTCTAGTCATCATGTTAAAGAAAAAAAAGATAACCATTGTTTTACTAACGACTGCTGCTATCTGCATTGTCGATCTTCTGGCTCCCTCATGGTACGACGCATGGGTGCTTTACCTCATTCCCCTCGCTTTCACGTTCCAGTCTGTGGAGCGGCCATATGTATATTCTGCAATTGTTACGCTTCTCATTGCTGTAGCTTTATTTTACCCCCATTCAGATAGCACGCCTTTAATGCATGCTGCAGTAAACCGAATTACAGGGATATTTGGAGGTTGGGGAGTGTCGGTTCTCCTTATGCAGCTTAAACGCCTGCAAGACTCACAGATGCAAATCAGCATTGATCTTGAGAAGCGCGTCGAGGACAGAACTGCACAATTATCTCAAGCAAATATCTCACTCAAGCAGGAAATTGATGAGCGCATCCGGGTTGAAAAAGCGCTACGTTCGAGCGAATTAAGATATAAGTCAATTTTTGAAAATGTTCAGGATGTTTTTTTTCAAGCGGATATTAACGGCATTATTACCGACATTAGCCCATCAATTCAGCGATATTCCGGCTATATCCGTGAAGATCTGATTGGGGAATCCATCGCGGATTGCGTTTATGACCCAGATGAGGGGATGAACCTGTTGGAAACGATGCGAAAAGAGAGAGAAGTCGTTGATTATGAGGTCCGGCTGAAAACAAAAGAAGATTGGTTCATTATCGTATCGGTCAATGCGCATTTGATCTTTGATGCAGCAGTGAAGCCCTCCGGATTGGAGGGATCATTGCGCGATATAACAGAACGCAAAAAGGCGACGGAGAAACTGAAGCGACTGAACGAACTTCTTGCATGCCAGGCCACCACTGATCCGCTCACTGGAATATCGAACCGGACTAAGTTCAGTGAAGCATTAAGCGTCGAGATCCTGCGTTCAAAACGCTTTAAGCTGCCGCTTTCGCTAATTATCTTTGATATCGATCATTTCAAAATAATCAACGATACCTATGGACACAATGCTGGCGATTTAGCCCTGCAGTTTCTCGCAGGACTGGTTGCGAAGGTTGTCAGGAGGAATGACCTCTTTGCCCGCTGGGGTGGAGAGGAATTCCTCATCATGGTAACGAACACGGGGCGGCACGGCGCTGAAATATTTGCGGAAAGACTGCGGTTGATGATAGACAAATATAATTTCCCCGAAGCCGGACATCTTACCTGCAGCTTCGGCGTGGCCGAGTTCGACCATGATGACACCGACGAGGTTTTGATCAATCGTGCGGACCAGGCGCTTTACCGGGCGAAGGCAGGAGGAAGAAACAGGGTAGATTATATAGACCCATGTGTAAAATAAACGGTCCATTGTGACTGTATGCCGTTTCACATTTACATTAACCTACTGATTTATTATAGAATTTATTTTACGTGCGACGGTATTATATTTGCTACCATGAATTTTAGTAGTTCTCGCTTGGTTATATGTCCGGAAATTATTGCTGAGCAAGAAATGAAGTTTACCTGCCCATGCTGTGGGTATAAAACATTGGATGAGAAGCCTCCCGGCACATTCTGTATATGCCCGGTATGTCATTGGGAGGATGATCATATACAGCTCAATAATCCTGATTTTGCAGGAGGTGCCAACAACATGTCTTTGCGAGAAGCCCAAAAAAATTATTGCAAATATGCGCTTGTGAAAAAAGATTCTTAAAAAATTCAAGGCATCCCAATGAGGATGAAAAGAAGGATCCAAATTGGATACCACAGTAATTAAGGATGGGTTTTCATAATATAGTAGATTTACAGATAAGAGGATGTATTTATGAGTTTTGAGTGGAACGATGACCTAAACACGGGAGTCAGCCAAATAGACAGCCAGCACAAGGAACTATTATCTCGATTCAACACATTGATTCAAGCATCCAATACAATCCAGGAAGCAGAGGCAGTCGGAAATTATCTTAACTTTCTTCTTGAATATACCATTTTCCATTTTGAGGCGGAAGAACGAGCAATGACTGATCGCAAGTATCCTCGCTTTGCCGCGCATAAAGTAGAACACGAGATTTTCAAAAGACAAATTAATCAACTCTACGAGGGCTATACAAAACATGGTGTAAATATGCAAGTCTTTGTGATGACCATACGGTCTTCGGGTGAATGGCTTGTAAATCACATCAGGAAGACGGACAAAGCCATGGCTGAATATCTTCAACGCGGAGTTATGCCCAATCCCGGAGACTAGAACTGTTTTTTACGAATCAAGATTTTAAACCCTGAGAAAGTAGATCATGTAATGCAGCCAACAATCCTCATCGTAGATGACAGCGATGACGACGTTTTACTAACGAAAACGGTATTAGCGAGGACCGGTCGAGATTTCAGGATGGAAGTTGTTTCGAGCGGAGAAGATGGTCTTGCGCTCATTCGAGGAGAAAAAACGCCACCGAAGCTGATCCTACTCGACTTGAAAATGCACGGGATGGACGGCATCGAGGTTTTGCGTAAAATACGTAATGATGAGGTTCTGAGAAGTATTCCGGTGGTCATAGTCACGAACTCAAGTCTAGAATCGGACCAACAGGCGGCTTTCAAAGCTGGAGCGGACAGCTTTCTGCACAAGGCAACAGACCTCAATCAATTCAAGAAGGATATAGAAAGCGTTTTGGACCGCTGGTTAGGTACGAATTTACCTCATCTGTGATCTCAACACGGTTGCATGTTTCAAATAGTATTCCGCATTGTTTTTTAGTCAACACCACTGCAACCTTGTAGGTGAAGTCGATGACTGTTTCCATTTCTTGAAATTACAAGATCGAATTATAGTTACGATTTGCGTTTACAGTAACTGTCAACACAAATGCTGTTCACTACATATTAGCGAAGGTACAGAATGCATTTTGTATCATTGAATTTTGTGATAAAGTTTTCTGTCAGCAACTACCTTCCTGTATTCGTGGAGTTTCTACCCTTAGCAACAATGTACCCATTTAAAGGGCACCGTCAAGTGAAAAAAGCATCCCTGTGACGAGAAAATGAAATTTTCTCGTCGATGT
>Ga0209415_10016255_pt1 | contig 11971 bp, 13 predicted proteins | sample PeaSoiSIISIP2007_FD_187696 | JGI IMG/M metagenome (GOLD analysis project Ga0209415, IMG submission 187696) | Peat soil microbial communities from Weissenstadt, Germany - SII-SIP-2007 (SPAdes) (version 2) | ecosystem: Environmental > Terrestrial > Soil > Wetlands > Peat | place: Germany... | reverse complement strand
TTCTGGATCATGTCGGCGAAATCGCGGTTGAAAATTTCGCGCGCCTTGCTGAGCGACATCGACGGATACGAGCCGAGTTTCTTTTTGAGGCGCTTCTGATCTCGCCACTGCTGCGCCATCCAGTCCGCCGTGACGCGAGTGGGCATCGGCTTCATGACCAGGACCAGACGGCCGGTGCCGTGCCCCTCGCCATCGATCAGGCTTAGCTGCTTGCCGGTCTGCTCCACCTGTTTCAGAGCGCGGCGTATCTCTCCATCGGTAAGGCTTGGCACTGGGCTCTCCCATCGGTTCTCAAGTGGGGTCGCCAGACGGGTAGTAGGGGTCGGCGACTGGGGTCAAAAGGGCGACTGATCCCCCTCAAAACCGACCCCAATATGCCACAACGTCCGGCTCTACGACAAGCCAGAAAATTCAAATGATTCAATAGGAAGGAGCGTGATCGAGCGTGATCGAAATAGGTCGAGTGGGATGGTTGTGTGCCATGATCACCGCGGACGCGCCGACCTCGAGCGCGCGCTTCACCACCTCGCGCGGATATACGGGGACATGGTCGACCGTGCCGCGCTGCTGCTGCTCGTCGGCGATGAGCGCGTTCTTGCGGTCGAGGAAGAGGAGGCGGAACTGCTCGGTCTCGGCATGGCCCGCCGCGGCGGTGCAATAATCCAGAAGCTGCTGCCATGACGAGATCACCATGCGATTCGCCACCGCCGCGCGCGCCAGCCGCAAGCCCGCCTCGCGCACGGCGAGCAGGTGCGCGGCCGCGGCCGGGCCGACCCCGGGGACGGCCGTCAGCGCCGCGCGGTCGGCGCCGAGCACGCCGGCAATGCCGCCGAAGCGCCGGATCAGCTCCTTGGCGACCGGCTTGGTGTCGCCGCGCGCATTGGCGGCGGTGAGCAGGAACTCGAGCAGCTCATAATCGGCGAGCGGCTCGGTGCCGCCGGCGAGCACACGGTCGCGCAATCGTTCGCGATGGCCGACATGGTCTGGCTGATCGTCGGGCACGAGCCGCGCCTCACGCGGGATAAGGCGGGTGGTCGTATCCCTTGGGCGAGCGGGTGAAGATCTCGCAGCCGTCGGACGTGACCCCGATCGTGTGCTCGAACTGGGCCGAGAGCGAGCGGTCCTTGGTGACCGCGGTCCAGCCGTCGCTGAGGATCTTCACCTCGAAGCGCCCGGCATTGACCATGGGCTCGATGGTGAAGATCATGCCCTGGCGCAGCTCCGGCCCATCGCCCTCGCGGCCGAAATGCAGGATCGAGGGCGCGTCGTGGAAGATGCGGCCGACGCCATGGCCGCAGAAATCGCGCACCACCGAGAAGCGCTGCGCTTCGACGAAGGTCTGGATGGCGTAGCCGATATCGCCCAGATGCGCGCCCGGCCGCACCACGGCGATGCCGCGCATCATCGCCTCGTAGGTCACCTCGACCAGGCGCCGCGCCTTCAGGGCGACACGCTCGCCGACCAGGTACATGCGGCTCGAATCGCCGTGCCAGCCGTCCAGGATCGGCGTCACGTCGAGATTGATGATATCGCCGTCGACGAGCTTGCGCTCGCTCGGGATGCCGTGGCACACGACGTGGTTGATCGAGGTGCAGATGGAGCGCGGAAAGCCGCGGTAATTGAGCGGCGCCGACACGGCGCCGCGGTCGAGCGTGAAGCCGGCGCACAGCCGGTCGAGCTCGTCGGTGCTGACGCCGGGCTTGACGTAGGGCGTAATGAAGTCGAGCAGCTCGGCCGCGAGCCGCCCCGCCTTGCGCATGCCCTCGAACGCCTCGGGCCCGTGCAGCTTTATGGACCGCTCCTGCGGGCTGCCCTGCCCGGCGGGCGCGGTCACCATGTCGTTCATCGAAAAGGCTCCTCCGGACGCCTCTCTAGATGCTCCTTCCCGGCCCATACTACAATGTGCCGAGGGGCGGCGCGAAGCGCGTTCGTCGCCAGAGAGAGGGACCATGGGCGCCGCGACCGTGACCGCTTCCGTGCTCATCATCGGCAACGAGATTCTGTCGGGCCGGACCCAGGACCTGAACCTCGTCTATATCGCGAAGGGATTGGGCGAGCAGGGGATCGTGCTGCGCGAGGCGCGCGTCATTCCCGACATCGTCGACGTGATCGTCGCCAACGTCAACGAGCTGCGCGCCAAGGACGATTATGTCTTCACCACCGGCGGCATCGGCCCGACCCACGACGACATCACCTCGGCCTGCGTCGCCCGCGCGTTTGGGCTGCCGCTCGTCGTCCATCCCGACGCGCACCGCATGTTCCTCAGCTACTACAAGCCGGGCGAGCTCAACGAGGCGCGGATGCGCATGGCGATGACGCCGGAAGGCGCGACGCTCATTCCCAACCCCATTTCGCGCGCGCCCGGCTTCCGCATCGGCAACGTGTTCGTGATGGCCGGCATCCCGAGCGTGATGCAGGCGATGTTCGACGGCGTGAAGAGCGGCTTGAAGGGCGGCCCGCCGGTGCTGTCGCGCACAATCGCCTGCACCGTTCCGGAGGGGCTCCTGGCCAAGGGCCTGGGCGAGATCCAGGAGCGCTGGCCCGACCTCGATATCGGCTCCTATCCCTTCACCCGGCGCGGCACGTTCGGCGTGGCGCTGGTCTTACGGGGGCGCGACGCGGCGCGGCTCGACCAGGCGAAGGAGGAGGTGGCGGACCTCATCCGCACCCTCGGCGGCGCCCCGGTCGAGGAGTAGAATGCCGCGCCCAGCGGAGCCCGCGTGGCGGAACAGGTAGACGCAACGGACTTAAAATCCGTAGGCGCGAAAGCGCTGTGCCGGTTCGAGTCCGGCCGCGGGCACCACCACTGAGCGCTGACGACGGAAATGCGGCGCCGTTGTATCCGATATTGGCGCGGGCGTTATTCCGCGGCTTATTTGGCCGGCGCGGTCTCCGCCGGGATCACGTCCTTCACCGCGCCCGCCCAGCCGTTGGTGGTGAGGTCGAAGATGTTGCCCATGGGATCGCGGTACTTGATCTCGTAGAACGCGTCGGGCGCCGCCGCGTCCTCGCCCATGACATAGGTCGCGCCGGCCTTCTCGACCTTGCGGCGCGCCGCGTCGATGTCGTCGACCCACATGCCGAAATGGTCGATGCCGTAGAACGGCTCGTCCTTTTCGTAGCCGAGCGGCCGCCCTTTGAGCGCCAGCAGCGTGATGCTGATCGTGCCGTCCGAGAGATGCGCGGCGCGGTCGTTCCCCTTGCCGACCTCCTTGAGGTCGAAGGCTTCGACGAAGAATTTTCGGGCGGCCGCGAGGTCTGGCACCGAAAGCGCTATGTGACGCAGCTTTGCCATGTGAGGCTCCTTGTCCCCCCGCTCGGATGAACTTGGTTCAGCTGACCGAAGCGTACCACCGTTCAAGCGAGCCGTAAACTTCGCGCCGCCCGTAGGCGTTCAGGTGGCGACGGCGCGGCGATGCAGGTATGATGAAGGCGGCTTCGGTGGAGGAACCCATGCCGATCGTGCGGAATGACGCGGCGCGCGAGGTCCCGTGGCGGCCCGGCTATCGCAGTTACCTCCTCGCGGGCAAAGAACACGGCGTTTCCTGCACGTCGAGCATGAGCGTTGTGCAGCCTGGCTCCGGCGCGCCGCTCCATGTCCATTCCGATGCCGACGAAATCATCATCGTCACCAAGGGCGCGCTCGACTTCCGGCTTGGCGACGAACGGCAAATCGTCCGCGAGGGCCATACGATCTCGATCCCCTCTGGAACGCCGCATGGCTTCATCGCGGTCGGCGACGAACCGGCGCACATCATCGCTTTCGTGCCGCGCACCGGCGCCTTCGCCGCGACGAAGTACCTCGAGGGCGGCCCGCCCGAGGGCGCGGATCAGAAATAGCATCCGGCCGGCAGGACGAGAAAACCATGGCAACAAAGATCGACCCCGGGACGCCGGGCTGGCAGCAGCGCCACGTCGAGCTCTACCTCAAGACCGACGGAGCCGAAGGCCACGTCCTGGATTTCGGCCGGCCGGGCGTGCCGGAGGTCAACTGTCTCCTTCTCCAGACCACCGGCCGCAAGAGCCGCACGCGGAAGACGACGCCGCTCATTTACGGCAAGGACGGGGGCGGCTTCGTGGTGGTGGCCTCGAGGGGCGGGGCGCCCAATCACCCGGCCTGGTTCCTCAACCTTCGGGACGCGCCCGAGGTCCGGTTTCAGGTGGTGGACAAGAAATACCGCGGTGTGGCGCGGATCACGACCGGCGCGGAGCGCCAACGCCTGTTCCGCATGATGGCGGGCCTCTTTCCGTCCTACGATGACTACCAGGCCAAAACCACGCGCGAGATCCCGGTGGTAGTGCTGGAGCCGCTCGGCGAAGTGGACCGGCTCCACCTCTAGCCGTCGTCAGGGCTGGCGGTCCGCGCCCGTCAGCCGGACTGGTCCGACATGAGGAAATGGCCGCACCGGCTCGGCTTTGACGGCGCGGAGGGCCTCGCGCAGGACGGTCAGCGTGCAGTCCCCGAAGACGGCGGGAATTGCCATCGTCGTGACTCGCTCCGCCGGCGGCAGCATCGCCAGATCGACATCGATCGGGGCCGCGCGATAGATGCCGTTGAAGATCATCACGAAGGCCTGCGCGAGATGGAACCGCTCCCACGGGTCGGGCTCGCGGCGCTGCCGCTCGATCGCGGTGAGCGCTGCTTCCACGGAGGCGATGCTCGCGACCTTCTCGGCAGTCCTTTCCAGCAGGAAGTCGTCCGGATCCATGTCTGCCTCAGTGTGGAAGTCGATTCACGAAATCACCGCCGGCAGGTACTCAAAGCCGGCGGCGATCGACGCATAGAAGCGATGGAACCCGTTGCGCACCTGGTAGTCGTAGGGGCCAGGGCGCACGAAGGTCGGCACGACGAAGCTGCCGGCCGGCAGCTCCAGCAACGGGACCGGCTCGATCTCGGCGCCGGCGATGATGCCCTTCAGGATGGAGATCAGCCGGGCGCGCTCGAACCCGCGCCAGTCTCTCGCGAGCGCCGGCTTGCGGTAGGGCGGCTCGATCTCGCGCAACGGCACCAGGACGGCGTCTTGGCTCGAGCGATAGGCGGTCTCGGTGCGCGTGAATCCCGCGATGCCGGCCTCGCCCAGCCAGGCGTCGGGAATTTCGAATTCGCACGGGAAGTTGGGCATCGGGTAGCGCATCGGCCGGCCGGGGCGATCACGAGACAACACGCATTATAGAGCGCGCGGCCGGCCGCGCGCACCAGCAACCGCACGCGTTCGCGAGGCGGCTACATCCCGCCCAGGGCGCCCTCGTTGTGGCGCAGCGCCATTGGATCGGCCTCGTCGTAGGGTGCCGGCCCGTACGAATACGTCGGGGAGGCGTAGACATAAGGCGCGGTGGGAGACCGGTAGGTCGCATAACTCGGGCCGGGCTCGTAGACGCAGGCGCCCAGCAGCACGGCGGCTGAGCCAAGCACGCAGGTCAAGACGGCGAAACGCAGCATCGGGTCAACTCCTCAACCTTTCAGACACAACGCGGTACCACCGCGGCGGTTCCCGCAGCCGGTCGTCGCCAGGAACGCCCTACCGCCTTTGCCCGAACCGGCGTAAAATCGGCGCCGGGGAAAATCCAGGCGCGTTCCGGTTCATGTCGGAGGAAGCAGGCTCGAGCGAAGCGGTGCCGCCGTCGGGCGAGGGCGCCGGCGAGTGTGCCGTGTTCGTCAGTCATTCCTCGCGCGACGCCAAGGTCGCGCGATCCATCTGCAACGCGCTCGAGCTGCGCGGTCATCGCTGCTGGATCTCGAGCCGCGACATCGGCCCGGGCGAGAATTTCCAGGAGGCGATCGTGCGCGCCATCCGCCAGGCGCGGCTGATGGTGCTGGTGTTCACCGGCAACGCCAACAACTCGAACGAGATCAAGAAGGAGATGGCGCTGGCGAGCCAGGCCAACCTCACCGTGATTCCGGTCCGGGTCGAGGACGTCGTGCCCAACGACGCCTTCGCCTACGAGTTCGCGACGCGGCAATGGATCGACACGTTCGGCGATTGGGAGCAGGCGATCGAGCGTCTGTCCCTCCAAGTCGGCACCATCCTGCACGGCGGCAGCGCGGCCGATGCGCTCGCTTCCAGCGACAAGGCGGCGCAAGCCGCCGCGGCTTCCCGCCCGCCCGCGCCCAACCGTACCGCGCTCTATGCCGGCCTGGCGATCGCCGTCGGCGTGTTGGTCGGGGGCGGCGCCTATTTCGCGTTTCAGCGCGCGCCGTCGAGCCCGGCGCCGGCCGCCGCACCGGCGCCCGCGCCGCAGGCGGCCGCGCCGGCGCCTGCCGCACCCGCCGCCGCCGCTCCAGGCGTGCCGGTGACTCAGCCGATTGTCGCCGAGGCCACCCGCGATATGCGCGACAAGAACTACGACGAATCGTTCCGGCTGTTCCAGCAGGCGGCGGCGCAGGGCAATGCCGTGGCGCAATACTGGACCGGCTTTCATTACCAGCAGGGCTTCGGCGTCGCCCAGGATTACGCCAAGGCGATGGAGTGGTATCGCAAGGCGGCCGACCAGGGCTATCCCGCCGGCATGGTCGGGATCGGCAACCTCTACGACCACGGTTTCGGCGTGACGCGCGATTTCGTCGAGGCCATGCGCTGGTATCGCATGGGCGCGGAGGCGGGCGGTCCGGCGGGCATGCTGAGCGTCGGCAATCTCTACGAGAACGGCCAGGGCGTGCCGCAGGACTACCAGGAGGCGATGCGCTGGTATCGCCTGGCGGCGGACAAGAACTGGGCGCCCGCGATGTACGCGATCGGCCTCAATCACGAGCGCGGCAACGGCGTTCCCGTCAACCTGAGGCAGGCCCGCAACTGGATGAAGAAGGCCGCCGACGCCGGCTCGACCGAGGCGGCTGCCTGGCTTGCCGCACACTGAGGCGGGTCGCGCGCGCTTACTTGTTCGCGGTGGCGGTGACGCCGAACATCACGATCGACCGGTCGGGAGTCATGTTGCTGACGCCGAGGAGCGCCACCAGCGGCACCGGCTGCGGCGGCGCCAGGTCGACCTGCAGCGAATTCGGCGCCGCCATGAACGCGGCGATGGCGTGCGCCGTCCCCCTCGTGGCGGCGTCGTTTCTTGTGTCGGCCTCGAGCTCGCCCACGGCGGCGATCACTTGCTTGCGCAAGACTTCCGGGTCCACGCCTTGGTTCCCGGCGAAGAATTTGAGCGCGCGATTGACGAGCGAGGCGTCTTCGTAGCGCGCCGTCCCGCGCACGAACCGCCCCTGCGACAGGAGATCGGCCTGCGACGCGACCTGGTCGATGTCCAACCCGATCACGAGCCGACCCAGCTCGACGACCTTCAGGGTCGCGCCCTTGATCGACATGCGCTTCTGGTCGATGTCCCAGCGGTAGCCGAGAGCGAGGCTGACCGTCGCCGCGTCGATGCCGAGCTGCTCGAAGCCCGCCGCCAGCGCGGGGGTCGGCATCTGGTCGCGCCTGACGCGGACTCCGTCGAGCGCAAGGTCGCCCGAGGACAGCAAGCCGTGCGAGAAGGCGATGTTGGCAAGCGCGAAATTCCCCAGCTCGCTCGACGCGCCCTTCAGCGGCTGCAGCGTCATCGGGCCATAGACGATGCGCTTCAGGGTGAGCCCGTCGAGCATGGCGGGCGAAGGAACGTCGCCGGCGACGAGCTGGGCGAGCGCTTTCGCGGCGTGCAGCTCCTCGAGCCCGACATGGGCGATGGTGATGACGCCGAAGACGTCGGACCGCACGACGGTCCCGTCGATCGCGATGCTCGCCGCGTTGCCGCGGTCGTAGGCGCCCGAGCTCATCTTCTCGACCGTATAGGCGATCGTGCCGCCCTTGGTGGTGGACGTCGGCGGCATGGCAGCGGTCGCATCGAGCGACTGCGCGCTATAGCTGTCATACCCGAAGCCATAGGCCCAGGCCGCCTCGGCCCGCAGCAGCGGCAGGATGTCGGCCGCGTCGGGCGCGTGCGTGCCCTCGAGCAAGTGCGACCGCGCCTCGACCATCGACGGGACGTCCGGATGCAGCAGCGCCCACGGATAGGCCCGCGGCTGCGCGACCTGGAACGTGGCCAGTTTCAGTGTGGCGCTATCGTCGCGATAGGAGACGTCCCGCGCCGTGACATCGTCGCCGAGCACGAGCGCGAGGTCGGGGGCGATCGCGCCGGGATTGGCCGCCGCGCGCGCCCATGCATCGCCGAAATCGGTCGCGGGCCGCGTCACGTCGATTTCGGAAGCGGTCAAGTCGAACCCGTTGGGATCGGAGCGATGGAAAGCGGCGCCGGTCACGGTCGCCTTGCGGGACAGGAGCGAAAAACTCACGCTCGCGTAGGACCCGGTTTGCCCCGCCGGCAAGGTTCGCAGCGTCTGGTCGAGGGCGTCGCGGAACAGTTTCGTGGGATAGATCGCGACCGCGTAATAGGCTCCGCCCGCGACCAGCAGCACGAGGATGCCGCCAATGAGCCATTTCCTCACCTGCCGGTCCCCCTCGACGCTCGGTGCGAAGCGGCCAAGCTATCACAGTTGGCGTTGTCCGGCGCAGCTTATAAGATTTGCGCCGCCGGGCATTTCGGCGACGCGAGGGTGTGATGGGCGAATTCGCATTGGGCCAAGGCGTGCCGCGCTTCGAGGACCCGCGGCTGTTGCGCGGCGGCGGCCGCTATATCGACGACATGGTCCTGCCGCGCATGGCATCGGGCCATGTGCTGCGCGCCCAGCACGCGCACGCCCGCATCCGCGCCATCGACACGAGCCGGGCGGAAGCGGCGCCTGGCGTGCTCGCAATCATCACCGGCGACGACTGGCAGGCGTCGGGCTGGGGCGATCTGCCGGTGCCGGTGGGACCAAAGCGCCGCGACGGCTCGCCGCTCTATCGCCCGGCTTTCCCGGCGCTGGTCAAGGACCGGGTGCGGTGGGTCGGCGACTATGTCGCCTTCGTCGTCGCTGCGACCCAAGCGCAGGCGGCCGACGCGGCCGAGCTGATCGATGTCGACTACGACCCGTTGCCGAGCGTCGTCTCGGCGGCGGACGCGGTCAAGCCGGGCGCGCCGCGCGTGTGGGACGATTGCCCCGACAATATCTGCTTCGTCCATCTCGAGGGCGACAAGGCAGCGACTGATGCGGCCTTCGCGCGCGCCGACCGCGTGGTGCGACGCGATCTCGTGGTCAACCGTGTCACCGGCGCGACCATGGAGACGCGCGGCTCGATCGGCGACTACAACGCGGCCGAGGACCACTACACGATCTACACCACGCTCCAGCGCACCCATAATTTCCGCGCCGAGCTGGCGCACGGCGTGCTCAAGGTGCCGGAGAGCAAGGTCCGCGTCGTCGCCGGCGACGTGGGCGGCAGCTTCGGCATGAAATCCGCGGTCTACAACGAGGTGGCGCTGGTGCTGCTGGCCTCGAAGCTGACCGGGCGGCCGGTCAAATGGATCAGCACCCGCTCCGAGGCGTTCCTCGGCGACGCTCAGGCGCGCGACAATTTCACCACCGCCGAGCTGGCGCTCGACCGCAACGGCGCGTTCCTTGCCTTCCGGGTCAAGACGCTGGCCAATCTCGGGGCCTATCTCCAAACGGGCGGCAATGTCTTCGTCGGCAATCTCGGCACGCTCGCGGGGGTGTACCGCACGCCGGCGATGTTCGCCGACGTCACGGGCGTGCTCACCAACACCAATCCGATGCGCGCCTATCGCGGCAACGGCCGGCCCGAGGCGGCCTACGTGATCGAGCGCATGGTCGATCTCGCGGCTGCCGAACTCGGTATCGACCCGATCGAATTGCGCCGCCGCAACATGATCCCGCCCTCCGCCATGCCGTTCAAAACGGGCCTCACCTTCACCTACGATTGCGGCAATTTCGAGCGCAGCATGGACATGGCGCTCGATCTCGCCGACTACGCCGGCTTCGCCGCGCGGCGCGATGAATCCCGCCGGCGCGGCAAGCTCCGCGGCATCGGCGTCTCCAACAGCATCGAGCGCGCCGCGGCGGCCGGGTTCGAGGGCGCCGAGATCCGCTTCGACCGCGGCGGCACTGTGACCTTGCTGTCGGGCTCGGTGACGCAAGGGCAGGGTCACGAGACTATCTACAAGCAGTTGGTCGCCGACCGGCTGGGGCTCGATCCCAACGCTATGCACTACGTCCAGGGCGACACCGACAAGGTGTTCTTCGGCGAAGGCACCGGCGGCTCGCGCTCGGCCACGATCGGCAGCTCGGCCTTCCTGCTCGCGACCGACAAGATCATCGCCAAGGGCACGCGCATCGCGGCCAAGATGCTGCGCGTCGCGGCGGAAGACGTAGCGTTCGGCGAGGGCATCTTCACATCGGCCAAGTCTAACCGCACCCTCACCATCTCCGAGGTGGCGCGGGAATCGCTCAATCCGCGCAACCTGCCCGACGGCATGGAGCCCGGGCTGGTCGAGACTGCGATCTATACCGCGCCGATCGAGAACTTCCCCAACGGAACTCATGTGTGCGAGCTGGAGATCGACCAGGACACTGGCGCCGTCGAGATGCTGCGCTACAGCGTTGTCGACGATGTCGGCACGGTGCTCAATCCGCTGCTGCTCGAGGGCCAGATCTGCGGCGGGGTGGGGCAGGGCGTGGGCCAGGCGCTGATGGAGGACATCCGCTTCGATGCGGGCTCGGGCCAGCTCCTCACCGGCTCGTTCATGGACTACGCCATGCCGCGCGCCGACGATTTCTGTGCCATGCGAATGAAGAGCAACCCGGTCCCGACCAAGACCAATCCGCTGGGCGTCAAGGGTGCGGGCGAGGCGGGCTGCGTCGGCGCGCTGCCGGCGGTGTCGAACGCGGTGGTGAACGCGCTGTCGGTGCTCGGGATCAACCATGTCGAGATGCCGAGCACGCCCGAGCGGCTGTGGCGCGCAATCGCCGCCGCGAAGGCGTAGCGCCCACGATGCGCTACTCGATTTTCTCGGTGATGGACCATTACCCGGCGCGGCCGCGCACGGTGGAGGCGTATTACCGCCAGCTCTTCGCCACTACCGAGGCGGCGGAGCGGCTGGGCTACGATGCCTGCTTCGTCGCCGAGCATCATTTCCACGAGTATGGCGTGGTGCCGAACCCGGCGGTGATGCTGGCGGCGCTGGCGCAGCGCACCAGCCGCATCCGGCTGGGCCCTGCGATCTCGACGCTCACCTACCACAACCCGCTGATGGTGGCGGAGAGCTACGCGATGGTGGATGTGCTGTCGGCCGGGCGGCTCGTGCTCGGCGTCGGTTCGGGATATCTGAAGCATGAATTCGCCGGCTTCAACATCGCGCCCGAGGACAAGCGTCAACGCTTCGACGAGACGTTGATGCTGGTGCGCCGGCTCCTTGCAGGAGAGCGCGTCACTTTCGCCGGCGCCTATCACCGGCTCGAGGACGTGGCGATCAACGTGCGGCCGATCCAGCGCCCGACCCCGCCCATCTATGTCGCGGCGCTGGCGCGGGAAGCCTCATACCATATCGGCAGGCAGGGCAATCGGCTGATGGCCATCCCCTATGCCACCGCCGGCACCTTCGGCGAGATCGGCGAATTGCAGCTTGCTTATCGCAAGGGCCGCGCCGAGGGCGGGCACGAATCCTGCGACGACGATTCGATTTATACGCTGCATTGCTGCGTCGCGGAGAGCGACGAGGCGGCGCGACGCATCGCGGGGGAGGCGTTCGAGCTCTACGTCGCGACGCGGCTCTATGCCCGGCGCCAGACCTATGACGACGTGATGGCGAGCGGGCTCGCCTTGTTCGGATCGGCGAAAACGGTGGCGGCCAAGGTGATCGCGCTCGGTCGCATGGGCATCCCGCACATCGCGCTGCTGATGGATTTCGGCGCGCTGCCGCAAGAGCGGGTGCTGGCATCGATGCACGCCTTCGCCGAGGAGGTCATGCCGCGCGTGCGCGCCGGCTTGGCCGGTGCATGACCCTCCCGGGCGAAGGTGTTTCGATCAGATCGCTTCCTTGAGATCCTTGGCGGCGCGGAAGGCGACCTTCTTGCTGGCCTTGATCTTGATCGCCTCGC
>Ga0209415_10016254_pt1 | contig 11973 bp, 12 predicted proteins | sample PeaSoiSIISIP2007_FD_187696 | JGI IMG/M metagenome (GOLD analysis project Ga0209415, IMG submission 187696) | Peat soil microbial communities from Weissenstadt, Germany - SII-SIP-2007 (SPAdes) (version 2) | ecosystem: Environmental > Terrestrial > Soil > Wetlands > Peat | place: Germany... | reverse complement strand
GAGCGAGCGCGAGCCCAAGGAGCTGTGGACGGCCAACGACGACGGCGTGCCCGTCCATATCGTGGCGGCCCGCGACGAGCGCGACGAGGCCGCGTTCGTCGTGGAGGCCGTGAAGCGGGCGCGGGCCGAAGGGGTCGACCCGAAGGAGATGGCCGTCTTCTACCGCATCCACGCGCAGTCGCGCGTGCTCGAGGAGGCGCTGCGCTCTGCCAAGGTGCCCTACCAGATCATCGGGGGAATGAAGTTCTACGACCGAGCCGAGGTCAAGGATGCCCTGGCGTACCTGCGGGTGCTGGTCAACCCGGCGAGCGATGTGGACCTCGCCCGCATCGTCAACGTGCCCGCGCGCGGGATCGGGCAGACGACGGTCGAGCGGCTGACCGCGTGGGCGACGGCGAACGACACGTCGCTCTTCGACGCCTTGGCCCGCGTGGAAGAGGTCGGTGATCTGGGAGCTCCTGCGAAGAAGAAGCTCACGGCTTTCCGGGAGCTGCTGGGCAGCCTGAGCAAGCGCCTGCAGACGGATTCGCCGAGCGAGCTGCTCGCGGCCGTGCTCGAGAGCACGGCATACATCGCGATCCTCAAGAAGGAGGACACCGCCGAGGCCGACGCCCGCGTCGAGAATCTCGAGGAGCTCGTCGGCTCTGTTCAGGACTACGAGGCGGAAGCCGAGGCGGCGGGCGAGGCCCTCTCTCTCGCCGGGTTCCTCGAGCGCGTCACCCTGGTGAGCGACGTCGACTCGATGGAGGAGGGCGGCAAGATCACGCTCATGACCGTGCACGGCGCCAAGGGGCTCGAGTTCGAGAGGGTCGTGCTCACCGGCATGGAAGAAGAGATGTTCCCGTACAAGGGCGTCGACCCCGGCGAGCGCGACGAGCTCGAGGAGGAGAGGCGCCTGGCCTACGTGGCCATCACGCGCGCTCGCAAGGAGCTCGTGATGACGCACACGCAGATGCGCCAGATCTTCGGCACCACGCGGTGGAATCGCCCCAGCCGCTTCCTCGGCGAGCTACCGTCCGGCAGCTTCGAGCACGTCGCGACCAGGGCGATGGCAGCCGAGCGTCCCCGCTTCATCGAGCGCGCGGTGGAGCACGAGCGAGAGCCGGTCCAGCGTCCGTGGCGGCACCCGCAGGCCGCGGCGCCCGCGCCCGATCCGGGCGAGCGCTACGTGGACCACGAGTTCTTCGACGACCGGAGCGAGCACGACCAGGAAGTGACGGAGATGCGCCTGCGCAGGGGCGCCCGCGTCAGGCACGACCGCTTCGGCGAAGGTCAGGTGCTCAGCGTGGTGAGCGTAGGCGAGCCTGCGGTGGTCGCGTTCTTCCCGGGTTGGGGGGAGAAGAAGATCCTCGCGAGGTTCCTCAAGCCCGCCTGACGCCTCTTGCAATCAGAACGTGATTCTCAGACGTGCGGCAACTGGGATTCGCTCTCGCGACGCAACTGTTTGACGACGGGTTCGATGTCCGGGTGCTCTGCGATCCGATGGGCGATGAACTCTTCGCCCCAGTGAGGATTCCTTTGATGAGTGGGGCTCGTCAGAACACGCCGGCACAGCTCTATCGCTTCCAGAGACTCTGCTTCCATCGTGACCCCCTTCCTTTTGTTTCGGCAGCTCGCGCTGCCACTTCTTGACCCTCCCGCTCCATCGCGTGACCGTCAACGGACGAAATTGCCTCTAGAACGTCTCGCTGATGACCCGCATCCGCCCGATGTGAAAAATGGCGAACTGCGTGCGTCGGCGCGGAAGCATTGCGTCACGGCGCAGGTCTTGCGGGCCCAGCCGAGCGACTACACGCGTGACTAAAAGGTCAGCGTGTAACCCACCGAGATCATGCCGTGACCATCGGTGCCCACGCGGATCTTCTGCAGCTCGCGCGACGCGGACCAGGTCGTCGGCGGGATCAGATACGGGATGAGCGCGCCCCCGAAGCCGGCGACCCCAGCAGCCACGAGGTGCATCGACCGCTCGAGCGTCGACCATGACTGCGGCGGCGAAGGCACCACGATCCCGTTGAAGATCGGCGCCGTGGCCCCCGCGAGCAGCGCGAGGCTCAGGGCGAGGGGCCAGGAGGCGTGCACATCGCCTTCGCGCGGCGCTTCGCCGATCCAGTGCGGATCACACTTGGGCAGCGCGAGGTATCCGCCGCCGACCGTCGCGCCCCACGCGAGGCCGATGGCCGTGGGTCCGACGAATCGCGCGGCCACGCTGTCCGAGTTCTGCAGGGACGTCTGGGCGTCGACGAGCACCGCTCCCACGTCGAGCGCCAGCAGGGCCGACAGGTAGAGCCAGTCGGCGTGGCTCGCGCGAGCGCACAGCTCCTCTTCGCGAGGCCCCCGCGGGTAGATGTCCCCCGGCGCGTAGGCCGCGGCGGTCGCGGCGGGCGGAGGCGGCGGAAGCGAGTCCAAGGCCGCGCGAATCTAGCACCACAAGGAGGGCTTGCGCCCGCGGGGTCTGGCGCGCCATCTTGCCCTCCCCATGCAGGTCCCCACTCAGTCCTTTCGCGAGTACGACATCCGCGGCGTCGCCGATCGCGATCTCTCGGACGAGGTGGCGCGAGGGATCGGTCGAGGATTCGGCACGACGTTGGGCGCGGGCGGTGACGCCCCGGTGCGAATCGCCGTGGGAAGGGACTGCCGCCTGTCGAGCGAGCGGCTGTTCGCCGCGCTCGTCGACGGGCTCGTGAAGGCCGGCGTGCACGTCATCGACGTCGGGATCGGCCCGACCCCCATGCTCTACGCGTCGGTCCATGCACTCGAGACCGACGGCGGCGTCATGATCACGGGCAGCCACAACCCGGCACCCGAGAACGGCTTCAAGATGATGCGCGGGAAGGCCAGCTTCTTCGGCCCCGACATCCAGGCCCTGCGCGAGCTCATCGAGGCCGAGCGGTTCGTGACCCCGAAGAGGCCGGGCTCCACCGAGCACGTCGACATGACCGACCGCTACGTCGACATGGTGACCAAGGGCATCCGTCTCGCGCGCACCGACATGAAGTTCGTCGTCGACGCGGGCAACGGCGCAGGCGGACCGCTCGCGCTCGCGTGCATGAAGAAGCTCGGCCTGCAGCCCGACCCCCTCTATTGCGAGATGGATGGACGCTTTCCGAACCATCACCCCGATCCGACGATGCCCGAGAACGTGCGAGCCCTGGTCGCTCGCGTCGCCGAGACGAAGGCTCGCGTCGGGATCGCGTACGACGGCGACGCCGATCGCCTGGGGGCCGTCGATGCCAACGGCGAGATCATCTGGGGCGACAAGCTGATGATCCTGTTCTCGCGAGCCCTGCTCGCCGACCACCCGGGCGCGGCCATTCTGGGCGAGGTCAAGTGCTCGCAGACGCTCTACGACGACATCGCCAAGCACGGCGGCAGGCCCATCATGTGGAAGACCGGGCACTCGCTCATCAAGACCAAGATGAAACAGGAGCATGCCATGCTCGCCGGCGAGATGAGCGGGCACCTGTTCTTCGCCGATCGCTTCTTCGGCTACGACGACGCGGTATACGCGTCGCTGCGCCTGCTCGAGATCCTCGCGAAGGACCCGCGGACGATCTCCGAGATGCTCGCCGACGTGCCGCGCACCTTTGCTACCCCCGAGCTGCGCGTCGATTGCCCGGACGCCATCAAGTTCCAGGTGGTCGCCGCCGTGCGGGCTCACTACGAGGGAGCAGGGCGACCGGTGGTCGCCATCGACGGCGCGCGCATCTCCTTCGGAACCGAAAGCGAGCCGGCCTGGGGCCTGGTCCGCGCCTCGAACACCGGTCCCGTCCTCGTCCTGCGCTTCGAGGCGTCCACGCCGGAGCGTCGCGATTCGCTGCAGGCAGAGGTCGAGAGAGTCGTGAGCGACGCGCGCGCGCGGCTCGGGATGGCGTGAGCTTGGCCCAGGAGGAGCGACGCTGGACGATCGAGAGCGTCCTGCGATGGGCGACCGACGACTTCCGCTCGCGCGGCATCGAGAGCCCGCGCCTCGATGCCGACCTGCTGCTGGCCTCGGCCCTGGGGACGACCCGGGTGCAGCTCTTCGTCGACGCAGGCAAGCCGCTCGCGGCCGATGAGCTGGGCCGCTTCCGCGAGCTGGTGAAGCGGCGGCGCGCACGAGAGCCCATCGCCTACATCCTGGGAACGCGGGAGTTCTACGGACGAAGCTTCCGAGTCGACCGGCGGGTGCTGGTGCCCCGTCCGGACACCGAGGCGCTCGTCGAGGCCGCACTCGAACGGACTCGCGCCGTCTCCATGTCGATGCGCGCGCTGGATCTGTGCACGGGCAGTGGGTGCGTCGCCATCACGCTCGCGCGCGAGCGGCCGACGTCCCTCGTTTTCGCCACGGACGCGAGCGCGGACGCCCTCGCTGTCGCACGCGACAACGCCCTGCGACTCGGCGCCAACCGCGTGGCCTTCCGGCTCGGCGATCTCTACGCGGCCGTGGATGCCGCGCTCCGGTTCGACCTGATCACCGCGAATCCGCCCTACATCGCGGCGGGCGAGATCGGGACCCTGCAACCGGACGTACGCGACTTCGAGCCCCGCCTCGCGCTCGAGGCCGGCTCGGACGGTCTCGCGCTGCTGCGGCGCGTGGTCGCGGGAGCACCTGCACATCTCGCGCGGGCCGGCGTGCTCGCGGTCGAGGTGGGGGCCGGGCAGGCACAGGCCGTGGGCGACCTCTTCGCGGGCGCGGGGTTCGACGCAATCGAGGTCCGCCGCGACTACGCGCGCATCGAGCGGGTCGTGAGCGGCGTGCTACACCCACGCTGACTTCACCCGTCGATGCACTTCCTGGTCTTTCCGATAGTGGCCACGCTGCTGCTGTGGATCCTCCACGGGTGGGCGAGCAGCTGCTTCCCGTGGCTGGGCAGGCACAAGCGGTGGCTCGCCGCCATGCTGGGCGCGCTGCTCGTCGTCGAGGTGGTCACACGCCGGATCGAGCTGCGGTGGCACGTGGGCGGAACGTTCCAGACCGTGTGCGTCGTGATCGTCATGACGCTCATCGTCGCCGCCGCCCCGATCGGCGCCATGCGGGTTTCTTCGTACCTCCTGTCGCGGCTTCGCCGCCGCCCGAGCAAGGTGGCGGAAGCACCACAGACGATGACGCGGCGGCAGGTGGTCGAGGCGACGGGAGGCGTCGCGCTGCTCGGCGTGACCGGGTCGATGATGGGCTGGGGCATCGTCCGCGGCCGTACCGCCTTCGAGCTGCGCGAGATCCCGGTGCACATCCCGGGGCTGCCCAGGACGCTCGACGGGTACGTCATCGTGCAGGTGAGCGACATCCACACCGGCATCCACCTGGGCGAGCGCGAGCTCGACGAGGGGTTCGAGCTGGTGCGACGGGCGAAGCCGGACCTGATCGTGGCGACCGGCGATCTCGTGGACAGCGACACCGCGTTCGCCCCCCTGGTCGCGCGCAAGCTCGCCGATCTGGCGGCGCGCGATGGCGTGTTCGCCTGCCTCGGCAACCACGACTACTATGCCGGCGCCGACGTCGTGGAGCAGACCCTGCGCGCGGCGGGGGTCACGCCGCTCGTCAACGAGGGGCGCCTGGTGCGGGTCGGCGACGGGGGAGGCTTCGCGCTGCTGGGCGTCGACGATCAGTGGTCCTATCGCTACGAGCGCAGCGGGCCGCTCCTCGCCCAGGCGGCAACAGGCGTCCCGGAGCAAACGCCCCGCATCCTGCTCTCCCACCAGCCCCCGACCGTGGACCGGTGGGCCGGCCAGGTGGCGCTGCAGCTCTCGGGACACACCCACGGCGGCCAGATCAACCCGGGCGGCCTGCGACCGGCGGACCTCTTTTACAAGTACATCGCAGGTCGGTACGTCGTGGGCCAGACGACCCTCTACGTCAACCGCGGCTTCGGCACCGTGGGCCCGCCGGCGCGTCTCTGGGCCCCGCCCGAGATCACACGGATCGTGCTCGTCGCCTGAACACCGCGATAAGCTCGGCGGGCAATGAAGTTGCGCGTGGTCATGACGCTGGTCGCGCTCCTGGCGGCGACGTCATGCGCGCAGAGCGGTGCGCGCGCTCGCTCCGCCGACGAGGGGGGTCGTCAGGACCCGAGCGTGGACTCCGCGCGCGAGCTCGACCAGGCAGGGGTTCGCATCTTCAAGGAGGGTCGCTACGCGGACGCCATCCGCTACTTTCGCGCCGCCTACCGCATGGGCGCCCCGTCGAGCGAGCTGTGGAACATCGCAAGGTGCAAGGAGCGCCTCGACGACGCCGAGGGCGCCGCGCAGGCCATCGACGAGTACCTGGCGCAGCGCGACCTGTCGCCGAGCGATCGCGCCGACGCCGAGCGCGAGGTCCGGGCGCTTCGCGCGCGACCCTCGCTGCTCACTATCACCACCAATCCCCCCGGGGCCATGGTGATGCTCGACGGCAAGCCGGCCGGCACCACGCCCCTGACCGTCGACGTCGCGTCGGGATCGCACACCCTGGCGGTGCGCCACGACGGCTACGCCGCGGACTCACGCCCGCTCGAGGCGCGGTTCGGCCGCGCCGTGATCGTGTCACTCGACCTCGCCCGCGAGGGCAAGTAGAAGCGCGGGGCAGCCGTGTACGCGACGCTCTTCGACTTCGACGGCGTGCTCGTGGACAGCGAGCCGGTTCACCTGGCGGCGTTCAACGACGTGCTCGGGTCGAGAGGCATCACCATCGACGAGCGCGAGTACGTCGCGAAGTACCTGAGTCTCGACGACGCCGGCGTGTTCCGCGCGGTGATCTCGCGCCGCGGCAAGACGGTGCGCGAGGAAGAGGTGCGCGCGCTGGTCGAGGCCAAGAACCCCCGCTTCATGGCGCGGTTCGAGGACGCCTTTCGCATCTTCCCCGGGGCGTGCGAGCTGCTCGCGCGGCGCGCCGAGCGCGGACCGGTCGGCATCGTGTCCGGGGCCCTCGAGCGCGAGATCGTGTTTGCCCTGGAGAAGATGAAAGCCCGCGACGCCGTGGCGTTCGTCGTCAGCGCCGAGAAGACTCCCGTGTCCAAGCCGGATCCGGCCCCGTACCTCGCCGCCCTCGCCCAACTCTCCCGCGCGAGTCACGCGGGCGGAGTCGTGGCCATCGAGGACGCCGTCGGCGGGGTGAGGTCGGCCAAGGGCGCGGGCATCCGTTGCGTCGGTGTCTCGCACTCGTACCCGGTCGAGCAGCTGCGCGCTGCCGGAGCGGACGCGGTCGTCGCCGATCTGGCTTCCCTCGGCGACGCGCTGCTGGAGGGTGCCTGAGTGCCTGACGCGGCAAGCGCCGCGGCGATCGCGCTCGCGGCGCAGCTCGCGCTCGCCCCGACGGGCGCGGAGCAATGGCGGGCGTCCGAGGTCGGCGGCGTGCGCGGCATCACGGTGGGGCCGATCGAGAACGGCTACCACCCGGGCGTAGGCTACGGCTCCGCCGCCTATGACCGCACCCTCACCGAGGCGCGCGCGATGGGCGCGACCTGGGTCGCCATCACGCCCTTCGGCCGCGTGGCGAGCCTCGCCGGCACGGGCGTCGACCTCACCTTCGAGGCGCCCTTTGCGCGCAACCGGGCCGACGTCGCGCGCGCGGTCCGCATGGCCCACGCGCGCGGGCTGCGCGTCATGCTGGTCCCGCATCTCTGGGTCGAGTCGGGCGAGTGGCGCGCGCTCATCGATCCGAAGACCGACGAGGGGTGGGCGCGCTGGAGCGACAGCTACGGGCGCTTCGCGCTGGCGTGGGCCGCAGTCGCCGAGGAGACCGGCGCCGAGATGTTCTCGGTCGGCGTCGAGCTCCGCTCGTGGGTCACCACGCCGCGCGCGCCGAGCTTCGCCCGCGTCATCGACGACGTGCGCCGGGCGTACCACGGCCTGCTCACCTACTCGGCCAACTGGGACGACGTCGATCGCACCGTCGTGCTCGGCGACCTCGACGTCATCGGGGTCAACGCGTTCTACCCCCTGGCCGACACGCCGGGCGCCCCCGAGGCCCGGCTCGCCGAGGGCGGTCGCGACATCCAGAAGAAGATCCACGCGCTGGCCGACGCCTGGCACAAGCCCGTCCTCTTCACCGAGATCGGCTACACCACGCGCCCCGATCCCGCCGTGCGCCCCTGGGAGTGGCCCGACGCCATGACCGGCGTGAAGGTGGACGAGGCCGCCCAGGCCGCCGCGTACCGCGCGCTGGTCGCCCCGCTGCTGGGCGAGCCGGAGTTCGCCGGTTTCTTCGTCTGGCGCGTCTACGCGGATCCGGACGACACCTCGCAGGAGGCCCCCTGGGGCTTCTCCCCGCGAGGCAAGCTGGCCGAGCTCGTCATGCGCGACGCCTTCGCCGCCCGCTGGGCCTGCGATCCGTGGTGGCGCCCGGCCTGGGGTCCCGCAGCCGTCACGCCCGGCATCTTCCCGTAAGTTGGCCCCCACCTCGGCGGCCCCCCTACGATCCCCGGCAGGCCGATGTCCGCCTTCTCGCGCGCCCTGGTTCCTGCGGTGGCGCTCGGCGTCGGGACCTGGCTCGGCATGGGCCGGCCGGACGCGCAGACCGCGTTCGCCGCCGGAACGCGGGCCATCGCGTCGGTCGCCGGGGCGGCCCACGAGCTGGCGCCGCGCCTGCCTCCGGCCCCGCCTCTCGAGAAGGGACCCGCGACGGTCGACCCGTCCTCCCTACCCGACCCGGCGCCGCCGTGGCCGCGCCTCAATCCCGAGCAGACCGCCGAGCGTGCGTGGCTCCTGGCCGAGGGGCCGGCGCGCCCACCGGACATCGGGCGGCGGCTGGTCACCTTCACGTTCGACGACGGGCCGTTCCCCGAGACGGCGCCGACGGTGCTGCACATCCTCGATCTGCACCGGGTGCGCGCGACGTTCTTCTTCATCGGCAAGTACCTCGAGGGCGACAGCGAGCACGCCGTCGAGACGCGCCAGTGGGCGCGGCGCATCGCCGACGCCGGGCACTTCATCGGCAACCACACGCGCGACCACAAGGACCTCACCAGCCTGCCCCGCTCCGCCGCCCTCGCCGAGATCGACGACTCGGCCGCCGACATCGAGCGGGCGTCGGGGCACCGACCGATCCTCTTCCGGCCGCCGTATGGCCTGATGGATCCGTTCCTCGAGGGCGCGCTGCGCGAGCGGCACCTCGAGCTGACGCTCTGGAGCATCGACGTCGAGGACATGAAGCGCTCCGACCCCGACGCGATGGTCTCGGCGCTGCTCCATCAGCTCGAGTACAAGGGCGGCGGCGTCGTGCTCCTGCACGACATGCACTGGCCCAGCGTGCAGGCGCTCAACCGGCTGCTGCACATCATGGCCAACAACCGCTGGGACTCGACGCACCCCGAGCGCGCCGGCTGGGCCATCGTCGACCTGCCCGAGTACCTGCGCGAGACCGAGGCGCGGCCCCAGCCCTACGCGAACCGCGAGGAGCTCGAGAAGGCCCGCAAGGCCGCCAACGAGCTGCGGGTGCCGGTCACGGCACGGTAATGCAGGCGTCCCGACCCGGGATCCACATGGAAAGACGAAGGGCCGAGAGACGCCGCAGCGATCGCGGCGCCCCCCGGGCCCTCCTGCGGGCAAGGCTGCGACTACTTGGCGGTCGTGCCCCGAGGCGCCGTGATCGGGACGACTTCGACCCCGGTCACGTTGCCCGTGATGGCGAGCTTCTGCTTCTTGCTCGTCGTCCCGCGCGCCTTGCGCGTGGCCGCCGCCTTCGCAGTCGCGGCGGCGATCTGCTCGCCCGTGCGCGGCGCCGGAACCCTACGGGGCTCCAGACCGAACAGGGCCAGCGTGTCGGCAGCGTTGCCGAACATCGAGAGCAGGTTGCGCTCGAGGGCCAGGGCTACCGGACCCACCTTCGCGACCGTCGCTCTCAACGCCGTCATCGCCACCTTCACGCTGACCTGCGCCGCGTTCACGGCTTCGATCGCGTCGATCAGGCTCTGCAGAGTCTGAACGAGCGTCGCCGTCGTGTACGCGGTGTTGTCGAGCGTGAACTGCCCGCGCGGGAACTGCTTCTGCAGGCCCGAAACGAACGCCTGCAGCCGCGCCAGGACTGCCGCCTTGGACGTGGTGAACGTGCTGGACATGGTGCTTTCTCCTTTCCGAGGGGAGGGCGACCCCGTCTCCGGCCGGGAAACCCGGACCGTCGGCATCGCCGTCCCTTCACAAGACAGTCCCGTCTCGATTCCGGATTCGCCGTCCGGGAGCGACAAATCGACATGGCAGGTCGTAAGCCATCGGAAGGACGAGAGAAGAATCTGATGGGAGGCCGGCGCGGGGCACGGTGAGCTTGGAACCTCGCGAGGTGAGCTCCGCACCGGGCGTGGTGAGCCCGGCACCTCGCGAGGTAAGCTCCGCACCGGGCGTGGTGAGCCGGGCACCTCGCGGGGTGAGCTCCGCACCGGGCGTGGTGAGCCAGGCACCTCGCGGGGTGGGCTCCGCACCGGGCGAGGTGCGCTCGTCACCCCGCGAGGTGGCCTACACGGCGCTCTCGATCGCCTTCATCAGCACGCTGGCCAGCATGTCCCGCAGCTTCTCCCGCTTGACCCTTCGCTTCGCGTCGAGCCAGTCGAGCGTGGCCGCCTCGACGAACCCCAGCCACCCCCGCAGCGCGATGCGCACCAGCGGCCCCTGCGCCTCGAGCGGCACCCCCTCGACCAGGCGCGCGCACAGCGCGTCGCGCGTCTCGTCGACGATGCGCGCGACCTCTTCGTCGGCCCCCACCCCGCTGCGCAGGAGCGCCGAGTACGGCTTCTCGTGCTCCATGACGTAGTCGAGGTACTCGTCGAGCCCCATGCGCAGCCGCTCGAGCGGATCGCCCGTCGAGGGCGTGCTCGTTCGCTCTACCAGCTGCGCCGCCGCCGCGCGCACCGTCGCGACGTAGAAGTCTCGCTTGGTCGGGAAGTAGTGGTACAGCAGGCCCTTCGAGATCCCGGCCGCCGCGGCCAGCTCGTCGATCGACACCTCGTCGTAAGCCCGCGAGCTGAATAGCTCGAGCCCCAGCGCCACCAGCTGCCGGCGGCGCTCGTCGACGTCGAGCCTGGCGCGGGCGGGCACGAGGTTCTTGATAGCTCACCGTTGACTTTCGTTCAATTGGCCCAACAATGGCTCGCCATGAAGGACAAGCTCGACGGGAAGCTCGCGCTCGTGACCGGGGCGGGCAGCGGCATCGGCAAGGCAACGGCCCTCGCCCTCGCGGCCAAGGGCGCCCGCATCGTCGCGGTGGACATCGACGACGCGCGCGTGGCCGAGATGAAGAAGGAGCTCGGGGCACGCTGCGCGATGGGCAAACGGGTCGACGTGTCCAAGAGGGACGAGATGCGCGCCCTAGCCGACGACGTACACCGGGATCTGGGACCCCTCGACGTCCTGGTCAACAACGCGGGCGTCGGCCACTCCGGCGGCATCCTGGACACCTCGCTCGAGGACTGGGACTGGATCGTCGGGGTCAACCTCTGGGGCGTCATCCACGGATGCCACTTCTTCGTACCGAAGATGGTCGAGCGCGGCAGCGGCGGCCACGTCGCGAACGTCGCGTCGGCGTTCGGGCTCTTCGCGGGCCCCGGCGTCGCGCCTTACTGCACGACCAAGTTCGCCGTCGTCGGCCTGTCCGAGTCGCTGCGCGCCGAGCTGCGGCCCCACGGCATCGGCGTGTCGGCCATCTGCCCGGGCCTCATCAACACCGACATCATCGCGCGCGGCCGGTTCGCCGACGAGGGCATGCGCGCCGGGGTCTCGGACATGTTCGCCCGCCGCGGCCGCTCACCGGAGCAGGTCGCCCGTGCCATCCTCCACGCGATCGCGAAGAACGTGGCCGTCGTGCCGGTCGGGGGCGAGGCGTGGGCGGCCTGGATGGGCAAGCGCTTCGCGCCCGGGCTCACCGAGATCGTCGGGCGACGCGTCGAGAAGGCCGCGCGCCCGGGGAAGAACTAAGGCGTTAGCCTAGAGCCGACCCTCCGACACGATGTGTCCCGAGACCATGCGCACGGCGGGCATGCCGGCGTCCTCGGGGTTGCAGCCGCCGCCGATTGTCACGGGCATCAGCACCAT
>Ga0209415_10016252_pt1 | contig 11973 bp, 14 predicted proteins | sample PeaSoiSIISIP2007_FD_187696 | JGI IMG/M metagenome (GOLD analysis project Ga0209415, IMG submission 187696) | Peat soil microbial communities from Weissenstadt, Germany - SII-SIP-2007 (SPAdes) (version 2) | ecosystem: Environmental > Terrestrial > Soil > Wetlands > Peat | place: Germany... | reverse complement strand
TCCAGCTCGTTGGGGGCGTGCACGCCGCCGTTGAGCACGTTGAAGTGCGGCACCGGCAGCGACGGGGTGACGCCGTCCGGGGTGAGCCACTGCCACAGCGGGACTCCCGCCGAATCAGCCAGAGCGCGGGCCAGCGCCATTGAGACCCCGACGGTGGCGTTGGCGCCCAGCCTGCTCTTGTTCGCGGTGCCGTCCAGGGCAATCACGGCCTGGTCCGCCTCGGCCAGCGTCGCCCAGGACCGGCCCCGCAGCAGCCCGGCGATCTCGGTATTCACCGCCGCCACGGCTCCCAGTACTCCCTTGCCCTCATACCGGGCCGGGTCCCCGTCACGGCGCTCGACGGCTTCCCGTGACCCGGTAGACGCGCCCGACGGCACCCGGGCGCTGGCCGTGGTGCCGTCGGCCAGCCGCACCGTGACCGCCAGCGTGGGCCGTCCCCGCGAGTCGAGGATCTCCAGCGCGGACAGGTCCGCGACATCGAATACCGCCATCATGCTCCTCCCATCTGGCCGCAGCCGCCTGGCTGCCGTGCCATCTCAGCGTTTGATCATCTGCCCTGGCACCCGCGCGGCGGCAGGGTCTTCCGGCCTGTTTATCCCAGCTGCCTGGTCCCGGGCGGGACCGGCCGCACGGCGACTGGGCGGGAACGACCGTCGGGGCGCGGGCGGGCCCTGGGGCTTCGGGCCCGCCCGCGCAGTTCCGCCGGCAGTGGCGATCAGCGGGTCGGCGTACAGCGCCTCAACCAGCTTGATCTCTTCCGGGCCCGGCGCCGGGATGATCCCGCCGACCCGGACAGGGACGCCGAGAGCGTGCGCGCTGCGCAGCACGGTGCTGCGGGAGGTGCCCAGCCGCCGGCCGACCTCATCGGCGGTCAGGCCCAGCCCGGCGTACAGGTCGTCCAGGACCTCAGCGGCCACTAGCTGGCGGTCTTCGCGGTTCCAGCTGCCCCGGGTGCGCACGTGGATGCCGTAGCGGCGCAGCCGGTCGCGGACTGTCCGCTCCGGTATGCCGGTGATCGCGGCGATCTGCGCGGAGCTGAGCCGTCTCGCCTCATACAACTCCGCCAGGACCCGCGGCAGCCCAGGCGGGTCGTCACGGCGCAGCGGCCGCAGGCGGCCGGCACCGCGCGGCCGCAGCGGCACGTCCGGGCGCCGCAGCATCCGTGTCACCCGCTGTCGGTCCAGCCCGGTGATCTCGCCGATCGCATAAGTTGACAAGCCCCGGCACAGGTACAAGTGGGCCAGCCAGGCGGCGTCCGGCCCGTCTCCGGCGGGCGCGGCGTCCTGGCCGGCGAGGCAGTACCGGCATGACGGCAGCGTGCCGTCAGCGGGGATACCGGCCGTGCCGAGGTCACGGTCGAGCATGGGGCATGCGGCCTCCCGCCCGCGCTGGGCAGGGACCGTTGGCGGTAACCGCAATTGACGGCGAGCCCCTCCGCCGTACCTTCTTCTGAGGATAGATCCGGCTTTCCCGCCCGTAAAGCATGCCCGCGACGCGCCTGGTTCGGCACCAGTCCGGCAGCGCCGGACAGGCCCTGCCGGAGCCCGGCGTCCGCGTGGTGGCGCCGTCCAGTGAGGTCGCGGTGATCGGGCAGGAAGCTGACGGCCGCAGCGCCGACTGATCATCACCCGGCGAGAACACCGGCTCCTGGCGCGCTATGACGCGGCGGTCGGCGTGCCCGCCGATGGCTGGCTCAGGCGTTCAGCGGCTACGACCACATCCGCGCCGATTCGTGATTGGTCTACGGCTGGGTGAGCGCGGGCAGGCCGGCGAGCCGGCGCAGCGCATCCAGGTATGCGCGGGATTCCTCCGCGGTTACCAGCGCGCTGTGGTAGGCCTCGCGTTTGAGCGCGTACGCGCGCATGTCCTCGCTGTCGCGGCGCAGCGTGGCCGCGAGCGCGTGCAGCAGCGCCCGCGCTGCCCCGGGTTCCACACCCGCGGACACCGCCCGGGCCAGGTGCCGCAGGCACAGCGCGGCAGCCGCCGGCGGGACCCGCGAGATGAGGCCGGCTATCGCGGTGCGCTCGCGCTCGGCCAGCGCCGCGCACACCGGGCACCTTCCCGGCTCGGTCGTGAGGGCGGCAACGCCGCGGGCCAGGTCCGCGGCAGTGGAATCTTGCCTGCTGAGTGACTCCAGCGCATCCGCGACCGAGGCGGCCAGTTTCGCGTACCCGGCGGAGATGCCCAGAGGGGACGCGACGGCGGCGTACTGCCAGGTGTGCAGCGGGCAGAACCCTCCGCCGAGGGTGTGCCGTTCCTGCTCCTCCTCGCGGGTGGCGAGCCGGAACTGGCCGGTGAACAGGTGACTGGTCAGGGCCTGTTCCATCTGCTTGCAGATCGTGCAGCCCTCAGCGGCGGCGTCAGGGCGGCCGGCCGGCGTCACGGTCACGGCTTCAGCGGGCGACGGTTCTGCGCCCTCGAGCGCCGCCTCGAAGGCGGCGAGCCGGGCAATCAGGCTGCCGGCCGCGGCCAGGTCCTCATCGCTGGGCACGGTCCGCAGGCACTGGCGGAACCAGTCCGCTGCCTGGCGCATCTGCAGCGCGGCCTGCTCATCCAGCCGCCTGGCCCATTCCCGGGCGGCATCGGCGAACGCCGCCCGCGCACGATCGGTGAACACGCCGACGGCGGCGGCCAGGGCGGCACCCAGGCGATCACGGACCTCGGCGTCGCCGGGGCCGGCCCTGCGCCAGGATCGCCGCGGCTGCTCAACATCGATAGTCCACGCCGGCGGCCGGATCGCCAGGTCCGGGACGTCTTCAGCCGACCAGCCCGCCAGCTCACGGCGGTCATCCTCGCCGGCCAGGCCGGCGATCTCGGCCCCCGCCACGCCGGGAGACCGGGCCAGCTCCAGCAAGGAGCCGACCTCCCCGGCCACCATGCCGGTGACCATCTCGAGCACCTCGCCCGTCCGCCGTTCCAGCCAGCCGCTGATGACCTCCCGGCCGGCACGTTCCAGGCTCTCCCTGGCTTTCTCCAGCAGATCGCGGACCGGGCCGTCCATTGCCCCGGCAGGCAAGGCGTCCTCGGCAAGCGGGCCGAGCAGCTCCAGCAGCCCCGGCTGCCAGTCAGGGCTCCGGGCGGCGAGCAGGCCCGGCAGGCCGGCCTCGATCCGGCCGGCGATCGTGCCCGCTATGACGCCACGCTGGCGGTCCAGGCCGGCCATGCGTGCGTCGAAAGGCGGCCAGGACCGCCTCCGGGCCGGGACCTCCGTCGAGGCCGAGACGGCCCAGCCGGAGGCCGCGCTGCTGCCCGGCCACCAGCCTGGCAGCGCGGTCGGCGATGTTACGCAAGAACAGCCGCGTCTTGCCAGCGGCCAGGAATTCCCGCAGCTCGGCGTGCAGGTCCGGCAGCCCGCTGGCGGCCAGTCGCCCGTCATCACCGTGGACTACGGCCTCCAGCGCTTGCAGCGCGGACAGCGGGAACAGGCGCGGCCCGCTCATTCCTAGGTCCTCGCGCAGCCGGTTCCGGACGAACTCCAGGGCCGCATCGGCGTCCTGGCCGGATACCAGGTCGCGCTTGTTGAGCACCAGGAACAGCTTTCCGGCGTGCCGGGCGGCGTCGGCCAGGAAGCCGGCCTCGGCCTGGGTCAGCGGGGAGTCGAAGCCGGTAACGAAGATGACCGCGTCCGCCTGCGGCAGGAACCGCCGGGTGGTTGCGGTGTTGATCTCGATGGCCGACCCGACGCCGGGGGTGTCGATGAACTCGAACCCGAGCCGGAGGATCTCCGCCGGGACCTCCACCTCGGCCGAGATGACCTGCTGCTCGGCTCGGGTGGCGCTGGCCTGGGCGATGTACCCGGCCACCTGGGCCAACGGCACCTCGGCGCCCAGGCCCGACGCGCGGCGGCGCACGATCGCCTTCGGGCGGCTGCCGTAGCGGACCGTCGTGATCACCGACGTCATCGGCAGCGCCCCCATCGGCAGGTAGGGGCCGCCGAGCAGCGCGTTCATCAGCGTGGTCTTACCCCGGCTAAACTGGCCTGCTACGGCGAGCTCGAATGTGTCGGCGGCCAGCCGCGACAGCAGGTCCCTGGCCCGGTTCTCGGCCTGCTTATCCCCGGTTCCCCGCGCCAGGTGCAGTGCGGCCCGGATCATGTCGCCGAGTTCGAGGCGGCGATCAGCGTAGGTCCTCAGCTCATCCATCTCTCCTCCCGCCGGGAAACGAGCGGCTCAGCCCCCGGGCTGCTGGCGGGCCGGCCGGGTGCGGGCGCGGACGATCAGGATGAGCGGGATCGCGGCCAGTTCGCTGGCCATGCAGAACGCGACCAGGCCGCTCAGTGACACGCTGACCAGAACGCCGATCACGATGCTGCCGATCACCCAGGCCGTGCCGTAGATGCCGGTGAACAGGCCGTAGGCGAAGGCCCGCCGGTCGGGGGAGACCATGGGCGCGACCGCCGCCGGGATGAGCGACTCCTGCACCCCCATGCCCAGGCCCCACAGCGACACCCCGACCAGGATGGTCCAGAACCCGCCCAGGAACGCCAGCGGCGCGTACAGCGCGGCCACCACGGTCAGCGGGATCAGCACGCCGATCCCGGCGCGGTCGAAGACCTTCCCCAGGATCAGCGAGCCGGCTCCGCTGACGGCCATCGCGACCGCGTAGAACACCGGCGTGAGCGCCGGGGCCACGGTCCCGGCGTGCTGGAAGTGGTAGGCGATGAGCGGGAAGTCGGCGAACCCGGCGGCGGCCAGCGCGGCTGCGCCCGCGTAGATCCAGAACACGCGCGGCAGCCCGTCGCCGGCCGCCGGGGCGGGTCCGGGGGCCAGGTCCTGCGGCCGGGGGTACAGCACGCGGGCCACCCCGAGCAGGGACAGCATGATGACGGCCGGGACGGCCAGCGACGCGAACGCGACCTTGTAGTCGTGATGGCTCACGGCGAGCACCAGGGCGACCAGCAGCGGGCCGAACAGCGCCCCGAACTGGTCCAGCGCCTCGTGCACGCCGAACGCCCACCCGTACCCGATGTCCTTCGCCGCGTGGGAGAGCATCGCGTCCCGGGGCGGGTTGCGGATGCCCTTGCCGATCCGCTCGGCGACGATCAGCACCGCGGCGACCTGCCAGTTCCCGGCCAGCGCGAGCAGCGGGACGACCGACATCTGCAGGATGTAGCCGCCGATCGTGATCGGCCAGTACTTTCCGGTGCGGTCGGCGCCGCGGCCGGAGAACAGCCGGATGTTGTATCCGAGGAACTCCCCGGCCCCGCTGACCACGCTGATCGTGAAGGCGCTCGCGCCGAGCAGCCCGAGATACGGGCCGGTGATGCTGCGGGATCCCTCGTAGGTGAAGTCGGCGAAGAAGCTCATGATCCCGACCATGAGCACGAACTTCAGCGCCGGGGATGCGTTCTTCGCGGCCTGCTGGACGCGGGTCAGGCCTGGCAGCATGCGGGCTCCTCCTGGCTCGGCGGCCAGGGACCGTCAGCGGGCCGTTTTCCGGGCCGCGATTTCTGGGTGAGCCCCATCACCCGTCTGTATCTATTGTGTCAGATTCTGGTGCTGCGCCGGGCCTGAGCCCTGGCCCCGCGGTACGGTGAGCAAGAGGCGGAGGGGCCCGCCTGCCCTCGCGGAGATGCCGCCAACGGTCCCTGCCATGACCAGGCACCAGGTGATGCTTCGTGGCCAAGGTGAGCGAGGATGAGGTCCTGCTGCTGTGGCGGGCGCTGGTGGCATTCCGGTCCGGCCGCCGCCCCGCGTGCCAGGCCGGCGGCAAGCCGCCCCGCAGCCGGTGCCCGCTGCACGACCAGTGCCCGCGATGGGACGGGCCGGATGACTACTACGCGCTGATGGAGGAGACCCCGGAGCAGACCGAGCAGCGCCGCGCCGCATGGCCGTGCAGCAGGCTCGCTGGCCTGCTATCCCCGGAGCTGCGGCACATCGGCCCCGGGTAGGCGTGGCGCTATCCGCCGCCGGTCAGCCGACAGCTCGCCGATGAGGTACTGGCGGGTCGCAGGCGCGGCCAGTGATCCTTGCCGCAGGCGCGGGCGGACCCCGAGGGTGGCAGCTTCCGCGCTGTCGTACCGCCCGCACGGACGCGCCTGCCTCAGGGCTACCGCCACCTAGCACTCGCCTGCCGGCTGCGTGGTATCCCGCCGCACATGCCCGATATGTTCCCCGTCTCAGGTGACGAGCTGGATCACCTCCGAACCCGGCACCAGCGGCGCGCGGCCCAGGCCCGCGGTCGCGGGCGGGTCGGCGCCTGGCTGCCTGCGACGCGTTGTCACGCGCCTCGCGTCCTGCTACCGTTTGGTAACAGAGGTGATGGGGCTCGCCCTGAATCGCGGGATCGGCCCGCTGACGGTCCCTAGTCGCGTAACGATTAGGGAGCGTGGCATCGTGCTCACCTCGACGATCATGCTGTGCGTGATCCTATGCTGGCGCTCCCCGGGATCGGCTGATGCCCTGGCGGCCGTCCCCGAGCTGACGCGGCCGGGTCACCGGTCCAGCCACTGGCACCTGCCCGCTCTGTCCCGCTCCGCGGTCCTGCAACCGGTCATCCCGCTGCCGGATGCGGGCTGACCGCCCGTGTCCCTGTCAGCCAGAGACCAGCGGATCCTCAGCGAGATCGCCGATGACATGACGGCTGCCGAGCCGCGCCTGGCGCGCGCCCTGACCAGCGCACGGCTGCCGGTGCTGCGCCGTCGGGCGCTGGTCGCCGTCGGGCAGCAGCATGCGGGAGCGTGGATCGCCGCGATCCTGGCATCCCTGCTGGCCGGCATCGCCTTGCTGACGGCCGGGCTGGTCCTGGATATCCTCGCCCTGGCCTGCGTCGGCGCGGTGATGACCCAGCTCGGCCCCGCCGTCGGCTACCTGTGCGCCAGGGTCCGCAGATCCCGGCTCGGCCGGCCCGCTGCCCGGCGCGATTACCAGGGCCGCTAGCGTGCCGGCTGCCACCCCGATCCCGCGCGGCCCGACGGTGCTCACCCTGTACTCTGCGGCGGACCTGCTGACCGGACCCGGCTGCCCCGTGTGCCGGTATGCCGGCGAGGCGAGTGACCGCTACCTGGCGTGGTTCGCCCTGGAAGGGCACGCGGACGCAGCGGCCGTGACTCGCCTGTGCTCCTCGCTGGGCATGTGCGCCCGCCACACGCGCGGGCTGATGAGCCAGCCCGGAGCCGCGCGCAGGCTCACCGCGGTTTACCGGTACCTCATACGCGAGGCCCGGGACCGCCTCACCGGCCGCGCGGCACGGCCTGGCAGCTGCCCCGCCTGCGGGCACGACGACGGCGCTGCCGGCCGGGCACTGGATACCCTGCTCGACGGGGTGGCCGATGACCTGGTTCGCGACCGCTGCCGCGAACTGGGCGGCTTGTGCATCCCCCACGTGCGGGCGGCATCGGCGCGGGGAAATCACCGGACCCTCGCCTGGCTGGCGCAGATGATGACCGCAGCCGCCGGCGCCCGCCCGGCCAGCCCAGGCTCGCTGGCCGGGACCGACCAGGACGCGGACACCCGGGCCGTGCTGCGGGACGCGCTGCCGGCCACCGCGCTGCCACGTTCGGGTGCCTGCGCTGCCTGCCTGGCTGCGGCACGCTCCGAGGCCAGCCACCTGGCGCGGATCGCCCGTAGCAGCGACCGGGGACAGCCGGACCGCCGGGTGCTGCTATGCGCCGACCACCTCAGCGACCTGATCGTCCTGGCCGGCCAGCAGGAAGCGGGATCACTGCTGGCCTGGCAGGCCGAGAGCCTGGCTGCCGCCCTGACCCGGCCGGCGCCGCCGCTGCGCCGCAGATCAGACGGCTGGCTCCGGTCCCGGCGCCACCACGCCCCCGGCCCCGGCCCATGCCCCGTCTGCCTGGCCAGTGAGGCTTCCGCCCAGCGGGCAGTCGATGACCTGGGTGCCACGCTGCGATCCGCGCATCCGGTTCCCGGCCGCCTGGTGCCGCTGTGTGTCCGGCACCTGCTGGGCCTCAGGGCAGCCGACCCGTGGGCCGGTCACGTGACCGCATCCGGCGCGATCGAGCGCGCGGACAGGCTGATCGCCGAGCTGGACCAGGCGTTTACCAACGGCACCTGGGCGCACCGCCACCAGCCGCAGGGGCCGGAGATGACCGCCTGGCGGCGCGCAGCCGCCTTCCTCGACGGAGGGGTGTTCTGCGGATGCCCGCCCCGCGGGGCCTGATACCCGCGCAGGCCGGCCGACTCCTACACCGCGTTCGGCTACGCCAACCCGACCCGCCGGGTGCCGGCCGACATCCTGCACACCCCCGCCGAGCTGCGCGAGGTCATGATGGAGGCCAACGTCGGCGACGACGGGGCCGATGGTGTTCACCCTGTGCACCGCGGCGGACCTGCTGACCGGACCGGGCTGTCCCGTGTGCCGCTACGCCGACCAGGCCGGTGACCGTTACCTCACCTGGTTCGCGTCATCGTCGGCTGTTCCTTCGAGGGCCCGCCGAGCGACATCTCGCACCGTGAACGGAGGGATGCGGCTGAGTTCCTCCAGCCAGGGGCGCAGCGGCTCGACTCCCTCGATCGTGATCAGGCTGCGGAGCGCCGCTGCTCGCAGGTAGACGTCTTTCCCGGTCTCCACCGCCTCACGGAGCGCGGGGACGCTCTCGCGCGCCCGCAGCCTGCCGAGAGTTCTGGCCGCCAGCAGTGCCCGGTCCCCGTCAGGGTGGCGCAGGGCCCAGATCAAGCCGCCGGTCCAGGACAGGTCGGCGGGTGCTTCGACCGGTTCGCCGCAGACGTGGCACGGTCCACTCGGGTGGTCGTTGACGGCGTAGCACTGGAAGCACCAGAACACGGCACCTTACCTAGCCGGGCTCGGCCGGCGGCGTCCGGTCACGAGGGGTCACGAAGCAGGCCAGCCGTGCTGTCCTCGGGCCGAGCTGATCCCAGTCCTCGGTGACCTCAAAGACCGCGATCGCGGCGGTGGGGAACTTGGCCCGCATCCGGTCGAGCATGTCAGGCGGTGCGGCATCGCTCGCCGCCCCTGGGCCGGGAGCCGAGGAAGTTGCCGCCAGCGCAAGCGCGAGTTCTGGCAGTGCCGGATCATGGCCAACCACCAGCAGCGTCCTCGCCGCGGGGTTCGCGCCGCGGATCAGGTCCAGAAGCTGCGACGCCGAGCCCTGGTACACGCCGTCATCAAAGCTGGCCGCCGGAGTAGCTCCGAGCCCGGCCTGCGCGAGCTGCCATGTCTCGCGGGCACGGCGAGCGGTGGAGCACAGGACCTGATCAGGCAGGTAACCGGCCGCGCGCAGCCAGCGGCCCATAACGGGCGCATCCCGCTGGCCGCGGCGGGCTAGCGGCCGCTCATGGTCTGGCACATCGGGCCAGGCCGACTTGGCGTGCCGCAACAGCACCAGCTTCCGGCCCGCGCCATCTGCCATGGCTATAGCCTCGCATGTCGCTGGGCTTCGCGTGCGGCGGGCTATCCTGGGCTGAGCGTGGCGGAGGGGCCCGCCGCGCTGATACCAGCTACCCGCTGTGATGGCTTCCCCGGGGCTTCGGCGGGGCAGTCAGGTACGGACCCCTGGTCAGTGAAGAGCGTGCTGCGGCGGACCAGGCGGCTTGTGGGATTGCACGGTCGGTGGTCCAATGAACATGGCGATGGGGCTCGCTTTCGCCGCGGATTTACCGCTGATGGCCTCTACTTTCCGAAACCAGTACGGACACGGGAGGCTGGGCATGGGCAGCGAGCCGGTGCTCAGCGGCCACGATCACAGCGGCGCAAGTTCCTGACCGGGCGGAGACGGGCGGCGTGGCCGTGTAGCAGGCTCGCCGACCTGCTGTCGCCGGAGCTGAGAAGGACCGGGTCCGGGTGAAAGCACCAGCTCCGTTCACCGCGCTGCCGAGTCCGCCGATAACGGTGCGGTAAAATCAGGACAGGTGATGAAGCTCGCCTGTAACCGCCGACTGTGGCTGATGGCTTCTGCCGCACTGCGTGCTGGTGGAGGTGGGCGTGAACCCTGCAGCGCCGTCCGGCAGCATCCTGTGCAACCGCCCCTCAGACCGGGGCGAACGCGACGACCCGCCGATGTTCGGTGACCTGAACCTCGATCAGGTCTTCGCCGCGGTGGCCGCCGGGCGGGACGAGTACGAGCTGACGCCGTTCTTCCGCGCCCCGCTGCGTGACGTCCGGGCGGTGGAATACCGCCACGATCCCCTGCCCACCAGCTACGGCCAGGATCTGTACCAGTCGGTATCCGGAACCGCGGATCAGACCGCGCGAGCATGAGGAGCGGCAGTGGAAGTCGAGGTCGTCGTCGAGATCCCCCAAGGCTCACGGAACAAGTACGAGATGGACCACGCCACCGGCCGGATCCGGCTCGACCGGATGCTGTTCACCTCGACCTGCTATCCGCTGGACTACGGCTTCATCCGGGACACGCTCGCCGAAGACGGCGATCCGCTGGACGCGCTGGTCCTGCTCGACGAGCCCACGTTCCCCGGCTGCCTGGTGCTGGCCCGGCCAGTCGGCGTGTTCTGGATGCTCGACGAGCACGGCCCCGACGCCAAGATCCTCACCGTACCCGCGCACGACCCTCGGTATGACGGCGTGCGGGACCTGGCTGACGTGCCCGGGCACCTCACCGCCGAGATCGGTCACTTCTTCGACATCTACAAGGAACTGGAGCCCGGCAAGGGCACCGACGTCCGCGGCTGGCAAGACCGCGCCGCAGCCGAGCAGGCCATCGAGGAGGCGTTCACGAGGGCCCGCGGTTCCGCCGCCGACCCCGGCGAGACGCATTCCTTTCGGGGTGGGAGCCCGGGCACGCGTGTCGGCGATGCGCACGGCTGAGGAGCTGCGAGCTGGAGGGGTGGCCGCAGCGGCGCTGTTCAAGCCGGCCCTGGGCGGCTGGATCGTGCGGATCTTCCCCGGCGGGATCAGGCAGCGACCACCCGTCGCCGGGGCTTGACCCCACCCCTCAGCCGTCAGGACCCCGGCAGGGGCCTTGTGGCCGAGGGCGCCACGGTCCACAATGACGACTGGCGATGAGGCTCGCCACAGCGCTGGCCCCGGGATCGTTTCCGGGCCCGGGAACCGCGGGTTGGCTGTCCCGCTGATGGCCTCTGTCCCTGTCTGGCCGCGGCAGGAAAGGAGGCCGGCATGACTGCCGTGACCCGCCGTCCGATGGAACGACCGCGATGAGCGCCCGGCGGTTCCACCGGGTACTGGTCGGCTGGGATTCTTCCCCGGGAGCTGCCGCCGCCTTGGCGGCCGCCACCGCAATCGCCGACGACGAGGTGGGCCGCGTCGTGGCGCTCGCGGTCCTGCGCCCGGTCTCCCGCGGAGAAGGCAGCGAAGAAGAACGAGCCGCCGAGATAGCCAGGCACCAGCAACAAACGGCAGAAGCTTTCGCGAAGGCCAGGGACACACTGCCGGGCACCAGCCGAGCCACGGTGACGCTGGAGTTCGCGGAGGGTGCCGATGCGGCCAGGGAGCTCTGTGAATATGCGGACGCGCACGTGTTCGAGCTCCTGGTTCTCGGGCGCCACGGGAATGGGGGTGTGCTGCACCCGCGGCTAGGTCACGTGGCGGAGGCAGTGGCCAAGAAGAGTCACCTTCCTCTCCTGCTGCTCGGCAGCTAGATCTAACGGGAGAGGCTGGCCCGGGAGAACAACGCGCCGGTTTGGGGCGTGACGTGAGCGACCGCGCCAGGTATGGTGAGGTTGATCACGCGATGAGGCTCGCGTACCGCTAGCCCGGGTAATCCGGGCGGCTGATGGCCTCTACCTGCAAGGACGTTCTGGCGTCGCGACAGGCAGGAGGTCGCGTGATCCCTGAGCTCATTCAGGTGCTGCAGAGCCTTGTCGTTCTCGGATTCGCTCCGCTGTATGCCGGGGTGCTCACCCGCGCCGAGGCTGTCGTGGCGTCCAAGCGCGGTCCGAGCGTGCTGCAGCCGTACCGGGACCTGGCCAAGCTGCTCCGCAAGGGCAGCGCGGTCAGCGACCAGGCCTCCTGGGTGTTCCGCGGCGCGCCGTTCGTCGCCTTCGCCTGCTACCTGACCGTGTCGGTGATCGTCCCGGT
>Ga0209415_10016251_pt1 | contig 11973 bp, 7 predicted proteins | sample PeaSoiSIISIP2007_FD_187696 | JGI IMG/M metagenome (GOLD analysis project Ga0209415, IMG submission 187696) | Peat soil microbial communities from Weissenstadt, Germany - SII-SIP-2007 (SPAdes) (version 2) | ecosystem: Environmental > Terrestrial > Soil > Wetlands > Peat | place: Germany... | reverse complement strand
CGTTGCGCCCCCGAGCGAACCGTAGACGAACGGCTCCTGCTTGTTGGCGGTCACGCGCAACACCTCGTCGCGCACGCGGCCGAGCGCGAGCCTGATGTCGAGCCCGGGCTCCGTGATGTATTTGAGCAGCGCGGTGGTGAACGGGCTGTTGGGCCCGCCGCCGTCGTAGGAGACCGAGCCCGCCTTGGCCGCATAGGCGATCAGCGTGTCGCTGATCGCCGGCTCGATCTTGCCGAGACCGGACGGGACGGCGCGCACCGCCACGGCGCGCCGCATCGTGGTGAGGAACGGATTGTCGCGACAGGCATCGAGAATGACCAGCCGCAGGCGTCGTGCCGGCTCGATCGTGCGGACGATGCGGTCGAGCGAGATCGCCTCGTCCTCGGCGTCGAAATCGCTGGCGAGCTTGGCATCGACCGGGACGAGGTAGTTGGTGCCGTCGATCTCGATGCCGTGCCCGGCGTAATACACCACCGCGACGTCGGCGTTTCGCGCCTGGCTCGTGAACTCGCGGACGGCGCGCTTGAAGTCCAGGCTGCCGAGATCGTGGCGCGAGTCGACCACGTCGAAGCCGGCCGCGCGGAACAGCCCTGCGATCGACGCCGCGTCGTTGACGGTGTTCGCCAGCGTCGCCCCGTTGCGGTAGGCGGAATTGCCGACGACCAGCGCGACGCGCCGGTCGGCCATGGCGCTGCCGGCGGCCAGGACGACGAGAGCCAGCGCACCGATCACTGCCAACACGTGATGGAAAGGCTGCTTCATCGCCCGCCCTCCGGCGGATCTCCAGGTGGTCACTTAAATGAGTAGCAGTGATCACCCGATTGGTTCAACGGTAGCGATGGTATCGTCGCACATGCGGCCGGCGGCCGCTCACCGTCGCGGTGACCGTGATCGGCTTCGAGTAGACCGGCGGCTCATGCGGTATGTGATTCTCGTCGCCGAGCAGAAGCTGCAGCGTGTGGGTTCCGGGCGACAGCGTGATCTTCGCCTCGGTCTGTCCGGCCCCGAAGTGCAAGTGATTGAAATCGTTGGGGATCGGCTGATCGAGCGGAGGCAGCGGGGCATCCACGACGAGATGGTGATGGCCGGTATTGGCCTTCTCGAACCCGGCCGGCGCCACCCCCATGTTGATCAGGCCGAAGCGGATGACCGGGGTCAGGGTGACGTAGGCGCCGTCGGTCGGGTAGACGAAATAGACCTTGGCGTCCGGCGGCGAAGGATGCCGCCGCGCCACTCCCGGCTCGAGCACGCGGACCTTGATCGGCGCCGACATGACCGGCGGCGTATGCGGGATATGGTCCTTGTCGCCGAGCAGGAGCTGCAGCGTATGCTCCCCCGGGGTCAGCGTCACCTCGGCCTCGGTCTGCCCGGCGCCGAAGTGCAGATGGTTGAAGTCGTTGGGGATCGGCTTGTCGAGCGGCGGCAGCTCGGCGTCGACCAGCAGGTGATGATGCCCGGAGTTCGCCCGATCGGATCCGGCCGGCGCCACTCCCATGCCGCGCAGGCCGAAATGGATCGTGGCCTTCGCCGGCAGGGTGGCGCCGTCCTTGACATCGACGAAATAGACCGCGGCGCCGGCAGGTGACGGCGTCGGTCCCCCCGTCGCCTGCGCCAGCGCCGCGGCGCCGGCGACGAGCGCAATCAGAATCGAAAAACCTGCTGTGGTGACGCTTTTCGGATGCACGACGACTGCCCCCTTGAGACCACATGGACGCCCAACTTTAACCGAGCTTCGCGCCGAGGACCAGGGCACGTCCCGTCGAAGTTGAATCCGGACATGCTCCGGAGGTGCAGCGCCGAAGATGCACCGCAGGGTCGACCCCGGCGCGCCAGGGATGCTATGCCGGTTTTTCCCTCCGTTGCGAGAGCCGCTTCACACAGCTTGAAGAAATGCTCTTATATGCGTGCGATGGAGCCGGGCAGTCACATCGGGCCGAGGCTGATTGTCGAGTGGCGCGGGCGGCAAGCCGGCGTCGGCCGCGAATCGGGTCCGGGCTCTCACCAACCTTGGCGCCGACGCGAGACCAGATGATCAGGCGGCTGCTGCTTCTCGTTGCTCTCGTCGCCGGCACGCCCGGCTTGGCGTGCCTGCCATCCGCCGCCCAGGGGCGGCACGCCGAGGCGGCGGCATCCGGGGTGGCGCCGGCTCTCCTCATCGGCGATGCGCCGGTTGACCGTATCGACCCCGGTCCAGGCGCGGCGCTGGCGGGCCGGACACCGAGGCCCCTGCGCGCCGCGGAGGCCGCGGAGCCCGCAGCGCCGTCGGCCGCGCCGGAGCCGGGCGAGGTCCTTCGCGACTGCAAGGAGTGCGGCGAAATGGTGGTGATTCCGGCGGGCGAGTTCGACATGGGGGGTGACACCCCGTACGAGAAGCCCGACCACCGCGTCACCATCGCGGCAGCGTTCGCGATCGGGCGCCGCGAGGTCACGTTCGACGAATTCGATCTCTGCGTCACCGCGGGGGCGTGTCGGCAGCGCCCCGACGACCATGGCTGGGGTCGCGGCCCCCAACCGGTGATCGACGTCAGCTGGGACGACGCCAAGGCGTTCGTCGGCTGGCTCGCCCAGCGCACCGGCCGCAAATACCGGCTGCCGAGCGAGGCGGAATGGGAATATGCGGCACGCGGCGGCACCAGGACGCCATTCTGGTGGGGACGCGAGGTGGGCAACGGCCATGCCAACTGCGAGGATTGCGGCGGCACCCCTCCCCGCCAGACGCTTCCGGGCGGATCATTCCGCCCCAACGGGTTCGGCCTGTTCGATACCGCCGGCAACGCCGCCGAATGGGTCGAGGACTGCTGGAACGACAATTACCGCAACGCGCCGCGCGACGGCTCGGCGTGGACCACCGGCCAGTGCCGTCAACGCGCGCTGCGCGGCGGCTCGTTCGCCAGCCGGGCGAACGTCATCCGCTCGGGGGCGCGGTTCCGCTACGATCAGGACGTGCGCTACTACGCCAACGGATTCCGGGTCGCCCGGGACCTGAAGTAGCGATCAGTTCTCGGTGAACATGCGGCGCATCTGATCGGTGAGCGGCTTGAGCAGATACGTCATCATGGTGCGGCTGCCGGTCTGCAGGAACAGTTCCGACGGCATGCCGGATACGAGCTGCAGATCCCCGAGCCTCCGTCGCTCCTCCCCGGGCAGCGTCACGCGCACCGTATAGAACGGGGAGTTGTTCATCTTGTCGTGACTCGCATCGGGCGAGACGAACGACACCACGCCGTTGAGCTCCGGCGTCGTGCGCTGATTGAAGGCGGAGAATTTCACCACGGCCTTCTGGCCGATCCCCACGTGGTTGATCTCGTTGATCGGAAGGCGTCCCTCGACCTGCAGGTCGTCGCTGTCGGGCACGACCTCCATCAGCACCTCGGCCGGCGTCACCACGCCGCCGATGGTATGAACCGCGAGCTCGTGGATCACGCCCGACGTCGGCGCGCGGAGCTCGATCCGGTTCAGCTGATCGCGCGCCGCGATGCTGCGCTCGGAGAACTCCGCCTCCTTGTCCTGGGCTTCGCGGAGATCCTTGGTGACCTCGGTGCGAAAGTCCTGGTCGACGCGGACGATCTGCAGCTGGGCCTCGCTGATCTTGCCTTGCGCCTCGGCGATCTCCGACACCAGTTGCCCGCGTTCCCCTTCGATCCGGGCGGCCTCACGCTGCAACGTGGTCAAGCGGGTCAGCGGCACGAGCTTCTTTTCATAGAGCCCCTGCACGCCCTTGAGCTCGCCGGTGATGAGATCGAGCTGATCCGCCTTGGATTTGATCTGGGCATCGAACCCGGCAATCTGCTCGCCGAGCTGGGTGACGTGACTGCGCAGCAGGTCTTTCTGATTTTGACGCGAGCCCGCGCGCGCCTTGAACTGCGTCCGTTCGGAGGTGAGCAGCCGCTCGATGTCGTCGTCGCCTTTCCGCGCGAGGAGATCCGGCGGGAACTCGATCTCGGCGGCCCCGTCGCGCTCGGCGATCAGCCGGGCGACCCGGGCCCGGAACTGGTCGCGCTGCCCCGCCACCACCTGGAGATTGGAGCGCGTCTGCGTCTCGTCGAGGCGGACCAGCAGATCGCCCTCCCGTACGTGCATCCCGTCGTGCACGGCGATCTGCGCGACGATGCCGCCGGTCTGATGCTGAATTTTCTTCACGTTGGATTCGGCGATCAGCGAGCCCTGCACGATGACGGCGGCCGACAGCGGCACCAGGGTCGCCCAGGCAAGCGCCAGCCCGACACCGAACACGAGCACCCGCAGACCGGTCCTCAGCTCCTTCTGGAACGAATAGCCGATCCGTGACGTCAACTCCTCGCCCGGCGCGTCGTGAACCGGCACGCCGCTGGCATTGTCGAGCAGGAAGTCCCAGGCCAGCTTCGCCTGGCGCAGAGCAGGGATCGCGCGGCTGGCGAGCTCCCGCCTTGCCGGCAGGCCCGCTTGCGGCGTACGGACCGCCGGTGGCCCAGTGAACCGGACCGGGGCATTTCGACCGCGAGGATCCGGCGCGCCGGCGCGCAGCTCGACCGGAGCCCGGTTCCGGGCGATCGGCTCGACCGCAGCCCGGTTCCGCGCGATCGGCTTGACCGCAGCCTTGTTCCGCGCGATCGGCTCGCCCTGAGCCGGGTTCGGTGCGCGGGGCGCCGACCCCCTGGGCGGGGCCCAGCTGCCCGTCAGGTTTGCCACCCGGGCCCCGTCGGGACGCTCGCCGGCCTGCGCCGCCCGTGGCCCGCCTCCGAGCCCAAGCCCTTCCAAGCAGGCATCGACGGCGCGCTCGATCACGCCCGGTCCGGGCTTCGCGGTGCGCCGGCCGGCGTTGACCGGGCCCTCGACCCGTCCGGAGACCCCGTTGGCCTGGCGGCGAACCTGCCGATCGAATCCTTCCTGGATCCGGCGGAGCTCGAGAACGAGAGCGTTGCCCTGCGGACCCGGGCCAATGTGATCGCGCGCTTCCGGGACGATCTTCGTCATGGTTGCACCGCGCTGGCGACGCGCGCCGGCTTGGGTTTCTGCTGTGGCGCAACCGGCGTCCCGGCGGCACCGGCCTGATTCGACAGGCGGGGAAGGACCTCCTCGCCCGCCTTGGCCTTCTGCTGGGCCGCGATCGCGGTCGCGGCGCCGGCCTGTTTCTTTGCGATGCGGGCAAAGACCTCCTCGCGCGGACCGAACGCCGCGACCCTGCCGTCGTAGATCACCATCGCGACGTTGAGGGCGGCGAGCGAGCTCGGCCGATGCGAGACCACGATGACGATGCACTGCTTGGCGCGCAGCATCTCGATCGCCCGGGTCAGCGCATTCTCGCCGTCGGCATCGAGATTGGCATTGGGCTCATCGAGAACGACGAGGAACGGATCGCCGAACACCGCGCGGGCGAGGCCGACGCGCTGACGCTGCCCGGCCGACAGCGACGCCCCGCCTTCGCCGATCCGCGTCTGATAGCCGTCGGGAAGCCGCAGGATCATCTCATGCGCACCGGCGATGCGCGCCGCCTCGAGCACCGCCTCGGACGATGCCGTGTGGTCGAACCGCGCGATGTTCTCGGCAACGGTCCCGTCGAGCAGAGCGACGTCCTGCGGCAAATAGCCGACATGCCGCCCAAGATCGTCGTGCTGCCACTGATCGATGGCCGCGCCGTCGAGGCGAACGACGCCCTTGACGGCGGGCCAGATGCCGACCAGCGCCTTGGTGAGCGAGGTCTTGCCCGACGCGCTCGCGCCGAGCAGCGCCATCCCCATCCCGGCGGTCAGGCGGAAGGAGACATCGACGACCAGCGTCCGATCGGTGCCCGGCGCCCGCACGCTGAGCTCCTGAACGGTCAGATCGCGCTGCGGCCGCGGCAGCAGCACGGAAGGCGGGGGCTGCGGCGCAGTGGCCTTGAGCGTCTCACGCAGCCGCTTGAGCCCATCGCGTGCGGATACCAGCTGCTTCCACGTGCTCAGCGCCATCTCGATCGGCGCCAGCGCCCGTCCCATCATGATCGACGACGCCATCATGATGCCGGCCGAGGCCTGCTCGTTCACCACCAGGAACGCCGCTATGCCCAGCATCCCCGACTGCAGGATGAAGCGCAGAACCTTCGCCGACGAGCCGAAGTTCGCATAGGTGTCGACGGAACGAATGTTGTCCTGGAGAAAGCTCTCGTTGGCCTTGGCCCACCGCGCCGTGAGCCGGCCGGTCATCCCCAGGGCGCGGATCACATCCGCGTTGTGCCGCGTGGCGTCGGCCAGCACCTGGCGTCGCGCGCTCGAATCCATCGCCGAGCGGGCAGCGCCCTTCGATCGCCGATCCGCCGTGAGGGTGACGGTGACGATGGCCGCCGCGCCGAGCACCGCGGTCACCCCGATCACCGGGTGGAACAGGAACAGCCCGAGCAGGAACAGCGGGATCCACGGCATGTCGAGAAACGCCGTCGGCCCCATGCCGGACAGGAACGAGCGGACCGCGTCGAGATCGCGCAGCGGCTGCTGCGCCAGCGTCGGCCGCGCCCCCTTCAGCGGCAGCGTCGCCAGCGCGATATGGATCGGCCCCTGCAGGCCGGCGTCGAACAGCGTGGCAATACGGTTGAGCATGCGCGCACGCAACGCGTCGAAATAGCCCTGGACCAGGTACGCCATCAGGACGATGAACGACAGTCCGACCAGAGTCGCGACGTTGCGGCTCGGAATCACCCGGTCGTAGACCTGCATCATGTAGAAGGACCCCGACAACATCAGCAGATTGATCACACCGCTGAACGCCGCGACGCCGCCGAGCCGGCGAATGCTCGCGCGCAGTCCGAGCCCGACCGGATCGTCGGGGTCCTCGACCGTGTGGCCGCTCATCGCATTCATCGCGTGCCTTTCCGCTCTATCACACCGCGCGACCAGGCACGCGTCGGCAAGGTGAACTCCGGTCGGCATCCCGATGGCGCCGCGAGAAAGTCAGCCGCGACGAGCCGCCGCTCGATCCTGCCGGCCTGCTCCTACATCAAACGATCCACCGCCGACGTCGGCACGACCACGGCGGCGATCCGACCGCAACCCTAGAAACGCTTTCCGGCGAGAATGCGACGCGCGGCCCATCAGGCATTGCCGCCGCGGTCGACCGCCGATTCACCGCGAGGAATCGCGGCGCTTTCCGCACCGATCGAGTTTGCTGCTCCGCCGGTTGCGCTGCGGCGGCGGTTGCGCTCGTGCCGCCTCGCCCGCCGGTCACTATTGCTCCCGCGGTTGCGCGCGTCTCGAACGCTCAAATGTGGCAGGCCATCAAACCGCCTCGCTATGGTCACCGATATGGGCTTGCGAAATCTTGTTCTCGTCAGATTTCCCCGCCACCCATATCGCCGTCGTTCGCCGGACGTCTTCGCCGGGCTTGACGCCGATGGCGCCGACACCAGATCGAGCACGCCGACCTCGTGCCCCGGTTCGCTTTTCTTGGCGATTCAAAAACCTTGCTGATTGCGCTGCGCCGATCGTCTCGCTGTTTGCTGGGCCATTTTCGTTGCAGTGCATCAGGAAACGGCCGCAATTGATTTCTATAGGCGATAAGCGGGGTCGTTTGATGGGACGGCGCGGTGGAGGGAGGCTCGTCGACCACGGCGGTCGACTGCAGGAGGTGCAGGTGGCCCCGGCCGACGCCGGGTGAGAGGTTTGGTTCGCGAGGGGAATCGCGCAGACAACGGGGGACTTCCACGGATGCGATGCGAACGAGTTGGGCTATCGGCGAGCTGCGTCCCCGACATCCGCGCCGCAATGGTCGGGGGACCGGCGGATCCGCGTCGGGCGGGTCCCGACCCATCAGATATCGACCAGACACGACCTGACCGGACACACGGGGACCGGACGTGCGGGCGCCGCGCCGCCCGCTCGGGCGATCTCGCGTTCCCGTCGCCGCTGCGGCACACCGCGGCCGGCATGCGCGCGCTGCGCTGCGCGGGGACGTCGGGATGACGCGGCGGATCGGTCGAATCCGCAAGACGGACTACGGGACCATCGTCCTGCACTGGTCGCTGGTGGGAGCGCTGGTCGTGGCGATCCTCACAGGCTTGCGAATCGCCACCGAGGTGCCGGATCGAACTTGGATCAACATGCTCGATGCCGTGTTGCCCACGTCCACGGTGTGGTCCGGGCATATTCCGGCAGCCGTCGTGCTGGTCACGGTGAGCATCGCGTACGCCGTCTACATGGGGCTGTCGGGGCTGGGGCATCGCATTCGGCTCGATCGAGCGCGGCTGGCGGGGTTGTTCGGCAGCCGGCAGACGCGTTGGGGCGCCGTCAACGTGCTGCTCTACTGGCTGTTCTATGCGGTGCTGCTGGCCGAGCTCGCGACCGGCGTCGCGCTGTATCTGGGCTCGGCCAGCAGCACCCTCGTCGACTTCCACTGGCTGGGGATGTGGGTGATCCTCGGCTACGCGGTCCTGCACGTGCTGGCGCACTTGGCGCTCGGCGGACAGCAGCAGCTGCTTCGCATGTTCCGGCCGGCGCGCATCATGCCGGTTCCCCCGCCGTTCGATCCTGCGGAGCTGCTGGCGCTTCTTGATCGGCCCGGGACCTCGCCCGGTGCGGCCCGGCGGAGCCCGGCCGCGCCGCCGCGGCCTCGTCCGCTGCTGCGGTCCGTTCCACTGGTGGGCGCGATCGGGCTTGCCGTCATCGGCGTGACGCTTCTCGTCGTGGTCGAACGCCAGACCGAGGACAGGCTCGTCGTCCGGCGCATCGGCAAAGGCGACGCGCCGGTGCTCGACGGAGACAGCTCCGATCCGATCTGGCGGATGGCCCGGCCGGTACGGGTGCTGACCGAGCAGGGCGGCAATTTCGACGGCAAGGGCGAGACGTCGGTCGAGATCCGGGCGGTCCACGACGGCACCTGGGCCTACTTCCTGTTCGTCTGGGAGGATCCGACCCGTTCGTTGAAGCAGCTGCCCCTGATGAAGGGCGGCGACGGATGGCATTTGCTCCACGACGGATTTGAGGCGGGAGACGAGCACGCCTACAACGAAGACAAGTTTTCCGTACTGCTCACCACGTCCGAGGCCGTTCTCGCCGGCGACCAGACCTTCCACGCGGGCCGCACGCCGGTCTCGGGCAGCCCGTCCACCCTGTCCGGCCGCGGGCTGCACTACACGCCGAACGAGGGCATCCACGTCGACGTCTGGCAGTGGAAGGCGACGAGCAGCGGCGGGCAAGGATGGCTGGACGACAGCTATTTCGGCCCGCCCGCCAGGCCGACCGCCGCGCAGATCGCGGGCGTGGCGCCCTATCGCGGCGGTTTCGCTCCGGATCCCGGCACCTCCAACTACGACGACAATTTCGATCCTCGTCCGTCAGGCGGCTATGGACAGTCGGTTACGCCGCGGCGGCTGCCGAAGGACTATCGAGCCACCATGGCGGCTCTGGGACAGATCGATCTCGATCCCAACCACAGCGACAGCGACGGGTCCCGCTGGTTCCTCACCGAGGCCGAATCGGCTCCGTATTCCCGCGCGCTCGACGACCAGATACCGACCGGCTCCATCATTCCCGGCGTGATCATCGCCGGCGAATACAGCGGGGACCGCGCCGACGTTCGCTGTGCGGCACGCTGGGCCGGCGGGCGATGGGTGCTCGAAACGGCGCGGCGTCTCGACACCGGGAGCCCCTACGACATTCCGATCGCCGCCGGCACGTCGATGCGCGTCGCCGCGTTCGATCATTCGCAGATCCGACATACCCGACACGTCCGACCAATTCGCCTGGAGGTGGAATAATGGGCAAGACCTGCAAGGTTCAGGTAAACGGCGCGGAGTTTTCCGCCAACTACGGCGACCTGCTGCTCGACGCCGCGCTGATGAACGGGGTCGACGTCCCGTTCGACTGCCGCTCGGGCTATTGCGGAACCTGCAGCGTCCGCGTCGTGACGGGCCGGGTGTTCGGCGGCGAAACCGCCGACCCCGAAACGGTCCGGGCCTGCCAGTGCCGCGTCGTCTCGGATCTCGAGGTCGCCGTCGAGGACGTCCCGGAAGTCGTGGTGCAGCAGGGCCAGATCACCAGGCTGGTGCCGCTGGCGCCGGACGTCATGGAGGTCGTGATCGCGCTGCCGGAACCGGCGCACCACCTTCCCGGTCAGTATTACAAGCTGCAGTTCCGCGGCTTTCCAACGCGGTGCTTCAGCGCGACTCCGCCGCTGACCGGGCGACACAACGATCGCGTGATCCACTTCCACATACGCATCGTCCCGGACGGCCGCGTCTCGTCCCAGCTCGGTCGCACGATCAGGGTCGGTCATCGCGTCAAGTTGACCGGTCCGCTGGGTTCCGCCTATCTCCGACCGGAGCTGAGCAACCGTCTGGTGCTGGTGGCCGGTGGAACCGGCTTCGCGCCGATCTGGTCGATCGCGGATGCCGCCATGCGGGAATGGTCGGAGCGCGAGCTGGTGGTGGTGGTCGGCGCCCGCGAGCTCGAGTCGCTCTACATGATCCCGGCGCTGTGCCGGCTGGCGCGTTGCCCGAATGTCAACATCATTCCGGTGGTCCAGGAATCCCAGGCGGTGTCTCCCGCCGTGCGCAGCGGCTTCCCCACGGACCACGTTCCCGCGCTGACGGCGAAAGACATCGTGTACACCTGCGGGGCGCCGCCGATGGTCGAAAAGGTCGAGAAGATGGCCGCTGCCGCCGGCGCCAAGTGCTACTGCGACCCGTTCGAATCGGCCGCCGGGGACGATGAGGAAAGCGGGCTGCTCACGCGCGCGGTGCGCTGGTTCACCAGCGCACCCGAGATGTCTCCGCCGGCGACGCCCAGCCGCCCCGCGGCGCAAGGGCCACGGCCGACGCCGGCGCCGCAACGTGTTCCGGGTCCGAAACTGGCGCCGGGGCCGCAGCGTGTTCAGGGCGCGAAAGTGGCGCCGGGGCCACAACGCGCACCGGGGCCGCAGCGTGTTCCGGCTCCGAAACTGGCGCCGGGTCCGCAACGGCTGCCGGGCCCGCCGAGTGCGCAGGGCCCGCAACGCTCGATGGGGCCACAGCCGGCGCCAAGCCCGAAACGCGTGCAGACACCTCAACGCGCGCCGGCACCGCAGGCTGCGCCGGGTCCGCAGCGGGCGCAGGGTCCCAGGCGCGACCTCAAGGAGGCGGCGCGAATCGCGGATCTCAGCCGGTACGCGCCCCCGCGGGCGAGAAACAAGCCGGCATGGCTGCGCCAGCCACAGATCTCGCAGAATTAGCCCGCCGGTTGGCGACATGCGTGGTGCGACCAGGCGGCGGAGCCGGCTGCGGCGGCGACAAACGCCGCCCGGTCGAGGCGAGCCAGGTGCGGTCGGCGTCTCCAGACCCGCCGTCGGGCGCCGGCTCTGCCGGAACGAGGCCCTGCGACTGCCGGTCTGAGCGGCGGACTCACGCGATCGCTGCGACGAAGGCCGCCGAATCCGACACCGCGCCGAACACGCCGCCCTGCATCTTGATCATCTTGAGCGCGTGGTCGTGATTGCTTCTGTCGGTCGCACCGCAGCAGTCCTCCAGCAGCACGCACTCGAAGCCGCGATCGTTTGCCTCGCGCATGGTGGTGTGGACGCAGACGTCTGTGGTGATGCCGGTGAGCACCACGTTGTCGATGCCGCGCAGGCGGAGCATCAGCTCGAGATCGGTGGCGCAGAACGAGCCCTTGCCGGGCTTGTCGATGATCGGCTCGCCGGCGTGCGGCGCCAGGTCCGGGATGATGTCCCAGCCGGGCTCGCCGCGCACCAGGATGCGGCCGCACGGTCCCGGATCGCCGATGCCGGCGCCGATGCGCCGCGATCGCCAGCGCTTGTTGTCCGGGAGATCGGCAAGGTCCGGGCGGTGACCCTCGCGGGTGTGGAAGACGTGAAAACCGAGGTCGCGCATCTTGCCGAGCACGCGCTTGATCGGCTCGATCGGCGCCCGGGTGAGCGACAGGTCATAGCCCATCTTGTCCACATAGCCGCCGACCCCGCAGAAGTCGGTCTGCATGTCGATGATGATCAGCGCGGTGTTCTGTGGCGTCAGCTCGCCGTTCCAGGGCCACG